>OAWQ01000002.1_pt1 | contig 319016 bp, 289 predicted proteins | sample 1476961 | NCBI WGS metagenome assembly OAWQ01 (sample SAMEA2580247, study PRJEB22360) | human gut metagenome | biome: human gut; feature: human-associated habitat; material: faeces | place: Denmark | collected 2008/2010
GCAGTACGGAGCGGGCCCCGGGGGGGTGGCCGGGCGGCCGGCCGCTGCCGCAGACGCTGCTGCTGGCTTCCGCCAGCGGTCTGGTCTGGACGCTGCTGCAGCGCCTGGTAACCCGTCGTTCGCTCGAACAACCTCTGGCCTTCGGCCCCTGGCTGGCGCTGGCGGGCGGCGGCATCTTTTTGTGGAGCCAGGTATAAAACACCCTCTGCTCGCGCTGCGCTTAGCAGGGCTACGGGTGGTACTGGTCCGGTAGCCCGGGTAAGGCGTTTACGCTGCAACCCGGGAACTCTCCGGCTACGAATACTTTTTGGTGCGCCGGGTCGGGGCGGTATTGGCCGGATCGTCGGGCCAGACGTGCTTGGGATAGCGCCCTTTCATCTCTTTTTGCACCTCGCGGTAGCTCCCCTGCCAGAAGGCACCTAAATCGCGGGTGATCTGCAGCGGGCGCTGCGCCGGCGAAAGCAGCTCCAGCACCAGCGGCACGCGCCCCTGGGCGATGGTCGGAGTAGTCGCTTCGCCAAACATCTCCTGCATCCGCACCGCCAGCGCCGGCGGGTTATCATCGTGATAACGAATCGCGATGCGGCTACCGGTCGGCACCGTATAGTGCGTGGGCAGTTCGCTGTCCAGCTTCTGGCGCAGCGGCCACGGCAGCCAGTTTTGCAGCGCCTGACGCACGTCCAGCGCCTTCAGCGCGCGCAGCGAATGGACGCCCGCCATCTGCGGAAGCAGCCACCGTTCAAGCGATGCCAGCAGCGAAGCCTCATCAACGGCCGGCCATGCCTCCTCCGGCAGCCACCGCGCCGCGCAGTGCAGTCGCAAACGCAGCTGCTCCGCTTCCGGCGTCCAGCTAAGCACGCTCAGCCCCTTCTCGCGGATCCCGTTGAGCATCGCCTGGTGCAGCTCCTCTTCCGACGGCTTCGCCAGCGGCTGGGTCTTAATCACCAGGCGTCCGATACAGGTGCGCCGCCAGGCCTTCAGCGTGCCTAACGCCTCATCCCACTCGACGATATCGGAACGCCGGGCCAGGGCCGGACACTGCTCAATCAACGCGTGAATATCGACCGGCAGCGCCAGCAGGATCCGCGCGTCCGGCGATGCGCTTCCCTGCAGCAGCAGCGGCGCAATCAACCATTCGTGGCGGCCCAGCGCATCGTCGGCGTCGAGCATCGCCCCCATCCCGTTAGCCAGCTGGTAGCGCCCCTCCTGGCCGCGACGATGGGCGATACGGTCAGCAAAAGCGGAAGCCAGCAGCGCCGCGATGCTGTCGGCGTCGGGCTGACCGCCGCGAAACGCCAGCCTTTTCATCAGCTGCTGCGCCCGCTGCTGCCAGTTGCCCTGCTGACGGGCAAACGCCGCGCTAAGATCGCTATTGCCGCCGCGCGGCGGCTCTTCAAGGATCGCCGCCAGTTTAGCCGCCGTGGCGGCGCTATCGGCATCCTCCGCCGCGGTCAGCATCGCCGCCAGGCGCGGATCGTTGCCCAACGCCGCCATTTTGCGCCCGTGCGCCGACAGCCGCTCGCCTTCCAGCGCAGAAAGGTCGGTGAGCAGACGCCGGGCCGCCGCCAGGTTGGTCGCAGGCGGCAGATCCAGCCAGCTGAGCTGGGCCGGGTCCTGGCATCCCCACTGCAGCAGCTCCAGCAGCAGCGACGACAGATCGCTTTGCAGAATTTCCGGGTCGCCCTGCGCCGCCGCGCGCTCGGCCTGCTCTTTAGCCAGCAGATGCAGGCAGATCCCCGGTTCCAGGCGCCCGGCGCGTCCGGCGCGCTGGGTCATTGAGGCCTGGCTGATGCGCTGCGTCACCAGGCGAGTGAGCCCGGTGCGGGCGTCAAAGCGGGCGACGCGCTCCTGGGCGCTATCCACCACCAGCCGAATCCCCTCGATGGTCAGACTGGTCTCGGCGATATTGGTCGCCAGCACCACTTTGCGCATCCCGGCGGGCGCGGGCAGTATCGCCTTACGCTGCTCGCTCAGCGGCAGCGCGCCGTACAGAGGGCAAAGGATCACATCGCTCGCCACCCGCTCCGCCAGCCGCTCCTGAACGCGCTGAATCTCTCCCACTCCGGGCAGAAACAGCAGCATTGAGCCATTTTCGCTGCGCAGCAGTTCCGCGGCGGCCACCGCCACCGCCTCGTCAAAGCGCTGATGGGCCGGCAGCGGCAGAAAACGCCGCTCAACCGGAAACGCGCGCCCTTCGGAAACGATAACCGGCGCCTCCGGCAGCAGCCGCTGCAGGCGCTCATTGTCCAGCGTCGCCGACATAATCAGCAGTTTAAGATCGTCGCGCAGCCCCTGCTGAACGTCGAGCAGCAGCGCCAGCGCCAGATCGGCCTGCAGGCTGCGTTCGTGGAATTCATCGAGTATCGCCAGCCCCACGCCGCTCAGCTCCGGATCGCGCTGGATCATCCGCGTTAAAATGCCCTCCGTCACCACTTCGAGACGCGTGTTCGGCCCGACGCAGGTCTCCGCGCGCATGCGATAGCCCACGGTCTCGCCGGGCTTCTCTCCCAGCAGTTCCGCCAGCCGCTGCGCCACGTTACGCGCGGCCAGCCGCCGCGGCTCCAGCAGGATTATGCGTCCGTTGATGTTACCTTCGGCGAGGATTTGCAGCGGCAGCCAGGTAGATTTCCCGGCGCCGGTTGGCGCATTAAGCAGAACCTGCGGCGCATGCCGCAGGGCAGAAAGAAGTTCAGGGAGGACGGCGGCAACCGGCAATGAGGACACGAAACGCTCCGGAGGTTAACATTTGCGGGCAAGCATTGTAGCATCCCGGTAATTCATTACCGAGTCTCTATCATGTCCGAGCCGAAAAGGCTGTTTTTCGCCATTGAACTTCCCGCGGACGTTCAGCAGCAGATCGTGCGCTGGCGCGCCGCCAGCTTTCCCGGCGATGCGGGTCGACCGGTGGCGGGGGCTAACCTCCATCTGACGCTGGCGTTTCTTGGCGAGGTGAGCGCGGACAAGCAGCGGGCGCTGTCAGCGATGGCCGGACGCATCCGCCAGCCGGGCTTTACCCTGACGCTTGACGATGCCGGGCAGTGGCTGCGTTCGCGGGTGGTGTGGCTGGGCACCCGTCAGCCGCCGCGCGGGGTGCTGCAATTAGCGAATATGCTGCGCGCCCAGGCCGCCCGCAGCGGCTGCTATCAGAGCCCGCAGCCGTTTCATCCACATATCACCCTGCTGCGCGACGCGCGCCACGCGGTGCCGATTCCGCCGCCCGGATTTAGCTGGGCGTTTGCGGTCAACGAATTTGTGCTCTACGAATCCAGCTTTAGCCGCGGGCGCACTCGCTATCAGGCGCTGGAACGTTATCCCTTCGACAAGGAAAGCTGATGCTGTTCACTCCTCCCCTGCAGTCCGCCACCCTGGTTAAACGTTACAAACGGTTTCTCGCCGACGTGGTCACCCCCGACGGCCGCGAGCTGACCCTGCACTGCCCCAACACCGGCGCCATGACCGGTTGCGCCGCGCCGGGGGATACCGTCTGGTATTCCACCTCAGATAATCCCAAGCGCAAATATGCCCACACGTGGGAATTAACTGAAACCGTAGAGGGCGCGACAATTTGTGTTAATACTCTACGTGCTAACACGTTGGCAAAAGAGGCGATTCTGGCAGGAAATATTCCCGAGCTTTTGGGCTACAACACGCTGAAAAGCGAAGTGAAGTATGGTGATGAAAGCAGCCGCATTGATATTCTGTTACAAGCAGATGACCAACAAAACTGCTATATTGAAGTGAAATCGGTTACGTTGGCGGAAAAAGAATACGGTTACTTCCCCGATGCGGTTACCGCACGCGGTCAGAAGCACCTGCGGGAGCTGATGAGCGTGGCGGCAGCGGGCGATCGGGCGGTGATTTTGTTCGCCGTGCTGCACTCGGCGATAGACCGTTTCTCACCCGCGCATCATATTGATGCCAGATACGCACAGCTATTGATTGAGGCGCAAAACAAGGGGGTGGAAATTCTCGCCTACAAGGCGGAACTTTCTACCGAGATGATGACTCTGAATAAGCCGATTACCGTGGTGTTAACCCCCGGTAAATAAACGGCTAAATAGTATTCGGGTCGCGAGCGCAAATACGCTTTTCCTCACAGGGTTGTCAAGTGTAACGTTTAGATAATTGCTATCCGGAAAAGCATCTGCTATTTATAGCGGCCTGATTTTTCCCCCAACACGGGGATCGATAGTGCGTGTTAAGGAGAAGCAACATGCAAGAAGGGCAAAACCGTAAAACATCGTCCCTGAGTATTCTCTCCATCGCTGGGGTGGAGCCGTACCAAGTGAAGCCGGGCGAAGAGTATATGAACGAAGCCCAGCTGGCGCACTTCAAGCGCATTCTTGAAGCGTGGCGTAATCAACTTAGGGATGAAGTGGATCGCACCGTAACGCATATGCAGGATGAAGCTGCTAACTTCCCGGACCCGGTAGACCGTGCCGCTCAGGAAGAAGAGTTCAGCCTGGAGCTGCGTAACCGCGACCGCGAACGTAAACTGATCAAAAAGATTGAGAAAACGCTGAAAAAAGTCGAAGACGAAGATTTCGGCTTCTGTGAATCCTGTGGCGTTGAGATTGGTATCCGTCGTCTGGAAGCGCGTCCGACCGCCGACCTGTGCATTGATTGCAAAACGCTGGCGGAAATTCGCGAAAAACAGATGGCAGGCTAATCACTTCGCTGATGCATCTCTGGCGGGAGCTTTCTCCCGCCCTGATGCTTTAGTCATACGATGACAGATTCCCACTACATCGGGCGCTTTGCCCCCTCACCTTCCGGCGAACTCCACTTCGGCTCATTGATTGCCGCGCTTGGCAGCTATCTGCAGGCTCGGGCGCAGAACGGTATCTGGCGCGTGCGCATTGAAGATATCGATCCGCCGCGGGAAGTCCCCGGCGCCGCCGAGACTATTCTTCGTCAGTTAGAGCACTTCGGCCTGCACTGGGACGGAGAGGTACTCTGGCAGTCAAAACGCCACGAAGCCTATCGTGAGCGCCTGGCCTGGCTACGCGAGCAGGGCCTCTGCTACTACTGCACCTGCACCCGCGCGCGTATCCACGCTATCGGCGGCCTTTACGACGGCCACTGCCGGGATTTACGCCTCGGCGCGGAAAACGCCGCTCTGCGCCTGCGGCAAACGCGTCCGGTCCTCAAATTTTATGACCAGCTACGCGGTACGATCGTCGCCGACGAGCCTCTGGCGCGTGAAGATTTTATTATTCACCGTCGCGATGGGCTGTTCGCCTATAATCTGGCGGTGGTGGTGGACGATCATTTTCAGGGCGTCAGCGAAATCGTCCGCGGCGCCGATCTTATCGAGCCGACGGTGCGGCAAATTTCGCTCTATCAGCATTTTGGCTGGCAGGCGCCGGACTATATCCATTTGCCGCTGGCCCTCAACGCGCAGGGCAATAAACTGTCGAAGCAAAACCACGCTCCGGCGTTATCTACAGGCGATCCGCGCCCGGAAATTGTGCGGGCGCTAACGTTTCTTAATCAGGATGTCATTCAGGAATGGCAGACGCTGAGCATTGAGGATTTACTCAAGTACGCGGTAGCGAACTGGCGGCCGGAGCAAATCCAGCATTCTCAAATGCGTTCTGCTGAGCTATGATTAGCCGCTATTTTTACTCGTCGCCTTTCAAGTTGCTCCTGCGTTGGCTGCACTTGTTCCCCCCGGTCACAGAGCTATCTATGCTCCCGGGACTCGCAAGTTTGCCGCCTTGCTGCAACCCGAAATGCTTAGAGTCATATTTTGATCTGAAGTCCGTCTGACACTACGAGGTGTACCATTTTTACCCGAGTCGCTAATTTTTGCCGTAAGGTGCTAAGCCGTGAAGAGCGCGAGGCAGAAGCCGCCGTCGAACAACTACATATGACGGTTATCCCGCGCGAGCAGCATGCAATTTCCCGCAAAGATATCAGTGAAAATGCCCTCAAGGTCATGTACAGACTCAATAAGGCGGGCTACGAATCGTGGCTGGTCGGCGGTGGCGTACGCGATCTGCTGCTGGGCAAAAAACCCAAAGATTTTGACGTCACCACCAACGCCACGCCGGAGCAGGTGCGTAAGCTGTTCCGCAACTGCCGCCTGGTAGGTCGTCGCTTCCGCCTGGCGCACGTGATGTTCGGGCCGGAAATTATCGAAGTCGCGACCTTCCGCGGCCACCATGAAGGCCACACCACCGATCGCGTCACCTCCCAGCGCGGCCAGAACGGCATGCTGCTGCGCGACAACATCTTCGGTTCGATTGAAGAAGACGCCCAGCGTCGCGACTTTACCATCAACAGCCTCTATTACAGCGTGGCGGATTTCACCGTCCGCGACTACGTCGGCGGCATGAAAGATCTGCAGGATGGCGTCATCCGCCTGATCGGCGATCCGGAAACCCGCTATCGCGAAGATCCGGTGCGCATGCTGCGCGCGGTGCGTTTTGCGGCGAAGCTCAGTATGAGCATCAGCGAAGAGACCGCCGAGCCGATCCCGCGCCTGGCGACGCTGCTGCACGATGTGCCGCCGGCGCGCCTGTTTGAAGAAGTGTTAAAGCTGCTGCAGGCCGGCGACGGCTATCAAACCTATCTCCTGCTGCGCGAATATAATCTGTTCCAGCCGCTGTTCCCGACCATTACCCGCTACTTCACCGAGCGCGGCGATAGTCCTATGGAGCGCATCATCAGCCAGGTGCTGAAGAATACCGATAACCGCATTCGCAACGATATGCGCGTTAACCCGGCGTTCCTGTTCGCGGTAATGTTCTGGTATCCGCTGCTGGAAACGGCGCAGAAAATCGCCCAGGAGAGCGGGCTGGCCTACTACGACGCCTTCGCGCTGGCGATGAACGACGTGCTGGACGAAGCCTGCCGTACGCTGGCGATCCCGAAACGCATCACCACCCTGGTGCGCGACATCTGGCAGCTTCAGCTGCGGATGTCCCGCCGTCAGGGCAAACGCGCGTGGAAGCTGATGGAGCATCCCAAATTCCGCGCCGCCTACGATCTGCTGGAGCTGCGCGCCGGCGCCGAAAACAGCAGCGAACTGCAGCGCCTGACCAAATGGTGGGGCGAGTTCCAGGTCGCCGCGCCGCCGGATCAGAAAGATATGCTGGATGATTTAGGCGACGATCCGGCTCCGCGCCGCCGCCACCGTCGTCCGCGTAAACGCGCGCCGCGCCGCGAAGGCAGCGCATGACGCTCGCTTATATCGCTATCGGCAGTAATCTGGCCTCGCCTCTGGAGCAGGTCAACGCTGCCGTTAACGCGCTGGCGGAGATACCGGACAGCCGGATAATAAGCGTTTCCTCTTTCTACCGTACGCCGCCGCTGGGGCCACAGGATCAGCCTGACTATCTCAACGCCGCCGCGGCGCTGGAAACGACCCTGGACGCAGACGCGCTGCTCAATCACACCCAGCGCATCGAACTGCAGCAGGGCCGCACGCGTAAAGCTGAACGCTGGGGACCGCGCACGCTGGACCTCGACATCATGCTGTTTGGCAATGAGGTGATTAACACCCCGCGCCTGACCGTACCGCACTACGATATGCAAAACCGCGGTTTTATGCTGTGGCCGCTGTTTGAAATCGCCCCAGGGCTGCGTTTCCCCGACGGCCCGGCGCTGCGCGACGTGCTGGCCAATCTTGGCGCGGAAAAACCCGCTGCCTGGTAATACCCCTTCATTTTTTAGCAATTACGGCGATCGTGGTAATCGGTTGCCTAAAACCATTGCCCCCCTGAATGCGGCTGCTAGAATGCCGGTTAAAATGACTTTCATCATCAGGAAACGTTATGAAACCGACCACTATCGCCCTGCTGCAGAAATGCAAACAGGAGAAGAAACGCTTCGCCACTATCACCGCCTACGACTACAGCTTCGCAAAGCTGTTTGCCGATGAAGGTATCAACGTGATGCTGGTCGGCGATTCGCTGGGCATGACGGTGCAGGGCCACGACTCCACCCTGCCGGTGACCGTAGAAGACATTGCCTATCACACGCGCGCGGTGCGTCGGGGCGCGCCGAACTGCCTGCTGCTCGCCGATCTGCCGTTTATGGCTTACGCCACGCCGGAACAGACCTTCGAGAACGCCGCCATCGTGATGCGCGCGGGAGCCAATATGGTCAAAATCGAGGGCGGCGCATGGCTGGCGGACACCGTGAAAATGCTTGCCGAGCGCGCGGTGCCGGTGTGCGGGCACCTCGGTCTGACGCCCCAGTCGGTGAACGTCTTCGGCGGTTATAAAATTCAGGGCCGCGGCGATGCCGGGCAAGTTCTGCTGGATGACGCGCTGGCGCTGGAAGCGGCGGGCGCGCAGCTGCTGGTGCTGGAGTGCGTACCGGTTGAGCTGGCGAAACGCGTCACCGAGGCGTTAACCATCCCGGTGATCGGCATCGGCGCGGGCAACGTCACCGACGGGCAAATCCTCGTCATGCATGACGCATTCGGCATCACCGGCGGCCATATTCCCAAATTTGCCAAAAATTTCCTGAGCACAGCGGGCGACATGCGCGCCGCGGTACGGCAATATGTTGCCGAAGTGGAGTCCGGCGTCTATCCGGGCGAAGAACACAGTTTCCATTAAGGAGTGTTGTTGTGCTGATTATTGAAACCCTGCCGCTGCTGCGCCAGCATATCCGTCGTTTACGCCAGGAAGGCAAGCGCATTGCGCTGGTTCCCACCATGGGCAACCTGCACGATGGTCATATGAAGCTGGTTGATACCGCCAAAGCCAGCGCGGATGTGGTAGTAGCCAGTATCTTCGTCAACCCCATGCAGTTCGATCGCGCCGAGGATCTGGCGCGCTATCCGCGTACCCTGCAGGACGATTGCGAAAAGCTGAACAAGCGTAAGGTCGATTTTGTCTTTGCCCCTGCCGCGGCGGAAATCTATCCGCACGGCATCGAAAATCAGACTTACGTCGATGTTCCAGGGCTGTCGACGATGCTCGAGGGCGCCAGTCGTCCAGGCCACTTCCGCGGCGTTTCCACCATCGTCAGCAAGCTGTTCAACCTGATCCAGCCGGACGTCGCCTGCTTCGGCGAAAAAGACTTCCAGCAGCTGGCGCTCATCCGCAAGATGGTAGCCGATATGGGCTACGACATCGAGATTATCGGCGTGCCGATTATGCGCGCGAAAGATGGGCTGGCGCTCAGTTCGCGCAACGGCTATCTCAGCGCAGACCAGCGCAAAGTTGCGCCGGGGCTGTATAAGGTGATGAATGGCGCGGCGGAGAAGCTGGCGGCCGGCGAGCGCAATCTTGACGAGATTATCGCGATTGCCGCGCAGGAGCTGAACGAAAAAGGCTTCCGCGCCGATGATATCCAGATTCGCGATGCCGATACGCTGCTCGACCTGACGGAAACCAGTAAGCGAGCGGTGATCCTGATGGCGGCCTGGCTCGGCGAAGCGCGTTTGATCGACAATCAGATCGTCGCACTCGCTGGCTAGACACGGGTTAAAAATCGGGCAATACTGCCTGGAATTTCCTCAAAGCGGACGTCACGTCCGCTTTGTTATCGTTAAGCTTTAAAGGTAGACGTTATGATTCGTAATATGCTGCAGGGCAAACTCCACCGCGTAAAAGTCACGCAGGCCGACCTGCACTATGAAGGCTCCTGCGCTATTGATCAGGATTTCCTGGATGCGTCCGGCATCCTTGAAAACGAGGCTATTCATATCTGGAATGTGACCAACGGTAATCGTTTCTCCACCTACGCCATCGCCGCGGAGCGCGGTTCGCGAATTATCTCCGTGAACGGCGCGGCGGCACACTGTGCGAGCGTCGGCGATATTCTGATTATCGCCAGCTTCGTCACCATGCCTGACGAAGAAGCCCGCACCTGGCAGCCGAAAGTGGCCTATTTCGAAGGCGAAAACGAAATGAAGCGCCAGGCCAAAGCTATTCCGGTGCAGGTTGCCTGATCTATCCTTGCGGCTGGTTGCTTATCAGCCGCGACATCGTCTCCAGCGAATCCGTTCTTAATATATACAGCCTTTTCAACAAGAACGGATTATCGCCCGGCTTTACCTTCCCCCTCACCGTAGTCACCGCCAGGTGAAAACCGGCGTCGTTGGCGGCCTGGACCGCCTTAGCGTTATAGCCGCCAAATGGATAAGAGAGATACAGTACGTGGGGGTTAAACTGCGCCAGCGCCCGCCGCGAATGCGCAAAATCAAACAGAATATTGTGATAGCTGCGGCTGAGAAGGATCGGATGACGTTCAGCATCAACACGATGCAGGAAGTGGGTATGCGACTGCACGTCAAAGACGTCCTGGATCTGTTTTAGCTCGGAAATACTCATAAACTGCAGCGATTTCGGCGCCCATTTCTGCGGATGGCGCTTGATGCGCGACGAGATAATAAACGCCGTGGCGTGAAAGCCATACTGTTTGAGGATCGGGTAGGCATAGCGGTTGACCGACTTCAGCCCATCGTCAAAGGTGATCGCCACCGCACGCGCCGGAAGATTCACTTTATTACGCAGATAGCCTTCCAGTTGATACATACTCAGCGTGGTATAGCCCTGGTCGCGTAGCCAGGTCATCTGATTGCTGAAGGCGCGCACGGAAGTCGTCGTTGAGGTATGGCGAAAGCGGGTATTTTCTTCATCACGCAGGATATGGTGATAAGTCAGTACAGGGATGCCGTTATCTTCCTGGGCATCCAGGCTGCTCACCCACGCCAGCCGGTTGCCAATGCGAATCTGAAACCAGGTTTGATTCAGCCGATCTTTGAGCTTGCTGATAATCGGGTAACGCAAATTACTCGCCAGGGTGCCAAATGGCGCGCTGCCCACGGCGGGGGCATCATAGATTGGCGTATCTTTCCAGGTAATGAGATTTTGGTTACTCAGAGGCTTATGCAGATCGCCAAGGCTATCCTCCACCCGCTGCTTCCCCTGTACCGGCCCCAGATGGCCTTTATCGATAAAGCCAGTCGCAAAGCCAAAATTAAACTCATAGTAATCCGCCGCCGTCGGTACTACCGCCAGAATTTGCCCTGCCCGCACGTTGCCGACGCTCACCACCTGATTGCCAACCTGCGCCCAGATATCCGCATCTTCGGTCGTTTGCATATAACGTGCCGGCACACCCTGCTGGCTTAACAGGCTGGCGGAGGCGCTTAGCGCCGTGAACAGGAGGAGTAAAGCAAGAATTCGGGCAAACATGCGCATCGAGCCGGTAGACAAGAACTGCCGTCATTGTAACAAAAGCCTCATCAATACCAACGCTTAATTCCCGTACGGCTCATGCAGTAGTCGAAAAGGCGGATTTTTTTGCTGCTGATGCCAGAGGCTGCTCACCGCCGGGCCTCCGGCGCTGACAATGGCGTGCCGGAAGGCTTCGCTGCTCAGGTTCTGGCGCAGCAAATACATACCTTCCAGTAATGAATAGTCGATTCCGGAAATCACTTCACAGTGGGTGTGCTTATGGCTCAGCAGCGCCGCCACGCGATAAGGCGCCGCGCCGGTTTTATCGGTCAGAAAAATGACCCCGTCTCCGCCATCCGTCTCGTGCAGCGCATCGCACATCATGCGGCTCAGCATATTGCTGCTGAGATTACGCCAGTAGTTAACCGCCCGACACTGCGTCAGCGGCCCAAACTTTTTCTCCAGACGATCCAGCATCTCCTGCGCCAGTTCGTCATGACAGGTAATCACCCAACCTAACATCGCCCACCTCCTTAGCAGGCAAACAATGTAGCAAGGGAAGAGATGAATATCGGTGATGACAATCAAAATTGTTTGCCGGCGCTTCGCTGAACGGGGCAGCGAAGCGCCGTGGTTGGCTAAATTAGCTGCGAAGCCCGCGTCCGCGCTGGATCAGATACCAGCACAAAAGATAAAACGCGACGATAAACACCACCAGCACGCCGAAGGTGGTGGCGAGCGGAACATCGTTAATGCCGAGGAAACCGTAGCGGAAACCGCTGATCATGTAGACGATCGGGTTCAGATGCGACAGCCCTTGCCAGAACGGCGGCAGCAGGGTCAGCGAATAAAAAACCCCGCCGAGATAGGTCAGCGGCGTCAGCACAAAGGTCGGAATAAGGCTGATATCGTCAAAGGTTTTGGCAAACACCGCATTCAGCAGACCGGCCAGCGAAAATAGCACGGCGGTCAGCACCAGGGTCAGGGCGACGAATATCCATGAGTGAACCTGGAACGGCACGAAAAACAGCGAAATCGCCGTTACCAGAATCCCGACGCACAGACCGCGGGCAACGCCGCCGCCCACATAGCCGGCGATAACCACGTGGGTGGGAACCGGCGCGACCAGCAGTTCTTCAATATTGCGCTGAAATTTCGCGCTGAAGAACGAGGACGCCACGTTGGCGTAGGCGTTAGTGATCACCGCCATCATAATCAGGCCCGGCACGATAAACTGCATATAGGTGAAACCGTGCATTTCACCGATGCGCGAGCCGATCAGATTGCCGAAAATAACAAAGTAGAGGGTCATGGTTATGACCGGCGGCACCAGCGTCTGTATCCAGATACGCATAAAGCGGTGGATCTCTTTGGTCCAGATGCTTTTCAGCGCGACCCAATAAAGCTGCATCATGCTGATTCTCCTTTCCGGTCATGGACCAGCGTGACAAACAGCTCTTCCAGACGGTTAGCTTTGTTACGCATACTTAATACCTGTACGCCCTGCGCGCTCAATTGCGTAAATACGCTGTTAATCCCCTGCTCGCGAAGCACCTCAACCTCCAGCGTCGACGTATCAACCAGACGATACTGATAGCCTTCCAGTACCGGTAATGGACTCTTAGGTGCCAGATCGAGAATAAAGGTTTCTGATTTCAGTTTGGAAAGCAGCGACTTCATCGAGGTGTTTTCCACCAGCTCACCGTTCTGAATAATGCCAATATTGCGACACAGCATCTCGGCCTCTTCCAGATAGTGGGTAGTGAGGATGATCGTCGTGCCTTTATCATTCAGATCTTTCAGGAAGCCCCACATCGAACGACGCAGCTCGATATCCACTCCCGCCGTGGGTTCATCAAGAATCAGCAGCTTCGGCTCGTGCATCAACGCGCGGGCAATCATCAGGCGGCGCTTCATGCCGCCGGAGAGCATCCGCGCGCGTTCGTTGCGTTTTTCCCACAGATCGAGCTGTTTAAGGTACTTTTCGCTACGGGCGATCGCTTCTTTGCGCTCGACGCCGTAGTAGCCCGCCTGGTGAATCACAATCTGCTGCACGGTTTCGAACGGGTTAAAGTTAAACTCCTGCGGCACCAGGCCAAGCTGGCGCTTGGCGTTCACCACATCCTTTTGCAGGTCATAGCCAAACACGTTGACCTCGCCGGAGGTTTTATTCACCAGCGAACTGATAATGCCGATAGTGGTGGATTTTCCCGCGCCGTTTGGCCCCAGGAGCGCGTAAAAATCGCCCGCCTCAACCTGCAGATCGATTCCGCGCAGCGCCTGAACCCCGCCGGGGTAGGTTTTTTTGAGCTGTTTTAGTTCCAGAGCAATGGTCATTAAATGTCTCTTCTCGTGTCGTGACACGCGATGGGTTGTTTTAAAAAATGTGAGGTTAACCTATATTAGCGCAACGCACTTACTTGGTTACAGGCCCGTAAACATCCATGAACGATATAGATACACTCATCAGCAACAATGCACTATGGTCAAAAATGCTGGTGGAGGAAGACCCCGGTTTCTTTGAGAAACTGGCACAGGCGCAGAAACCGCGCTTTCTGTGGATTGGATGTTCCGATAGCCGCGTCCCCGCTGAACGTTTGACCGGCCTGGAACCTGGCGAGCTGTTTGTACACCGTAACGTCGCCAACCTGGTGATTCATACCGATCTGAACTGTCTTTCCGTCGTGCAGTACGCGGTCGACGTACTGGAGGTTGAACACATCATCATCTGCGGCCACTACGGCTGCGGCGGCGTGCAGGCGGCGATTGAAAATACCGAGCTTGGCCTTATCGACAACTGGCTGCTGCATATTCGCGATATCTGGTTTAAGCACAGCTCGCTGCTGGGGGAAATGCCCGAAGAGCGCCGCCTTGATACGCTGTGTGAATTGAATGTGATGGAGCAGGTTTACAACCTTGGCCATTCAACGATTATGCAGTCGGCGTGGAAGCGTGGACAGAAGGTGACGATTCACGGCTGGGCCTACGGCATTCACGATGGCATGTTACGCGATCTTGACGTGACCGCCGTCAGCCGCGAAACGCTGGAGCAGCGCTATCGCCAGGGCATTTCCAACCTTAAAAGCAAGCACGTCAATCACAGGTAATTCACGCGCCCTTCTTAACTATCCCGGATAAGCCGGGATAGACATTCCGCGTTACTCGTCCAGCAGCGTCACTTTGCCGATATATGGCAGGTGGCGATAGCGCTGAGCATAGTCGATACCGTACCCCACAACGAACTCGTCCGGGATCGCAAAACCGACAAACTCAACCGGCACCTTCACTTCGCGGCGACTTGGCTTATCGAGCAGCGTACAAATCGCCAGCGATTTTGGTTCACGCAGGCTGAGGATTTCACGCACTTTTGACAGCGTATTGCCAGAGTCGATGATGTCTTCCACGATCAGCACATCTTTACCGCGGATATCTTCATCCAGGTCTTTGAGGATTTTGACGTCACGGGTGGTGGACATGCCGCTGCCGTAGCTCGAGGCGGTCATGAAATCCACTTCATGGGGTACCTGAACCTCACGGCACAGGTCGGCCATAAACATAAATGAACCGCGTAATAGCCCCACCAGCACCATTTCGCTGCCGCTATCTTTGTAATGTTCATTAATTTGACGACCGAGCTCAGCGATACGGGCTTTGATCTCAGTTTCCGGGATCATCACTTCTACAATATGTTTCATAATCTATATATCTCACTGATTTTAATCAGTTAAATTCAATCTCACGCTATGCAATTCAGTAAATATTGATACACCGATTGATATACGGATTATCGCACAGGCCAGACATTATGCGAAAGCATGAGTACCGAAGAAAGGCGGCGAGTATACAGCATCGAGAAAAATAATAAAAAAAGCACCGTATGATATCGGTGCTTTATTGATAGTTTAGCGTCTGGGCCTGTCCGGTTTTTTCCACTCAAAAGCGCCTGTACTCATCCGCTGGCGGTGCCGTTTTTTCGCGGCAAGACAAGCCGCAACGCTGGTACGGATCAGCAGTTTGTCCTGGCCGTTAAGCTCATGCCCCTGCAATTTTGCTGCACTGATAATGGCATACTCCAAAGTTTCTTTTTTTAACATGCTGCACCTCAGTTGATCGGGTACGCCTCCATGATGAGGCGTACCGTAATCATTTTTATCGTGGTTTTTTGGGCTGTAGATTGGAATAAATGGCGCGTCCGAATTGCTTTTGCGGGTTATGTACTTCAGCGGTTAGCTCATTGATGAGTTGCCGCTTAAGCGCAGCGTTACGCTGATCAAAGGCCAGCAGAGTGGCGTCGTCAGGCTTCCCGGTAAAGGTGTTAGGCGCACTGATACTGATCGCAATACGTGGCTGCGCCTCTATCTGTCTGGCGGCATCCTGTACCGCCGGTGACTGACGACCAATAGCGCGAACCCCCAGCGAACCATCAGCACCACGGGTCAACGGCATAATGGCTTCCGGCCCAGCTTCACCGAACACGCCAGCCCCTTTCGCAAAAGCAAAATATTGCGGAGTGCTGTATACACCACCACTGTAGGCAGAAAGCGACGGTGAATCGTAAACACCGCCCAGCGCGTTAAAAGAGAAATTTGCGCCCGCACTTTGAATGGCCGTTCCGCTGCTGGCTGCGCCACTCGCGCCTCCAAATAAACTCCCGAACATCCCACCAGCTCCCCCGCCCACTGAAGCCAGAATGGCTTTGGTGATCAGCGCCTGCGTCGCCATCTGGATCAGCGACTGAATAACACTTTCGCCGAGAGACGTGAAGATGTTCGACATACCGTCTTTAAAGCTGGTTGCTCCCGTCAGAACGTTTGTCATATTGGTGGAGATCGAGTTGGTGGCATTATTCAGAATTTCGCTGGTAGCCGTTGCTGACATCGAACTCAGGTCTTTTGCCTGATCCGCATAATTCATCAGAGAATCGCTAATTCCTGCTCTCCAGTCTGATTGTTGAGCGTCGGATTGTTTCTGGTAGTCATCCTGTATCGCCAGCCGTTCAGCAAGGGCGGCTTTCAGCGCTTCTGTTTGCTGTTCATAAAGGTCTTTAGATAGCTGTTTACTGCTGAAATCGCGATCTAACTCATCCTGCCGTTTGCGGAAATCAGCGCGGATATCGGCCATTTCTTTCATACGGTCACGGGCTTTGTTACCCATACCAGCGCCGAGGAAATCAATATTCCCCCGGTCACGCGCAGCAGCATTGCTATCAGCAAGACCGTTTCTGAATGCCTGAAGTTTTTCCTCTATATTTTTCTGGTCAATAAGGGCCGCATTTTGTAGCAAAATTGCTTTTTTAGCGTTATCGAGAGATGCAAGCTCTCCCTGAACAACCTGATATTTCATTTTTGCCAGTTCGTTATTTTGTCCGGCAAGAGATATTTGCTCACGCTGCTGTTTAAGCAAGCGGGTATAAGCCAGGAAGCCTTTAGATTTCTTCGTACCGTCGCCGTTAACAAAATCATTTTCTTCGGTAGCGCTGAAGGTGTCGGAGATTTCAGAAGCCAGCCAGCCCAGAATATCCACCTCGGAGAAGTCGAGAATCTCCTGAGTAGTTTTCGGGTAGGCGTAGATCGGGTTGAGTTTAATATCAACGCGCTCCATCTTCGGCGTGCTGGTCTCGGTACGTGTTTCACCTTCAGTGCCGCGATTCACCGTTGCGCCGCCCACAGATACCAGTTTTTGATATTCGTTGGTTTTGGTGGTCTTCACCGTAGAGATGGAGCGCATCACGCTGTCATCCTGCAACTGGCGCATGATCTCTTTGTCCAGCTCAGGGATAACGGTATAACCGCCATCAGCCTGCACCAGAGTGGTGAGTGAGCGGGTGTCGCCTGTCATGATGTAGTGGCGCAGCTCATCGTTGCTTACGCCTTTACCTTCAACGGGAGTACCCGGCAGATTGCGCTGATCGTCGGCGACGGCTTCAAGGCGGGTAATTTCAACTTCAAGCGCATCAGCCTGGGCGCGGAGTTCGTCGAACTGCTTGCCCTCTTCATCGTTCAGGCTGCGCTTTTCGCTGTCGGCTTTATCCAGCATGGAACGCATCTGGGTTTTGAGTGCGGCTTTCTGCTGGCGTAATTCGAGTAATTTTTTCATGAGTGGTTTCCGTAACAATTAACGTTAAGACGTGAAACCAGCGCGGGAAGGGGTAAGGCCGTTTAACCTTTTTCTGACTCTCTCAGGCTGTACTCGCTACAGCTTGATTAAACGGCCTGTGGCGGCTCACGTCTGAGTGCCACTCTTCAAGATATACATGAAAAATATAAAGAAAACCCCCGCAAAAGACGGGGGTAAGAATGGGTAAACATGAGTACAAATAATTTACAAATATATTAGTTTTTAATGTTCCAAGGTGCGTGTTCCATGATTGACCCCAGGTATTCAAGGTTGGAAGTGATGCGGCGCATCTCGATCACTTTCAGCGCATTGACTGCTTCAGATGGATTAACCCCAGCCTGAACAAGGGCCTTTAAGTCACGAACCAGATTATCGACTTCGATTTTATTTACTGACATTGCTTACCTCCGGTTAATTCCACCTTCTTCGAGCCATTTCATGACAGCTTTACGGCTATAGCGGGAAGGATAGGTGAGTACTGGATTGGGGAATCCATGATCTTTGCGTAATCGCCATATGGCTGTTTTTTTCTTACCCAGCAGAGCGAACAATTCCGGTTCTTCCATGAAATCACTAACGTTCATAATTTACCCTCCATCAATTATGCTTTTAGTCTGCTATAAAATTAAAAAATATACTTTTAAGTGTTCACCTGTTCACCCTTGCGAATTTCTTAATTAAATTCATTAGGTTATAGGATGAATACTACTCTTTCAGGTATTCACTAGTGTTCACCCTACCCTTCACCTTTTAGAACAAAAAATAATCACAAGGTGAACAGGTGAATACTTGGTGAATACTTAACAAATAAGTGTTCACCCCTTAACTCACTGTTATAAAAACCATTTTTAACAGGGTGAATACTGGTGAACACTTATTCTATAACTTTACTCTACCTCGCTATTTTCAGAAGTACCGTAACAGGATGGCATCCAGTCGCCTGAGTCGTCGTGTAGCGTAACGTTTGACCTGATACCGTGCTTGGTCTTCCGCTTATCGTACTTCTTCCCATACTCGGCCATCGCACCAGGCATATCCGTACCGAATCGCATTAACGACACCGGCTTACTCAGCCCATTTGCTCGCATGTATGCCATGTAGGCGTGATACAGATATTTGCGTGGGCTGAATGGCACTATCTCAGCGTTACCGATAAACATCCCATCACATGCCACCGACGCCAGCAGGTAGCCGCAGAAGTCCACCAGCGAATCCCCCTCACGCTTGATAGCCAGTGCCTCTTCGGATTTCTGCTGTTCGTGCAGCAGCCGTTTGGCTTCGTCCTGGCTGGCAAAGCGAGTTAGCAGGTGACGAATGATTACGGCAATCTCCCCCTCTATCTTCTCGGCCAGCATCGTATCCCGCTCATTTTCAGGTACTACCTCGGTAAAATTGAAAATCACCCGGCGGCGCGATATTCCCCCGCTTCGATCACTAAAGGTCATAGCGTTGTTATTGACGGCCAGCACTACCGCCTGAATGCGTGTCGAGTATGGAGCCTTGTGTTTGGGGTCTATCGACACCTTATCACCGCCCGTAATGGCTTTAATCCCTGCGCCATCGCCAGCGTAGCGGGTCATATCCGGCATGATGATCAGCGAGTAACCCACCACCAGCGCCCTGTCCCTTGCATCCTCCAGCGCTTTCATGCTGGCTGATACGGTATTGGCCTTACCCGCCAGCATCGTGCAAATTTCCGCCATAACGCTTTTACCACTACCACCCGGCCCCGTGACCTCAAGAAAAAGTTGCCAGTCGTACCGGTTCGCCAGCACCATAAAGAGCGCTGCCAGTACACGATCACTCTTGCGGTCATTACTGGCCACAGAACGGCGAAGCCATTTCCAGAAATTAGGCGCATGAGTCGCCAATGTTTCCCCTTCCGCTGGTGGGCTGAACGGGAGTTCGCTAGCGATCATCAGCCAGTCGGTCTTATCGTGCTCCCTGAATTGCCCCGTCCGGGTATCAAATACCCCGTTGCTGAAGCCGATAAGATTTCGGGCTGTAACCCCCATGACCGGGAGGCTAAGCTTCATGGTTTCCACCGCCGATTTGATAGCGTTCTGCGAATAAGCCACCTCAGCATCAATGTAAATTTGAGCCATTTCCCGTTGCAGCTCTTTATCCGGGAGTGGATTCCAGATCACTCCGTTGTAGTGGTGAACCGTGTCAGAGTCTGCGTGAACAGCTAACTCACCATCGTAATGAGCAAGCAGTACCTCACCGCGCTGGCTTGCCCCCATCTGGTTTAGAGCAGGACTAACCTCAATAACTGTCTGAAGCTGCGCTCTCTTCGTTACAGGCAATTGGTGAATATTGTTTTCTGCTTCGCTGGACTCCTCCCGGAGCCGATTCAGATAATCGTGCCAGTCCTCAGGCTCTCTATCTGGAATCCCCTTGTACAACTTGGCATCCTGTACACCCGCCAATGCCAGCTTTTCACCAATTACGTTAATCAGCATCGGCTCAATATTCCCAGCCAGGTATACACGGGCTGTGCGGCGTCCCTTGTCTATAATTTGCAGGTTATCCAGTTCCGCTAGCTGCTTTGGCCCAAGATAAATAGGAGGAGTTGTGTCTTCGGCAATTTTTTTACCCAGCCCCTCCTCCCACCCTTTTGCATGAGCGTATGCATCAGTTCCCGCAAAAATAACGGCTTCAGTGTATTTTTCCTTTGGAAGATGTTTCAGATTAGGCGCGTTTTTCATTTCCCTGCCCCCGGCTTACAAAAGTGAATTCTTTAACAAATCTTTCCAGCGGAAATATGCAGGGAAATTCGTAACCATCACGAATGAACGTCACCCGATTAAAAGCGACATTATCCACCGTAATCATTTCGCCGCTTTTCTCCGCCCAGCGGTCATTGGTTTCAGGATCTATCATTTTTAACCTCCGCTTTTTTTTTGCGATCCATGCGGACATATTCAGCAGACTGGCTGCAATGGTTGAGCGCCATCATCATCCTTGGGAGGTGTCTTAATGCATTGCTAATAAGGTTCATATCTCTGAGGGCATCGTCGCCGCCATACCCTTCCGATTCCGTTGCGTCAAGAGCCAGATTACCGATCAGTGTGAGCGCACTATTGATGGCAAAACCCGCACCTGCATATGTATCAGCAGACTCAGCCAGCTCTGCATCTGAGAGGTGCCTAAATTCAGGGTAGCTTTTAGCAAGCAGATGATAGATATCATGCATGGCTCACCTCGCTAATCTCTTTCAGTTCGCGAATTCGACACAGCGACATACCGATTAATTCCATTGCAATACTGTGTTCATTGTCGTCATCAAGATTCATATAAAGAGTCGTTGAGAGCAGCGCCTCCAGGCGGCGCAGTTCATCTTCAATGTCAATTTCCGACCATTTGACCTTACGCATGACGCACCTCCTGAATCGCGGCGCTGTCGAACTCCCACCCGCGGCGGGTGGTGTAATCGAAGAACGCAACGCGGCAAGGAGCCTGAGCGCGGATTTTGGCGGCAAAAACTAAATCCCAGCCGGGGAAAGCAGCGCGGGCTTTATCTTCCGTGTCAGCATCAAAGCGAAGCACTACTGGTGTGCATTCAGGAGTGTGATCGGGGGTTGCCAGGAATAACCATGTAAATTCCGGGCGAGTTTGGGTAGACTGATTGTCAGCCATAACTGTTACCTCACTTAACGGTTTGGTGAGACGCCTCGGTACTGCTCGAACAGTCCGGGGCGTTGTTTTTTTAGATAGCACCGTGTTAAGGTGTGTACCTATTAAAGAAAACAGTACGCCAATAGGTACGCACATGTCAACACCCATTAAACGAGATCGGCAACCAAAAGGAGCGGGGAAAGCACCAGCGTTCCAGATTCGAATCCCCCCCGAACTTAAAGAGCAATTTGAAAAAGAAGCCCAAGCAGAGAGTGTTAGCCTCGCAAATTGGATGAAGGAATTAGGCCGGGAAGCCCTCCGAAAGAAAGGTATTGAGCCAAAAGGCTGATACCACCCAATATTTGGGTTGTTTTTAGCGGTATGGTCCAACGTCCGCCATTGGCGGATGTATGTTTTAGACACTTCTCCTCGATTTGAGGAAAAGTCCTTCAGCACTGAGTTACTATTTTGCAACTCGCTCAGACTTTGACCACTAGCGCTAACCCTGGTATTCTGTTCTTGCTTAAACATTTGGTAGTGACATTGGCAGCTCTGCAAAGCTGCCTTTGTTTTATTTAGCACCAGAAGTACCTCCCCCAAAGTTCAGCGGTAACTGGCTCAGGTTTTTAACCAGATATTCCGCTTTCTCCAGCAGCACCAAATCATCCTGGCGTTTTCTCAGACGACGACCCGCATCACTGGAATCCTCATCAGAGAACTGGCGAGCGGAAGCAACAATATGCTGAAGTTCATTGATGGTATGAGCCAAATAACCGCCCTTCTGGCGATCCAGTTCTTCCATGTAGTCATATACCGCCGCCTGAAGTTCGTAGCTGTAGCTCATAGCCATCAGGCAGGCTTCACGCTTCGGGAACTGATAGCACGGCAGATATCTCCCTGTGCTGTCTTTGTACTGAGCGAAAAATTTCGCTGAGTGCTCCTCACCTAAAACCTTCGGTGTTTTCTTGAGAAAATCCTTGTGTTGCAGTACCCGGTATTCTTTACAGGGGAAGGTCAGCCCCTCCACTTCGGCCTTTGCTTTACGGTCAGCATTGATGTATTCAACCATTTGTAGGCTGCTCATCGTTGGGACTGAATTATCAATCAGGCTGTTTTCAGAGTGATCGAATCCCTGCCCCGCAAGGGCATTTAATTTTTTCATCGTTGATTACCTGTAGTTAATTAAGCGGATTTGCGGCTGTACGGGTTATTTACATTTTCCACGGCAGGAGGGTTGCGAACCCACCAGAGCACATCTGACAGAAGCCAGGCACAGCTATTGCGGCCAAAATGGCAACGCGGGGGGAAGCGATCCTCTTGCTCCATCTTCCAACGGCTGGAACGGGAAAGGCTGGTAATTTCACTGCATTCATCTTCACGAATACGGCGATCGAACTTGAAGCCGTACTCCTCCAGAATGGTGCGGCGTTGTTCAGGATTTGGCGGGGTAAAGGTGATATTTTGCATGTTGCCTCCACTGTTTCTACGTTTTGTAGAGGCCATTCTTCAACATTTTCAGACAATATATAATTGGCGATATTTCATTGGATAGAGCATCAAAACCACCATTGGCGGAATGTTCAGAGAATAAATCCGTTTATCGCCATTGGTGTAAAACTGGACATTCGATACTGTTTTACGCCAATGTTATCGAATGGTTGAGCGTACTTCATCAATAGAAATTTCCTCATCAAGGAAAACAGAACTAATCGCAGCAGTAATATTATAAAGAGGCATACCAAAAGACTCCTGAAAAAATGATGATAATCTTCTAATAAAGAATGCCCTTTTAACCTGGCTCTTTCTTTTTATTACAGAGTCATAGGTGGTATTTTCAGCTTTAGAATATACACTTTGCAACAATGAACTTACAGAAGGCGCTGTGACCCCTAAATCCCCCCATGCATTACCGACAACGTTTTCCAAGTTATCTTGTGCTGAAACATAATGCCCACTTTCCAACTTGCAAAACTTACTCAAATTGAAGTCAACTTTCTCTTTCATTTTTTCATCAGTACAGTGCCGCCTAAAATTATCAAAATAAAATTTATGGCTAGCATAATCCATGACATTTCTATCTAGTGGTGTATTTGCAATTTCCTGACATAAAGCCAATGCAAGCTTACTAATTTTATCTAACTTCCGTTTCTTTTCATTAGGAGTCAACAAACTCCAATCATCTGGACCAGGATAAATGGTAGATATTTCAGTGGAAAGTGCAATATAAAAAAGAGACGGAACAGAGCACTCCTCGGCTCGTTTTTTTAACGCGGGCCATACCGTTTCCATTCGTTCATCGCTCATCATTTTATACATTACTTCTTTTACAGATATTTGCTTATCCCACACGTTAGAATCAAATATACACCCCATAGCATCAAGCTCTTGCTTGCTTTCTTTAGGCGGATCAGGCTTAAAATCTGGTAATAGTTCGGATTCGTACAAAGCTATAGCTATTTCATCTACTTGATTTAAATATTCATTCATTTTTCAGCAGCCTTTAAAATAACGATATTAGAGTGATTACCTGCAAGAATCTCTAAGCGTTCATGCCACTTGTTTAGCGCGTCCAGCTTCTCCGGCAGGTACAGACTCCGGTTATAAATAGCCATGACGCCCGGTAGGGCATGACCCAGCAGCAGCTCTACAATATGCGGTGCTATGCCCATATTGTTTAGCCCCGTAGAGAACGTGCGCCGCAGATCGTGAAGAGTCCACGGCTCATTATGGTGGAAATCTTTAAAAAGCCTGCGCCCTTTCAATGATACAGCCTGACGGGTACGATCTTCTCCCAGCAATAGTCCCGTTTTGCCAGTCTCGCTTTTTAACTCTTCCAGCCACGGACGTATTGCTTTGGGTATCGATCTCACGATTTTCTCGCGGGTTTTGCTGTGCTCTTTCGGGACTGTCCAAATCCACGAGGTAAAATCCCACTCTGACCATCGAGAGAGACGAACCTCCATCGTTCGCGCACCAAACAGCACCAGCATTTTGAGAAGACGTGAATAATACGGCTGCTGATCATCGTTACCTGTACAGCGCCACACATCAGCCAGCTCGCTATCTGACAATACGCGGTCACGTTGGCCGGATGGCTGGCCCACATCCTGAATGGTGAGAAAGGCCAGAGCATCACTGGCGGCATAGCGGCGAACCTTGCAAAAACGTAACGCCTGTTTGGATATCTGGAACATGCGGCCAGCGGTCATTGGTTTGGTCTGGTTTATTTCATCAAAACAAGACACCCAATGCCGGGTTTCACATCGGGTCAGAGGATAACGACCAAGGCGCGGGTAAATATGCTTGCGTAGCTGTGCCCTTACCAGCTCCTCATCACTGCGCTTTCTCCTGGCGTAATTAACCAGCCAGTATTCGAGAGCATCCTGTACTGTCACAGGTTTAAGCGTTTCTTCGGTGCTCAGTTCAAGCTCTGTTTTTGGATCAAGACCACCAGCCAACCACTGACGACACTTTTCCCTCTTTTCTCTCGCAGCTTTTAGCGACAAATCAGGGTAACGGCCAAGCGTTAAACGTTCGAGTTTGCTCCCCCTTCCACCCAACCGGTACGAGAATACCCAACTCAGTTGACCCTGTTTTGATGCCCTGACGCTTAAACCTTCACCATCAGCATACATTTCTGGCGCATCACGGCTGGCCCCTTGTAGTGCCTTGAGCTTTTTATCACTTAGCTTGTTAGTGCACGCCATAGCCCGCCCCACCTGGATTCGTGATTGCGATTGATACACCGATTGATACACCGTTCGTTGCTACAGTCGAAAAAACCGCATAAACATACGAACGAAAATAATCGTATCTTACTGATAATAAAAATCAAAATGGAGAATTTGCGAAATCATCTAAAAGCATGAAAACACGAAGTTTTTTGCTTCTACAGTATGTTTCATAAAACTAACCATTTGATTCTTAATGTAAATCATCAAAGCCGCTGCGATTGCACCGACGTTGACCGGCAAGCCACGCAGTATACCAGTAAAAAGAAATATGCGATGCAGTGATTAATAAAGCCCATTTTGTGATTCCGATCACACTTGTTAAATCCTATAATTAATTGCAGTTAAAAAATTAACAAACAAACGAGTGTCCTTCTATGGCAGAAACAAAATCTCAACAATCACGGCTACTCGTGACGCTGACGGCTCTTTTTGCAGCGTTCTGTGGCCTGTATCTTTTAGCGGGCGGGGCCTGGCTGGTCGCTCTTGGCGGCTCATGGTACTACCCTGTCGCAGGCCTGGTCATGCTGGGCGTCACCGTCATGCTGTTCCGCGGCAAGCGTTCTGCGCTTTGGCTGTACGCCGCGCTGCTGCTTGCCACTATGATCTGGGGAGTATGGGAAGTTGGTTTCGACTTCTGGGCGCTGACCCCGCGTAGCGATATTCTGGTCTTCTTCGGCATCTGGCTTATCCTGCCGTTTGTCTGGCGCCGCCTGCCGATTCCCTCCTCTGGCGCCGTTGCCGGGCTGGTTGTCGCCCTGCTGATTAGCGGCGGTATCCTGACCTGGGCCGGCTTCAACGACCCGCAGGAAGTCAACGGTACGCTGAGTGCTGATGCAACGCCAGCGGCCCCCATTTCCGACGTAGCCGATGGCGACTGGTCGGCGTATGGACGCAATCAGGAAGGCCAGCGCTACTCGCCGCTGAAGCAGATCAACGCCGATAACGTGAAGAACCTGAAAGAAGCCTGGGTCTTCCGTACGGGCGATCTCAAGCAGCCTAACGATCCGGGTGAAATCACCAATGAAGTCACGCCGATTAAAGTGGGTGACACGCTTTATCTGTGTACCGCTCACCAGCGCCTGTTCGCTCTTGACGCGGCTACCGGTAAAGAAAAGTGGCATTTCGATCCGCAGCTCAACGCTGACCCCTCTTTCCAGCACGTGACCTGTCGCGGCGTTTCATATCATGAAGCCAAAGCGGATAACGCGCCGGCGGATGTGGTTGCCGACTGCCCGCGTCGTATCATTCTTCCGGTCAACGATGGTCGCCTGTTCGCCATCAATGCCGAAACCGGTAAGCTGTGTGAGTCCTTTGCTAATAAAGGCATTCTCAATCTGCAAACCAACATGCCTGTCACTACGCCGGGTATGTATGAACCAACATCACCGCCGATTATTACCGACAAAACTATTGTCATTGCCGGCGCCGTGACCGATAACTTCTCGACCCGCGAGCCGTCGGGCGTTATCCGCGGCTTTGATGTGAATACCGGTAAACTGCTGTGGGCCTTTGATCCGGGCGCGAAAGATCCCAACGCGATTCCTGATGATGAACATCATTTCACCCTGAATTCACCAAACTCCTGGGCGCCAGCGGCCTATGACGCGAAGCTGGATCTGGTCTACCTGCCTATGGGCGTAACCACCCCGGATATCTGGGGCGGCAACCGTACGCCTGAACAGGAGCGCTATGCCAGCTCCATCGTGGCGCTGAACGCCACGACCGGTAAACTGGCGTGGAGCTACCAGACCGTTCACCACGATCTGTGGGATATGGATATGCCGTCGCAGCCGACGCTGGCGGATATCGACGTCAACGGTAAAACCGTACCGGTGATTTACGCTCCGGCAAAAACCGGTAATATTTTTGTCCTCGATCGCCGCAACGGTGAACTGGTTGTCCCGGCGCCGGAAAAACCGGTTCCGCAAGGGGCGGCGAAAGGTGACTACGTCGCGAAAACTCAGCCGTTCTCCGACCTGAGCTTCCGTCCGAAGAAAGACCTGACCGGCGCGGACATGTGGGGCGCCACCATGTTCGACCAGCTGGTGTGCCGCGTTATTTTCCATCAGCTGCGCTACGAAGGGATTTTCACCCCGCCGTCAGAACAAGGCACGCTGGTCTTCCCGGGTAACCTGGGGATGTTCGAATGGGGCGGCATCTCCGTCGATCCGAACCGCCAGGTGGCGATTGCTAACCCAATGGCGCTGCCGTTTGTCTCAAAACTGATCCCTCGCGGACCCGGTAATCCGATGGAGCAGCCAAAAGACGCCAAAGGTTCCGGTACCGAAGCCGGTATTCAGCCGCAGTACGGCGTCCCTTACGGCGTCACTCTCAACCCGTTCCTGTCACCGTTTGGTCTGCCCTGCAAACAGCCAGCATGGGGCTATATCTCCGCGCTGGATCTGAAAACCAACGAAGTGGTGTGGAAAAAACGTATCGGTACGCCGCAGGATAGCCTGCCGTTCCCGATGCCGGTTAAGCTCCCGTTCACCATGGGTATGCCGATGCTGGGCGGCCCAATTTCGACGGCCGGCAATGTGCTGTTTATCGGCGCGACCGCGGATAACTACCTGCGCGCGTACAATATGAGCAACGGTGAAAAATTATGGCAGGCACGTCTACCGGCGGGCGGCCAGGCGACGCCGATGACCTATGAAGTGAATGGCAAGCAGTACGTTGTCATCTCTGCGGGCGGTCACGGTTCGTTTGGCACGAAGATGGGTGACTATATCGTCGCTTATGCTTTACCGGACGACGCGAAGTAAAAAACAGAAGGCCCGGTTTCCGGGCCTTCTCTCTATGGTACGTCTCTCTCTTTTCTATCGAAGCAAGCCACACGCCTCGCCCTTAGACGGGAAGCAAATTCTACACCGTAAATCCCAGCATCATCCCCGTATCTTCATGCTCCAGCAGATGGCAGTGCGCCATATAGGCATGTTCTTTCGGCGCATCATGATCAAATTTCACCAGTACTTCACTGACATCGCCTTCAACCCTGACGGTATCTTTCCAGCCGCTCCTGTGGGGTGCCGGCGCTTTGCCGTTTTCGGACAAAATACGGAACTGAGTGCCGTGAATATGGAACGGATGCAGCATCATGTCGCCTTTGCCAGAAATCACCCACCGCTCATACTGCCCTTTCGCCGCCGCAAACAGGGGAACATTCATATCAAAGGCTTTACCGTTGATCCGATTCGCATTATGGAAATCAAACTCCTTATTACCGTGCTTCATCTGCGCCGTGCCGCCATGATTCATGTTTCCCATGTCACCGTGGTTCATATTGTTCATATTCCCCATCTCTCCGTGATTCATCATCATGCCATGGTCCATGCCCGACATGGCCTGGTCGCCATATTTTTGCATCAGCGCCTGCATGCCCATCATATCGAGCATCGGATCCATCGAGAGCTGCAAAGTACGCTGAGTCAGGCCCTGAAGCGAGGGCAGCGTTGGCATAGCGGCCAGCACATCCGGCAGCTTACCGGAAGCCTGGATAGTCAGTGGCTGCACGCGTAACACTGGCTGCGGCCGATCAAACGGAGCGATCGCCATCCCCATCTGGTTGACCGGGAGCGTAATTAAATCGAAGGGCTTCCCGTCAGTGGTATCCACCAGCACCTCGAAACGCTCGCCCATCAGCACCGACAGCGTGTTAACTTTCACCGGCTCAGCCAGAAGACCACCATCGCTTGCCACGACGTACATGGGCCGCTTATCGCTGGTGGCGAAATTCAAAGAACGCGCATTACAGCCATTCAGCAGACGTAAACGTAGCCAGCCGCGAGGCGCAGCGTGCTCCGGGTACAGCGCGCCGTTAGTGAGCAGCGTATCGCCAAACCAGCCCACGGCTGCGCTCATAATATCGAGCTGATAATCAATCTCTCCCGCTGAGGTGAATTTTTTATCCTGCACAATCACCGGGACATCATCAATTCCCCACTGCTTTGGCAGGAGCAGCTTTTCGCTTTCTGCATCAGAAATCAGCACCAGCCCTGCCAGCCCCATCGCGACCTGTCTGCCGGTTTTGCCATGTTGATGGGGATGGAACCAGCAGGTCGCCGCCCGCTGCGTTGGGGTAAAGGTCACCGTGCGGGAGCCTCCGGCGGCAATCACGCCCTGGGGACCGCCGTCCACGGCGCCGGGAACCTCCAGACCGTGCCAGTGCACGGTGGTCTCTTCCGCCAGACGGTTATGAATATCGATGGTCGCCTCCTCACCCTGCTTAAGCTGTAGGGCCGGGCCCAGCAGATTGCCGTTATAGCCCCAGGTGGTCGCCAGATGAGGGCCGAACTGCGTTTTTCCAGCCTGAATGATTAACGAGATGCGATTACGCGCGTCGGCGGTAAGCAGTTCGGGTACAGGCAAAGATGGGCGGCTGGCGGCAAAAACCGAGCGGCTCCATAGCGGCAATGCGCTGGCCACGCTGACCGCAGCGGTTAGTTTAAGAAACTCACGACGTTGCATTTTCACATCCTTTTTATTCTGCTGGTGAATAATTGAGCTTAAACCCTCCCCCAACAGGAAGGTCAAGCAGAAGAGTAAGAATAAAGCTCAGCGCACTGTAACGAAGTGTGCTAACTTTGTTTGTCCGTGATTCAATGGTAGAAAAAATGAAGACGCTTTTCAGAACAATAGTGCTTGGCAGCCTGCTGACTCTCTCCGCCAATAGCTATGCATTAAGCGAGTCCGAAGCGGAAGATATGGCTGATTTAACGGCAGTATTCGTCTTTCTGAAGAACGACTGCGGTTATCAAAATCTGCCTAACACGCAGATTCGCCGTGCCCTGGTCTTTTTTGCTCAGCAGAATCAATGGGATTTAAGCAATTACGACAGCTTCAATATGAAAGCGCTCGGCGAAGATAGCTACCGGGACCTTAGCGGAATCCAGATACCCACGACTAAAAAATGCAAAGCGCTGGCCCGCGATTCGCTTAGCCTGCTCGCTTACGTGAAATAACCCCCTTCATTTCAGAAAACGGTAGCCGTACGAATACGGCTATGACGCCGCGTAATAATAGCAATTCAATTAACAACAGCACTTAATTTATATCTCAATTCATAGAATTCAATGATAATTCATTAAGCATTCAACATATTAATATATACCCTAAATAATGAGAGTTACTTGTAGGCAGCAAGGGGTAAGCGAGCGTAGCCAACACATCAGCAGCTTGAAATATGGCGGGTATAACTAGTATTAAAAGTACGCCATCAAAAATCATAAACTCTATTATTGCATTCTTCTTTTTCGCACACTATTATCGCCCGATAACACCTCTTTTTATCAATGGAATGAAACCTTGAACAGATCCTTATTTACAAGCATAGCCCCTCTGGCCCTCATTTTATTAGCGGGTTGTAATTCAATACAACCCAGGCAATCCGCCGGATCAGTGAAACCCTTATCTGAGTCGACATTAAGCCAACAGCAAACCGAACAACAGAGAATCGCCGATGAGCAAGCGCGTTTAGACACTTGCCGTAAAGCGCTGGAGTCGCTGAAAGAAGTGAACCCCAAACAGGCGGACAAACTCGGCAATGAGTTCACTGCCCTGCTTAGCGCGGCATCACAATATAATTCCGTGCGCAGTAAAGTAGCAGAACCGACAAAACAGGGGATCGATTCGATGTACCAGTTCAAATCAATCAAGCTGTGCGCTGATATTGAAAAGGAGCTGATCGATAGCCTTGTTAAACGTGGTGAAAATGTTCAGCCATGAACGGGAAAATAGCCAAAAACTTCAATCCGGTATCGCTGGCAGCAGTTTTTGTGCTGGCGCTATCGCCGGATGCCTATGCGGAAAAAGATGCCCTTATCAGCGTCACGGCGAGCTCAAATAGCGATGCTTCAGGCCCGGCATTTTTAAATTATGCTAAAGAGCATCAGGCGCAAAAAATCAGCGAGCCGGTAAAGCCCGTTGAGGAGAAAAGCAATAATACAAAAACAACGAATAAAAAAACCGTCCTGAATACCCATGAAGTTTCCCGTCAGGCTGCAATCATTGCTCAAAAAGATAAACTCATCCGCCAACTTCAGCAGCAGCTTGATGCGAAGCCGGCCACGATGAACGCCGAAGCAGGCAACCAAAAAGAGCTGAAGAATAAAATTCAGCTGCTTGAGAAAAAGTTAGCGACTGCCGTAGCCGAAAAACAACAATTAATAGATAACGCGCTATCCGCCGCGGCTGAAATAAAACAGATCGAGGGCCAGCGTAATGCCACAGAAAATAAAACGCTGCAGCAGGAAAAAAGAGTGGTATTACTAGAATCCGCGAAACAAAAAGTTGAGCGTCAGCTGGCTGAGGCAACCGCGGAAAAGCAATCCCTGCAGCAGAAGCTCGCGGCGCTGGAAACAGAAAAGCAGGATAAGCTGGCGGCGGCCGCAGCGGAGAAACTCGCGCTCACCGGTAAGTTCACGACAGAGGCGAAAGAGAGGCAAGCCCTTGCAACCAGGCTCGCTGCTGCGGAGGCAGCTCAGCAGGAAATGCTAACAAAACTCACCGCGGCTGACGCCGCACAGCGGGCGCTGCAAACGAAACTAGATGCGTCTCAAACCGAGCAGAAAGCAGCGATAGCGAAGCTCGCCGCCAGTGAAGCGGAAAAAACAGATTTAACGACAAAGCTGTCGGCCGCGGGAGTAGAAAAACAGGCACTCACGGCTAAACTGGACGCCGTTATCATCAGTACGCCGCAGCCGTCCCTTCAGGCGGATGCAGGCCGTCAGCAGGCCGGTCAGGACAACGCCCTACAGCAGGCCAGCACCGATGAAATTACCCGGCTGAAGTCCAGGCTTGCTGACGCCGAGGCGAGAAAGCCGCTGGCTATCGACTTTGCAAAAGAGCCTCTGCGGCAGGCTTACGCTATCGGTGTATCGATGGGCGAGGAAGTGCTACAGCTCTTATCTACCCGGGCATCTCAGGGCGTAAAAACCAGTAAAGATACCGTATTACAGGGGATTATGGATTCTTTTTCAGGGGATATCGCCCTTGATGAGAAAGCGCGCAATAAAGCCTTATTCGATGTGTCTAAAAAAGTCTTTCAGAACCTAAAGAAGCTCGAACAGCAAACCCTTAGCGAAGGAAAGAAATATCAACAAAACTTCGCGAAGCAAAAGGGGGTGGTATTGAAAGACGGCATTTACAGTCGCATAGATTATGCCGGCAAGGGCAAGATTCTCGACAGCGATATCGTTACCGTCACTATCAAGGAAACGCTTACCGACGGAACCGTCATTAACGATATGGAAGCGGAGGGGAAAGTCTGGTCCCAGCCTCTGAAATCTTATCCTCCCCTCTTCCTTGGGCCACTCAAGCGGCTGGGAAACCACGGAGCGATAACGGTCGTGATCCCTCCCAATCTCGCCTACGGCAGCGAAGGCAAACCGCCTAAAATTCCGCCGGGAGCGACCATGGTATATACCGTCAGAATCGTTGACGCCACTGCGGCAGAACCACAGGCTAAAAAACCCTGATCCTGGCGCCTCCCATCGGGGAGGCGCTTTCCCCTCTTTTTGAACGGGTAATGCTCCACGCTTCATTTGCTGAAATATCCACCGTGCATCATCTTCTATAGTTGGCTATGATGTTGCGCTCATTTTTGATGGGTGTAACAGGTGTTAACAAAGGAGGATCTGCCCGTGGCCGATAGCAATCTGTGGCATGAAACGCTGCACGACCATTTTGGTCAGTATTTCAGCGTTGATAACGTTCTGTATCATGAGAAAACCGATCATCAGGATTTAATCATTTTCGAAAACGCAGCCTTTGGCCGCGTGATGGCGCTGGACGGCGTGGTACAAACCACCGAACGTGATGAGTTTATCTACCATGAAATGATGACCCATGTTCCTCTGATGGCCCACGGCCAGGCGAAACATGTGTTAATTATCGGCGGCGGCGATGGCGCCATGCTGCGCGAAGTCTCCCGTCACCGCAGCCTCGAAACCATCACCATGGTAGAAATTGACGCTGGCGTGGTTTCATTCTGTCGCCAGTACCTCCCCAACCATAATGCGGGTGCGTACGACGACCCGCGCTTTACCCTGATGATTGACGATGGCGTCAATTTTGTTAACCAGACGGCGCAAACGTTTGACGTCATTATCTCCGACTGCACCGATCCTATCGGTCCCGGCGAGAGCCTGTTTACTTCCGCCTTCTATGAAGGCTGCAAGCGCTGCCTCAACCCAGGCGGGATCTTCGTCGCTCAGAACGGCGTCAGCTTCCTGCAACAGGATGAGGCCGTCGATAGCCATCGCAAGCTCAGCCATTACTTTAGCGACGTAAGCTTCTATCAGGCGGCGATTCCCACCTACTACGGCGGCATTATGACCTTCGCATGGGCCACGGACAACGAAGCGCTGCGCCATCTTTCCAGTGAAATCATCCAGGCCCGTTTTCACAAGTCGAACCTGAAGTGCCGTTATTACAATCTGGCCATTCACGCGGCGGCATTTGCTTTACCGCAGTATTTACTGGATGCGCTATCCACCGTTAAGTAAGGAGGTGATCTAAATTGAAAAAATTGAAGCTGCACGGCTTTAACAATCTGACCAAAAGCCTGAGTTTTTGCATTTACGATATCTGCTACGCAAAAACGGCAGAGGAGCGCGATGGCTACATCGCCTATATTGACGAACTCTACAACGCCAACCGCCTGACGGAAATTTTGTCAGAGACCTGTTCGATTATCGGCGCCAATATTCTTAACATTGCCCGCCAGGATTATGAACCGCAGGGCGCCAGCGTGACGATCCTGGTCAGCGAAGAGCCTGTCGATCCGCAGCTTATCGATCAGACAGAACACCCGGGTCCGCTACCGGAGACCGTGGTGGCACATCTCGATAAAAGCCATATCTGCGTTCACACCTATCCGGAAAGCCATCCTGAGGGCGGACTGTGCACCTTCCGCGCCGATATTGAAGTCTCAACCTGCGGGGTCATTTCACCGTTGAAGGCCCTGAACTATCTGATTCACCAGCTAGAATCCGATATCGTCACGATTGATTATCGCGTTCGCGGTTTTACCCGCGATGTGAACGGCATGAAGCACTTCATCGATCATGAAATTAACTCCATTCAGAACTTCATGTCCGAAGATATTAAGTCTTTGTATGACATGGTGGACGTGAACGTTTATCAGGAAAATATTTTCCATACCAAGATGTTGCTTAAGGAGTTCGACCTTAAGCACTATATGTTCCACACGAAGCCGGAAGATTTGAGCGAAGAGGAGCGTAAGGTGATTACCGACCTGCTCTGGAAAGAGATGCGCGAAATCTACTACGGACGTAATATCCCGAGCGTGTAACACCGTATCGGCTGGCGGTATCCTTAACGTTCAGGCTGTACCAGCGTAAGGGCAACGGACTGCGCTTTCAGCTCAGCCTGAACGGGAAGAGGCAAATTCACATCGGTAATAATGTCAGTGAAGCGGCTCAGCGGAGCGACGTTGAACAACGAGTGGGCGCCATATTTGCTGCTGTCGGCCAGTAAGATCTTACGCTGGGCGTTGGCAATGATCTCCTGCTTCAGCCCCGCCTTTTCTTCCGTCGGCGTCGTCACGCCCTTTTCCACGCTCCAGCTGTTACAGCTCATAAAAGCGATATCGGGATAGACGCTACGTAACATCTTACGACCAAACTCGCCGATACAGGACTGACTGCTGTCATCAATGCGGCCACCGACGATGGTCACTTCTATCTGGCGGAATTCGGATAAAAACAGAGCGATATGCAGATCGACTGTGATCACCCTGAGCGGAAGATGGGTCAGACATTTTGCCAGCTCCAGCATGGTGGTGCCGGCGTCCAGTACCACCGCGTCGCCCGCCTGCACCATCGAGGCGGCAAAACGCGCAATCGCCTGCTTTTCCGCAGGCGATCGTAGCTGCTTTTCATTGGTGGTAGGCTGAGAAGGCTCAAAGCGCCGCAGAGCAACACCGCCGTGGCTGCGGCTGATCACGCCCTGCTCATCCAGTTTGATCAGATCGCGTCGTATCGTTGCAGGCGATGCTTCTACCGCATCCACCAGCTGTTCCACGGTCACCAGCGTATGATTTTTCAAATACGCCACAATCTTATCCAGACGGTGTTGTCCTTTCATAACAGGAAATTACGCCAGTTGCATTGCCAGTTTAATCGATACGGCCATGCTCTCAGATTTTGCTTTTCCCGTCCAGGCTATATCAAACGCGGTGCCGTGATCGGCTGAGGTACGGATGAACGGCAGACCCGCGGTGATATTCACCCCATCGTAGAAGCCAAGCAGTTTGAGCGGAATATGTCCCTGATCGTGGTACATCGCCACCACCATGTCATATTGCCCCTCGTACGCCTGTAGAAACACGGTGTCCGGCGGGCAGGGCCCGTAAACATCGATACCCTTCGCTTTCATGTTTTCAATGGCCGGCGACACAATGCGTATTTCTTCATCGCCAAACAGACCGTTTTCGCCCGCATGGGGATTGACCCCGGCAACGGCAATGCGCGGCTGGGTGAAGCCGACGCGTTTCAGGAAGCGATCCGCGATGCCGATGACCGTCTCCACGCGATGGCCATTAAGCGTATCGAGGAACTTACGCAACGCAATGTGGGTCGAGACATGAATGACCTTCAGCTTGTCGGTGTAGAGCACCATGGCGTAATCGCGGCTTTCAGTCAGCGTCGCCAGCAGCTCGGTATGACCAGGATAATTGTGCCCGGCCAGATGAAGCGCTTCTTTATTCAGCGGTGCGGTCGCGATGGCGTGTACGTCGCCTTTCATCGCCAGCGCCGTCGCCCGCTTCACGCAGCGGTAGGCCAGATCGCCCGCCTGGGCCTGCACTTTACCCGGCTCCAGCGCGTCCGGCTGGGCCAGCGGCTCGTCGATGACATGAATCACGCCAGGAACAAATCGCGCCTCCGCGACCTCGGCGATCGCGCGAAAGGTGACACCTTCCGCCAGCCCTTTGTCCTGCAGACGTTTCAGGGTTTTCAGACACCCGACCACCACCAGCGGCGCGCCGTTGAGCTCGTCTTCACAAAGCGCTTTGACAATAATTTCCGGACCGATGCCCGCCGGGTCGCCCATCGTAATCGCAATTGTTTTAGTTACCACTGTACATCTCCTCAATAAAATAAAGCGCATCACAAAGGGTGCTGTCTGAACCAAATCCCCCGGCTTTAGTGATAACCGGCAGATCGTCGATTTCACTGTTAACGAACGTCCCGCAGGGAATACAGGGCGCCACCTCACTCTGAATGCGATAGCCTTCCGCCCCGAGCGCGGCGGCAACCGCGGTGGCGATATCTCCTCCGGTCAGGAACAGCCCGCCAATACGTGCCTGTTCGATAATGCGCAACGTAATCATCCCGAGGCGTTCGCTAAGCATCTCACCGAGCTGCTGGCGGCTTACGCCAGCCTGAGCGCACAGGCCGTCGATCATCTGCCGATCGTCCGCACTCCGGCTGGTACGTAAAATGGTGTGCTGCTGGCGACTGAGCAGCGCACAGGCCTGTTCAACCGCCGCGGCCATTTCCTGCTCGTACTGCGCCGATGCCAGCCGCGAGGCGTCAATATCCACGACGCTGGCGCGCGCCTGGCAGAGCGCTTTTTCAACCTGTCGCCGCGTGGCCTCGCTCATCGATCCGGCCACCACCAGTACCGGTAGCTCCTGCTTTTCCTGCATGAAGGTGCTGACCGGTAGCGCGTTCGCCAGCCCGGCAGCGCCCACCAACAGCGGCATCTCTGTTTGTTCACAAATAGCCTGGGCAATCAGCAACAGATCGCGATCTTCCACGGCATCCACCACCACCATGCACTCACCCTCGTCTGAAAAAGCCGTCAACAGGGCGCTCAATTGCCCCCGACGAACGTCTTCGAGCGACACTTCATGAACCGGGATATCGCTTTGCAGGGCGATCAACGTCGCAATTCGCGAGGAGATAATGGGCGTTTTCGGATCGCTGGCGAATTCGGTTTCCAGCAGTGGCGTACCGTTGACCAGGCATAATCCGTCGCGGGTGGTGCGCCCGGCTGCGGGAATAGCCGCCGCAATCGCGGCCAGCTTCCGGTTTGCAGCACGCATTACCGCCGTCACTTCAGCCCCCACGTTGCCGCGGAAAGTGGAGTCGATTTTCTTGTAAACCAGCGGACGCGCATCACCATCGCACCACGGCGCTAACGCCTGCGCTACCGCTTTCCCGGCCTCAGTTGCAGGCATCGCGCGGCTTTCGGTGTTGATCACCAGTACATCAGCGCGACGCGAAGGTTTTTGATCCGGCGTTAGCATCACTTCCGTGCGCGCCCCCTTCTTTGCCAGCTGCACGCCGGTATCGTTAGAACCCGTAAAGTCGTCGGCGATAACGATCATTTTCATGCTTTTTTCTCCTCAGCAACCTGACGCGCTTGCTTCTTAGCCACCCATGAGGTGAGGACCGGCGTCAGAATCGCGGTGGTGATCACCGATGCGGCAATCAGCGGCGCGGCCGCGGCGGCAACCTCTGCCAGAGAGGGATCGGCCTGGGCAATCGCCAGCGGCGTCGCCACGGCGTTTCCGGCGGTGCTGGACGCCGCCGCGCCGGCAATCCCGGTTCCGCCTACCAGACGGTCGGCACGAATGTTAAAGAAACCGCCGATGAAGGTCGTCAGCACGCCGAGCAGAATGCCCGCCAGACCGCCCTGTAGCAGCATTTCAAGGTTGATCCCTGCGCCCAGCGCAAAAGCGAAGAATGGGATCAACAGCGGGCCGCCTTTGGTCAGGAAGTCGCGCATGTTGGGATCGAGGTTACCCAGGATCATTCCCACCACCAGCGGCACCAGCACGGCGACCAGCGCCATGATGGGAATGTTGGCCATCCCCGCCGCGCCCAGCGCGATCATCGTAAAGAATGGCCCGTCATTCAGTGACAGGATGGAGATCGCTCCCACATCACGCTCGTTACCAAACTCGCCAACCAGCGCGGCGTAAAGCCCGCCATTCGAGTTACTCATCGCAGCGATGATCGCCACGCCGCTTAAGCCGAAGATCCCTTCAGCACCAAAGAGCTGTTCCACGCCGAGGCCAATCGCAATGGCGATCAGGAGCTTGGTCAGCGTAATGGTACCGCCCTGCAACAGCGCCTGTGGCGCTGCCTTGACGCTAATTCCCGCCCCCATGCAGAGCAGGAAGGCGCCAATCAGCGGTGCTGCGCCGTTTTTAAACAGCGCGGTGGTGAACCCGCCGATCTCAAGCGCTTGCGGGGCAAAGGTATTGATAATGGCGCCGATCACCAGTGGCACAACCATCATGCCGCCAGGTACACGTTCTATAGCCTTTTTGATGTTCATGGTCTTCCCGCCTGTTGTTATGCTGTGATTAAATAAAATCATAAAGATTATATTCAATCAAATAAACTTCACAAACGCGCCAGATCACAGTTTTAAAATGATTAATAAAAATCAAACCAGGCCGTTAAGGCTAAAAAAAAGCCGGACATAGCTGTCCGGCCGTGGAAATGATTAACGTTGCTCAGGATTGACCTACAAATTTTCGATAGGCGTTGACGACCTGAAGAAAGTCTTCCACACCGCATAGCGAGAGGCTTTCTTCGTCATAGTAGCTCATCCCCTCTTCTATCTCATCGCCGGAAAAATCCAGTTGGTTAGCGCGGATCATCACTTCTTCGCCGTCCAGCCATAGCGTGTATTCATGGCCGACACGTTGCCAGGAACGTTCACTGCCTTTAACGGTGCGCGCGGCCTGCTCGACTTCGTCCAGCAGGGCAAGGTTATCTTTAACCTCTTCGTTGAACCAGTGGCCGATCGCCTCATGATCCATCGACATTCGCACCTTTACCACTCCGGTAATATCGCGCAGAAATTCGTAATCCATAGTCTTTTCCTCTGCAAGGGCAGTGCGTCACCGCTGCACTGTACCCATACAGTTATTATCGCAGCAGTGGGAGAGAAAAAAAGCGTGGTGGGCGGAGGGACGGGAAATAAAAATGCCCGGTGACGCAAAGTTCACCGGGCATTGGCGGGATTATGTACAGCGCTAAGTTATCGCATTACACCGCGGTCTGGAAAATAACTCCGTCGGCCTTCTCGGTGTACTGACCCAGCTGGTCGAAGTTCAGATAACGATAGGTATCCGCTGCGGTTTTATCCACCTGAGCAACATAGGTCTGATACTCTTCCGGCGTCGGCAGTTTACCGATAAGCGCGGCCACGGCCGCCAGCTCCGCAGAGGCCAGGAAGACGTTAGCACCGGTACCTAAACGGTTCGGGAAGTTACGGGTTGAGGTAGAGACCACCGTCGCACCGTCGGCAACGCGCGCCTGGTTACCCATGCACAGAGAACAGCCAGGGATTTCAATACGCGCACCGCTCTTACCAAACACGCTGTAGTAGCCCTCTTCAGTCAGCTGCGCGGCGTCCATACGGGTTGGCGGCGCCACCCACAGACGAGTCGGCAGCTGGCCTTTGTGGTTGTCCAGCAGCTTACCGGCCGCGCGGAAGTGGCCGATGTTGGTCATGCAGGAACCGATAAACACTTCATCGATCTTCTCGCCCTGCACGTCGGACAGCAGACGCGCATCGTCCGGATCGTTCGGCGCGCAGAGGATGGGCTCTTTGATATCGGCCAGATCGATATCGATCACCGCCGCATATTCCGCATCCGCGTCGCCTTCCAGCAGCTGCGGATCCGCCAGCCATTTTTCCATGCCCTGAACGCGACGCTCCAGCGTACGGCGATCGCCGTAACCTTCGGCGATCATCCACTTCAGCAGGACGATGTTGGAGGTCAGATACTCAACGATCGGCTCTTTGTTCAGCTTAATGGTACAGCCCGCCGCGGAACGCTCGGCGGAGGCATCGGTCAGCTCAAACGCCTGCTCAACTTTCAGATCCGGCAGACCTTCAATTTCCAGAATGCGGCCGGAGAAGATGTTTTTCTTACCTTTCTTCTCCACGGTCAGCAGACCCTGTTTGATCGCATACAGCGGGATGGCGTGTACCAGATCGCGCAGGGTGATGCCCGGCTGCATTTTGCCTTTAAAACGTACCAGAACCGATTCCGGCATATCCAGCGGCATGACGCCAGTTGCGGCGGCAAACGCCACCAGGCCTGAACCTGCCGGGAAGGAGATACCGATCGGGAAACGGGTATGCGAATCACCGCCGGTACCCACGGTATCAGGCAGCAGCATACGGTTTAGCCAGGAGTGGATAACGCCATCGCCCGGACGCAGCGATACGCCGCCGCGGTTCATGATGAAGTCCGGCAGCGTGTGGTGCGTGGTGACGTCCACCGGCTTCGGATAGGCGGCGGTATGGCAGAAGGACTGCATCACGAGGTCGGAAGAGAAGCCCAGGCACGCCAGGTCTTTCAGCTCATCACGGGTCATCGGGCCGGTGGTGTCCTGAGAGCCTACGGAGGTCATCTTCGGTTCGCAGTAAGCGCCCGGACGAACCCCGGCCACGCCGCAGGCGCGACCCACCATTTTCTGCGCCAGAGAGTATCCGCGGCTGCTTTCCGCCACGTCTTTCGCCTGACGGAACACATCGCTGTGCGGCAGGCCCAGCGCTTCACGCGCTTTGGTGGTCAGGCCACGACCGATGATTAGCGGGATACGGCCGCCGGCGCGCACTTCGTCGATCAGCACGTCGGTTTTCAGCTCGAAGGTCGCCAGCAGTTCGCCGGTTTCGTGGTTACGGACTTCACCTTTGAACGGATAAACGTCGATCACGTCGCCCATGTTCAGGTTGTTTACGTCCACTTCAATCGGCAGCGCGCCGGCATCTTCCATGGTATTAAAGAAGATAGGCGCAATTTTGCCGCCGAGAACCAGACCGCCGCCGCGCTTGTTCGGCACGTGCGGAATATCGTCGCCCATAAACCACAGCACCGAGTTGGTGGCGGATTTACGCGATGAGCCGGTACCCACGACATCGCCGACGTACGCCAGCGGGAAACCTTTTTGCTGCAGTGCTTCAATTTGTTTAATCGGGCCAACGGCGCCGGGCTGATCCGGGTCAATGCCTTCGCGGGCGTTTTTCAGCATTGCCAGCGCGTGCAGCGGAATATCCGGGCGGGACCAGGCGTCAGGGGCCGGAGACAGGTCATCGGTGTTGGTTTCGCCGGTGACTTTAAAAACGGTCACGGTGATTTTATCAGCCAGCTGAGGACGGCTCAGGAACCACTCAGCGTCAGCCCAGGATTGCATAACCTGTTTGGCGTAGGCATTGCCTGCCTTGGCTTTCTCTTCTACATCGTAGAAATTGTCAAACATCAGCAGGGTGTGGGACAGCGCTTTCGCGGCGATCGGCGCCAGTTTTGCGTCGTCCAGCGCGTCAATCAGGGGATGAATGTTGTAACCGCCCTGCATGGTGCCCAGCAGTTCGACAGCTTTTTCACGGGTAACCAGTGGAGAAGTTGCTTCGCCTTTGGCGATCGCGGCAAGGAATCCGGCTTTAACATAGGCGGCTTCGTCGACGCCCGGCGGTACGCGGTTAATTAACAGGTCTAACAAGAATTCTTCTTCACCCGCTGGCGGGTTTTTCAGCAGTTCTACCAGCGCGGCCATTTGGGTTGCATCTAAGGGTTTCGGTACAATCCCCTCGGCGGCACGCTCAGCTACGTGCTTACGGTATTCTTCTAGCACGACGGTTCTCCTCGCTCTCATTGTAAAATGCGGTAGGCGATTCTCTTCACGCTCCTGTGAGACAGCAGTTTGTAGGGTAAATGCCCGATACCGCGTCGGCAGCATAGCAGGATTTTGGCGGGGTGTTAATCTGTTTACAAAAAAGCAACATTAAAAATTAGCTGAATCGTTAAGGGCAGAATAATGCAGGTTTTCTGTCAATTTAGCGGTATATAAAATTAATTCTGTTACACATAATTGAGCGAAATCCCAACTAAAATCAAAAACGCAAATACGCGCTCTCTATACTCAGGCAATCCCCCGCTTTTCGACAATACTCTGTCAAAACGGGCCAATTATTGTGCCGGGAGTTCTCATGACACTGCCTTTCAAACCCCATCTGCTCGCGCTACTCTGTAGCGCCGGGCTATTAGCCGCCGCGGGTACGCTCTACGTTAAAAGTCGGGAGCCGCAAACGGTTCCCGAGCCCCCCGCCGTTGCGCAGACGGCGCAGGCAACCGCCGCCGCCCAGCCGGTGGCCACGACCTATACATCTGCGCAGATAGACCAGTGGGTCGCGCCAATCGCGCTCTATCCGGACAATCTGCTGTCGCAGGTGCTGATGGCTTCGACCTACCCGAGTAACGTTGTCCAGGCGGTAGAGTGGTCGCAGGATAACCCGACAATGAAGGGCGATGCGGCGGTGCAAGCGGTGGCAAATCAGCCCTGGGACCCCAGCGTAAAATCGCTGGTCGCCTTCCCTTCCCTGCTCGCGTTAATGGGAGAAAATGCGCCGTGGGTGGAAAACCTGGGTAACGCATTTCTCGCTCAGCCGCAGGCCGTCATGGATTCGGTGCAGCGCTTACGCGCCATCGCCCAGCAGACCGGAACGTTAAAATCCACGCCGCAGCAGAAAGTCATCACCGCCACCCGCTCCGCGGCTCCAGCTCCGGCAACGTCGACGGCCACCGCTTCCCGCAGCAGCAGCGTCGTGACATCCTCCGCCCCGGCGCAGGTGATTAAAATCGAATCCACCAATCCAAATGTGGTGTATGTGCCGGCCTATAACCCTTCAGTTGTTTACGGCGCCTGGCCTGACACCGCCTATCCGCCGGTCTACCTGCCGCCGCCTCCGGGGGAGCAGTTTACCGACAGCTTCGTCAAGGGGTTTGGCTATAGCCTCGGCGTCGCCACAACCTACGCTCTGTTCAGCAGCATCGACTGGGATGATGACGATCATCACCACCATGACGATGACGATCACCATCACGATGATGATCATCACGGTGGCTACACGCACAACGGCGATAACATCAACATCAACGTCAATAATTTCAACCATATTACCGGGCAGAACCTGCCGGGAAACCGCGCCAGCTGGCAGCATAATCCGGCCTACCGCGGCAATATTCCCTATCCGAACAACACGATTGCGCAGCATTACTATCAGACCAATGTTCCCGGCGGGCTTAGCGCGACCCAATATAAGCCCGCCGATCGCAACGCGCAGCGTCAGGCGGCCATGACGCAGCTACAGCAGCGTACCGGGCCTGCGGACAACGCGCTTAATCACGCGCCTTCCCGCGATGCCCAGCGCCAGGCCGCGTCGCAGCAGCTCCATCAGGTGACCCAGCGCAATAACTATCGCGGCTATGACGCCACGCCGGCGGTAAAAAATAGCGCAGTACAACAGCAGCATCGGGAAGCGGTCAAAACGCAAATTCAGCATCCGACGGCGCAGCAGCAACAGCGCCGTGAACAGTTCCGGACCGCAACGCCTGAACAACGTCAGCAGAAGCTGAATAACCTGCACGCCAATGCCCTGAGCGGTAACGATATCCGCTCTCCCTCCTGGCAGTCTCAGCAGGAGCGCGGCCTGCAGAGCCGTCATATCTCGGGTTTAAGCAGCGAGCAGCGCAGCGCGGCCAGAGAACATCTTTCCGAACACCGTGAACTGCGCCGCCGCTGAGGATAATCAGATGAAAAAATTATTAAAAATGACGCTGCTGGCGCTGGCCCTGACGCCCGCCATGGCGCTGGCTCAGCAGCAGTTTTCCTCTCCGGAACAGGCCGCAAGCGCGCTGGCTGAGGCGATCGGCAGGCATGATGAATCTGCCCTCAACGGGCTGCTCGGCGATAGCTGGCAGCAATTTTTACCGCCGGAGGGCATCGACCCTGATGCCGTCGCTCGCTTTCAGCGCGACTGGAAAGTCAGCCATCGTATCGTTCAGCAACAGAATAGCGCCTGGCTGGAGGTGGGACAGGAAGCATGGCGGCTACCGATCCCCATCATTAAGGATCAGAGCGGCTGGCGTTTTGATATGGCCGCTGCTGAAGATGAGATCCTGACTCGCGCGATTGGCCGCAATGAGCTGTCAGCCATTCAGGCGATGCACGCTTACGTTGATGCCCAGCAGGATTTTTATCGGCTAAACCACACCTGGGCGCAGAGGATTATCAGCAGCGATGGTAAGAAAGACGGCCTCTACTGGCCTGCCGCTCCCGGCGAAGCGCCCAGCCCGCTAGGGCCCGCGTTTAGCCCCGCCGAACCCGGCGAAGGCTATCACGGCTACCGTTTTCGCATCATTCAAGATGGCGAGGGTCAGGGCTTCGCCCTGCTGGCATGGCCTGTGGAATGGGGAAAAACCGGCATCATGAGCTTTATGGTCAACCAAAATGATGAGGTTTATCAGGCTAATTTAGGGGATGAGACGCAGAGCAAGGCGCGCGCCATTTCGCAGTTTTCGCCGGATTCAGACTGGCAGGCCATCAATCAATAGAAAAAGCCCGGCGTGCGATAACGCCGCCGGGCCACACCTGTGTGCTGATTTAGCCCTGATGGGGCATCAGAGACGGGTCACCCGCAAAAGCCGGTTTAGTGCTGGTCAGTGCCGCTTCATCAGAGCTGATGCTTCCGGAATTCGCCGCCCATACCCCTTCGCTGGTCTTTGTTATCTGCTGATGCTGCCTGTTCAAATCCTGGCCCATCGCCGCAATATGGGTGCTTTCGGTCCCGCCGCTGTTATCAGCCCAGGGAATAGCGGCATCGGCCGCGCAGGCCATACCCGAGACCAGCGTTGCTGCCAGCAGTGTCGTCGTTAAAACTTTTTTCATCGCACACCTCACGCATAGTTAACCATCTATAAGTTTACCTGGTAACTATTTTCAAAGTATTAATAAGATACGCAACTTTATTAACGGCGACACAGTTCTAAACATCACCTATAAAAAAAGCGGCTCACTGAGCCGCTTTTTGGATTTTGCCTGAAAGAAAAACTTACTTTTTCTTCGCTTTCGCGTTCGGCAGGTCGGTGATGCTGCCTTCAAAGACTTCTGCTGCCAGGCCAACGGACTCGTGCAGAGTCGGGTGAGCGTGGATGGTCAGCGCGATGTCTTCAGCGTCACAGCCCATTTCGATCGCCAGACCGATTTCACCCAGCAGCTCGCCGCCGTTAGTGCCGACAATCGCCCCGCCGATAACGCGGTGAGATTCTTTGTCGAAAATCAGTTTGGTCATACCGTCAGCGCAGTCGGAAGCGATAGCACGGCCAGAAGCAGCCCACGGGAAGGTGGCGGTTTCGTAGCTGATGCCTTTCTCTTTCGCTTCTTTCTCAGTCAGACCAACCCACGCAACTTCCGGCTCGGTATAGGCGATGGACGGGATAACTTTCGGGTCGAAGTAGTGCTTCATACCGGCGATAACTTCGGCAGCAACGTGGCCTTCGTGAACGCCTTTGTGCGCCAGCATCGGCTGACCGACGATATCGCCGATAGCGAAGATGTGCGGCACGTTGGTACGCAGCTGTTTATCAACGCGGATAAAGCCACGCTCGTCAACTTCAACGCCTGCTTTACCGGCATCGAGGTTTTTACCGTTCGGCACGCGGCCGATAGCCACCAGCACGGCGTCGTAGCGCTGAGCTTCAGCCGGGGCTTTTTTGCCTTCCATGGAAACGTAGATACCGTCTTCTTTCGCTTCAACGGCGGTCACTTTGGTTTCCAGCATCAGGTTGAATTTCTTACTGATGCGCTTGGTGAAGACTTTCACCACGTCTTTATCGGCAGCCGGGATAACCTGGTCGAACATTTCAACCACGTCAATCTCTGAACCCAGCGCATGGTATACGGTACCCATTTCCAGACCGATGATACCGCCGCCCATAACCAGCAGGCGTTTTGGTACGGTTTTCAGCTCCAGCGCATCGGTGGAGTCCCATACGCGCGGATCTTCATGCGGAATGAAGGGCAGTTCGATCGGACGGGAGCCCGCCGCGATGATAGCGTTGTCGAAGTTGATGACGGTTTTACCGTTTTCGCCTTCCACTTCCAGGGTGTTAGCGCCGGTAAATTTACCCAGACCGTTAACCACCTTCACTTTACGCCCTTTGGCCATGCCAGCCAGACCGCCGGTCAGCTGAGTGATGACTTTTTCTTTCCAGGTGCGAATCTTGTCAATGTCAGTTTTCGGTTCACCGAAAACGATGCCGTGTTCGGCCAGCGCTTTCGCTTCTTCGATAACTTTAGCAACGTGCAGCAGTGCTTTAGAAGGGATACAGCCGACGTTCAGGCAAACACCGCCGAGGGTGCTGTAACGTTCTACGATGACGGTTTCCAGACCTAAATCAGCGCAACGGAAGGCAGCAGAATAACCTGCGGGGCCTGCCCCAAGTACCACGACCTGAGTTTTGATTTCAGTACTCATCATGACCTCTGTTATTTGTATCCGGCGGGTCTGACGCTATTGTTTTTACGCCCATGTCCACCGGGACGTTCTATCCGCAAGCATTTTACAAAATTGTTAACAATTTTGAAACAACAAACGGCAAACGATTTTGTCCTTTATTGCTGGTAACTTCAAAACGCAGAAGAGATTACCAGAAAAAAGCCGGCCGTCAGGCCGGCTTTTTGCTTACATCACCAGGCGGCGAATGTCGCTCAGCATATTGTTGATGATGGTGATAAAGCGCGCACCATCAGCACCGTCGATCACGCGGTGGTCGAAGGACAGAGAGATCGGCATCATCAGACGCGGCACGAACTCTTTGCCATTCCATACCGGCTCCATCGCGGACTTGGAGACGCCGAGGATAGCCACTTCCGGCGCGTTCACAATCGGTGCGAAGTGGGTGGTACCCAGGCCGCCGATGCTGGAGATAGTGAAGCAACCACCCTGCATTTCGCCAGCGGTCAGCTTACCATCACGCGCTTTCTTGGAAATCACGGTCAGTTCACGAGACAGCTCGGTAATGCTCTTCTTGTTCACGTCTTTGAAGACCGGAACAACCAGACCATTCGGGGTATCAACCGCCACACCGATATTGATGTATTTCTTCAGCGTCAGACGCTGCGCATCTTCAGACAGGGAGCTGTTGAAGCGCGGCATCTGCTCAAGCGCCGCGGCAACGGCTTTCATGATGAAGACAACCGGAGTGAATTTCACGTCCAGCTTACGCTTCTCAGCTTCGGCGTTCTGCTGTTTACGGAACGCTTCCAGATCGGTGATATCGGTTTTGTCGAAGTGCGTAACGTGCGGGATCATCATCCAGTTACGGCTCAGGTTAGCGCCAGAGATCTTCTGGATGCGGCCCAGTTCAACTTCTTCCACTTCACCAAACTTGCTGAAGTCCACTTTCGGCCACGGCAGCATGCCCGGGATACCGCCACCGGTAGCAGCAGGCGCGGCTTCGGCGCGTTTAACCGCTTCTTTCACGTAGGCCTGAACGTCTTCGCGCAGGATACGGCCTTTACGACCAGTCCCTTTCACTTTCGCCAGGTTTACACCGAACTCGCGCGCCAGGCGACGAATCAGCGGGGTGGCGTGAACGTAAGCGTCGTTTTCAGCGAACTCAGATTTGCCTTCTGCTTTTGCAGCAGGTGCTGCGGCAGGTTTAGCCGCCTGAGCCGGTGCTGCAGCAGGAGCCGGAGCGGCGGCGGCCGGAGCCGCGGCAGGCGCAGCGCCTTCCACTTCGAAGACCATAATCAGGGAGCCAGTGGAGACTTTGTCGCCGGTGCTGATTTTGATCTCTTTCACGGTACCCGCGAATGGCGCAGGCACTTCCATGGAAGCTTTGTCGCCTTCAACGGTGATCAGTGACTGTTCAGCGGCAATTTTATCGCCCACTTTCACCATCACTTCAGTCACTTCAACTTCATCGCCGCCGATATCCGGCACGTGAACTTCTTTAGAACCTGAAGCTGCCGGTGCAGCAGCAGCCGGAGCGGCTTCCGCTTTCGCCGGCGCCGCGGCAGGCGCTGCGCCCGCCACTTCGAAGATCATGATCAGGGAACCCGTGGACACTTTGTCGCCGGTGTTAATCTTGATCTCTTTCACGGTACCGGCGAACGGCGCCGGCACTTCCATAGAGGCTTTATCGCCTTCTACGGTGATCAGGGATTGTTCAGCGGCGATGGTGTCGCCCACTTTCACCATGATTTCCGTGACTTCAACTTCATCACCGCCGATATCCGGTACATGAACTTCTTTCGCGCTGGCGGCTGCCGGTGCTGCGGCGGCCGGAGCGGCTTCTTTCTTCTCTTCCTGCGCAGGTGCAGCGGCTGCTGCACCATCGGCGGAATCGAAAATCATGATCAGTTTACCGGTCTCGGTTTTGTCGCCGACAGAGACTTTGATCTCTTTAACGACGCCAGCCTGCGGAGACGGGACTTCCATAGAGGCTTTGTCGCCTTCTACGGTGATCAGCGACTGTTCAGCTTCAACTTTGTCGCCCACTTTGACCAGAATCTCGGTGATTTCAACTTCATCAGCCCCGATGTCCGGTACTTTGATTTCGATAGCCATTATTCTTTTACCTCTTACGCCAGACGCGGGTTAACTTTATCTGCATCGATGTTGAATTTAGTGATGGCTTCCGCAACCACTTTCTTATCGATTTCGCCACGTTTAGCCAGTTCGCCCAGCGCTGCTACCACCACGTAGGAAGCGTCAACTTCGAAGTGGTGACGCAGGTTTTCACGGCTGTCAGAGCGACCGAAGCCGTCGGTACCCAGTACGCGGTAATCATCGGCCGGTACGTAAGTACGAACCTGCTCAGCGAACAGTTTCATATAGTCAGTAGATGCCACCGCTGGTGCATCATTCATCACCTGAGCGATGTACGGAACCCGCGGCGTTTCCAGCGGATGCAGCATGTTCCAGCGTTCACAGTCCTGGCCATCGCGCGCCAGTTCGGTGAAGGAGGTGACGCTATAAACGTCAGAGCCTACGCCGTAGTCTTTGGCCAGGATCTGCGCTGCCTCACGGACGTGACGCAGGATAGAACCGGAGCCCAGCAGCTGAACTTTACCTTTGCTACCTTCAACGGTTTCGAGTTTGTAGATACCTTTACGGATACCTTCCTCGGCGCCTGCTGGCATTGCCGGCATGTGGTAGTTTTCGTTCAGCGTGGTGATGTAGTAGTAAACGTTCTCTTGTTTCTCACCGTACATACGCTCCAGACCATCGTGCATGATGACCGCAACTTCGTACGCGTAAGACGGATCGTAAGAGATACAGTTCGGGATGGTCAGAGACTGAATGTGGCTGTGGCCATCTTCGTGCTGCAGACCTTCGCCGTTCAGCGTGGTACGACCGGAAGTCCCGCCGATCAGGAAGCCGCGAGCCTGCTGGTCGCCGGCCTGCCAGCACAGGTCACCGATACGCTGGAACCCGAACATGGAGTAGTAGATGTAGAACGGGATCATCGGCAGGTTGTTGGTGCTGTAGGAGGTCGCAGCAGCCAGCCAGGATGCACCGGCACCCAGTTCGTTGATACCTTCCTGCAGAATCTGGCCTTTCTCGTCTTCTTTGTAGTAAGCAACCTGCTCACGGTCCTGCGGAGTGTACTGCTGACCGTTCGGGCTGTAGATACCAATCTGACGGAACAGGCCTTCCATACCAAAGGTACGCGCTTCATCGGCGATGATCGGCACGAGGCGGTCTTTGATGGATTTGTTCTTCAGCATCACGTTCAGGGCACGAACGAACGCGATAGTGGTAGAGATCTCTTTATTCTGCTCTTCCAGCAGCGGACCGAAATCTTCCAGGGTCGGCAGCTCCAGCTTCTCATCGAAGTTTGGCTGACGGCTCGGCAGATAGCCGTGCAGCTTCTGACGCTGGGCGTGCAGATAGGTGTGCTCTTCAGAACCTTCCGGGAAGGTCACGTACGGCAGTTTTTCGATGTCAGCATCGGCAACCGGCACGTTGAAACGATCGCGGACGTAGCGAACGCCGTCCATGTTCATTTTCTTAACCTGGTGAGCGATGTTTTTACCTTCAGCGGTGTCACCCATGCCGTAACCTTTAATGGTATGGGCGAGGATTACGGTGGCTTTGCCTTTGGTTTCCTGTGCTTTTTTCAGCGCAGCGTAGACTTTCTTCGGATCGTGGCCGCCGCGGTTCAGGGCCCAGATCTGCTCGTCAGTCCAGTCGGCAACCAGCGCTGCGGTTTCCGGATATTTACCGAAGAAGTGCTCACGCACGTAAGCGCCGTCTTTGGATTTGAAGGTCTGGTAGTCACCGTCAACGGTCTCTTCCATCAGCTGGATCAGTTTACCGCTGGTATCTTTACGCAGCAGCTCATCCCAGCGTCCGCCCCAGATAACCTTGATAACGTTCCAGCCAGCACCGCCAAAGATGCCTTCCAGTTCGTTAATGATCTTGCCATTACCGGTAACCGGGCCGTCAAGGCGCTGCAGGTTACAGTTGATAACGAAGACCAGGTTGTCCAGCTTCTCACGGGTCGCGATGGTGATCGCGCCTTTGGATTCCGGCTCGTCCATCTCACCGTCGCCGAGGAAAGCGTAAACGGTTTGTTTGGAGGTATCTTTCAGACCACGGTGTTCCAGATATTTCAGGAACTTAGCCTGATAAATCGCACCGATTGGGCCCAGACCCATAGAGACGGTCGGGAACTGCCAGAATTCCGGCATCAGTTTCGGGTGCGGATAAGAGGACAGACCTTTACCGTGAACTTCCTGACGGAAGTTGTTCATCTGCTCTTCAGTCAGACGACCTTCCAGGAAAGCACGCGCGTAGACGCCCGGAGAGATGTGGCCCTGGAAGTAAACCAGGTCGCCGCCGTCTTGCTCGTTGCGTGCGCGGAAGAAGTGGTTAAAGCACACTTCATAGAAGGTTGCGGAAGACTGGAAGGAAGCCATGTGGCCGCCCAGTTCGAGATCTTTTTTCGATGCGCGCAGAACGGTCATAATCGCGTTCCAGCGGATCGCAGAACGGATACGACGTTCCAGATCCAGATTACCCGGGTATTCCGGCTCATCTTCAACGGCAATAGTGTTTACGTAACCGCCGGTCGATGCGCCAGCAGCCACTTTCACCCCGCCTTTGCGGGCTTCAGAAAGGAGTTGGTCAATAAGATACTGAGCGCGCTCAACACCTTCTTCACGGATGACCGATTCGATCGCCTGTAGCCAGTCGCGAGTTTCGATCGGATCCACGTCATTTGGTAAACGTTCTGACATGGGGGGTATTCCTTATCTATCTAATCGTTGATTAATCTGGAACCTGTCCCATTGAATTCTCGTCAGAGAATGCAATAAGACAGGTTCTGCGTTTAGTTGCCGCGCTCTAAAAATGGCGCTTAAGAACCGGAGTTCTCATCTTTTCGTTGCTGTAAACGACGCAGTGAGCGTTCACGACGGCTCTGCTCACGGCTACGATCCAGCAAAATTTCCTCAATGAACGCCAGGTGACGATGCGACGCTTCACGCGCCTGCTCCGGTTCCCCGGCGATTATCGCCTCAAAAATGCGAGTACGATGATTGCTGACCTGCGGGAGCATCTCCCGACGGGCGTACAACAATTCAAAATTCTGGCGAACGTTCTGGGCCAGCATCGGCTCCATACAGCGTAGTAGATGGAGCAGCACCACATTGTGCGCCGCTTCGGTGACGGCGATTTGATACTGGACGACGGCATCGGATTCGGCGTCGAGATCGCCGGACTGCTGAGCCCGCTCAATGGCCTGATGCAGCTCGCGAATGCGTTCGCGGTCTTCATCATTGCTGCGCAGCGCCGCGTAATAAGCCGCGATGCCTTCAAGCGCGTGACGGGTTTCCAGCAGATCAAATTGGGATTCAGGGTGGTCGGACAGTAGCTCTACCAGCGGGTCGCTGAAGCTCTGCCACAGGCGGCTTTGTACAAACGTTCCGCCCCCCTGGCGACGAAGCAACAAGCCCTTAGCTTCGAGGCGTTGAATAGCCTCACGGAGCGAGGGACGGGAAACGTCGAACTGTTTTGCCAGTTCACGTTCTGGCGGGAGTTTTTCACCGGGGCGCAACGTCCCCTCAAGGATTAAAAACTCCAGCTGCTGCTCTATCACATCGGATAGTTTTGGTTGGCGGATCTTGCTGTAGGCCATATTCCCTGTCTCTGCCATTAGCCCGGAGTCAATTGGTCTTACCAATTCATAGTTCGTATCGCTAAAGTAACAAAGTATTCACCTTCTGTCCATACAGGTTTTGATTGAAATCATTAAACCCGGCACGTTTTAACAACCTTACAGAAATAACATTTCAAAAATGTAACCTTGCACAAATGTTGTGTTTACTCACAAAGAGGTAGCGTTAACGTAATAGAAACGAAAAATTACGCTATCTGAACCGATTCAACGCCTCATTAAGTGAATATAAATTCAATAAATTTGCATGGATGACAAATAGTGGGTAGGCACTGGCGCATGGGGTGGGATTTACAAATGGCGTCTTTTTGCTCGCTTCGTCATCATCCCTTCATAAAGCAGGTGCATTCAGCGGCGCTTATCACTATTCTCCATGATACGAAAGGCCTTTTCATGAATTCCCTCTCCGCCTTGCGTAAAGAAATAAGTACATCAACGGAATTTGATAATTACACAACCACAACAATATGTGCGCTACATCACTCGGGGCAAAACGGGCCGTAGGCTCAGTGAAATTTCGCTGACTATGCTATCAGGCAGGGATGGACAGCGAAGAAGTCACCTGATGGATGACGCGGACAAACATAATAACCATAACCACACACGAGGTTTCATGATGGAAGGTCAACAGCATGGCGATCGGCTAAAGCGCGGCCTTAAAAACCGCCATATTCAGCTTATTGCGCTGGGAGGCGCTATCGGTACCGGTTTGTTTCTGGGTAGCGCATCCGTCATCCAAAACGCGGGTCCCGGTATTATTCTGGGCTACGCAATTGCCGGTTTTATTGCTTTCCTGATTATGCGTCAGCTGGGCGAGATGGTCGTCGAAGAGCCGGTAGCCGGTTCATTTAGTCATTTTGCCTACAAATACTGGGGCGGCTTTGCAGGCTTCGCTTCCGGCTGGAACTACTGGGTGCTTTACGTGCTGGTCGCGATGGCCGAGTTAACCGCGGTCGGGAAATATGTCCAGTTCTGGTGGCCGGAAATTCCTACCTGGGTTTCTGCGGCCATTTTCTTTATCGCTATCAACGCCATCAACCTGACGAACGTCAAGGTGTTTGGCGAGATGGAGTTCTGGTTCGCGATCATTAAAGTCGTCGCCGTCGTGGCGATGATCCTGTTCGGCGGCTGGCTACTGTTCAGCGGCAACGGCGGACCGCAGGCCACCGTACGCAACCTGTGGGAGCAAGGCGGATTCCTGCCGCACGGCTTCACCGGGCTGGTAATGATGATGGCGATTATTATGTTCTCTTTCGGCGGGCTGGAGCTGGTCGGTATCACCGCAGCCGAAGCGGATAACCCGGAGCAGAGCATTCCGAAGGCCACTAACCAGGTCATCTACCGCATCCTGATTTTCTATGTGGGCTCGCTGGCCGTTCTGCTTTCGCTGCTGCCGTGGAGCCGCGTAACCGCCGATACCAGCCCGTTCGTCCTGATTTTCCACGAACTGGGCGATACCTTCGTCGCGAATGCGCTGAATATTGTGGTATTAACCGCGGCGCTCTCCGTTTACAACAGCTGCGTATACTGCAACAGCCGGATGCTGTTCGGTCTGGCCCAGCAGGGTAACGCGCCAAAAGCGCTGATGAGCGTCGATAAACGCGGCGTGCCGGTCAACACCATCCTCGTCTCCGCGGTGGTCACCGCGCTGTGCGTACTGATTAACTACTTCGCGCCGGAATCCGCGTTTGGTCTGCTGATGGCGCTGGTGGTTTCAGCCCTGGTGATCAACTGGGCGATGATTAGCCTGGCGCACATGAAATTCCGTCGCGCTAAGCAGCAGCAGGGCGTGGTCACCCGCTTCCCGGCGCTGCTTTATCCGCTGGGCAACTGGATCTGCCTGCTCTTTATGGCGGGAGTGCTGGTGATCATGCTGATGACCCCTGGCATGGCGATTTCCGTCTACCTTATCCCTGTATGGATTGCCGTTCTTGGCGTCGGCTATCTGTTTAAACAGAAAACCGCCAGCGCCATTAAAGCATAATCCTGCATCCCCACAATCTGTGTCCGCCCGCCGCTGGCGGACACAGCGCATTGTTACCTGCTTCACACTTTACCCCTGATAACCGATTTATCCATATCGTTAACCCTATCCTGCAACGCATTAGTCCATTACCCGGCTAATAATTCTCTCCATACCGCCACAGGGAGATCGCTGCGATGAATGGCAATAAGCTTTCAGTTAAAGAAAAAATAGGCTACGGGATGGGTGACGCCGGATGCAATATTATATTTGGCGCCATCATGTTGTTTGTTAACTATTTTTATACGGATATTTTTGGTCTCGCGCCGGCGCTGGTGGGCGTATTGCTGCTTTCCGTACGCGTTATTGATGCCGTCACCGATCCGATTATGGGGGCAATGGCCGACCGTACCCGCAGTAAATACGGTCGTTTTCGCCCATGGCTGCTGTGGATTGCCTTCCCGTACGCACTGTTCAGCGTGCTGATGTTTACCACCCCGGAGTGGTCGTACAATAGCAAGGTTATCTATGCTTTCGTCACCTACTTCCTGCTCTCGCTGACCTACACCGCGATCAACATCCCCTACTGCTCCTTGGGTAGCGTGATTACGAATGACCCGAAGGAACGCGTGGCCTGCCAGTCCTATCGCTTCGTGATGGTCGGTATCGCCACGCTCCTGCTCTCCCTGACGCTGCTGCCGATGGCGGACTGGTTCGGCGGTGAGGACAAAGCCAAAGGCTATCAGATGGCGATGACCGTGCTGGCGATTATAGGTATGTGCATGTTCCTGTTCTGCTTTGCCACCGTTCGTGAGCGCGTAAAACCCGCCGTCCAGACCAACGACGAACTGAAAAAAGATCTGAAAGACGTCTGGAAAAACGACCAGTGGGTTCGCATCCTGCTGCTAACGCTGTGCAACGTTTGTCCGGGCTTTATTCGCATGGCCGCCACCATGTACTACGTCACCTGGGTGATGCAGCAAAGCACCCACTTCGCCACGCTGTTTATCAGCCTCGGGGTAGTCGGCATGATGATCGGCAGTATGCTGGCTAAAGTCCTGACCGACCGCTGGTGCAAACTGCAGGTGTTTTTCTGGACCAACATCGTGCTGGCGATTTTCTCCTGCGCCTTCTACTTCTTCGACCCGCACGCCACCATGATGATTATGGTGCTCTACTTCCTGCTGAACATTCTGCATCAGATCCCCTCGCCGCTGCACTGGTCGCTGATGGCCGACGTGGATGACTACGGCGAATGGAAGACTGGCAAACGCATCACCGGCATCAGCTTCTCCGGCAACCTGTTCTTCCTGAAGGTCGGTCTGGCCATCGCCGGCGCGATGGTTGGCTTCCTGCTCTCCTGGTACGGTTACGATGCCGGTGCGAAGCAGCAAAGCGCCTCCGCGATTAACGGTATCGTATTGTTATTCAGCGTTATCCCCGGCATCGGTTATCTGATTACCGCCGGGGTGGTGCGTATGCTGAAGGTAAACCGCGAATTTATGAGGCTAATTCAGTCCGACCTCGAGAAACGCCGGGTCAACTACAGCGAACTCAACGACTATCAGGAACTGAAAACCGGCGAACATGTAAGGAAAGCGTAATGAAAACCTGGCCGAATCCATTTATTGAACAACGCGCGGACCCGTATATTCTGCGCCATCAGGATAGCTACTACTTTATTGCCTCGGTGCCGGAGTATGACCGTCTGGAAATCCGCCGCTCACCAACCCTTGAAGGTTTACGCGACGCGCAGCCGGTGGTCGTCTGGCGTAAACCGGACAGCGGCCCGATGAGCCAGCTCATATGGGCCCCGGAGCTGCATGAGATTGACGGCAAATGGTATATCTACTTTGCCGCCAGCCACACCCACGATCTGGATGCGCTGGGCATGTTCCAGCACCGCATGTTCGCGCTCGAGTGCGCGGACAGCGACCCGTTAACCGGTAAATGGCAGGAAAAAGGCCAGATTAAAACGCCGCTTGATACCTTTGCGCTGGATGCCACCACCTTCCGCCATCAGGGTAAACGGTGGTACCTGTGGGCGCAAAAAGATCCGGAAATTAAGGGCAATACCAACCTCTATCTGGCTGAACTGGCAAATCCGTGGACGCTAAAAGGTCAGCCGCTCAGGCTGAGTCAACCCGAGTTTGACTGGGAGTGCCGGGGTTTTCTGGTGAATGAAGGTCCGGCGGTACTGTTCCACGGCGACAAGCTGTTCGTCAGCTACTCCGCCAGCGCCACCGACGAAAACTACTGCATGGGCTTATTGTGGATAGACGTTAACGCCGACCCGCTGCGGCCGGAAAACTGGCATAAAGCGCCGCAGCCGGTGTTTCGTACCAGCTATGAGAATCGTCAGTATGGGCCCGGACACAATAGCTTTACGCAAACGCCGGAGGGAGAAGATGTGCTGGTGTACCACGCGCGCAACTACACCAAAATCGAAGGCGACCCGCTGTACGATCCGAATCGCCATACCCGCCTGAAGCGGATTCGCTGGCAGGAAAACGGGATGCCTGATTTTGGCATCCCGGCAGCAGATACGGATTAAAAGCGGAACCTGCCCGCCAGCGGGCAGGTGCTTAAATCAGCGTACCGTAAATCGTCAGCAGCGCCATAATCACCACCACCACCAGCGATGTTTTTTTCGCCATGGAGACCGCCGCCTTCGGCGTCGCCACTTTATCCACGTGCGGCTCGCGCGCCAGCGAATACTGCGCCAGGCGCGTCAGCACCTGATACTGCGAAGAGTGGCGGTCGCCCAGCGAGGCAAACCACGCAGGCAGAGCCTTTTCCCCGTGCCCAACCAGCGCGTACACCACGCCGACCAGACGTACAGGAACCCAGTCGACCACGTGCAGAATGCCGTCAATACCCGACTGTAAGCGATGACGCGGCGTCTGATAACGCGCCAGCCAGGTCTGCCAGGCCCGCAGCGTACAGTAGGCAATCAGGGTTAACGGTCCCCACGGCCCGCCGACAACGAACCAGAACAGCGGAGCGAGATAGTAGCGGTAGTTAATCCACAGCAGCGCGTTTTGCAGCTCGCTCAGATATTCACGCTGGTCGCAGCCGGGCGGCACGCCGTGGATCAGGGTGAGCTCGCTGGCCATGGCGTCGCAGGCGCGGCTATCATCGCGCGCCGCCGCCTTCAGGTAGGCGTGATAGTGCAGACGGACTTTGCCCGCGCCGATGCACAGCAGGCCCAGCAGGATCCAGAACACCAGCAGAGGAATGTTAAACAGCTGACCCTGCAGCAGGCGCTGAATAATAAACACGACCGCCGCCGCCGCGACCGTCATCAGTAGGGTAGTGAGCAGGGAATAATGCTTTACCCGGCGAAACAGCACTTCCAGCCGGTGATCGAGCTGCCAGTGCTCGCCCAGCTTAAACAAACGCTCGGCAATGAGGACTAACAGCGTAGTGAACAACGTCATGGCATCTCCTTATTCTGACGACGGGGTTAACAGACCGCGAAATTTTACCCAGTCAAAAGCCGGGCCGGGATCCGTTTTACGCACTGGCGCAATATCGCTATGGCCGGTGATATTGTCAGCTATCGCCGGATAGCGCGAGATAAGCTGACGGGTAACGGCAACCAGCTGCTGATACTGCGCGTCGGTATAAGCCAGCTCGTCGGTCCCTTCCAGCTCAATGCCTATCGAAAAATCATTACAGCGCTCGCGCCCGTGATAGCTGGAAACCCCCGCGTGCCAGGCGCGCTGGTCGAAAGGCACATACTGCACGATTTCACCATCGCGGCGAATCAGACAGTGTGCCGAAACGCGAAGATGCGCGATTTCAGCAAAGAAAGGATGGGCATGGGGATCGAGCGTACCGCTGAACAGGGCATCAATCCATGGCCCGCCAAATTCGCCGGGCGGCAGGCTTATATTATGCACCACCAGCAAAGAGGGGGTTTCATTATCCGGGCGGCTATCGTGGTGCGGCGAAGGAACCCGACGCGCCTCTTCCAGCCATCCCCCGTTCAACTGCATGTTGAGTCTCCTTTTACTAGCTTATGCATTCGCGGCACCGTAACCAAACAATCCCCGGCATCATACCCACGCTCGCTCGGCTGGCTAACGCCAAAACTTCACGCTGGCGCCGCCGGCGAAAGGACGCGGATGTGGTACAGAAACGTCGTTCAGGTTAGCATGTTTCCCACTTCTGAATCTTATCTATCTGGAGCTTTATCATGACGCCTCGTCGCTACAATCCCGACCGCCGCCGTGACGCGCTGCTGGAGCGTATTAATCTTGATATTACCGATGCCGTCGCTCAATCCCTGCGGGAAGATTTAGGCGGTGAAGTGGATGCGAACAACGATATTAGCGCGCAATTATTGCCGCAGGATGCGCGCTCGCATGCCGTCGTCATCACCCGTGAAGACGGCGTGTTTTGCGGTAAACGTTGGGTAGAAGAAGTCTTTATTCAGCTTGCGGGCGACGACGTTAACTTCACCTGGCACGTTGCCGATGGCGACGCGGTAAAAGCCAATCAGCCTCTATTCGAGCTGGAAGGCCCTTCGCGGATCCTGCTCACCGGCGAACGTACCGCACTCAATTTCGTGCAGACGCTCTCCGGGGTGGCCAGCGAAGTCCGCCGCTATGTCGACCTGCTGGCAGGCACCAAAACTCAGCTGCTCGATACGCGCAAAACGCTGCCGGGCCTGCGCACGGCGCTGAAATATGCGGTCCTGTGCGGCGGCGGGGCCAATCATCGCCTGGGCCTCTCCGATGCCTTTCTGATTAAAGAGAACCATATTATCGCTTCCGGCTCGGTACGGCAGGCGGTTGAAAAAGCGTTCTGGCTGCACCCGGATGTGCCGGTTGAGGTGGAAGTCGAAACCCTTCAAGAGCTGGATGAAGCGCTGAAAGCCGGCGCTGACATCATTATGCTCGACAACTTCACTACCGACCTGATGCGCGAAGCGGTCAAACACACCAACGGCCAGGCGGCGCTGGAAGTCTCCGGCAACGTCACGTTCGAGACTATTCGTGAATTTGCTGAAACCGGCGTCGATTACATCTCCGTTGGCGCGTTGACCAAGCACGTTCGCGCTCTCGATCTCTCTATGCGCTTCCGCTAATCCCCCTGCCCCGGTTCGTCGTTGATGCCGGGGCGCACTTTTGCGAGCCGGCTCGCACGCCAATAATCCCTCAATGCAACCCGCAAAAAAAGCCTGGAAGCGTGCTTCTCCAGGCGCGATCTGCCGCTCGTATCGCTAAACAAACCCCGGCAAAGTGCTCCCGAAGATAACAAGGAGCAACTTATGAACAAACAACGCGGCTTTACCCTCATCGAACTTATGGTGGTCATTGGGATCATCGCCATTCTCAGCGCAATCGGCATTCCGGCTTACCAGAACTATCTGCGAAAAGCGGCGCTTACCGATATGCTGCAAACCTTCGTCCCATTCCGCACCGCCATTGAGCTGTGCGCGCTGGAGCACGGCGGATTAACCACCTGCGACGGCGGCAGCAACGGTATCCCCTCACCCGCCACAACCCGCTACGTCTCGGCTATGACCGTCGCCACAGGCGTTGTCACGCTCACCGGGCAGGAAAGCCTTAATGGCTTAAGCGTCACGCTGACGCCGACCTGGGATAACGCTAACGGCATCACCGGCTGGCAGCGAGTGTGCAACATTACTGGCGATAGCGCACTCAAGCAGGCCTGTGAAGACGTGTTCCGTTTTAACTGAGGGCGCGGCAATGAAAACTGAACAATTGGTACCTCTTTGCCAGCGCTATCAGGCCTTGCTGCTCGATAGCAATGAACACACCATCGCTATCGCCGTGGTTGACGCCCCCGCCCCGGAGCTGCTGGAAGCGTTACGTTTCGCGACGCAGAAAAGGATTGATATCGAGTGCTGGAACCAGGACCAGATGGACAAGCGGCTGCAGACGCCGGGAATATCAACCCTCACCCCGCCTGTTGAAGCCTCGGCCAGCATCGTTGAACAGGTAAATAGCCTTCTGGAACAGGCCCTGCGCCAGCGCGCATCGGATATTCATATTGAACCCGGTGACGATCGCCTGAGAATTCGCCTGCGGGTAGATGGCGTACTCCATTCTCTTGCGCCGCTTGCGCCGGAACTCGCCGCCCCCATCACCGCCCGACTTAAAGTGCTCAGCAATCTGGATATCGCTGAACACCGGGTACCGCAGGACGGTCAGTTTACCCTCACGCTCGCAGACCGCCCGATCTCGTTTCGGATCGCCACGCTTCCCTGCCGCGGCGGGGAAAAAATCGTCCTTCGCTTATTACACCAAGTCGAACAAGCGCTGGACCTCGAAGCGCTGGGATTATCGTCTCAGCAGCTTGCCGCCTTTCGCTCGGCGCTTAACCAACCTCAGGGGCTGATGCTGGTCACCGGCCCGACGGGAAGTGGGAAAACCGTCACGTTGTATAGTGCGCTGCAGGCGCGGAATCGCGACGAGGTCAATATATGCAGCGTTGAAGATCCGCTGGAGATCCCCATCGTGGGGATGAATCAGACGCAGATTAATCCGCGGGCGGGCTTAACCTTTCACAGCGTACTGCGCGCCCTGCTACGCCAGGATCCCGATATCGTGATGGTCGGAGAGATACGCGATGCAGAAACCGCTGAAATTGCGATAAAAGCAGCGCAAACCGGGCACCTGGTTCTCTCAACGCTGCACACCAATTCAACCAGTGAAACGCTGGTTCGCCTGCAGCAGATGGGCGTTGCGCGCTGGATGATCTCATCCGCACTTTCTCTGGTGGTTGCTCAACGCCTGGTACGCAAACTGTGCCCGCACTGCCGCCGGGAAACCGGCAGTTCGGCCGATGTTCCACACAGCCTGTGGCCGCGGGCGCTTCCTCGCTGGCAGGCTCCGGGCTGTCAGCACTGCTATCACGGCTACTACGGTCGCCTGGCGCTATTTGAGCTGCTCCCCGTCACCACCGCGTTACGGCAGGCGATTACTCAAGGTCTTAGCGCCGGAGAGATCGAGTCCCTGGCGCGCGAATCCGGCATGATGACGCTGTTTGAGAGCGGCTGTCTGGCCGTCGAACGTGGGATGACAAGTCTGGAAGAGGTCGTTCGCGTGCTGGGGATACCGCATGGCGACTAAACGACTGTGGCGCTGGCGCGGTCTCTCTCTCCAGGGCATTCCCTGCCAGGGAACGCTCTGGCAGGATAATCGCCCTGAGGCATTGCAGGCTCTGCAGCGGCAGCGAATTATCCCGCTGGCGCTGCGCCGCTGTAGCGTGCAAAGCGCCCTCTGGCATCCGCGCTACAGTGGCGAAATCATCCGCCAGCTGGCCGCGCTTCTTCAGGCCGGTCTCCCCCTGGCCGAGGGGCTGGAACTGCTGGCGCAGCAGCAGCCCAATGCGCAATGGCAGGCGTTGCTGCAAACCCTGGCGGAGGATCTGGCGCAGGGTATTTCGCTTTCAGGCTCCCTGGAAAAATGGCCTGAGGCCTTCCCTCCGCTCTATCTGGCCATGATTCGCACCGGTGAACTTACCGGTAAACTGGAGCTTTGCTGCGCTCAGTTGGCCAGGCAGCAGCGAGAACAGCTGCTCCTCACCGAAAAAGTGAAAAAAGCGCTGCGCTACCCGTTGATTATCTTATCCCTGGCGCTGCTGGTGGTTATGGGAATGCTGTGCTTTGTCTTACCGGAGTTCGCCGCTATATATCAAACCTTCAACACCCCGCTGCCGTGGCTGACCCGCGCGGTAATAAGCATTGGCGAAGGGTTAACTCGCTGTTGGCCACTGCTCGCTGCTCTGGGTATTTTACCTGCAATACTCAACCGGCTGATTTGCCAGCGGCCAGGCTGGCTGCTGTACCGTCAGAAGCTGCTCCATACGCTGCCGGTGTTTGGCAAACTGCTATGCGGCCAGCGGCTTAGCCAGATTTTTACCGTACTCGCATTGACGCAAAGCGCCGGAATCAGCTTTCTGCAAGGCCTGCAAAGCGTGGAGGAAACCCTGAGCTGCCCGCTATGGCGGCAGAGGCTCCAGCAGGTTTGCCGGCAAATTACCCACGGCGATCCCATCTGGCAGGCGCTCGCCAACGGCGGAGGCTTTACGCCGCTTTGCCTACAACTGATCCGTACCGGTGAAGCCTCGGGTTCGCTGGATACCATGCTGGAAAATCTGGCTCGTCACCATAGTGAGCAGACGCATCAGCAGGCAGATAATCTGGCGACCTTGCTGGAACCGATGATGTTGGTAGTGACCGGAACGATTGTCGGCGTGCTGGTGGTGGCGATGTATTTACCCATTTTTCATCTGGGCGACGCCATTAGCGGGATGGGGGGATAACGCTGGCGCAAACGCGCCAGCGAACGGCATTACAGGCTGTTGAACACGCGGTTCTCTTGTTCCTGTACGCGAATAAAAGTCGTGCGTTTAGTCAGTTCTTTCAGCCGTGAAGCACCTACGTAGGTGCATGCGGAACGCAGGCCGCCAAGAATATCGCGCGCGGTGTTTTCAACCGGGCCGCGCAGAGGCAGCTTAACGGTTTTGCCTTCAGCCGCACGGTACTGGGCTACGCCGCCAACGTGACGGGTCATCGCCGACTCCGAGCTCATGCCGTAGAACAGCATGAATTTTTCGCCGTTTTCTTCAACCACGGTACCGCCGCTCTCTTCGTGACCGGCCAGCATACCGCCAAGCATCACGAAATCAGCGCCGCCGCCGAAGGCTTTAGCCACATCGCCCGGCATAGTACATCCGCCGTCGCTGATAATCTGCCCGCCCAGGCCGTGCGCCGCATCGGCACACTCAATCACTGCGGAAAGCTGCGGATAGCCGACGCCGGTTTTCACGCGGGTTGTACATACGGAGCCCGGACCGATACCCACCTTAACGATATCAGCCCCCGAAAGAATCAGCTCTTCGCACATTTCGCCGGTCACAACGTTGCCCGCAATAATGGTTTTCTGCGGCCAGGCTTCGCGGGCTTTCGCGACAAACTGCACGAAGTGCTCTGAATAGCCATTCGCCACGTCAATGCACACAAAGCTAAGCTGCGGATTTTGGATCAGAATCTGTTTTGTTTTTTCAAAATCCGCATCGGAGGTTCCGGTAGAGACCATGACGTGCTGCACGACATCTGCCGATACGCTCTGAACAAACGCCTGCCACTGTTCAACGCTGTAATGCTTATGTACGGCGGTCAAAACGCCAAATGAAGCCAGGGCTTTAGCCATGGCAAACGTGCCAACGGTGTCCATGTTAGCAGCAATGATCGGCACACCAGACCAGGTCTGGCCAGAATGTTTGAAAGTGAATTCACGTTCCAGCTGTACGTCAGAACGGCTTTTGAGGGTAGAACGTTTCGGGCGGATAAGAACGTCTTTAAAACCAAGCTTCAAATCTTCTTCAATACGCATGTGCGAATTCCTGGGGTTAATTGCATTATTGTGAGAGCACAACTCCAGTGACGTTATCATACGCACGAATCATGACCGCGCAAGACTGCGATTTTCACTTTTTTTACGCTACAATCGTATAAATTTACCTGGTGAACAGCCAAAAGCGAATTTGCGATATCCCATCGCAGGCGTATCATTTTTAACCATTTGATTTACATGCGCAAAAAGAACCAGGGTACGTGGTGACAGCCATTTATTGGTTGATATCACGTCGATAAAACCACTGTCGCAGTGGCGTCGTCGCGTCGTAAATCACGGCTCTGTTATTGAAAAATATGCATGTAGTCAGTTTCAGGATTGAGGTGTATGACATACACGGTAGCGTTAACAGGCGGCATCGGTAGCGGTAAAAGTACCGTAGCCGACGCATTCTCACACCTCGGGGTTAACGTTATTGATGCTGACATTATCGCGCGCCAGGTGGTCGAGCCTGGTACTCCGGGGCTAAACGCGATTGCTCAACGCTTCGGTCCGCAGATCCTGAATAAAGATGGCACCCTTAACCGTCGCGCTCTGCGTGAGCATATTTTCGCTCACGCAGAGGATAAGAACTGGCTAAACGCGCTGCTGCACCCGCAAATTCAGCAGGAAACGCGTCGCCAGATGCAGCTTGCCACCTCGTCTTATATTCTCTGGGTTGTACCTTTACTGGTCGAAAACCGTTTGTCCGCCAAAGCCGATCGGGTTCTTGTTGTCGATGTGCCGAAAGAGACGCAGATAGCGCGCACGATGCTTCGCGATCGGGTCAGTCGGCAACATGCGGAACATATTCTTGCCGCTCAGGCAACGCGCGAGCAGCGCCTTGCCGTTGCGGATGATGTTATTGAAAATATGGGTTCACCTGATGCCATCGCATCAGCTGTCGCCCGCCTGCATGCAAAGTATCAACAGCTGGCAGCGCAGGCCGCCTCACAGGAAAAACCGTAATGTCTACCCCTGTTCTATTTGAACATCCGCTTAATGAAAAAATGCGCACCTGGCTGCGTATTGAGTTTTTGCTCCAGCAACTGACCGTACATCCCGCCATTACCAGCCATGCGGATGCGCTGCATTTTTTCCGCAATATCGGCGACCTTTTAGATGTTTTTGAACGCGGTGAAGTACGTACCGATCTGATGAAAGAGCTGGATCGCCAGCAGAGGAAGCTGCAATCCTGGGCGGAAGTCCCTGGGGTTGATCAGGATCGTATCAACGAACTGCGTCAGCAGCTGAAGCAATCAGGCAGTACGTTAATGTCGGCGCCGCGTATCGGCCAGTACCTGCGAGAGGATCGCCTGATCGCCCTGGTACGCCAACGCCTGAGTATCCCGGGCGGCTGCTGTAGCTTCGATCTTCCGACGCTGCACATCTGGCTGCATATGCCTCAGGCATACCGCGATGAGCAGGTCGGTAAGTGGCTGGCCAGCCTGGAACCGTTGACGCAATCGCTGATGCTCATTCTCGATCTCATCCGTAACTCGGCCCCCTTCCGTAAGCAGACCAGCCTGAACGGTTTTTATCAGGACAACGGCGAAGATGCCGATCTGCTGCGTCTGCGTTTGGATCTTGCCAGCCAGCTCTACCCCCAAATATCAGGCCACAAGAGCCGCTTTGCCATCCGCTTTATGCCGCTGGACAGCGAGCACGGCATCGTGCCGGAGCGTTTTGATTTTGAACTGGCCTGCTGTTAAGGAGTCGATATGTCAGAAGAGATAACCGTCAACTGCCCAACCTGCGGCAAAATTGTGGTCTGGAATGAGCAGAGCCCGCATCGCCCATTCTGCTCCAAACGCTGTCAGCTTATCGATTTAGGCGAATGGGCAGCGGAAGAGAAACGAATCCCGAGCAGCAGCGATCTGTCAGATAGCGACGGCTGGAGCGAAGAAAAAGAGTAACGGATTTCGGGCGGGCATGTACAGGCCCGCCCTGATTTGCCGGATGCAGGCGCACCCTACCCGATCTGAGAACCTTGAATTAACTTCGTAATGACGGGTTCGTTTGCCGGCGGAAAATCCTCAGCAACGAGCGCGCTCTGCGCAATCCAGCGGCCCGGCTGCCCTTCTTTCCCCCACGGCTCGCCTTCCCAGCTGTTCACCAGCCAGAACCACAGCGTAATATGGCGATCGGGAAACTGGTACTCCAGCTTATCAAACAGGCTGTAAGCTTTGGCTGTAATGCCGACCTCTTCCTGCAGCTCGCGCACTAAGGCCTGTTCGGACGACTCGCCCTCTTCAATTTTACCGCCCGGGAATTCAAGCTTGTTCGCCATATGCGCATCGGCGGCCCGCTGAGTGATAAAAATCTCCCCTTGCGAATTACGGATAATACCCACTGAAATTTGCAGCGTTTTCATTGTCTTCATTCCATAAAAAAGGCGCAGATATCTGCGCCCTGGTATTCAATATTGTAAAAGCTTAGCTCAGGCGACCGTGGCACTGCTTGTATTTTTTGCCAGAACCGCACGGGCAAGGATCGTTACGACCCACTTTACGCTCGCCGGTTTGTTCAGCCAGCGCGGCCGCGGCTGCGCTATCATCGTCCTGATGGCTCAGCTGCTGCATCTGCGCCAGACGCTCAGCTTCTTCACGACGCTGCTGCTCCATCGCTTCAACCTCTTCCGGCATCCGCACCTGAACTTTGCTCAGGGTACTGATCACTTCATATTTCAGGGATTCCAGCATTGAAGCGAACATGGAGAAAGATTCACGCTTATATTCCTGCTTCGGATCCTTCTGCGCATAGCCGCGCAGGTGGATCCCCTGACGCAGGTAGTCCATCGCCGCCAGGTGCTCTTTCCACAGGGAGTCCAGCGTTTGCAGCATGACGCCTTTTTCAAAGTGACGCATCATCTCAGCGCCAACCACTTCTTCCTTACGCTGATAGGTTTCAATGGCGCTCTGCAGAATGCGCTCACGCAGCGTTTCTTCATGAAGCTCCGGCTCTTTATCCAGCCACTCTTTGAGCGGCAGCTCGAGGTCGAAGTCATTTTTCAGACGCTCCTGCAGGCCTTCAATATCCCACATCTCTTCCAGCGACTGCGGAGGAATATGGGCATCGATGGTCGCTTTAAATACGTCTTCACGAATGCTGTTAATCGTCTCGCTCACGTCGGTCACATCAAGCAGCTCATTACGCTGGGTGTAAATAGCGCGACGCTGATCGTTAGCCACATCGTCATATTCCAGCAGCTGCTTACGAATATCGAAGTTGCGGCTCTCGACTTTACGCTGCGCGTTGGCAATCGCTTTCGTCACCCACGGATGCTCGATAGCCTCACCCGGCTTCATACCCAGTTTACGCATCATGCCGGACACGCGGTCAGACGCGAAGATACGCATCAGGGCATCTTCCATCGACAGATAAAAACGGGAAGAACCGGCGTCCCCCTGACGGCCTGAACGACCGCGGAGCTGGTTATCAATACGGCGGGATTCATGGCGTTCGGTGCCGATGATATGCAAACCGCCCGCAGCCAGTACCGCATCGTGACGAACCTGCCAGTCGGCTTTGATCTGCGCAATCTGTTCCGGAGTCGGGTCTTCCAGCTGGGCGACCTCGGCCTGCCAGCTACCGCCAAGCATAATGTCGGTACCACGGCCGGCCATGTTGGTTGCAATGGTTACCGCAGACGGATAGCCCGCCTGCGCAACGATATCCGCTTCGCTGGCGTGGAATTTCGCGTTCAGCACGTTGTGCTTGATGCCCGCCTTCGTTAATTCATTAGAGACCACTTCTGATTTTTCGATAGAAATGGTACCCACCAGCACCGGCTGACCCGCGGCAGTACGCTGCTTAATATCTTCGATAATGGCCTGAATTTTTTCCGCTTCGGTCATATAGACCAGGTCCGCCATGTCTTTACGAATCATCGGACGGTTGGTCGGAACCACAACGGTATCCAGCTTATAGATTGAGCTAAATTCAAACGCTTCGGTATCGGCGGTACCGGTCATCCCAGCCAGCTTCTCGTACAGGCGGAAATAGTTCTGGAAGGTAATTGAAGCCAGCGTCTGGTTCTCGTTCTGAATATCAACGCCTTCTTTAGCTTCAACGGCCTGGTGCAAGCCATCGGACCAGCGGCGCCCCTGCATCGTACGGCCGGTGTGTTCGTCGACGATGATCACTTCGCCATCTTTCACGATGTAATCAACATCGCGGGTGAACAGCACATGCGCGCGCAGCGCGGCGGTCACGTGGTGCATCAGCATGATATTAGTCGGTGAGTACAGCGACTCGCCCTCTTCCATAATACCTTCATTCACCAGCAGCTCTTCAATCAACACCAGGCCGCGTTCGGTCAGGTTTACCTGACGCGCTTTCTCATCGACGGAGAAGTGCCCTTCGCCGGTAAAGGTTTCGGAGTCTTCTTTATCCTGACGCACCAGGTGCGGAATGATCTTGTTCACCTTCTTATACATTTCCGAGCTGTCTTCAGCCGGGCCGGAAATAATAAGCGGGGTACGCGCTTCATCGATCAGAATGGAGTCGACTTCATCCACCAGCGCATAGTGCAGTTTGCGCTGTACGCGCTCTTCAGGACTGAAGGCCATATTGTCGCGCAGATAGTCAAAACCGTATTCGTTGTTGGTACCGTAAGTAATATCGGCTGCGTAGGCTTCACGCTTGGCCGGCGCAGGAAGGCCAGACATGTTAATGCCAACGGTCATCCCCAGGAATTCAAACAGCGGGCGGTTGTTTTCGGCATCACGCTGCGCCAGATAGTCGTTGACGGTCACCACGTGAACGCCTTTACCAGTCAGCGCATTCAGATAGGCAGGCAGAGTTGCGGTCAGCGTTTTACCTTCACCGGTACGCATTTCTGCAATACAGCGGTCGTTGAGAACCATACCGCCCAGCAGCTGAACGTCAAAGTGACGCATGCCGAAGACGCGTTTACTGGCTTCACGCACGACGGCAAAGGCTTCCGGGATCAGGCTCTCCAGGGCTTCACCTTTTTCCAGGCGTGCGCGGAACTCAGCGGTTTTCCCTTTCAGTTCGTCGTCGGACAGTTTTTCCATGGACGGTTCCATGGCGTTGATCACGTTGACGGCTTTGCGCATACGACGCAGCGTACGGTCGTTACGGCTACCGAATACTTTAGTTAATAATTTGATTAGCATAATAAAATCTCAAACGCCCCGCGGAGCGGAGTCACAAAAAAATAGAATGGTCCGTTTTTGGTTTAGCTGAGACGTTGAGGCCCTGCGCGTATGCCGGCCACCTGGCTAATCCAGGTACAGACGCGAAACGCGCAGTGGGAAATAGAGGGGTTATATGCCACCAGATGAACAATGGCCGGAGGTTTACTCTCCTGCGTCAACAGCGCGCTAAGCGTGTCGAGAAGGGCCAAATGCTGCGCCTGAAGCGGCGAAGACTCTTCAGCTACCGGCAGCGCCTGCGGGGCCATCGCAAAAGAGAGGTGGCGAATGACCGTACGAATGGCGTGCTGATGCCAGTAATCAACCGTGAAATTGGGCCGACGACTGGAAGATTCCAGCAGCGCTAGCTGAGAAAAATTAACTTTAGCAGGATTATGGTTGCTGGACGTCGTTTTTGCGGGCGACGCGGTCTCATGCTCATGACCATTGCTAAGCGCAGGCAGGCCGAGGCTAGCCGCGACCATCCCCAACAGGAGATGCGGCCAGAAATATCGTCTGCCAAACTGTCGCCAGCGCGTCAGCAATCCACTCACTTACGTTACCTTTTGTTGGTAGCAACCCTAAGAAATATTTTGCGTCCAAATACTAACATTAATACGTCGTCACGGCAGCAGGAATGAGGTCTCAGGCGGGGGAAAAACGTTTAAAAAAGGAACGAACGCGCAAAAAATGCAGTTAAAAATCAAAGCAGGACGCAGCGGGAATATAAAAAAGAAAACGACTGGCTCCCTGGCCGGAGAGAGTACCAGGTTACCAGTCGAATTTACTGCCGGGACTGACTTATGCCAGAACCAGCGTCGGGGCGCGGAACGCCAGCGGCATTTCTGCGTCGTCCTCGAAGGTCACATACTCCCAGGCTTCCTGTTTTGCCAGAACAGCCTGCAGCAGTTTGTTATTCAACGCGTGACCGGATTTGTACGCCGTAAATGCACCGATAATATTGTGACCACACATAAACAGGTCGCCAATGGCATCCAGCATTTTGTGACGGACAAACTCATCTTCAAAGCGCAAACCGTCTTCGTTCAGTACGCGATAATCGTCAACAACGATGGCACAATCGAAGCTGCCGCCCAGGCACAGGCCGCGGGACTGCAGATATTCGATATCACGCATAAAACCGAAGGTACGCGCGCGGCTAATCTGGCGCATAAACGCATCAGCCGAGAAGTTCATTGCGTAGCGCTGGCTGCTGGAGTCAATCGCCGGATGGTTAAAATCAATGGTGAAGTCCAGTGAAAAACCATTATACGGTTTGAATTCGGCCCATTTATCGCCATCGTCAACGCGAACTGTCTCTTTGATACGCACAAATTTCTTAGCGCAGTTCAGTTCATCGATGCCGGCATCCAGCAACAGATAAACGAACGGAGCCGCACTACCGTCCATAATTGGGACTTCCGGCGCATCGACTTCAATAATAATGTTGTCGATACCCAAGCCAGCCAACGCGGCATTGAGGTGCTCAACCGTCGATATCCGCACGTCATGCTCATTGACCAGGCAAGTACAGAGCATGGTATCACGCACAGATTTGGCATCAGCCGGAAAATCAACCGGTGGATTCAAGTCGGTGCGACGATAGATGACCCCGGTATTTGCCGGCGCAGGGCGTAACGTCAGGGTGACTTTCTTGCCGGTATGCAAACCGACGCCAGTCGCCTGAACGATACGTTTAAGAGTCCTTTGTTTGATCATCGTATAATCTCGCCAAGTTACCTATCCAACCGAAGTGTACTATACATTCGGCAGGCCAGTTTAGCACAAAGAGCGCAGATGCCCAACTTCCAGCCAATTCTTAATCGGCTTGCTTACGCAGGAAGGCTGGAATATCCAGATAATCTGGCTCTTTCGCGGCCTGCGGCGTATTGTCGTTGACCACTTTTGCGGCCGGTTTCTGCTCTTGCGTCAGTGGAGACATACCGTGCTGCTGGTAACGATCCATCACCGGCTGCTGCACCTGTTTGTTAGTGACCAGGGTGATTTCCGGACGTTTGTCCATACCGATACCGGTAGCAACAACGGTTACGCGCAGCTCGTCGTTCATATCCGGGTCCAGAGAGGTACCGATAACCACGGTGGCGTTATCCGAAGCAAATGCGCGGATAGTGTTACCTACGGTCTCGAACTCATCCAGACGCAGGTCGAAGCCCGCAGTGATGTTGACCAGAACGCCACGCGCGCCGGACAGATCGATATCTTCCAGCAGCGGAGAAGAGATCGCCATTTCAGCCGCTTCTTCCGCACGGTCTTCACCGCTCGCCACGCCGGAGCCCATCATTGCGTAGCCCATTTCAGACATCACGGTACGCACGTCCGCAAAGTCGACGTTCATCAGGCCTGGGCGGGTGATCAGCTCAGCGATACCCTGCACCGCGCCTTTCAGCACGTCGTTGGCCGCACCGAAAGCGTCGAGCAAAGAAATACCGCGGCCGAGAACCTTCAGCAGCTTGTCGTTCGGGATGGTGATCAGAGAATCCACATGCTTGGACAGCTCGGTGATGCCCTGCTCAGCAAACGCCATGCGCTTCTTGCCTTCAAAATTGAACGGCTTAGTCACCACGGCAACGGTCAGGATACCTAAATCTTTTGCGACTTCAGCCACCACTGGCGCAGCACCGGTTCCGGTACCGCCGCCCATGCCGGCTGCGATAAACACCATGTCCGCGCCGTCAAGGGCGGCACGCAGCGCTTCACGGTCTTCATCCGCCGCGTTACGGCCGACCTCCGGGTTTGCGCCTGCGCCCAAACCTTTGGTAATACCGCTACCGATCTGGATAGTCTGGCCAACAGCCGTTTTGCGCAGAGCCTGCGCGTCGGTGTTCACCGCGAAAAATTCAACACCCTCAATGCGCTCGCGCACCATGTGCTCAACGGCGTTACCGCCGCCGCCGCCGACGCCGATGACTTTAATCACCGCGTCGTTGGTCAGTTCCATAGGTTCAAACATAATTTCTCTCTCCGTTGTGCCTGTCGCCTGAGATCGCTAATTTTCTGCGTTCTCTTAAAAAATTAAAACTCTTTTCGCAACCAACTGTTGAGTCGTTTGATCCACGACCCGACCGTTACGCGTTTTTCCACCTCTGCTTCACCACTGAGATGAGATTCCTTCCCGTAGTGCAGCAGCCCAACCGCCGTCGAGTAATACGGCTCCTGGGCATAATCCGTTAATCCGGTAATGTTCAGCGGCGCGCCAATCCTCACCTGCGTATGGAATACGCGCTGCGCGCAGGCGGCAAGTCCTTCAATTTGCGCCGCGCCGCCGGTTAATACAATGCCTGCCGCCAGGTGGTGCTTCACACCTTGCTGACGCAGCTGTTCCTGCAGTTGCAGAATCTCTTCATTAACCAGGTTGAGCAATTCGGTATAACGTGGCTCAATCACCTCTGCCAGCGTCTGACGCTGCAGGCTGCGAGGTGGACGCCCGCCCACGCTGGGTACTTCTACGTTTTCGTCTTTACCAACGATGGAGCCCAGCGCACAGCCGTGACGCACTTTAATGGCTTCCGCGTCGCTCGGCGGCGTACCGAAAGCGTAGGCAATATCGCTGGTCACCACGTTGCCCGCGTACGGGATCACTTTGGTATGACGCAGCGCGCCGCCGGTATATACCGCTATATCCATTGTACCACCGCCGATGTCCACCACGCAGACACCCAGTTCACGTTCGTCTTCCGTTAATACGGAATAGCTGGCGGCTAAACCGGCGAAAATGAGCTGGTCAACTTTCAGACCGCAACGTTCCACCGCTTTGACAATATTTTTCGCCATATCGTTATGGCAGGTAATCAAATGCACTTTCGCCTGCATACGTACGCCAGACAATCCGACGGGGTTTTTGATCCCCTCCTGGTAATCGATAGCGTACTCCTGCGGGATAACGTGCAGAACGCGATGTTCGTCGCGCACGCGAACCGATTTCGCGGTATGTACCACGTTTTCAACGTCGTCCTGCGTCACTTCTTCTTCTGAAATCGGCACCATGCCAATTTCATTTTGACAGCTGATATGTTTGCCTGAAAGCGCCAGATAAACTGACGAGATCTGGCAATCCGCCATCAGTTCGGCCTGGTCAATGGCGCGCTGTACGCATTTCACCACGGATTCCAGGTCGTTCACTCCGCCTTTATCCATACCACGCGATGGGCAACTGCCCACGCCAATGATATTAATCATACCGTCGGGCAGAACTTCCCCTACTAAAGCGGCAACCTTAGCGGTGCCAATCTCCAGTCCAACTACCAGTTTTCTGTCCGTCGCCTTGATCATTGTTGTTCTGCCTGTGCCTGATTCTGTTGTTGTTGAGCTTCCTCTACGGGAGCCGGTACCCAACCGACTGCCGCTCCCGAGTCATAACGCAAATCAACGTAGCTTATCCGTTTGCCGTCGGTCTGCGCCTGTTGCTGAAGAACCGGGTAGAGTTCCATAAAGCGCTGAAGCCGTTTCATGGTGTCACCCCGGCCAAGGTTGAGCTTAATATCGTTATTCAGCGTCAACTGCCAGGAGCGACGCGCGGTCATTGCCGCCACTTTCAACGTGAACTTATCCTTTGCCAGCACCTGCCCCATGTCGCGGTATCCCTGGAGGACTTCGTTCTCACTGCCTTCCGGGCCGTACAACATCGGTAAATTCTGTTTACTGGTGCGATCTGACGGCACGCTGAAAGAATTTCCGTCCACGTCAACCATATGCTGATCATTCCAGCGCGCTATCGGCACATATTCAACCAGATGAATCTTCAATTCGTCCGGCCACTGCTTTCTGACGCTCGCCTGCTTAATCCACGGCAGACGTTCAATCTGGCTTTGAATAATGTTGACGTCCTGCGTCATAAAGGTGCCCGGCGACCCTAATGCCAGAATCGCCTGACGGATATCATCGTTGCGCGTGTAGTGACGCTCACCGGTGACCACCATCTTTGACAGCGGTAATCGCTGTGCATCTTCCATCCAGCCCAGAACCATCCATCCGCTGACCAGCACGGTACAGAGCACCGCCAGCAGGAAGAAGATACCCGCCAGACGAGAGCCATTACTTCGACGCGAAGAGGTTTCGTCTTCCTCTTCGTGGTTCCGCGTATTCAGCGCAGCCTGCGACATATCACCCCGCCAGGTCCAGAATTCGTACAACAAGCTGCGAGAAGCTCATCCCTGCCTGACGCGCCGCCATGGGCACCAGGCTATGGCTGGTCATGCCAGGAGAGGTGTTTGCTTCCAGCAGATAAAACTGGCCATCGCTGTCCAGCATCACATCAATTCGCCCCCAGCCGTAACAGCCAAGACTATCCCAGGCTTTTTGCACCAGAGCCTGGATTTCTGCCTCGCGCGTGGAATCTTCCAGGCCAGGGCAGAAATATTGCGTTTCATCAGAGAGATACTTTGCTTCATAATCATAGAAGGTTCCAGCCGCCTGGATACGTATTGACGGTAAAATTTCTTCTCCGACGATAGCGACGGTAAATTCCGGCCCACTGAGCCATTTTTCAATCAGAACTTCGTCATCATGCTGAAAAGCCAGCGCCAATGCATTTTGTAATGCACAACTTTCGCTGACTTTGGACATACCGACGCTGGAGCCTTCGCGGCTGGGTTTAACAATCAACGGCAGTCCGAGGGCGGAAATCTGCTGTTCTACCTCAGCGGAAAGCCCCGCGGTGAACTGTTTACGCGTTAGCGCAACCCACGGCGCAACCGGCAGCCCGGCGCCCTGCCACAGCAGTTTGCTGCGCAGCTTATCCATTGAGATAGCGGAAGCCATCACGCCGCTGCCGGTATAGGGCAGGTGAATCAGCTCCAGCAGCCCCTGCAACGTACCATCTTCACCGCCGCGACCATGCAGGGCAATAAACGCTTTCTGAAACCCCATATTTTTCAATTGGGTAATATCCACGTCGCGCGGGTCTACCGGGTGTGCATCGACCCCGGCTTCACGCAGGCCAGCGAGCACCGCCGAACCTGAATTGAGAGAGACTTCACGTTCAGCGGAGGTTCCGCCAAAGAGGACCGCGATTTTATCAGCCATGGCGCTCCTCCTGCGATTTTTGCGGCTGCAATTTGATTTCTGCCAGGTGACGGGCGATTTTACCGATATTTCCCGCCCCCTGAACCAGCACCAGATCGTTGCCCGTCAGCACTGAAGCCAGCATCTCTGCCGCCTGCGCCGGGTCGGAAACCAGAATCGGGTCAACTTTACCGCGACCGCGAATCGTACGGCACAGCGAGCGGCTGTCGGCGCCAGGAATAGCGGCTTCGCCCGCGGAATAAACGTCCAGCATCAGCAGCGCGTCAACCTGGGTCAGTACGTTGGCGAAATCATCGTACAGATCGCGCGTACGGGTAAAACGGTGTGGCTGAAACAGCATCACTAGGTTTTTATCCGGCCAGCCCGCCCGCGCTGCTTTAATGGTGGCATCCACTTCCGTAGGATGATGACCATAATCATCGATCAGCATCGCGGTGCCGCTTTTACCGTTAACCTCAGCTAACGGGTATTCGCCAAGGAAATCAAAGCGACGGCCGGTGCCCTGGAAGCTTTCCAGTGCGCGCAGGATTGCACCATCATCAATGCCCTCTTCCGTCGCAACGGCCACCGCCGCCGCCGCGTTCAGCGCATTATGGCGACCCGGAGCGTTCAGTGTCACCTGAATGACTTCTTTATCCTGGCGAACCAGACGGAAATGGCCCTGAGCGCCGAGCTGGCGATAATCTTCAACGCGAACATCGGCATCATCGCTAAATCCGTAGGTGGTGAGCTGGCGGCCAACGCGCGGCAGCAGTTCACGAATCACCGGATCGTCCACGCACATCACCGCGCGTCCGTAGAACGGCAGATTGTGCAGGAAGTTAATAAACGTCTGCTTCAGGTTTTCGAAGTCGCCGTGGTAGGTATCCATATGATCGGCTTCGATATTGGTCACGATAGCGACCATCGGCTGTAAATGCAGGAAAGAGGCGTCGCTCTCGTCCGCTTCGGCAATCAGGTAACGACTATGGCCAAGGCGCGCGTGCACGCCAGCGGCTTTGACCAGACCACCGTTCACGAAAGTAGGATCCAGCCCGGCTTCAGCGTAAATGCTCGAGACCATCGCCGTGGTTGTGGTCTTTCCGTGCGTGCCGGCAATGGCAATGCCGTGGCGAAAACGCATCAGTTCCGCCAGCATCTCGGCGCGGCGAATAACCGGAATACGCGCTTCGTGGGCGGCGACGATTTCCGGGTTATCCGCAGAAATCGCGCTGGAAACCACGACAACGCTCGCATCGCGCACGTTTTCAGGGCGATGGTTGAAATAAATAGTGGCGCCAAGCTGAGTCAACTGCTGGGTCACCGGATTCGGCGCCAGGTCGGAGCCGCTAATCTGATAACCTTCGTTGGCCAGAACTTCGGCAATACCGCCCATGCCGGCACCGCCAATGCCAACAAAGTGAATGTGCCGGACGCGACGCATCTCGGGCACGATAGAACGCAGTTTTGCCAGATCTTGTGTATTCATTCTTTACGCCATCAACTTCTTTATTCGGACGGTGATCATCACCGCGATTAACGCGCCAGTGCTGCGGCGCTCACTTCTTCTGCTACCCGTTCGGTCGCGTCCGGAATCGAGGCTCTGCGCGCTCGCTCCGCCATATCCAGCAGCATCTCGCGATCCCAACCCGCCAGGGTTTGCGCGACGGCCTCCACGGTAAACTGCGGCTGCTCAAGGATCTTCGCTGCCCCTGCCTTCTCTAACGGCAGCGCATTCCAGTACTGCTGACGATCTTTGTGCTGAAAAGGCACAAACAGCGCCGGTAAACCCGCGGCGGCAATTTCGCTCACCGTCAGCGCCCCGGAACGACATACGACAACATCGGCCCAGGCATAAGCCGCCGCCATGTCGTCAATAAATTCGGTGACTTTGTGCTGCGGCTGACCGGCGTCGGAATAGGCCTGCTGTACGCTCTCCTGGCCCCCTTTACCGCTCTGGTGCCAGATGGTGACAGCAGAACCCAGCTTCGCCGCCACCTGCGGCATCGTCTGATTGAGCACGCGCGCGCCCTGAGAGCCGCCGACGACCAATACGCGAATCGGCCCCTGACGCCCGGCTAACCGCTGTTCCGGCAGCGGCAGCGCCAGCACATCGGTGCGAACCGGGTTGCCAACAACGTCGGCATGCGGGAAAGCGCCGGGAAATGCCTGCATGACCTTTTTGGCAATTTTCGCCAGCCATTTATTCGTCAGGCCGGCAATTCCGTTCTGTTCATGCAGGACAACCGGGATCCCCAGCGACCATGCCGCCAGACCGCCGGGTCCGGAAACATAGCCGCCCATACCCAGCACCACGTCCGGCTGAAAACGCTGCATAATCGCTCGCGCCTGACGCCAGGCGTTGAAAATACGCACCGGTGCCAGCATCTGCGCCTTCAGGCCCTTGCCGCGCAGGCCGGATATCTGAATGAAATCAATTTCAATGCCGTGCTTCGGCACTAAATCCGCTTCCATACGATCCGCGGTACCCAGCCAGCGGACCTGCCAGCCCTGGTCCATTAAATGGTGCGCAACCGCCAGTCCCGGGAACACGTGTCCGCCGGTACCGCCTGCCATCACCATTAAGCGCTTTTCCTGACCGCTCATCGAACACCCCGTGTAAACGCCTGGGCTTTTTCCAGACGCGTTTCATAATCAATTCGTAACAGCAACATGATCGCCGTCGACATAATCAGCAGGCTCGAACCGCCGTAACTGATCAGCGGCAGCGTCAGGCCTTTGGTGGGCAGCATCCCCGCCGCCGCGCCGACGTTAACCAGCGCCTGAAAGCTAAACCAGATCCCAATGGCGCAGGCCAGAAATCCGGAGAAACGGTGGTCAATCTCCAGCGCTTTGCGGCCAATGGACATGGCGCGAAAAGCGACGAAGAATACCATTAAAAGTGCGAGTACCACACCGATATAACCGAGCTCTTCACCGATAATGGCGAAGATGAAATCGGTGTGCGCCTCGGGCAAATACTCCAGCTTCTGGACCGAATTGCCCAGGCCCTGCCCCCACATTTCGCCGCGACCAAAGGCCATCAGCGACTGGGTTAGCTGGTAGCCGCTGCCGAACGGATCTTCCCACGGGTTCCAGAAAGAGGTCACGCGGCGGATACGGTACGGTTCAGCCAGAATCAGCAGTACGACCGCCGAAAGCCCCATCCCGATAATGGCGATAAACTGCCACAGCTTGGCTCCCGCCAGGAACAGCATGGCCAGGGTGGTCACAAACAGCACGACGACGGTACCGAGGTCAGGCTGCGCCAGCAGTAAAATCGCCAGTACGAAAATCACGCCCATCGGCTTTAAGAAGCCGCGCAGGTTGTTACGCACTTCGTCGCCTTTACGCACGAGGTAGTTGGCGATGTAGCAGAACAGCGACAGCTTGGTAAACTCCGCAGGCTGGATACGCAGTGGCCCCAGCGCAATCCAGCGCGACGCCCCGTTAACCGAGCTGCCGACCACCAGAACAATCAGCAGCATGACGATAGAGGCGATCAGCATCGCGGTACTGTGGCGCTGCCAGAACTCCATCGGCAGGCGCAGCGTCACCATCGCCAGCCCTAGCGCCAGCAGAATGTATAAGCCATCGCGCTTGGCAAACAGAAACGGATCGTTCGCCAGACGCTGGCCTACCGGCATCGACGCCGAGGTCACCATAATGAAGCCGATTGCGGCCAGGCCAAAGGTCAGCCACAGCAGCATCCGGTCATACATCACCAGGCTATCGGTATCTTTTTGCCGCGAGCCCATCACCCAGCCTTTCAGCGCGGCGAACAGCCATGCGAAAATAAACATTCCCGGCAGACGCGGCAATCTCAGCCGTGGCATTTTCAGGCGCGGGAGTGATAAACGCATCAACCTAACTCCTTCGCCAGGCGAGTAAAGATGTCGCCGCGTTGTTCAAAGTTTTTAAACTGATCGAGACTGGCGCACGCGGGAGACAGCAGCACCATATCGCCCGCGACAACCTGCGGCGCAATCTGGCGCATCGCCTGCTCCATGGTTTCCGTTTGCACGGCGACGTCCGGGCGAAGGGCCGCCAGCTGCGCGCCGTCGCGGCCGAAGCAGTACAGGCGAACGTTGTCGCCGGTCAGGTAACGGCTTAACGGCGTGAAATCAGCAGATTTCCCATCGCCGCCCAGCAGCAGATAGAGCGTTCCATCAAGATGCAGTCCATTGAGCGCCGCTTCGGTACTGCCGACGTTGGTGGCTTTAGAATCGTTGATCCAGCGCACGCCGTTGTGCTCCAGCACCAGCTGGAAACGATGCGCCAGCCCGGTGAATGTGGTCAGCGCTTTCAGGCTGCTGGCACGCGGCAGACCCGCAGCGTCCGCCAGAGCCAGGGCCGCAAGCGCGTTACTGTAGTTATGCTGGCCGCTAATCTTCATCTCTTTGACGTTGAGCACCTTCTCGCCTTTGACGCGCAGCCAGGTTTCTCCCTGCTGGCGGTTGAGGTGATAGTCGCCAACGTCAACGCCGAAGCTGATGCAGCGATCGTCAGCGCCGCGTACCGGCATGGTTAACGCATCGTCGGCATTGACGATACAGGCCCGGGCGTTCTCATAAACGCGCAGTTTGGCGGCGCGATACTGCTGAAGCCCCAGCGGATAGCGGTCCATATGATCTTCGGTGACGTTAAGGATCGTCGCCGCGGCCGCCCGCAGGCTGGAGGTGGTTTCCAGCTGGAAGCTGGAAAGTTCCAGGACATAGAGTTCGCGCTCAGGATCCAGCAGCATCAGCGCCGGCAGGCCAATATTGCCCCCAACGCCAACGTTCAACCCCGCCGCTTTCGCCATTTCTCCCACAAGGGAAGTCACGGTGCTTTTACCGTTGGAACCGGTGATCGCAATAATCGGCGCCTGCGCCTCGCGGCAGAACAGTTCGATATCGCCGACAATTTCTACCCCCGCATCCGCCGCGGCGCTCAGGGAAGGATGCGCCAGCGCGATGCCAGGGCTGGCGACAATCAGGTCCGCCGTCAACAGCCAATCTTCGTTCAGACCGCCGACATAGCGATCAACGGCTTCCGGCAGCTTGTCCAGCCCCGCCGGCGCAACGCGGGTATCCATCACCCGCGGCGTCACGCCGCGAGCCATGAAAAAGTCCACGCATGACAGGCCGGTCATACCCAGCCCAATAATGACGACTTTTTTACCCTGATAATCTGCCATGATTAACGTACCTTCAGCGTCGCCAGGCCAATCAGCACCAGCATCAGCGAAATAATCCAGAAACGCACGATAACGCGCGGTTCCGGCCAGCCTTTCAGTTCATAGTGATGGTGAATCGGCGCCATGCGGAAGATGCGCTGACCGCGCAGCTTGAAGGAGCCGACCTGCAGAATCACCGAGAGCGTTTCCACCACAAATACGCCGCCCATAATCACCAGCAGGAATTCCTGGCGCAGCAGCACGGCGATAATCCCCAGCGCGCCGCCGAGTGCCAGTGAACCCACATCGCCCATAAAGACCTGTGCCGGATAGGTGTTAAACCACAGGAAGCCCAGGCCCGCGCCGACAATCGCCGTACAGACGATCACCAGTTCACCGGCGTGACGCAAATAAGGGATATGCAGGTAGTTGGCGAAATTCATGTTACCGGTCGCCCAGGCAACCAGCGCGAAGCCGGCGGCAACGAATACGGTGGGCATAATCGCCAGCCCATCAAGGCCGTCGGTCAGGTTGACCGCATTACCGGTCCCGACGATAACAAAATAGGCCAGCAGGACGTAGAACAGGCCCAGCTGCGGCATCACATCTTTAAAGAACGGCACTACCAGCTGAGTCGCCGGCGTATCTTTACCCGCCATATACAGCGCAAAGGCGACGCCCAGGGCAATCACCGACATCCAGAAATATTTCCAGCGGGCAATCAGGCCCTTGGTATCTTTGCGGACCACCTTACGGTAGTCATCAACGAAGCCGATGATGCCGTAGCCCACCAGTACCGTCAGCACGCACCAGACGTAGGGGTTAGATGGATAGGCCCACAGCAGAACGGAGACAACAATGGCGGTCAGGATCATGATCCCGCCCATGGTCGGCGTACCGCGCTTACTAAAGTGAGATTCCGGGCCATCGTTACGTACAACCTGGCCAAAGGAGAGTTTTTGCAGACGGGCGATCATGCGCGGGCCCATCCACAGAGAGATGAACAGCGCGGTCAGCAGGCTGACAATGGCGCGAAACGTCAGGTAGGAAAAGACGTTAAAGCCTGAATAATATTTGACCAAATGTTCGGCCAGCCATACTAACATGTTCCGTTCTCCTGTAATGCGCGTACTACCACTTCCATGGCGGCACTACGTGAACCCTTCACTAAAATGGTCATAATTTTATGTTCTGCGGTGAGCTCGCGCAGGCGGGTCACCAGCGCGGCCTTCTCGCTAAAATGTTCGCCAACGCCGCTGGCGCCGCTGATCTCTGCGCTCAACGTACCGACGCTCAGTACGCGATCGAGCCCGGCCGCTTTTGCCGCTTCGCCCACCTGACGATGGCATGCCTGGCTTTCCGCGCCGAGTTCGGCCATATCGCCGACGACCAGTACCCGGTAGCCCGGCATCTCAGACAGCACCTGTACCGCGGCTGTCAGCGAGCCGACGTTGGCGTTATAGGAATCATCCAGCAGCAGCTGGCTGTCGGTCAGTTGAATCGGGAATAACCGCCCCGGTACCGCTTTCAGATCTTTCAGACCCGCTTTGATCGCCTCATGCGTCGCCCCCACCGCCATTGACAGCGCCGCGGCAGCCAGCGCGTTGGCGATGTTATGGCGCCCCGGCAGCGGCAGCAGTACATCAACGCTGCCCGTTGGGGTCTGCAGAGTAAATTCAGTCCCGTGCGACGTCACATGAACGTTGGTTGCCGTGAAATCGCTGTGGGCGGCGTTCGGCGAAAAACGCCAGGTTTTACGCTCGCCAATCACGCTTTGCCAGTTCAGCCAGTCATTGTTGTCGGCGTTCATAATCGCGATGCCGTTGAGCGGCAGACCGGTGTAAATTTCGCCCTTGGCTTTCGCCACGCCTTCCAGAGAGCCAAAGCCTTCCAGGTGCGCGGCGGCCAGGTTATTCACTAACGCGGCTTCGGGACGGGTCAGGCTAACGGTCCAGGCAATTTCCCCCTGGTGATTAGCGCCTAACTCGATGACCGCGTAGTCATATTCTTTGGTAAGACGCAGCAGCGTCATCGGCACGCCGATATCGTTGTTCAGGTTACCTGCGGTATACAGCGTATTGCCGCACTGGCTCAGAATCGCCGCGGTCATCTCTTTAACCGAGGTTTTTCCGGAAGATCCGGTCAGCGCGACCACGCGCGCCGGCACCTGCTGACGCACCCAAGCGGCCAGTTCGCCAAACGCCAGACGCGTATCCTTCACCACCACCTGCGGTAGATCGCAGGCCAGCTGACGGCTGACCAACAGCGCCCCCGCGCCGGCAGCTTTCGCCTGTTCGGCAAAGTCATGCGCATCAAAGCGCTCGCCTTTTAGCGCCACGAACAGGCAGCCCGCCGTGATTTTACGGGTATCGGAGGTGACTTCATCAATCGCCACATCGCGGCCGTGCAGCTCGCCATGCGTGATGCCGGCGAGCTGGCTGAGAGTCAAGCGAATCATGCTACCGCCCCCAGCAGACGCGCCACGGTGACGCGGTCAGAGTAATCGAGTCGGCGATTGCCGACGATTTGATAGTCCTCGTGGCCTTTGCCCGCCACCAGAACGACGTCGTTTTCTTTCGCCTGCATCACCGCATTAGTGACCGCTTCCGCACGACCTTCCACCGCCCTGGCATGGCCCGCGTCCAGCATTCCGGCCAGAATGTCGTTGATAATCGCCCGCGGCTCTTCGGTGCGCGGGTTGTCGTCGGTGACAACCACGATATCGGCAAACTCTTCGGCGATAGCGCCCATCAGCGGACGCTTGCCTTTGTCGCGATCCCCGCCGCAGCCAAATACGCACCACAGTTTACCGCGACAGTGCAGACGCGCCGCCTGCAGCGCTTTTTCCAGCGCATCAGGCGTGTGGGCGTAATCAACGACCACGGTCGGTTTACCCGGCGCGGCGAACACTTCCATACGCCCGCATACCGGCTGCAGGCGCGCGGCGGTTTTCAGCAGATCGGCAAGCGGATAGCCCAGCGCCAGCAGGGTGGCTAAGGCCAGCAGCAGATTGCTGACGTTAAAGGCGCCCATCAGGCGGCTTTCGATCTCGCCGTTCCCCCAGCTGGAGGCAAACTGAATGGTGGCGCCGCTATCGTGATAGCTCACGGCGGTCGCTTTAAGCCAGCGGCCCCGGCAGTTCGGGTTAATGTGATCTTCCATCGATACGGCAACCGCATCCGGCAGCTTCGCCAGCCAGCGGCGACCGACTTCATCGTCCGCATTAACAATCGCCTGCCCGCAATGGTGGGTTGAGTAGAGCAGCCATTTCGCCGCTTCGTAATGCTCCATATCACCGTGGTAATCGAGGTGATCGCGGCTCAGGTTGGTGAAGACCGAGGCGGCAAACTGCAGCGCGGCTACGCGATGCTGCACCAGCCCGTGGGAAGAGACTTCCATCGCGGCGAACGTCGCCCCCTGCCCTGCCAGGCCAGAAAGTACGTGTTGAACATCAACGGCCGAACCGGTGGTGTTTTCCGTTGGGATAACTTTCTCCAGAAGGCCATTGCCTACGGTTCCCATTACCGCGCTGGTTTCCCCCAGCAGCTGCGCCCACTGCGCCAGCAGTTGTGTCGTGGTGGTCTTGCCGTTAGTCCCGGTGACGCCCACCAGGCGCAGTTGTTCCGAAGGCTGATGGTAAAAACGCCCGGCCAGCGCGGATAAGCGCTCGTTGAGTTGGCTCAGATAGATAACCGGCACACCGTGCATTTCACGGATTTCGCCGTCATGGGCCTCATCTTTGGCCTCAGCAATAATGGCAGCAACACCTTGCGCTATCGCCTGCGGGATATAACGACGCCCGTCCGCCTGATGACCTAAAACCGCGATAAAAAGATCGCCAGAAGCAGCCACCCGGCTGTCCAGCGTCATTTCTCGCAGAATTCGCTCCGGCGCATTTGGCACCCACGGAGCGAGAAGGTCGCGCAAATTACGATCTGCCACCTGTTCCCTCGCCTTGATTAATCACTAATTCACTTTTTTCAGCCGTTGCCAGCGCATCCGGTTCAATGTTCATGGTGCGCAGTACGCCGCCCATGATGGCACCGAAGACCGGCGCGGAAACGGCGCCGCCGTAGTATTTACCCGCCTGCGGATCGTTGATCACCACCACCAGCGCAAAGCGCGGATGGCTGGCGGGCGCAACGCCTGCGGTGTAAGCAATGTATTTGTTGATGTAGCGGCCGTCAGGCCCTACTTTTTTCGCCGTACCGGTTTTAATGGCGATGCGATAGCCTTTGATCGCCGCCTTCACGCCGCCGCCGCCGGGCAGCGCCACGCTTTCCATCATATGAACAACGGTACGAACGAGTGATTCCGGGAAGACGCGCTCGCCCGGAACCGGTGGATCAACTTTGGTAATCGACAGCGGGCGATATATGCCGTAGCTGCCGATCGTTGCGTAGACTCGCGCTAACTGTAACGGCGTTACCATTAGCCCATAGCCGAAAGAAAAGGTGGCCCTCTCTATGTCAGACCACCGTTGTTTTTGAGGGTATAAGCCACTGCGTTCTCCGACCAACCCCAAATTGGTCGCTTTTCCGAGTCCAAAACGTGAGTAAGTATCTACTAACGCTGAGGACGGCATCGCTAACGCCAGCTTAGAAACACCGACGTTACTCGACTTCTGTAATACCCCGGTCAGGGTCAATTCGCTGTAGCGCGCCACGTCTTTGATTTCGTGGCCGTTAATTCGATAGGGAATGGTGTTCAGTACGGTATTTTCGTTAACAATGCCGCGCTGAAGCGCCGTCATCACCACCATCGGCTTCACCGTTGAACCCGGCTCAAACACGTCGGTAATGGCGCGGTTACGCATCGTATCTTTAGAGGTGCCCGCGAAATTATTCGGGTTGTACGACGGGCTGTTGGCCATCGCCAGCACTTCGCCGGTGTTAACGTCGACCAGAACCGCGGTACCTGACTCCGCTTTGTTGAACGCCACCGCATTATTCAGCTCGCGATACACCAGCGCCTGCAGGCGTTCGTCAATGCTCAGCGCCAGGTTATGCGCGGCCTGGCTATCGGTGGACGAAATATCTTCGATTACCCGACCATAGTGGTCTTTACGCACGATACGCTCGCCAGGCTGGCCGGTAAGCCACTTATCAAAGCTTTTCTCTACGCCCTCAATCCCCTGGCTATCGACGTTAGTGAAGCCAATGAGGTGAGCGGTTACTTCGCCTGACGGATAGTAGCGGCGGGACTCTTCCCGCAGATGAATCCCCGGTAGCTTCAATTTACGGATGTAGTCGGCCATATCAGGGTTCACCTGACGCGCCAGATAGATGAAACGCATCCGTGGATTGGTATTGATGCGCGATGCCAGCTGATCCAGCGGCATATTCAGCGCATCGGCCAGCGCCTTCCAGCGGTTGTCCAGGGTCACGCCCCCGGCTTCATGCAGCTCTTTCGGGTCAGCCCAGATAGCTTTTACCGGCACGCTCACCGCCAGCGGCCGTCCGGAACGATCGGTTATCATTCCGCGCGCGGTAGAGACTTCCTGCACGCGCAGAGAACGCATATCGCCCTGGCGTACCAGCATGTCCGGGCTAATTACCTGTAGCCAGGCCACGCGGCCCAGCAGGAAGCCCAGCGCCAGCAGAATACAGCCGCACAGCAACGCAAAACGCCAACTGATAAAGTTGGCCTGTTCTTCCTGACGTTTTGCTTTTGGCGTTTTCGGCACTGCTTTCATGCGTCGCAATAATCCTTATTTCTGTACAACGATATTTTCTTGTGATGGATCGACGTGCTGCATCTGCAGCTTCTCGGTCGCGATCCGCTCAACCCGACTATGATCGCCGAGAGCATTTTCTTCGAGGATCAGGTTGCGCCATTCAATATCCAGCGCGTCGCGTTCCAGCACCAGCTGTTCGCGCTGTGCGGTTAAGAGACGAGTATGGTGCGCCGTTGTCACCACCGTAATCGCCGTAATAATGATGCAAATGAACAGGCAGAGTGGCAGCTTCCCAAACCGCAGAAGGTCGTCTCCGATCACGCCAGGCAAAGCATGGCGCTCGTTGCTTCCTATCGACCCTTTCACCTTGCTTAGGGCTTCTGTCACTCTGCCGATCATGCGTTCGTCCTCTCTGCAATACGCAGAACTGAACTACGGGCACGAGGATTTTCAGCTACCTCTTTTTCGCCCGGCATCAACTTGCCTAATGCTCTTAGCTCACGGCCGCCCAGTTTTTTAAGCTGCTCTTCGGTCATCGGTAACCCTGCCGGAACCTGCGGACCGCGGCTTTGCTCGCGCATAAAGCGTTTCACAATACGGTCTTCCAGCGAGTGGAAACTGATGATTGAGAGCCGCCCGCCCGGGGCCAGCACGCTGAGCGAGCTTTTTAGCGCCTGCTCTATCTCCTCCAGTTCACTGTTCACCCAAATGCGCACCGCCTGGAAGGTACGGGTCGCGGGATGTTTGAATTTATCTTTCACCGGCGTCGCCGCCGCAACGACCTCCGCCAGCTCTTTGGTACGCGTCATCGGTTCGACGCGGTTGCGTTCAACGATGGCGCGGGCAATGCGTTTACCAAAGCGCTCTTCGCCGAAGGTTTTGATGACCCAGGCGATATCGGCTTCGTCGGCGGTTTGTAGCCATTCAGCGGCTGACTGGCCGCGCGTCGGATCCATGCGCATATCCAGCGGACCATCGCGCATGAATGAGAAGCCACGTTCAGCGTCATCCAGCTGCGGTGAAGAGACGCCAAGATCGAGCAGAATACCGTCGATCTTGCCAGTTAGATTGCGCTCGCCAACATAGTCTGCCAGCTGAGAAAAAGGACCATGAACGATGGAAAAGCGGGGATCATCGATAGTTTTCGCGACGGCGATAGCCTGCGGGTCGCGATCGATCGCCAGCAGGCGTCCCTCCGCTCCCAGCCGGGAGAGAATCAGGCGCGAGTGACCGCCGCGGCCAAAGGTACCATCAATGTAGATACCGTCAGGACGAATATTCAGGCCGTTAACGGCTTCATCCAGAAGTACCGTAGTGTGTTTATAATTTTCCATCATTTTACAAAGACAAATCCTGCAGGCGCTCCGACAGTTCCCCGGAAGCGGACTGCTCAGCGTCGATATCTTCCTTGACCCGTTGATACCAGGTCGTTTCGTCCCACAGCTCAAACTTATTGAACTGCCCGACCAGCATCACTTCTTTTGTCAGCCCGGCGTGTTGCCGCAGCACCGGGGCGATTAATAGCCTCCCGGCGCTATCCATCTGACATTCGCTGGCATGTCCCAGAAGCAAACGCTGTACGCGCCGCTCGGTGGGGTTCATGCTCGATAAACGCGATAATTTTTGCTCGATGATTTCCCATTCAGGCAAAGGGTAAAGCAACAGGCACGGGTGATGGATGTCAATGGTGCATACCAATTGACCGGAAGCGTTCTCGATCAGCCCGTCGCGGTAGCGCGTCGGTACGGCCAGACGGCCTTTGCTGTCGAGATTGACTAACGTTGCCCCACGGAACATGCCAGCCTCACCCCTTTTCGCCACTTTACCCCACAAATTCCCACAAGAAGGAGTTTACGGAGCGGAGGAAAAGCTTGTCAAGCCAGCACGAATGCCAACAGAGCTCAAAAACCCATTATTTACAGCCGATATTCGCCCTGAGGAAAAATCAACCAACAAACGAGGCAAATTAACGTTATGAATATCGGTAAGAAAACAACCAACAAACTTGTAACAGTTAAAGCAGCAAAATATCTTCTAAGGGAAAATATAAAGTGTCAGTTTGCGACGCGAGCGGCATTTTAGGCCATTCTGATGACCGTTAACAGCACCAGTTTTCACAGGAGAGGCACACTAACTGCGGGGTATAGCGCTTATCGCTACCATAATAGGGAGGAAATGAGTGTTAATTCAGCAACTCACCTGCTGAATGTAACAAAATAATACAAATAAATACGCTAATCCTTTTATGGGCTAATTAAACCGCGAAATAAATGGCGCGAAGAATAAAATTAAAAGAGATGTCAGGAAGCTTAAGGATTTGTCTGAAAGATCCTTAACCCTGCAATTTTTACGTCATCTCAGCGGATTATCGCCAGACGCGTCTCCGTCTGGCGAATGCTCTACGAATAATCCTGGTCACGCGCTTAGCGGCGATTCAGACTGCCGCGACGATAAAGATTGCGCCGGATACGGCTTAACCCAGGTTTCGGCTTACGCGGTTCATCAAGGCTGGCGAGCACGATCTCCAGCACGCGCTCCGCCACGTCGCGGTGGCGCTGGGCTACGGCTAAAACGGGACACTGGAGGAAATCCAGCAGCTCATTATCGCCAAAAGTGGCAATAGCCAGCTCAGAAGGCAGCTTCCCTTCCCGGCGCAGCGTGACGTCCATCACGCCCTGCAGCAGCGGAAACGAAGTCGTAAAAAGCGCCTGAGGCATTGGATGCGTTTCCAGCCACTTTTCAAAGAGCTGCGCCGCGGCTTCGCGCTCGTAGCTGTTTGCATAGAGGAAATGCACCTCTCGCGGATCGTCCTTCCACGCCGTACGGAATCCCTGCTCACGCAGAAAGCTCACCGAAAGTTCCGGCAGGGCGCCAAGGTAAAGCACCGTTTCAGCGGGGAATTTACGTAACTCCGCGCCGAGCATTTCAGCATCGTCCTGATCGGCGCCGACGACGCTGGTGAAGTGTTCACGATCGAGCGCGCGGTCAAGGGCAACAATCGGGAACGGATCGTTAGCCCAGCGCTGATAGAACGGATGCTCAGGAGGTAATGAGGTGGAAACGATAATCGCATCGACCTGACGCTGCAGCAGATGCTCAATGCAGCGCATTTCGTTATCCGGTTGATCTTCGGAACAGGCGATCAATAGCTGATAGCCGCGCTGGCGCGCCTGACGCTCCAGGTAATTAGCGATGCGCGTATAGCTGGTGTTTTCCAGGTCCGGGATAACCAGACCAATGGACCGCGTACGTCCTGCACGCAAGCCTGCAGCAACCGCATTCGGGTGATAGTTGTGCTCACGAACCACCGCCATCACCTTTTCAACAGTTTTATCGCTGACGCGATACTGCTTCGCTTTCCCATTAATCACATAGCTAGCGGTCGTTCGCGAGACACCGGCCAGCCGGGCGATTTCATCCAGTTTCACAATTGCCCCTTGGGTAATAAGTACAGAACATAACCATTCTTCAGGTATGGATTCGTTTTTATAACATCTAAGCGCAGAAAAGTAAGCGCAGCAACCGCTTTAGTCCACAGTTCCCACCGATTTCGCAAAAAAATAGCCCGACAAGGGGTGTCGGGCTATTTTTACGTCAGTTTGCGCTGCTCAGCGCATGATTTTGTCGCCACGCGACAATCCGACAACACCCGAGCGGGCAACCTCAACAATACGGGCCACATCGCGCAGCGACGCTAAAAACGCATCCAGCTTATCGCTGGTTCCCGCCAGCTGAACGGTATAGATAGACGGCGTGACGTCGATAATTTGCCCACGGAAAATTTCCGTATTGCGCTTGACCTCATCGCGTCCATAGCCGCTGGCCTGGACCTTCACCAGCATAATTTCACGCTCAACGTGCGCGCCTTGTCCGAGCTCGTTAACGCGCAGCACGTCTACCAGCTTGTGCAGCTGCTTTTCTATCTGCTCAATCGCTTTCTCATCGCCAACGGTTTGAATCGTCATTCTGGATAACGTCGGATCGTCCGTCGGCGCTACCGTCAGGCTTTCAATATTATAACCGCGCTGTGAAAAGAGGCCGATCACGCGGGATAGCGCGCCCGATTCGTTCTCCAGTAATACTGATAATATCCGGCGCATAATCAGGTCCTCTCCGTTTTGCTCAGCCACATCTCGTCCATACCGCCGCCGCGAATCTGCATGGGGTATACATGCTCACTGCCGTCAACCGTTACATCAACGAAAACCAGTCGATTATTACGCACCTGCTCTAGCGCCTCAGCGAGCTTCGCTTCCAGCTCCTGCGGGTCGCTGATACGAATCCCCACGTGGCCGTAGGCTTCCGCGACGCGAGCAAAATCAGGCAATGACTCCATATAGGATTGTGAATGACGGCCAGAGTAAAGCATATCCTGCCACTGCTTCACCATCCCGAGGTAGCGGTTATTGAGGTTCAGCACCAGCACCGGCAGCTCGTACTGCAGCGCGGTGGAGAGCTCCTGAATATTCATCTGGATGCTGCCATCGCCGGTCACGCAAATCACCGTTTCTTCCGGCAGCGCCATCTTCACGCCCAGCGCGGCGGGAAGGCCAAATCCCATCGTTCCCAGACCACCTGAGTTGATCCAACGCCGTGGTTTGTCGAAAGGATAATAAAGCGCCGCGAACATCTGATGCTGACCCACATCGGACGTCACGTACGCATCGCCGTGCGTCAGCCGCCAGATGGTCTCAATTACCGCCTGTGGTTTAATCTTGCCGCTTTGCGTGTCGTACTGCAGGCAATGACGCGCGCGCCACTGCTCTATCTGCTGCCACCAGTCGCGGATTTCATCCAGCGGTTGCTGCGTCTCTTCATGTTCGAGCAGTTCAAGCATCTGTTCCAGCACCAGGCGGGCGTCGCCAACGATAGGCACGTCGGCAGGAACGGTCTTGGATATCGAAGTGGGATCGATATCAATATGCAGCACCGTCGCATTCGGACAGTACCTGGCCAGATTATTCGTTGTACGATCGTCGAAGCGCACGCCAACGGCGAAAATCACGTCGGAATTGTGCATGGTCATATTAGCTTCATAGGTCCCATGCATGCCCAGCATCCCTAACGCCTGCTGGTGCGAGGCGGGGAAGGCGCCCAGCCCCATCAGCGAAGACGCTACCGGCAGCTTCAGTTTCTCAACCAGCGCGAACAGCTGCGGTTCACATTGCGCATTAATCGCCCCGCCACCGACATAAACCACCGGTTTTTTGGCAGCCACCAGCGTCTGCAGCGCACGTTTAATTTGCCCTTTATGACCCGACGTCGTCGGATTATAAGAGCGCATGCTGACCGTATCTGGCCAGGCGTACGGCAGTTTTTTCGCTGGATTGAGAATATCTTTCGGTAGATCCACGACGACCGGGCCGGGACGCCCGCTGGCCGCCAGCCAGAACGCTTTTTTCAGCACGCCGGGAATATCTTCGGTTTGCTTAACCAGAAAGCTGTGTTTTACCACCGGTCGGGAGATCCCCACCATGTCGCACTCCTGGAAAGCATCGTAGCCAATTAAGGACGTCGCGACCTGGCCGGAAAGAATCACCAGCGGAATGGAATCCATATAAGCCGTCGCAATGCCGGTAATCGCGTTAGTCGCCCCCGGACCCGAGGTCACCAGGACTACCCCGACCTCGCCGGTTGCGCGCGCAAGACCATCCGCCATATGCACGGCAGCTTGCTCATGGCGGACCAGTACGTGATCGATTCCGCCAAGGGTATGTAACGCATCATAGATATCGAGGACCGCGCCCCCGGGATAACCGAATACCTGCTTGACGCCCTGATCGACCAGCGACTGGACGACCATTTCGGCTCCTGACAACATCTCCATGGTTTGCCTCCCGGCTTATAGTTTTTAACGACAGCGGAATCCGATTTCCGCGCGCTCGCACAGGACGAAGCGCAAAAGCTTCGTCCTGAGGTGAATAGACTGCATACCGTTACCATAACTGCTCGCTAACGGGCAGGCAATTGGCGACCGTCGGCACCTAAGAGGCATTAAAAGGATAAAAGAAAGGTTCACAGGTAAAACTCGGTGAAAAACTTCGGAGATAAGAAAATATGATAGTCAATGCTCGGGGAAAATAACCAACTACAGCAAATCATCCATTTTTTAACGGGCAGCGTCGGAGGCGGACAATCGCAAACAGAATAAAATTCTACGTTTAGTGACTTTTGTCACACAAAGCAGGAGCCGAAGCCCCCGTTTGTATCGCGACCATTTAGCGCTGGCAGATATTGACCAGCAATTCTTCCATCCACTGATGCCCTTTATCACGGCCCGCCGCTTCATGCCAGGAAAGATAGCAGGTACGGCTATTCACTTTCAGCGGCAACGGTAATATTTGCAAATTCAGCTTATCGGCAAACTCGCTGGCTAACCAGCGCGGTGCGATAGCAACCATGTTGGTCTGGGAAACCACATTTAATACGCTGACCATCGCGTTTCCTTGATAAGCAATACGCGATTGTTTATCCGCAGTGTCATACCATGGCTGGCTAAATGAAGCGTATCGATCGAGAGCGACAACCGCGTGCTCCTCCTGATAAATATCATTTTCCATCATGGGGCCAGAAATACGCGGATGTTTCCGGCTGGCCACCAGCACCATTTCATCTTTAAATAAAGGTACGCAGGCAAACTCAGGGCGACGAAACTCTTCATAACCAATAACGAATTCAATTTCCTGATAACGTAATTGATGTTCCGTGTTTTGATTCAATGCCGATTTAAAGACCAAATGAATGTTGGGCGCAATCTCGCCAACTTTATTGAAAATAACCGAAGTCAATGCGTTATCCAGCGGGCTGCAAACGCATAAATTAAAGACCCGCTCGCTGCTGAGCGGCTCGAAGCCGGAGCCCGGCAACTCGTTCTGCACTAATTGTAATGCCTGTCGTACAGAACCAAATAGCTGATAAGCACGCGCCGTTGGCTGGATGCCGCGTCCATAACGAACAAACAGCTCATCATTAAACATCACTTTCAGTCTTGAGACGGCATTGCTGACCGCCGGCTGCGACATTCCCAGCGAATGTGCCGCACGGGTGATATTTTGTTCCTGCATTACCGCATCAAATACGGTTAACAGATTGAGGTCAACCATTCTCAGCTGAGGTTTTGTGGTTTCAACCTCTGAGTCCGGCTTATATTCAGTATTTTCTTTTAACATATTTAACTCCACTGTCACGCTAAATTCCCTTTGCCAAAGTGCAGTAATTAATTCTGAAAATATCATTTACCATGCATATGACATTTACAAAAGGGCAAAGATGAATTTTAGGAATATATCAAGGTTATGAGTGGCGACCAAAATTCTGCAGTTGAACGTACCCGTAACCCCCTAACCATATTGTTTACTTGATAAAACCAAGTGTACCCATAAATATCAAAAATAAACAATAACAGCAGCGGTTAACTATAATTTAAGCACTATTACAATATCAGTTTAAGCCCCCCTTAAAATTCACATTTTATTATCATTGATAATTTACCCTTACAAATATGAATGCATTCACCAACCGAATAAATCTAAATATTTCATTAAGATATGATTATGGCCGAGTGGGCTATGCTTGAAGCACTCATCGAAACTCAAAATTATCAAATAGTGAAAATATCTCAACGTGCAGTGATGTCCTAAAAAGGATCATCGGCAAAAAAGCGCGATCGTCAGCACAATTAGCTAATTCATACCTCTGGTAAAAAGACCTTTTGTTCACCCAAGGGTTGACATCAAACCCCATATCCAGTAACTCTAAATGCATAACGATTTCATCTGGAGCATGACGCAATGATTCGCAGCATTCGCTTTCTCAGCCTACTACTACTAAACGCATCCATTTTGCGCGGTAGGCTGTTGGGCGACGTTCATCGTTAAGTCATCTTCCAGCAAGACTATAAAACCCGCGCCAATGCGCGGGTTTTTTTATGCTCGTAAGCAAGGCGCCAGGACACAGACCAAGGATCTAAACCATGAGCCAGCAAGTCATTATTTTCGATACGACCTTACGCGACGGTGAACAAGCGTTACAAGCCAGCCTGAGCGTGAAAGAGAAACTGCAGATTGCTATGGCCCTGGAGCGGATGGGCGTTGACGTCATGGAAGTGGGCTTCCCAGTCTCGTCTCCAGGCGACTTTGAATCCGTGCAAACCATCGCGCGCACGATCAAAAACAGCCGCGTTTGCGCCCTGGCCCGCTGCGTAGAAAAAGATATCGATGTTGCAGCAGAATCATTAAAAGTGGCGGAAGCGTTCCGTATTCACACTTTTATCGCCACCTCTCCGATGCATATCGCCACCAAGCTGCGCAGTAACCTGGATGAGGTTATCGAACGTGCCATCTATATGGTAAAGCGCGCCCGCAACTACACTGACGATGTCGAGTTTTCCTGTGAAGACGCTGGCCGTACGCCGATTGCCGATCTGGCTCGCGTCGTTGAAGCCGCGATTAATGCAGGCGCAACGACCATCAATATTCCGGATACCGTCGGCTACACCATGCCGTTCGAATTCGCCAACATCATCACCGGTTTGTACGAACGCGTGCCTAACATCGACAAAGCCATTATCTCCGTCCATACCCATGACGACTTAGGCATCGCGGTCGGTAACGCCCTCGCAGCGGTCCACGCCGGCGCTCGCCAGGTTGAAGGCGCGATGAACGGTATCGGCGAACGCGCCGGCAACTGCTCGCTGGAAGAAGTGATCATGGCGATTAAAGTGCGCAAAGACATTATGAATGTGCACACCCGCATTAATCACCAGGAAATCTGGCGTACCAGCCAGACCGTCAGCCAGATTTGTAATATGCCGATCCCTGCCAACAAAGCTATCGTCGGAACCGGCGCCTTTGCCCACTCTTCCGGTATTCACCAGGACGGCGTGCTGAAAAATCGCGAAAACTACGAAATCATGACGCCGGAATCTATCGGCCTGAACCAGGTGCAGCTGAACCTGACCTCACGCTCCGGCCGCGCGGCGGTGAAACACCGCATGGAAGAGATGGGCTATAAAGACACCGACTACAACATGGACCATCTGTATGACGCGTTCCTCAAGCTGGCGGATAAAAAGGGCCAGGTATTTGACTATGACCTGGAAGCGTTAGCCTTCATTAATAAACAGCAGGAAGAACCGGAGCATTTCCGCCTGGATTACTTCAGCGTGCAGTCCGGCTCCAGCGATATCGCAACCGCCTCCGTGAAGCTGGCCTGCGGTGATGAAACAAAAGCTGAGGCCGCCAACGGTAACGGCCCGGTGGACGCCATTTATCAGGCGATTAACCGCATCACCGGCTATGAGATTGAGCTGGTCAAATATGACCTCAACGCCAAGGGTCAGGGTAAGGATGCGCTGGGCCAGGTGGACATCGTGGCGAACTACAACGGCCGCCGCTTCCACGGGGTGGGCCTGGCGACGGATATCGTGGAATCTTCCGCGAAGGCCATGGTTCACGTCCTGAACAATATCTGGCGCGCCGCTGAAGTCGAAAAAGAATTGCAACGCAAAGCTCAGAATAAAGAGAACAATAAGGAAACCGTGTAATGTCGAAGAATTACCATATTGCTGTTTTACCAGGTGATGGTATTGGCCCGGAAGTCATGAACCAGGCGATGAAAGTACTGGAAGCCGTTCGCCACCGTTTTGATATGCGCATTACCACCAGCCAGCACGACGTCGGCGGTGTCGCCATCGATCGTCAGGGCACTCCCCTGCCGCAGACTACCGTCGAAGGCTGCGAACAGGCCGACGCGATCCTGTTTGGCTCGGTTGGCGGACCGAAATGGGAGCATCTGCCGCCCGCGGAGCAACCGGAGCGCGGCGCACTGCTGCCCCTGCGTAAGCATTTCAAATTATTCAGCAACCTGCGCCCGGCTAAGCTGTACCAGGGCCTGGAAGAGTTTTGCCCGCTGCGCGCCGATATCGCCGCTAACGGCTTCGACATTTTATGCGTCCGCGAACTGACCGGCGGCATTTACTTCGGCCAGCCGAAAGGCCGTGAAGGCAGCGGCCAGCATGAGAAAGCGTTCGATACCGAGGTGTATCATCGCTTTGAGATTGAGCGTATCGCCCATATTGCGTTCGAGTCCGCCCGCAAGCGTCGCCACAAAGTGACCTCTATTGATAAAGCGAACGTGCTGCAGTCTTCTATTTTGTGGCGCGAAATTGTTAGTGAAGTCAGTAAGCAGTATCCTGACGTTGAGCTGTCGCATATGTATATCGACAACGCCACCATGCAGCTGATCAAAGATCCGTCCCAGTTTGACGTCCTGCTGTGCTCCAACCTTTTCGGCGACATCCTGTCTGACGAATGCGCCATGATTACCGGTTCAATGGGCATGCTGCCGTCCGCCAGCCTCAACGAGCAAGGCTTTGGTTTATATGAACCCGCAGGCGGCTCCGCGCCGGATATCGCCGGTAAAAACATCGCTAACCCCATCGCGCAGATCCTCTCCCTGGCGCTGCTGCTGCGCTATAGCCTGGATGCCGATAACGCGGCAACCGCGATTGAAAATGCGATCAACCGCGCATTAGAAGAAGGCGTACGTACCGGCGATTTAGCGCGCGGCGCGGCGGCGGTCAGTACCGATGAAATGGGCGATATCATTGCCCGCTATGTCGCTGAAGGGGTGTAATCATGGCGAAGACGTTATACGAAAAGTTGTTCGATGCTCACGTGGTTTATGAAGCGCAAAACGAAACCCCGCTGCTGTATATTGACCGCCATCTGGTTCATGAAGTGACCTCGCCGCAGGCATTTGACGGTCTGCGCGCCCACAAACGCCCGGTACGTCAGCCGGGCAAAACCTTCGCCACGATGGATCACAACGTTTCGACGCAGACGAAAGATATTAACGCGTCCGGCGAAATGGCGCGTATCCAGATGCAGGAGTTAATTAAAAACTGCAAAGAGTTCGGCGTGGAACTGTACGATCTGAACCACCCTTTCCAGGGCATCGTCCACGTGATGGGGCCGGAACAGGGCGTCACCCTGCCGGGTATGACCATCGTCTGCGGCGACTCACACACTGCAACCCATGGCGCATTCGGCGCGCTGGCCTTCGGTATCGGCACCTCTGAAGTCGAACACGTCCTGGCTACGCAGACGCTGAAGCAGGGTCGCGCTAAAACCATGAAGATCGAAGTCAAAGGTAAAGCGGCTCCGGGCATCACCGCCAAAGACATCGTTCTGGCGATCATCGGTAAAACCGGCAGCGCCGGCGGTACCGGGCACGTTGTTGAATTTTGTGGCGAAGCCATTCGCGATTTAAGCATGGAAGGCCGCATGACCCTGTGCAATATGGCTATCGAAATGGGCGCAAAAGCAGGCCTGGTCGCACCTGACCAGACCACATTTGATTACGTGAAAGGCCGCCTGCACGCGCCGAAAGGCAAGGATTTTGACGAAGCCGTCGCCTGGTGGAAAACCCTGACCACCGATGATGGCGCGACGTTTGACAGCGTTGTCACCCTGCAGGCGGAAGAGATTGCCCCGCAGGTCACCTGGGGCACCAACCCAGGCCAGGTCATCTCCGTCACCGATATCATCCCGGACCCGGCATCATTCACCGACCCGGTAGAGCGCGCGAGCGCTGAGAAAGCGCTGGCCTATATGGGCCTGAAATCTGGCGTACCGTTAACCGACGTGGCGATTGATAAAGTCTTTATCGGCTCCTGCACCAACTCGCGCATTGAAGACTTACGCGCGGCGGCCGAGATCGCGAAAGGCCGTAAAGTGGCGCCGGGCGTTCAGGCGCTGGTCGTGCCTGGCTCTGGTCCGGTAAAAGCGCAGGCCGAAGCCGAAGGCCTGGATAAAATCTTTATTGAAGCCGGCTTTGAGTGGCGTTTACCCGGCTGCTCCATGTGCCTGGCGATGAACAACGACCGCCTGAACCCGGGCGAGCGCTGCGCCTCCACCAGCAACCGTAACTTTGAAGGCCGTCAGGGTCGCGGCGGGCGCACTCACCTGGTCAGCCCGGCCATGGCAGCCGCGGCGGCCGTTACCGGTCATTTCGCCGATATCCGTAGCTTGAAATAAGGAAACCATCATGGCAGAGAAATTTACCCAACATACCGGCCTGGTGGTTCCGCTGGACGCCGCGAACGTCGATACCGATGCAATCATTCCAAAGCAGTTCCTGCAGAAAGTCACGCGTACCGGTTTTGGTGCCCATCTGTTTAACGACTGGCGCTTCCTGGACGACAAAGGCGAACAGCCTAACCCGGAATTCGTGCTGAACTTCCCGGAATATAAAGGCGCCTCTATCCTGCTGGCGCGGGAAAACTTCGGCTGCGGCTCTTCGCGCGAGCACGCGCCGTGGGCGCTGACCGATTACGGTTTTAAAGTCGTCATCGCGCCGAGCTTCGCCGATATCTTCTACGGCAACAGCTTTAACAATCAGCTGCTGCCGGTCACCCTGAATGAAGCGCAGGTCGATGAGCTGTTCAAGCTGGTCCACTCTCAGCCGGGCATTAAGTTTGAAGTCGATCTGGAAGCCGAAGTGGTTAAAGCAGGCGATAAATCTTACAGCTTTAAAATTGATGCTTTTCGCCGCCACTGCATGCTGAACGGTCTGGACAGCATCGGCCTGACTTTGCAGCATGAGGAGGCGATCTCAGCCTATGAGAAAAAACAGCCGGCCTTTATGAATTAAGGCAGCCGCCATTTATATCTCAGCCCGGACCGCGATCCGGGCTTTTTTTTCGCCGGTAAAAATGAGATCTGGCGCACATATATCAATATTCGTCGCTATAACGGGGCGACATTTTCGCCGCGATAAAAATAAATCATTATCAATTGGGCATCTATTCAATCATTCCCCTACTCTTTTTGTGTCATTCCACAAGTACAAGTAAAAAATCGATTGAAATATTTAAGGTAAAAACACTAATGTGTAAAGAAATTGTTAATCCCATAGAATCACGCTATAGCTCCGCGCAAAAAAAAGCATTATTTTTCTATTAAACGCCTCGTTATCTTTCCCCACAGAGAAATATTAACTTTGGACAGGCCACAATCGCCGTAAAAGGCCATCAGGCATCCAGTGGAGAGAGCATATGAGCCACTATCCCCATCTTTTTTCCCCGTTGACCATTAACGGAATGACAATAAAAAACCGCATCATCATGCCGCCAATGGGCACTAACCTGGCGAGCCTGAACGGGGAAGTCACGCAGGAGCAGATTGACTACTATGAGCTACGCGCGCGGGGCGGCACAGGACTCATCACTATTGAGAATATTTGCATCGATTTTCCTTTCGCCTCTAACGGCACTACGCAGCTGCGTATCGATAACGATCAATATATTCCGCGCCTGTTCAAATTAACCGAAACCTTACATAAACACGGCGCCTGCGTCAGTATTCAATTAAACCACGCCGGCGCGTCGGCCTATGCGTATCGCCTGAACGGCGAAATGCCGCTGTCTTCTTCCAGCACGCCGTCCAAAAAGAACGGGAATATTCCCCGCCCGATGACGCACGATGAGATATATCATGCCGTCGATAAATTTGGTGACGCGGCGGAGCGCGTTCGCCGCGCTGGATTCGACTGCGTGGAAATTCACGCCGGCCACTCTTATTTAATTAGCCAGTTTTTATCACCGCTGTTTAATAAGCGCACCGATGAATTTGGCGGCAGCGTAGAGAATCGCGCCAGAATATTAACCTTAATCGTCGATAAGGTACGGGCCTGCGTAGGCCCGCGTTTTCCGGTCAGCCTGCGTATTAGCGCCGATGACTTTCTGAAAGGTGGAAATACGCTCGAAGACTCCTTGCGGATCCTCGAACTGTGCCAGGAAAAAGTGGATATTATCAACGTCTCCGCCGCGCAAAACGACAACCTCAATTTCCAGATTGACCAGATGTCTCTGGAAGATGGCTGGAAGCGCTACCTCTCCCGCGCGGTACGCGACAAATTCCACAAGCCCACGGTGATTGCCGGTAACATCCGTACCCCGAAAGTCGCCGAAGATATTATCGCCAGCGGCGATGCCGACCTGATTGCCATTGGCCGCGGCCTGATCGCCGAGCCGGAGTGGGTGCAAAAAGTTCAAAGCGGCAACGAACGTTTAATGCGGAAATGCATCTCCTGCAACATTGGCTGCGCGGATCACCGCATCGCCCGCTCCCGCCCTCTTCGCTGCTCGATCAACCCGGATATCATCCACGGCGACGCGTATAAGCAGCAGCGCGTGATCCGCGATACCAACGTCGTGGTCATCGGCGCGGGTACGGCGGGAATGGAAGCGGCCTGCACCGCGGCTGAAGTCGGCTGCCATACCTGGCTGCTGGAAGAGAAGCACAGCATCGGCGGACTGGCCAGCGAGATCTCCCTGCTGCCGGAGAAAAAGCGTATCGCTGATTTTCCGCAGTTTATGAAAAACCGTATCGCCTCGCTCGATAACCTGATGCTGCAGGTCGGCAGACGCGCCACCGTGGCGTCCGTTTCCGCTCTTCGCCCGGATTTAATCGTCAACGCAACCGGTTCAGTTCCTCTACTACCGCCAATTGAAGGACTGCGCGAGAACATCGATGTCGAAGGCGGAAACGTCTTCTCCATCACCAACATGATTCATCATCTGGACCAGTTTGCCGATGCTACAGGTAAACGCATCGCCGTCGTCGGCGCAGGCGCCGTGGGTCTGGACGTTATCGAGTACTTCTCCGTGCGCGGTGCCAGCGCCGTGCTTATCGAGATGCAGGACGCGCCGGGTCGCGATCTGGACATCATTACCAAAAACGCCATGTTTACCATGCTCGATGAACATCACGTGGAACAGCACATGCGCACGCAGCTGGTTGCCGTCACCCCGACGCATTTCACCGTTAAAAACGCGGATGGCACCTTCGACATTCCTTTCGATTACGGCTTCGTCTGCCTGGGAATGCGCGCCAACACCGCCGGTCTCAATGAGATTGAACAATGGGCCAGAGCCAATAACGTAAAAATAATGAACATCGGCGACAGCCTGATGGCCCGGCGAATCATTGATGGCGTGCGCGAAGGGCGCAACGTGCTGGACACCCTAGAAGATATGGGCGCTCTCGGCAACCGCGAATCGACAAAAATTCCATTTCTAACATATTGAGGACTTTATCATGGCAGAACGTATTACTGGACACACCGAGCTGATTGGCCTGATTGCGACTCCGATTCGCCACAGCATGTCGCCAACCATGCATAACGAAGCTTTTGCTCATCTGGGGCTGGACTATGTTTACCTGGCCTTCGAAGTGGGTAACGAAGAGCTGAAAGACGTGGTACAGGGCTTTCGCGCGTTAAAACTGCGCGGCTGTAACGTCTCCATGCCGAACAAAACGGAGATTTGCCAGTATCTGGACAAGCTCTCGCCGGCGGCAGAACTGGTTGGCGCGGTGAATACCGTGGTGAACGACAATGGCGTCCTGACCGGCCACATTACCGATGGCACCGGATATATGCGCGCGCTCAAAGAAGAAGGCATTGATATCATCGGCAAAAAGATGACCGTTCTGGGCGCTGGCGGTGCGGCAACCGCGCTCTGCGTTCAGGCCGCGCTTGATGGCGTCAAAGCGATCTCCATCTTCAACCGCAAAGATAAATTCTTCGCCAATGCAGAACAGACCGTTGCCAAAATCCGTAATAACACCAACTGCGAGATCCACCTGTTCGATCTGGACGATCATGACAAACTGCGCGCGGAAATCGACAGCAGCGTCATTCTGACTAACGCCACCGGCGTGGGGATGAAACCATTTGAAGGCCAGATGCTGCTGCCTGACGACAGCTTCCTGCGCCCGGATCTGATCGTTTCTGACGTGGTCTATAACCCGCGCAAAACTTATCTGCTGGAAGTGGCTGAGAAAAAAGGCTGCCGCACCATCAACGGTCTGGGGATGATGCTCTGGCAAGGTGCGCGCGCTTTTGAAATCTGGACAGGCAAAGAAATGCCGGTTGAACACGTCAAAAATATCCTGTTCTAAGGATGGGCGCGATGAAAAATCAATATGTCCCAACGGCAGCTGGGCTCTATCTCAACTATCTGATCCACGGCATGGGGGTTTTGTTAATTACCCTCAATATGGCGAATCTGCAGGAACAGTGGGGAACCGACGCTGCCGGCGTCTCCATCGTCATTTCGTCGCTCGGGATCGGTAAGCTCGCCACGATCGTCACAGGATTCCTGTCCGACCGTTTTGGCCGTAAACCTTTTATCTATCTCGGCATCGCCAGCTATGTGGTGTTTTTCCTCGGTATTCTACTGACGAAAAACATTTATATGGCCTACTTCTTCGGCATTATGGCGGGCCTGGCGAACAGCTTCCTCGACTCCGGGACCTACCCGGCGCTGATGGAAGCTTTCCCTAACTCCGCCAGCCGGGCAAATGTGCTGATCAAAGCCTTTGTCTCTGCCGGGCAGTTCCTGCTGCCGTTCATTATCGGTGCGCTGATTTGGGCGAATATGTGGTACGGATGGTCGTTTATCATCGCCGCTTTATTGATGATTATTAGCGCTATCTACCTGATAAAAATGCCTTTCCCGGATCATCGGGCGAAAAAGGAAAGCGCAGAGAAATCAGTGACTGCCGCCGCCGCTCCGCAGGCGGACTCCGGCAAACTGGATATGGTCATCTTTACCCTGTACGGCTATATCGGTATGGCGACTTTTTATCTGGTCAGCCAGTGGTTAGCTCAGTACGGCGAGTTCGTTGCCGGCATCCCGCACGAGTCGGCCATTAAACTCCTGAGCGTCTATACTGCCGGTTCCCTGACCTGCGTGTTCGTCACCGCGGCCTTTGTCAAAGAGGTATTTAGCTCGGCCGTCGCCATGATCGTTTACACTTTCCTGTCGATGATGTCACTGCTGATCGTTTGCCTGTTCCCTACGCCAATGATAGTGACCGGCTTCGCCTTTATCATCGGCTTTGCCGCCGCCGGCGGCGTGCTGCAGATAGGCGCGACCATTATGGCCATGAGCTTCCCGAACGGAAAAGGCAAAGCCACCGGGATCTTTTATACCACAGGAAGTCTGGCCAGCTTTACGATCCCGCTGATCACGGCAAAACTGTCGAAGATAGGTATTGCCAGCATTATGTGGTTCGATCTTCTGATCGCGATCGTCGGCTTTGTGATCGCCCTGTACATCGGTTATCGTCAGCTTCAGGTTCGCGCCGCTGCAAAAACATCCCGGGTTGCAGCAACCGCCTGATGGTCAATGACAAAAACAATAATGGATACCAACATGACTCAAGCAGTAACAGTAAAAAACATCACCTTCCAGGAAGGGGAAACCTTAATCTGCGTACCGCTGATCGGCAAAACGCTCGCCGAGCTGCAGAATAACGCGCGCGCGCTGGCTACCGCCGGAGCCGATATTATCGAGTGGCGCGTCGATCACTTCACCCAGGTCAGAGAAACGGAGCAGGTACTGCTGGCGCTCGGCGAGATTCGCCAGCTGCTGAAAGAGATCCCGCTGCTGTTCACCTTCCGCAGTAAAAAAGAGGGTGGCGAAACGGAAATCAGCGACGAAGCCTATTTTGAGCTGAATCGCCAGGCGGCCGTTAGCGGTCTGACCGACGTGATTGATATCGAGTTATTCAACGACGAAGCGCAAATTCGCTCGCTGGTGAACGATGCCCACGCTGCGGGCGTCAAAGTTATCATGAGCAATCATGATTTCCATAAAACGCCGGCTCAGGAAGATATCATCTACCGCCTGCGCCGCATGCAGGATCTTGGCGCCGATCTGCCGAAGATCGCGGTCATGCCTCAGTCGCCGCAGGATGTCCTGACCCTGCTCTCGGCAACCCTGACGATGAAAGAGAAGTACGCGACTCGGCCATTAATCACGATGTCGATGGGTAAATCCGGCGGCGTGAGCCGGGTAACCGGCCGTTTGTTTGGTTCAGCAATGACCTTCGGTACCGTCGGTCAGGCTTCTGCGCCTGGACAAATCGCCATCACCCAGCTGCGTGAACTGATGGATATTCTTTCCTGATAAAACATCGCCCGGGGGTCACCCTCCGGGCGATGCTGCTAGCGGATTTTTTGGCTGTCATTAATAATGACATCTTTAAATGACTGAATTGCCGGAGAAAGTACCCGCTCTTTCATCGTTGCCAGATAGATATAACGCGGAGGGATCGCATTTTTAATCGTCAGGATATGCACGTTGTAATACGAGAGCGCGGAAATTCGCGGCATAATCGCAATACCGTAATCAATACTAACCAGCCCCGCCATCGCCGTATCCTCATCAACGTAGCAGGCAATATCCGGCACCAGCTTTTGCTGCATAAACACGTTATCAATAAAGGGGCGTAACCCGCTATTTTCCGAAAAATAGATATAGGGATAGTGGATAGTCTCCACCAGGTCGACCTCATTTTCATACAGCCTGGCCAGAGGGTGATCTTTTGCCGTCACCACGACCAGCTCCTGCTGAATAATAGGAATAAAGTCGATATCAGGTTCATCCGCAATATAGGAACAAATCGCCAGGTCGCTTTTCCCGGCCTTCAGTTCCTGCAGAAGCGTTAACGACGTTCCCTGAGTAAAAGAAAATGTCACATTGTGACGAGATGGTGAAAGGGAATATTTATTAATTAACTGCGGAACAACATGTTCGCCCATGGTATAAATAAACGCAATGCGAATATTTTCCTTGTTCTCGTCGCTATTTTTTTGCAACGTCATGCGGCCATTCTCTAATGAGGCCAGGGCATCTTCGACGTAGGGCAGAAAGCGCTTACCATTCTGCGTAATTTTGACATTGCGCCCTTTTCTGGCAAATAGCGCCACGCCAAGCTCTTTCTCCAGCTCAGATATGGCGTGGCTTAGCGAGGGTTGGGTGATAAAAAGACTGGAGGCAGCTTCAGTGTAGTGCTCGGTTTCTGCCAGCCGCTTAAAATAATAAAGTTGCTTTAGGTTCATTATTTTTGCTCGTATAATATAAGAATAAAACTCATGCCCCTAATATACCATACAGGCTATCGATGATGAGCCAAAAAGGAGAAATATCGGGGTCATATCAAATATTGTTCTGCCATGTCACAGAAGCCGTAACAAAGCGTGACTTATCATCGATAGCGTCAACGTCAAATAAAATATTTTTGCCTGCATAACTTCATGCAAAAATATTTTAAACTTTAAAGGAAATCACTATGAGGACGATCGATGCTCAGGAACGGCCGATTTTTCCGTCGGCCACGCAAAAGCGAACTAAAACGCGAATTGTAATTTTAATGTTACTATCGATAGGGACGATGATAAATTATCTCGATCGGACTATTTTAGGTGTTGTTGCGCCCAAGTTAACGAGTGAAATAGATATTGACCCGGCCATGATGGGGATCGTTTTTTCCGCTTTCGCCTGGACCTACGCGCTGGCGCAAATCCCCGGCGGGATGTTTCTCGATCGCTTCGGCAATAAGCTGACCTACGCGCTTTCTATTTTTTTCTGGTCAACCTTTACCTTACTGCAAAGCTTTTCTGTCGGTCTAAAATCGCTGCTGCTGCTGCGTTTAGGCTTAGGTATCAGCGAAGCCCCCTGTTTCCCGGTTAATAGCCGTGTCGTCAGTAAATGGTTTCCGCAGCATGAACGCGCCCGGGCAACGGCGACTTACACCGTCGGTGAATATATTGGCCTGGCCGCATTCTCTCCGCTCCTTTTTTTAATTCTGGAGCATCATGGCTGGAGAACGCTATTTTTCCTGACCGGTGGATTGGGTATTGCATTTACTTTTGTATGGTGGAAGTTTTATCACGAGCCGCATGAATCAAAAACGGCAAATAAAGAAGAACTGGAGTATATCGGCGTAGAAAATACGGTATCCGTCAATGAAAACATCCCTTTCAACTGGCATGATGCGAAACGTCTGCTGTGCTGCCGGCAAATCATCGGCGCCAGCCTTGGTCAATTTGCCGGTAACACCACGCTGGTTTTCTTCCTGACATGGTTCCCGACTTATCTGGCTAACGAACGCCACCTCCCCTGGCTTCACGTGGGTTTCTTCGCCTCTTGGCCGTTCCTGGCCGCGGCTATCGGTATCTTTTTCGGCGGTTGGGTATCCGATAAAATAATAAAGAAAACCAACTCAGTAAATATTAGCAGAAAGCTGCCAATTATTTCCGGACTGCTACTGTCGAGCTGCATCATCATTGCTAACTGGGTCGATAGCAACACCGCAGTTATTATTATTATGTCGATTGCATTTTTTGGCCAGGGTATGGTTGGCCTCGGCTGGACGCTTATTTCTGACATTGCCCCTAAGAATATGGGCGGATTGACCGGCGGCATCTTCAACTTCTGTGCTAATATGGCATCAATTATTACTCCATTAATTATTGGGGTTATCATATCTATGACCGGTAATTTTTTCTACGCGCTGATTTATATCGGTTTAACCGCGCTGGTTGGCGTTATCGCGTATATTTTTATTATCGGCGATATTAAAAGGATCGTGTTGAAATAACCTGTCCAGCCCCTGTCCCGGCATCCTGCCGGGACAGGGGTGGCGATTCAGATATCTTTCACCCTGCTGGTCATAAACAGCGTCACCAGCGAAATTGCGGCAATCGTCCAGTAGACGCTGGCGTGACCATAGCTTTGCGACAGCGCGCCCTGAATCACCCCCGCCAGAATCACCCCGGTGGAAATACTGTTGGTAAACAGCGTCGTCGCGGCGCCCGCCCGTCCGGGCATCAGATCCTGAAACCACAGCATGCCAATCCCGGCAACAATCCCGATAAATACGGCATTAAACAGCTGTAGCACCAGCAGCGCCACGCGGTCGTGGAACAGAATCAGACCGATATAAAACAGCACGCCCGCCGCAACCGCTGTCACCATCATCTTGCGTTTGCCCCAGCGCTTAACGTAGTAGCCCGCCAGTATCATCGCCGGGATCTCCAGCCCGGCAGCGGTGCCCATCAGAATCCCGGCGAGGCTATCGGGAAGGCCAAGATCGCTGCTGATCCACAGAGGCATATCAATGATATACATGGTATTGCAGGTCCACATCAGCGTGGAGGCGATAAACAGCATGCGCACGTTTTTATCGTGCCATCCTCCGGCCTGCACCAGCACGTCAGCGCCTTCAGAAGGTTGCTCAACGCGGGCGACCGAGGGCAGTTTGACGGCGATCAGCGCCAGACTTATAACAAAGATCCCGGCGGCAATCGAAAACATGGTGGTGAAGCCATAATTCAGCGCCAGCATAAATGCCAGCGGTGGACCAATGACCCACGCCAGCGAAAGCTGCGCACGCATTATCGAACTGAACATCACCACTTCGCGCGCCGAGCTATCGGCATATTCCCGCGCCAGGGCAAAAAGCTGCGGCATCGCGGCATTCGCCACCGAGGCCAGCATAACCCCGCAGGTAATCAGCGTCAGATAGTGGCGATTAAAAGCGAACAGCAGCGCGTTTCCCACCGCCATCAGGCAGCAAAACATAATCAGCCTCCGGCGATCGCCCCGGCTGTCGGAGCGCTTAGCCAACGCCAGGCTGACCAGTATGCCGGCAATGGCGTTAACCGTATAGAACAGTCCTACCCAGAACGGCTGCGCGCCCACTTCACGGCTGAGGAATAAACTGAGCGTCGGCGCCTGCAGCGCGCCGGCGATCCCCATCATGAAAGCGACAAGCATAAAAGCGGCGTAAACGCCGTTTAGACGACGCCCCATCGTCATTAACCACAGCATGAAATATCCTTAAGCACGCGAAGAAAACGAAAAAAGCCAGCAGAAGTATTCTGCTGGCGGGTGATTCTATACTCTATGGATTTCGAGTTGCGGGCAGGCGGCCAGAACGTAAGTGCCTGGAAACATAGATAACTATGTGGCCTGGGCGAGCGGGCGCAGCCAACGCACCTGCAGCTTGAAAGACGACGAGTATAACACCAATACTCAGTCACACATGATGTCTGCAAGTCAATGATCCGAGGTCTGCGACGTAACTCCCCACTGCATCAGTTCGCCGAGCATTTTCTGCTGTCTTCCTGCCATCAGGCGGGCCAGCCAGGACGCATCCTGCGTCGCAGAAAAGTAGCGTTGGTAGAACTGTTTCATGGTTGACCCCATCATATTCACCTCCTCGCTTCATCGACGTTGATTATTGACTTAATATAGGAAGTAATAAATTGCTGAGTTTTTATCAGGAGTTCCCCTTTTATGTCTTCCGGTCGTTTACAACAGCAGTTCATCCGCCTGTGGCAGTGCTGCGATGGCAAGTCGCAGGAGACCACGCTGAATGCGCTGGCAGAGATGCTAAGCTGCTCGCGCCGCCATATGCGTACCCTGCTCAACATGATGGAAGCGCGCGGCTGGCTGACCTGGGAAGCGGAGGCCGGGCGCGGCAAGCGCTCCCGCCTCTCTTTTCTCTATACCGGTCTCGCCCTGCAGCAGCAGAGGGCGGAAGATCTGCTGGATCAGGATAGAATCGATCAGCTGGTGCAGCTGGTTGGCGATAAAGCCGCCGTCCGGCAAATGCTGGTGTCCCATTTAGGCCGCAGCTTTCGTCAGGGCCGGCATATCCTGCGCGTGCTCTACTACCGGCCGATGAAAAATCTGCTGCCCGGCAGCGCGCTGCGCCGCTCGGAAACCCATATTGCCCGGCAGATTTTTAGCGCCCTGACGCGAGTAAATGAGGAAAATGGGGAACTGGAAGCCGATATTGCTCACCATTGGCAGCAGATCGCGCCGACCCACTGGCGTTTTTTTCTGCGTCCAGGCATTCATTTTCACCATGGGCGTGAGCTGGAGATGGAGGATGTCATCACCTCCCTGCAGCGCAGTAACGCGCTGCCGCTCTTCTCTCATATCGAGCGTATCGACTCCCCCACCGCCTGGACTCTCGACATTCATCTCAGCCAACCCGACCGCTGGCTACCGTGGTTGTTAAGCCAGGTCCCGGCCATGATCCTCCCGCATGAGTGGCGAGCGATGGAGAATTTCTCCAGCATCCCCGTGGGGACAGGGCCCTACTCGGTTGTGCGTAATAACCAGAATCAGCTCAAAATTCACGCCTTCGATGACTATTTCGGCTACCGGGCGCTGATCGATGAAGTGAACGTCTGGGTTCTGCCGGAAATCAGCGAAGAGCCCAACGGTGGGTTAACGTTACAGGGCACCACGCAAAGCGAAAAAGCGGTGGAAAGCCGCCTGGAAGAGGGGTGTTATTACCTGCTGTTCGACGCCCGCAGCCCGCTGGGCGGTAACAGCGCGGTACGCCAGTGGCTAAGCTATGTGTTCCAGCCCGCTAACCTGCTCTATCACGCGGGCGAGCACTATCAGGGCAACTGGTTCCCGGCGTATGGCCTGCTGCCCCGCTGGCATCATGCGCGCAGCCACGCCTGTGAAAAACCGCCCGGTCTTGAAACGGTCAGGCTGACCTACTACCAGGACCACGTCGAGCATCGCGTGATGGGCGGGATCATGGCAACGCTGCTGGCCGAGCATCAGGTTAAGCTGGAGATCCAGGAGCTGGAGTATCAGGAATGGCACCGCGGAGAGGTGGTCAGCGATGTTTGGCTCAACAGCGCCAACTTTACGCTGCCGATCGATTTCTCCCTGTTTGCCTGGCTGTATGAAGTTCCGCTGATTCGCAACTGTATCCCCATCGACTGGGAACAGGACGCCGCTCGCTGGCGCGCGGGCGAGCTGAACCCGGCCACCTGGAGCCAGCAGCTGTTGGCCAATCAAACCGTGGTGCCGCTGATCCACCACTGGCTGATGATCCAGGGGCAGCGCAGCATGCGCGGCGTACGCATGAACACGCTCGGCTGGTTTGACTTTAAGTCCGCATGGTTCGCACCGCCGGAGCCGTAATGCTTTCCGTTGGCAAACAAAATCATTACACTAACTGCCGTTCTCAACGGGGTGCTAATAAACATACGCAATCTCATTCAAGTTGCCTCAACGCGCGGTTAGCGCAGAAGCAACCCGAAGATAAAGCGTATGGGCTGAGAAAATACCCGTCGAACCTGATCCGGATAACGCCGGCGAAGGGATTTGAGGCCCACTCAAAATCCTTTGCCACCCCTTTTTCTGAGGTGCAAAGTGTTGAAAAAATTACTCCCCCTGCTGGCGCTGGTCGCCGCGCCCGTTTTTGCCAAACCGCTGCTCACCGTTTATACCTACGACTCATTCTCCGCCGACTGGGGCCCGGGCCCGGCGGTTAAAAAAGCCTTTGAAGCCGACTGCGGCTGCGAGCTGAAGTTCGTGGCGCTGGAAGATGGCGTCTCGCTGCTCAACCGCCTGCGAATGGAAGGCAAAAACAGCAAAGCCGACGTGGTGCTGGGGCTGGATAACAACCTGCTGGAAGCCGCTTCGCAAAGCAAGCTGTTCGCCAAAAGCGGCGTCCCGGCCAGCGCGGTCAGCGTGCCCGGCGGCTGGGACAACGACACCTTCGTGCCGTTCGATTACGGCTACTTCGCCTTTGTTTACGATAAAAACAAGCTGAAAAATCCGCCGAAAAGCCTGAAAGAGCTGGTTGAGGGCGAGCAAAAATGGCGGGTGATTTATGAAGATCCGCGCACCAGTACGCCGGGCCTGGGCCTGCTGCTGTGGATGCAAAAAGTCTACGGCGATAAAGCGCCGGAAGCCTGGCAGAAGCTGGCGGCGAAAACCGTTACCGTTACCAAGGGCTGGAGCGAAGCCTACGGCCTGTTCCTGAAAGGCGAAAGCGATCTGGTGCTGAGCTACACCACCTCCCCGGCTTACCACATTATCGAAGAGAAAAAAGATAACTACGCCGCGGCAAACTTCGCTGAAGGCCACTACCTGCAGGTTGAGGTAGCCGCCCGCACCGCGGCCAGCAAACAGCCGGAGCTGGCGGAAAAGTTCCTTAAATTTATGGTATCGCCGGGCTTCCAGAACGCGATCCCCACCGGCAACTGGATGTATCCGGTGACGACGGTTGCGCTTCCGGCAGGCTTTGACGCGCTGATGAAACCGCAAACGACCCTCGAATTCACACCGCAACAGGTGGCCGCCGAACGTCAGAACTGGATTAGCGCATGGCAACGCGCCGTCAGCCGCTAGCTTTCGGCTGGCTCCTGCCGGGACTCACGGCGGCCATCGTTCTGGTCGTCGTGGCGCTGGCCGCCTTTCTGGCGCTATGGTTTAGCGCCCCGGAGACCTCCTGGAACGCGCTTATCCGCGACAGCTATCTCTGGCACGTGGTGCGTTTCTCCTTCTGGCAGGCTTTCCTTTCCGCGCTTTTTTCGGTGCTACCGGCGATATTCCTCGCCCGTGCCCTGTACCGGCGGCGCTTCCCCGGGCGCACGCTGCTGCTGCGCCTTTGCGCGATGACCTTAATTCTGCCGGTACTGGTGGCGGTCTTCGGCATTCTTAGCGTCTACGGTCGTCAGGGCTGGCTGGCCCAGCTATGCCACGTTTTAGGCTGGCAGTGGGAATTCTCGCCCTACGGGCTACAGGGGATCCTGCTGGCGCACGTATTCTTTAATATGCCGATGGCCACGCGCCTGCTGCTGCAGACGCTGGAAAATATCCCCGGCGAACAGCGGCAAATCGCCGCCCAGCTCGGCATGCGCGGCTACGTCTTCTTCCGGCTGGTCGAGTGGCCGTGGCTGCGTCGGCAAATTCCACCGGTCGCGGCGCTGATCTTTATGCTCTGTTTCGCCAGCTTTGCGACCGTGCTGTCGCTGGGCGGCGGCCCGCGGGCGACCACCATCGAACTGGCGATTTACCAGGCCCTTAATTTCGACTACGACCCGGCGCGCGCGGCGATGCTGGCGCTTATCCAGATGGTCTGCTGCCTCGGGCTGGTGCTGCTTAGCCAGCGCCTGAGTAAAGCCCTCGCCATCGGGGCCAGCCATATTCGCGGCTGGCGCGATCCCGACGACCGGCTGTACAGCCGGCTGTGCGACGCGGCGCTGATTGGCGCGGCGCTTTTACTGCTGCTGCCGCCGCTGCTGGCGGTGATAGGCGACGGGCTGAACAGCAATCTGCTGAGCGTGCTGCATCAGCCGGCGCTGTGGCAGGCGCTGTGGACGTCGCTGCGTATCGCGCTTGCCGCCGGGTTCTTAAGCGTCATCCTGACCATGATGCTGCTCTGGAGCAGCCGCGAGCTTCGCGCCCGCCGTCACCCTCTGACCGGTCAGGCACTTGAGCTGAGCGGGATGCTGATCCTCGCCATGCCGGGCATCGTGCTGGCCACCGGTTTCTTCCTGTTGCTCAATAATAGCGTGGGCCTGCCCGAGTCCGCCGACGGTATCGTGATTTTCACCAATGCGCTGATGGCAATCCCCTATGCGCTCAAGGTACTGGAAAATCCGATGCGCGATATCGCCGCCCGCTACGGCACCCTCTGCCAGTCGCTGGGGATGCACGGCTTCACCCGCCTTCGGGTGGTCGAGCTTCGCGCTTTAAAGCGGCCGCTGGCCCAGGCGCTGGCCTTCGCCTGCGTGCTGTCAATTGGCGATTTCGGCGTCGTGGCGCTGTTCGGCAACGAAGATTTCCGTACGCTGCCGTTTTATCTGTATCAGCAAATTGGTTCTTACCGCAGCCAGGACGGCGCCGTGACCGCCCTTCTGCTTCTGCTGCTGTGCTTTTTACTCTTTAGCGTGATTGAAAAACTTCCGGGACGCGATGCTAAAACTGAATGATGTGACCTGGCTTTACCAGCATCTGCCGATGCGTTTTACACTTTCCGTCGAACGCGGTGAGCGCATCGCGGTTCTTGGCCCGAGCGGGGCCGGAAAAAGCACGCTGCTGAACCTGATTGCCGGTTTTTTAACGCCCGCCAGCGGCAGTATCGCGCTCGGCGGCCAGCTCCATACCTACACGCCGCCCGCGCGTCGTCCGGTATCAATGCTGTTTCAGGAAAATAATCTGTTCACCCATCTCACCATCCGCCAGAACATTGCGCTGGGAATGCACCCGGGCCTCAAGCTGAACGCGGATCAATCCGCCCATCTGCAGGCGATTGCCGGGCAGATGGGGATTGACGCGATGTTAGAGCGGCTGCCGGGCGAGCTTTCCGGCGGCCAGCGCCAGCGTGCGGCGCTGGCGCGCTGTCTGGTGCGCCAGCAGCCGTTACTGCTGCTGGATGAGCCCTTCTCGGCGCTCGATCCCGCGCTGAGGCTGGAGATGCTGACGCTGGTTGCCGACGTCTGCCAGCAGCGGCAGCTGACGCTGCTGATGGTCTCGCACAGCGTGGAAGATGCGGCGCGCATCGCGCCGCGGTCGGTGGTCGTGGCTGAGGGACGCATTGCCTGGGATGGCGCGACCGCCGCGCTGCTCAGCGGCAACAGCAGCGCCTCGGCGCTGCTGGGAATTAGCGCAAAATAACCTTCTGCAGGATGTCGAGATAGACCGGCATCAGCGGATGACGGAAGGCAAACACCAGCGCCGCGCCGGCGGCGCACACCGTGAGCGGAGCGAGCCACAGCAGGCGCGAGCGGGGCAGAAAACGGGTGAGACGATCGCCAGCGCTTTTGGCGCTGCGCCACAGCCGCCAGCATAGCCACGCCGCCAGCCACGCCAGCAGCGCCGCCCCCAGCAGCAGCCACTTAAAGCTGGCGCTATTCTCATCGGCCGGGATATCAATGGCCGCCCCGGCAAGGATTCCCGGTAAGAAGTAGAGCGGCGGCCACAGCAGGCAGCCGATGATATTCGGCGGGATGAACTTCGCGACCGGCAGATCGAGCATCCCGGCGACCATCGGCACCAGCGGGCGCGTCGGCCCGACGAAGCGGCCAATCAGAATCGTAAACATGCTGTGCTGATGCAGCGCATGTTCGGTTTTATCCAGCAGCGCTTTGTTTTTCTTTAAAAAAGACCAGCGATGCAGCGGCTTTTTAAACCGCCAGCCAAGCCAGAATGATATCCAGTCGCCGAGCAAACAGCCGATAATCCCCGCCAGCCACGCCTGCCAGAAGTTAACCTCGCCGCTGCCGATCAGCGCCCCCAATCCGGCCATCATCACCGTTCCCGGTAAGATAAGCCCCACCAGCGCCAGCGACTCGAGGAAGGCGACCAGCAGAACGGCTATCAGAGAATAGACCGTGGATTGAGTAATAAAGTGTTCCAGCAATGCTTGCATAATGTACCCGGTTTAAAAACGAAGCACGGATTCTCCGGAGCCGTTCATACTTCGTCAAGCCATCATTTGTTTGTATAGTTTACTGGCTGTGTTAAAAATCCGGGCCATCATTTCACTTTCTTTACTTTTTATTCACACCCTGCGCGAAACTCGCTCGGGCTGGCGCCGGTGCATTTCTTAAACACGCGCGAAAAGTAGAGCTGATCCTCAAAACCGACGTTACGGCCAACGGTCGCGATCGGCATCCGCGTCGTGCTCAGCAGCAGCTTGGCCTGGCTAATGCGCTGATCCTCCCGCCACCCCAGTACGCTGATCCCCAGCTGCTGGCGGAACAGATGCGACAGGCGCGACGGCGACAGGCACACGTGCTGGGCGACGCTGGCAATATCGAAATGGCTGTCCGCCAGATGATCGCTGATGTACTGGCAGGCATCGCGCACCCGGTTATCCAGCGGCGGATGCAGCGATTCGTTGATAGCTTCCATGCGCCTGAGCAGCAGCTGCTCCATAAGATTGATCGCCAGCAGCTCGGAGTAACGCCCGGCGCCCTGCCCGGCCTCCACAATCTGCCCGAACAGCTCGCCAAAGCGCGCCTGCCACTGCTCATCAGGGCGGAAAAAGCCGGTCTGGGCAAAAATCGTTGGCCAGTTAAGCCATTCATGCCAGTAGGCGCGCGGCCGGAAATAGACCCACTGGTGATACCACTCGCGGGCATCGGGATGGCGGCCATAATGGTGAATCTCTCCCGGCGGGAACAGCAGCATATCGCCAGGCCGGCAGATAAACTGCTCCCCGTGGTTATTGATCACCCCTTCGCCGCGAATCGTCAGATTAAGGATATAGCCCTTCATGCCAAGCGGACGGTCAATAAAAAAATCAAGATAGCCATCGGCTTCAATTGGCGTCAGGCCCGTCACCAGATGGGCGTTAAAAGAGTAACCCGGCAACAAAGGATCGTTTTGCGTTTCGGCCATAAACTCTGCTCTCCAGGAGACATTAAGGACACCAATTGTCCATACCTTGTATTTTATCCTCTGGCTGGTCGCTCGTGCTGCGACGCGGGTTAGAAATTGAATTAAAACCCGCCTCTTCTCGATAAAAACTGAGCACGGCGCACAGTTCAGGCGCTTTCAGCGCATAACTGAAGTGTCTATAAAGACGGCAGGAAAGTCCACATTGAATATTTGCACGGCGTCACACTTTGCGACGTCACAGCAATATAGTCCATAAGATTAGCGAATACGGCCTGACGGTTTTCAGCCCAGATATCTACTGTTTCACCATGAATGATTTTTAGCATGGAGTAACAGTATGGCAATTGCGATTGGCCTCGATTTTGGCAGTGATTCAGTACGCGCCCTGGCGGTAGAGTGCGCGACCGGCGAAGAGCTCGCCGCAAGCGTCGAGTGGTATCCGCGCTGGCAGGAGGGGCTATTTTGCGATGGTTCGAACAACCAGTTCCGCCATCATCCACGCGACTATATCGAATCAATGGAAGCCGCGCTGAAAAGCGTCCTCGCCGCGCTTAGCGCCGAACAGCGCGCTGCCGTGGTGGGTATCGGCGTTGACAGCACCGGCTCCACCCCCGCGCCCATCGACGCAGACGGCAACGTGCTGGCGCTGCGCGACGAATTCGCCAGCAACCCCAACGCCATGTTCGTGCTGTGGAAGGACCATACCGCGGTGGAGGAGGCGGAGGAGATTACCCGTCTGTGCCACCAGCCGGGCAAAGAGGATTACTCCCGCTATATCGGCGGCATCTACTCCAGCGAATGGTTCTGGGCCAAGATCCTTCACGTGACCCGCCAGGACAGCGCCGTTGCCGAGGCCGCCGCGTCGTGGATTGAGCTGTGCGACTGGGTGCCGGCCCTGCTTTCCGGGACCACCCGCCCGCAGGATATTCGTCGCGGCCGCTGCAGCGCCGGGCACAAATCCCTGTGGCATGAAAGCTGGGGCGGACTGCCGCCTGCCGGTTTCTTCGATGAACTCGACCCGATAATCAACCAGAGCCTGGCCTACCCGATGTTCAGCGATACCTGGACTGCGGATGTCCCGGTCGGCACGCTCACCGCCGAATGGGCCGCGCGCCTGGGCCTGCCGCAAACCGTCGCCATCTCCGGCGGCGCATTCGACTGCCATATGGGCGCCGTCGGCGCCGGTGCGCAGCCAAATGCGCTGGTCAAAGTTATCGGCACCTCCACCTGCGACATTCTGATCGCCGATAAACAGAGCGTTGGCGAGCGCACGGTGAAAGGGATTTGCGGCCAGGTCGACGGCAGCGTCGTACCTGACTTTATCGGTATGGAAGCGGGGCAATCCGCTTTTGGCGACATCTACGCCTGGTTTGGCCGCATTCTCGGCTGGCCGCTGGAGCAGCTGGCGCAGGCCCACCCGGAACTCAAAGAGCAGATCAAAGCCAGCCAGAAACAGCTGCTGCCCGCGCTGACCGACGCATGGGCAAAAAATCCGTCTCTTGACCACCTGCCGGTGGTGCTGGACTGGTTTAACGGCCGCCGTACGCCGAATGCCAACCAGCGTCTGAAAGGGGTCATTACCGATCTGAACCTTGCCACCGACGCCCCGGCGCTGTTCGGCGGACTGATTGCCGCCACCGCTTTTGGCGCCCGTGCCATTATGGAGTGCTTCACCGAACAGGGGATCCCGGTCAATAACGTGATGGCGCTCGGCGGCATCGCGCGCAAAAACCCGGTGATCATGCAGGCCTGCTGCGATGTGCTGAATCGCCCGCTGCAAATCGTCGCGTCCGATCAGTGCTGCGCCCTGGGCGCGGCTATCTTCGCCGCCGTTGCCGCCGGCGTATACCGCGATATCCCTGCCGCGCAGGAAAACATGGCCAGCCAGGTGGAAAGTACCCTGCAGCCTCGTCCGGCGCAGGCGCAACGCTTCGAACAACTCTATCAGCGCTACCAGCAGTGGTCGCTCAGCGCGGAACAACGTTATCTCCCTTCGACTGCAAAAGCGGAATCCGCGCCGCAATCTCAGGCAGCCCTCACCCATTAAGGACATGAAAATGACGATTTTTAATAACTATGAAGTGTGGTTCGTTATCGGTAGCCAGCATCTGTACGGCCCTGAAGCGCTACGTCAGGTGACAAAGCACGCAGAACATGTGGTGAACAGCCTGAATGCGGAAGCCAAACTGCCGTGCAAACTGGTGCTTAAGCCGTTGGGTACCACGCCGGATGAGATCACCCATATCTGCCGCGACGCAAACTACGATGATAAGTGCGCCGGGATGGTGGTGTGGCTGCATACCTTCTCGCCGGCGAAAATGTGGATCAATGGCCTCACGATCCTGAATAAACCGCTGATGCAGTTCCATACCCAGTTCAACGCGGCCCTGCCGTGGGACAGCATCGATATGGACTTTATGAACCTGAACCAGACCGCCCACGGCGGCCGCGAATTTGGCTTCATCGGCGCCCGCATGCGTCAGCAGCACAGCGTGGTGACCGGCCACTGGCAGGATAAAGAAGCCCATCAGCGCATCGGCGCGTGGATGCGCCAGGCGGTCTCTAAACAGGATACCCGCCACCTGAAAGTGTGCCGTTTCGGCGATAACATGCGCGAAGTGGCGGTCACCGACGGGGATAAAGTCGCCGCGCAGATTAAGTTTGGCTTCTCGGTTAACACCTGGGCGGTGGGCGATCTGGTGCAGGTCGTCAATGCGGTCACCGACGGTGAAATCAGCGCCCTGGTGGATGAGTACGAAAGCAGCTATCGCCTGACCCCCGCGGTGCAAATCCACGGCGATAAGCGGCAGAACCTTCTTGATGCCGCGCGCATTGAGCTGGGGATGAAGCGCTTCCTGGAACAGGGCGGCTTCCACGCGTTCACCACCACCTTTGAAGATTTACACGGCCTGAAACAGCTTCCGGGTCTCGCCGTGCAGCGTCTGATGCAGCAGGGCTACGGCTTTGCGGGCGAGGGCGACTGGAAAACCGCCGCTCTGCTTCGCATCATGAAGGTGATGGCAACCGGTCTGCAGGGCGGCACCTCCTTTATGGAGGATTACACCTACCACTTCGAGAAAGGCAACGATCTGGCGCTGGGCTCGCATATGCTGGAAGTCTGCCCGACCATCGCCACCCCTGAAAAACCGATTCTCGACGTGCAGCCGCTGGGCATCGGCGGGAAAGCCGATCCGGCGCGCATCATCTTTAACACCCAGACCGGCCCGGCGATCGTCGCCAGCCTGATCGATCTCGGCGATCGCTATCGTCTGCTGGTGAACACCATTGAAACGGTGAAAACGCCGCACGAACTGCCGAAGCTGCCGGTGGCCAACGCCTTGTGGAAAGCGCATCCGGATCTGCGCACCGCGTCCGAAGCCTGGATCATCGCTGGCGGCGCGCACCACACCGTCTTCAGCCATGCGCTCACCCTCGACGATATGCGCCAGTTTGCTGAGCTGCAGGATATCGAGCTGACCGTGATTGATAACGAAACCCGTCTGCCCTCCTTCAAGGACGCGCTGCGCTGGAACGAAGTGTATTACGGTTCAAAACGCTAAGGGACCGTCCCCTCACCCTCTCCCTGAGGGTGCGGGTGAGGGGAACTGACTCGCCAGCAATTCGGAGCACAGTATGTTAGAAGATCTCAAACGCCAGGTTCTCGAAGCCAACCTGGCCCTGCCAAAGCACAATCTGGTTACCCTCACCTGGGGCAACGTCAGCGCCGTCGACCGTGAACGGGGCGTACTGGTGATTAAACCCTCCGGCGTCGACTACAGCGTCATGACCGCCGAGGATATGGTGGTGGTCAGCCTGGAGACCGGCGAAGTGGTGGAAGGCAAGAAAAAGCCTTCGTCGGATACGCCAACCCACCGTCTGCTGTATCAGGCATTCCCGACGCTGGGCGGCATTGTTCATACCCATTCGCGTCACGCCACCATCTGGGCGCAGGCCGGACAGTCGATTCCCGCTACCGGCACCACCCACGCCGACTATTTCTACGGCGCGGTCCCCTGTACCCGTTTGATGACCGACGATGAGATCAACGGCGAGTACGAATGGCAAACCGGCGAAGTGATCGTTGAAACCTTCCGTGAGAAAGGCATCGATCCGGCGCAAATGCCCGGCGTGCTGGTGCACTCGCACGGCCCGTTTGCCTGGGGGAAAAACGCCGAAGACGCGGTGCATAACGCTATCGTGCTGGAAGAGATCGCCTATATGGGCATCTTCTGCCGCCAGCTGGCGCCGCAGCTGCCGGAGATGCAGCAAACGCTGCTGGATAAACACTATCTGCGCAAGCACGGCGCGAAAGCCTATTACGGGCAGTAACGCCGCAGCATTCCCGGCTCGCGCTGCGCTTAGCCGGGCTACAGGCTGATAGTCCGGCTAAGCGTTAACGCCGCAATCCGGGAGATAGCGCGCACCACACCTGTATAAAACCCCAGCATCATTCGGTGAACCAGGCTATAATCAGGCCTGGTTTTTACTGATGAGAGCACGGCGTGACGCAGCCACGAGCAGGTTTTTTACTCACCCGTCACTGGCGGGATACCCCGCAGGGCACCGAACTGACGTTCTGGCTGGCGACCGATGACGGCCCGCTTGAGGTCACCCTGCCGCCGCAGGAATCCGTCGCGTTCATTCCCGAATCGCAGCGCCCGCAGGCTGAACGCCTGCTGCAGGGCGAAAACGGCCATCGCCTTGCTGCGCTCACTCTGCAAGATTTTCATCGCCAGCGGGTCTTTGGCCTCTACTGCCGCGCTCACCGCCAGCTGATGCGGCTGGAAAAAAAGCTGCGCGAAAACGGCGTCACGGTATATGAAGGCGACGTTCGCCCCCCGGAGCGCTATCTGATGGAGCGCTTTATCACCGCCCCGGTGTGGGTTGAAGGCGAGGCGCGCGGCCAGCGGCTGGTCAACGCGCGGATGAAGCCCAATCCCCACTACCGGCCGCCCCTGAAGTGGGTGTCGCTGGACATCGAAACCAGCCGCCACGGCGAGCTCTACTGCATCGGCCTTGAAGGCTGCGGCCAGCGGGTCGTCTATATGTTAGGGCCGGAACCGGCCACCCCGCCTGCCGTCGATTTCGAACTGGTGTACGTCGCCAGCCGCCCGCTGCTGCTGGAAAAGCTTAACGCCTGGTTTGCCGCCCACGACCCGGACGTGCTGATCGGCTGGAACGTGGTGCAGTTTGATTTACGCGTCCTGCAAAAGCACGCCGAGCGCTATCGCATCCCGCTGCTGCTCGGCCGCGGCAACAGCGAACTGGAGTGGCGCGAACACGGTTTTAAGAATGGCGTCTTCTTTGCTCAGGCCAACGGCCGCCTGATTATCGATGGCATCGAGGCGCTGAAATCCGCGTTCTGGAACTTCTCCTCTTTTGCGCTGGAGTCGGTCGCCCGCGAACTGCTCGGCGAGGGCAAAGCCATTGATAATCCCTGGGATCGGATGGATGAAATCGATCGCCGCTTTCACCAGGATAAACCGGCGCTGGCCACCTATAACCTGCAGGACTGCGAGCTGGTCACGCGCATCTTCCACAAAACCGAGATCATGCCGTTTTTGCTGGAGCGCGCGACGGTCAACGGCCTGCCTGCGGATCGCCACGGCGGTTCGGTCGCCGCCTTCAGCCATCTCTATTTCCCGCGCATGCACCGGCTCGGCTACGTCGCGCCGAACCTCGGTGAAGTGCCGCCGCAGGCCAGCCCCGGCGGCTACGTGATGGACTCCCGCCCCGGTCTCTACAACTCGGTGCTGGTGCTGGACTACAAAAGCCTTTACCCATCGATTATCCGCACCTTTCTGATCGACCCGGTGGGGCTGGTGGAAGGTCTGGCGCAGCCCGATGACGCCCACAGCACCGAAGGCTTTCTCGGCGCGCGCTTCTCGCGAGAAAAACACTGCCTGCCGGGGATCGTCGGGCAAATCTGGCACGGGCGCGACGAGGCCAAACAGCATAAAAACAAACCGCTGTCGCAGGCGCTGAAGATCATTATGAACGCCTTCTACGGTGTGCTCGGTACCAGCGCCTGCCGCTTTTTCGATCCGCGTCTGGCCTCATCCATCACCATGCGCGGCCACGCGATTATGCGCCAGACCAAAGCGCTGATTGAATCCCAGGGCTATGACGTCATCTATGGCGATACCGACTCCACCTTCGTGTGGCTCAAGCGGGCCCACACCGAAGAGGAAGCTGGCGCTATCGGTCGGTCGTTGGTGGCCTTCGTCAACGAATGGTGGGCGGCGGAGCTGGGCAAAGAGGGGCTCGCCAGTACCCTCGAGCTGGAGTTTGAAACCCACTTCTGCCGCTTTCTCATGCCAACCATTCGCGGCGCGGATACCGGCAGTAAAAAGCGCTACGCCGGGATGATTCAGGAAGGCAGCGAGCAGCGCATGGTGTTTAAAGGGCTGGAGACGGTACGCACCGACTGGACGCCGCTGGCCCAGCAGTTTCAGCAGGAGCTTTATCTGCGCATTTTCCGCCATCAGCCCTATCGCGATTACGTGCGCGAAACCATTGATAAGCTGATGAACGGCGAGCTTGACGATCGGCTGGTCTACCGCAAGCGCCTGCGCCGTCCGCTGGCGGAGTATCAGCGCAACGTGCCGCCGCACGTGCGCGCGGCCAGGCTCGCTGATGAGCAAAACGTCAGGCTGGGCAGGCCGCAGCAGTATCAGCAGCGCGGCAGCATTAAATACGTCTGGACCACCGGCGGGCCGGAGCCGGTGGATTATCAGCAATCACCGCTGGATTATGAACACTATCTTTCTAAGCAATTAGAGCCTGTCGCCGAAGGAATACTTCCCTTTGTCGACGACGATTTTGCTACAATAGTGACGGGGCAGCTGGGGCTATTTTGATTTTTTCTCACTTATTCCGCTGGCGCAAAAGCCGCAAAATGAAGGGTGAGGAGGACGTGACGAACGTTCCGCCATCCAGTAATATAGCGCCCTTTCCATTCCTGGACCCAATTTTGACGTATCTCCGATTCTCCATGGAGATGCTCAACTATTGCCTGCAATCAAAGAACTAAAGAGCCGAACATATATGCCTTTTACACTTGGTCAACGCTGGATTAGCGACACAGAAAGCGAACTGGGATTAGGGACGGTCGTTGCGCTGGACGCGCGCATGGTGACCCTGCTTTTCCCCGCCATCGGCGAAAACCGTCTGTACGCACGCAACGACTCCCCAATCACCCGCGTGATGTTTAACCCGGGCGATACCATCACCAGCCATGAAGGCTGGCAGCTCCAGGTTGACGAAGTTAATGAAGAGAACGGTCTGCTGGCCTACACCGGTACCCGCCTCGATACCCAGGAAGCCAACGTTACCCTGCGTGAAGTGCTCCTCGACAGCAAGCTGGTCTTCAGCAAACCGCAGGACCGTCTGTTCGCCGGACAGATCGACCGCATGGATCGTTTCGCCCTGCGCTATCGCGCGCGTAAATTCCAGAGCGAGCAGTACCGCATGCCGTGGAGCGGCCTGCGCGGCCAGCGCACCAGCCTGATCCCGCATCAGCTGAATATCGCCCACGACGTTGGCCGCCGCCACGCGCCGCGCGTCCTGCTGGCGGACGAAGTAGGTTTAGGTAAAACCATTGAAGCCGGGATGATCCTGCATCAGCAGCTGCTCTCCGGCGCCGCCGAACGCGTTCTGATCGTCGTCCCGGAAACCCTGCAGCACCAGTGGCTGGTGGAAATGCTGCGCCGCTTTAACCTGCGCTTCTCGCTGTTTGACGATGAGCGCTACGCCGAAGCGCAGCACGACGCGATTAACCCGTTCGAAACCGAACAGCTGGTGATCTGTTCGCTGGATTTCGTGCGCCGCAGCAAGCAGCGCCTGGAACACCTGTGCGAAGCCGAATGGGATCTGATGGTCGTTGATGAAGCGCACCACCTGGTCTGGAGCGAAGACGCCCCGAGCCGGGAATATCAGGCGATTGAACAGCTGGCCGAATGCGTGCCGGGCATTCTGCTGCTCACCGCGACACCGGAGCAGCTGGGAATGGAGAGCCACTTCGCCCGCCTGCGCCTGCTCGACCCCAACCGTTTCCACGACTTCGCCCAGTTTGTTGAAGAGCAGCAGAACTACCGTCCGGTTGCCGACGCGGTCGCCCTGCTGCTGGCCGGGAATAAACTGAACGACGCCGAGCTGAACGCGCTGAGCGATCTGATCGGCGAACAGGATATTGAACCATTATTGCAGGCCGCCAACAGCGATCGCGATGATGCCCAGGCCGCTCGTCAGGAGCTGGTGTCGATGCTGATGGACCGCCACGGTACCAGCCGCGTGCTGTTCCGCAACACCCGTAACGGCGTCAAAGGTTTCCCGAAACGCGAGCTGCATACAATTCGTCTGCCGCTGCCGACCCAGTACCAGACGGCCATTAAGGTTTCCGGCATTATGGGCGCCCGCAAAACCGCCGAAGAGCGCGCCCGCGACATGCTCTATCCGGAGCAGATTTATCAAGAGTTTGAAGGCGATACCGGCACCTGGTGGAACTTCGACCCGCGCGTTGAATGGCTGATGGGCCATCTCACCAGCCACCGCTCGCAGAAAGTACTGGTCATCTGCGCCAAAGCGGCCACCGCGCTGCAGCTGGAGCAGGTCCTGCGCGAGCGCGAAGGCATTCGCGCCGCGGTGTTCCACGAAGGGATGTCGATTATCGAACGCGACCGCGCCGCCGCCTGGTTCGCCGAGGAAGATACCGGCGCTCAGGTGCTGCTGTGTTCTGAGATCGGCTCCGAAGGCCGCAACTTCCAGTTCGCCAGCAATCTGGTGATGTTCGACCTGCCGTTCAACCCGGATCTGCTGGAGCAGCGTATCGGCCGTCTTGACCGTATCGGCCAGGCTCACGATATTCAGATCCACGTTCCCTATCTGGAAAGAACCGCCCAGTCGGTGCTGGTGCGCTGGTATCACGAAGGTCTGGACGCTTTCGAGCACACCTGCCCGACCGGCCGTACCGTCTACGACAGCGTGCATAACGAACTGATCAACTATCTTGCCACGCCGGAAAATACCGACGGCTTCGACGACCTGATCAAAGCCTGCCGCCAGCAGCATGAAGCGCTGAAAGCGCAGCTGGAACAGGGCCGCGACCGTCTGCTGGAGATCCACTCCAACGGCGGAGAAAAAGCCCAGCAGCTTGCGGAAAGCATTGAAGAACAGGATGACGACACCAGCCTGATCGCCTTCTCCATGAACCTGTTTGATATCGTCGGCATCAACCAGGACGATCGCGGTGAGAATCTGATTGTCCTGACCCCCTCCGACCATATGCTGGTCCCGGATTTCCCGGGCCTGCCGGAAGATGGCTGCACCATTACCTTTGAGCGTGACGTCGCCCTGTCCCGCGAAGACGCGCAGTTCATCACCTGGGAGCATCCGCTGATTATCAACGGTCTGGATCTGATCCTCTCCGGCGATACCGGCAGCAGCACCATTTCGCTGCTGAAGAACAAAGCGCTGCCGGTCGGCACTCTGCTGCTGGAGCTGATTTACGTCGTTGAAGCGCAGGCGCCGAAGCATCTGCAGCTCAACCGCTTCCTGCCGCCGACGCCGGTGCGCATGCTGCTCGACAAAAACGGCAACAACCTCGCCGGTCAGGTAGAGTTCGAAAGCTTCAATCGTCAGCTGAGCGCGGTTAACCGCCACACCGGCAGCAAGCTGGTCAACGCCGTCCAGCAGGACGTCCACGCGATTTTACAGCAGGGCGAAGGCCAGGTAGCCAAAGCGGCCCAGGCGCTGATCGACGCCGCGCGTAAAGAAGCCGACGATAAGCTGACGGCCGAGCTATCGCGCCTTGAAGCGCTACGCGCCGTGAACCCGAACATCCGCGATGATGAACTGGCGGCTATCGAGAGCAATCGTCAGCAGGTGATGGACGCGCTGGCTCAAGCAGGCTGGCGTCTTGATGCGCTGCGCTTAATCGTCGTCACCCACCAGTAACGGAACGCGAATATGGCGATGGAAAACTACAATCCGCCGCAGGATCCCTGGCTGGTTATTCTTTACCAGGATGAGCACATTATGGTGGTCAACAAGCCAAGCGGCCTGTTGTCCGTGCCGGGCCGGCTTGCCGAGCACAAAGACAGCGTGATGGCGCGCGTTCAGCGCGACTTCCCGCAGGCCGAGTCGGTGCACCGGCTGGATATGGCGACCAGCGGCGTGATTGTGGTGGCCCTGACCAAAGCGGCGGAGCGCGAGCTGAAGCGGCAGTTCCGCGAACGAGAGCCGAAAAAGCAGTACGTCGCCCGCGTCTGGGGGCATCCGGAGAAAACCGAGGGTCTGGTGGATTTACCGCTGATTTGCGACTGGCCGAACCGGCCAAAGCAGAAGGTGTGTTACGAAACCGGCAAAGCGGCGCAAACCGAGTATGAAGTGCTGGAGTTGGCGGCGGACAACACCGCCCGCGTGCGCCTGAAGCCGATTACCGGGCGTTCGCATCAGCTGCGCGTGCATATGCTGGCGCTGGGCCATCCGATTCTTGGCGACCGCTTTTATGCGTCGCCGGAAGCGCTGGCCATGGCGCCGCGTCTGCTGCTGCACGCCGAAACGCTGACCATCACCCACCCCGCTTTCGGTAATACGATGACGTTTCGCGCGCCGATCGACTTCTGACCGTACCTCTCTGTCCCGGGTCGTGCCGCCAGCGGCTCACCCGGGCTACTCCTCGCTCATCAATGTCGCGGAAAACGGGCGTCAGTCGCGGGCAAACCACGCATCAATCATCTGCTCAACGCGGGCCACCACCTGCCCGGTGTCATGACGGCGGCTGCGCGCGCAGGCGTGCGCGGGCTCGTCGCACAGCAGGCAGCGGCGCTGGTTCTCCCCCATTGACTGACGGCCTACCAGGCCATTTTTCGGGCAAATGACGTCAATATCCCACAGGCGGCCCAGCGGATGAGTATGCTCGAGATCGGTACAGAAGGCTTTGATTTCACTGGCGGCGTGATCGACGCACCACAGCGCTTCCGGCCCGGTCGGCAGCCACAGCACCTGGCGATCCAGCGTCTGCCAGCGGTGTTTCCACAGCATCTGATCGCAGGCCTGCAGCGCCACCCCCATCATATTACGGTAGCGAATGCTGTCTTTCACCGCGCCCGGCGTCACCAGGGTCAGCGAAATCACCGGCCGCTGATAATGGGCTAACCAGTCGGCCTGGCGCGCGGCGCGCTGCTCTTTCGCCGCCAGCAGCGCTTCCATGCTTACGCCCTCACGGGCGAGAGTATCCACTGACATTTGTTCTCTCCTCACTTAATAAAAGGCAGCGGACAGGCTGCCGTCGCAGTCGCGAATAACGGCGCTGATTGTATCGCTAAACGATCCCTGTTTTGGAGACGGGGCGCAGATATTTTCTGCGCCATTTAGCACGAAAAAGCAGACTTAGCGGTTATAAAAAAGTTAAATCAGGCCAGAAAGTGACTGAGGAACAGCAGACCCAGCGAAACATTAATCGCGCCGCCGATCCGGGTTGCGATCTGCGCGAACGGCATCAGGTTCATGCGGTTGCCGGAGGTCAGAATCGCCACGTCGCCGGTACCGCCCTGACCGCTCTGGCAGCAGGAGACAATCGCCACGTCAATCGGGTACATACCAATCTTTTTGCCGACCAGGAAACCGGTCGCCACCAGCGCCGTTACGGTGCTGATAATCACCAGCAAGTTGGTCACGGTAAAGGCGTTGACCAGCTCCTGCCAGGGGGTGATCGCCACGCCGACGGCAAACAGAATCGGATAGGTGACCGCCGTGCGGAAGAACTTATACACCATCTGCGAGCCCTCCTGCAGGCGCGGAGAGACGCCGTTCACCAGCTTCAGCAGCACCGCGAGGAACAGCATGCCCACCGGCGCGGGCAGGCCGATGGTCTTCTGCCCCAGCATACCCAGCATATAGAGCAGCACCGCCAGCAGCGCGCCGGAGGCCAGCGTCGTCACGTCCATTTTGCCCTCGGCGGGCGTTTCGCGATGCGTCTCGTTGCGGCGGTTCGGCATCAGCTGCCCCTCCCCGGTCAAATGCGGGAAACGCTTGCCCAGTTGGTTCAAACAGCCGGAGATCACAATCGCCGTCAGGCTGCCCAGCATCACCATCGGCAGCACGCGCCCAAGCGCCACGCCCTGATCCATATGCATCAGCGCGGCGTAGCCAATCGACAGTGGGATAGCCCCCTCGCCGACGCCACCGGCCATGATCGGCAGGACGATAAAGAAGAACACCTGAAACGGCTCCAGTCCCAGCGCGGTACCGACGCCCACGCCGACCACCATGCCGACGATTTCGCCGCACAGCATCGGGAAGAAAATCCGCAGAAAGCCCTGAATCAGGGTGGTTCGGTTCATGCTCATAATGCTGCCGACGATTATGCAGCAGATATAAAGATAAAGAATGTTGGTCGACTTGTAGAATTTGGTGGTCGACTCCACCACCACCTCCGGCAGCAGGCCGTAATGCACCAGCGCAGAAGGGATAAAGGTCGCGCAGATGGCCGCCGCACCGAGCTTGCCCAGAACCGGCAGCCGTTTACCGAATTCGCCGCAGGCAAAGCCGAAAAAGGCCAGCGTCGCTACCATCACGACGATATCGCTCGGCAGCTTGCCGCCCAGGCAGTCCAGCGCGATCAGGCCGCCGGCCAGCAAAAAGAGCGGCAGCGGGATAATACCGACTTTCCAGTTATCGAGGATATGCCACCAGCGCTGCTTAAGCGCGGGTTTCGGCGTATTAATAGGGTCGATGGTTGCAGAGAATGCATTGTCTGTGGTGCTCATAATTAAGCCCTCTGGTTATTATTACTTTTCAGGTTAGAGGGCCACGCGCGGAGTTAATGTGAGGATCGGCAGATTAAAAAAGAAGTTTTAATGGTCACTATGGTTTTTATGGTTTCTATTATTTATGTGATATTTATCTGATTTATTGCCGTGGTTTTTAAGGTTTTTAAATCCAGCGCCTGATTAACCTTGATAAATTCCCCGCCAGCGGATAATTCTGGTTCCCGGACGCTCTTGTGACGTTCACCGGTTTTCCTCAGCCACGATGCCGGCAGCGAAAAAATGATACGCTGCCGTATCCCTGATACTGTGCATTATACTTATGAAGGTTTCATTTCAGTTTAAGCTGTTCATTTCGCTGGTCGCTTTTTTCTCAGTGCTGTTTGCGCTGCTGGGCGTGTATTACTATTTCGACGCCAGCCATCAGCTTTATCAGGAAATAAGCGCCCGCGCGAAAATACAGGCAGAAGAAATCGCGCTGATGCCGGATTTACGTCAGCAGGTGGCCCGTGAAGACGCGCTGGCGATAAAGCCTTTTATGCAAAATATCGCCGCCCACAGCGACGCCAGTTTTATCGTCATTGGCGATAAGCGGGGCGTGCATCTGTTTCACTCTGTCCATCCGGAGTGGGTCGGCACGCGGCTGGTTGGCGGCGATAACCAGCCGGTACTTGAGGGGAAAAGCACGACCACCATCCGTAAAGGGGGACTCGGTATTTCCCTGCGCAGCAAAGCGCCCATTTTCGATAACGCGGGTCGGGTCGTTGGCATTGTCTCCGTCGGCTACCTCACCAGCTATCTCGACAGCATCACGCTGGCAAAAGTCATCAATATCTTCATCGCCGCGGTGCTGCTGCTTATCGCGCTGTTTATCTTCTCCTGGTACTTCACCCGCAGCATTAAGAAACAAATTTTCTCGCTGGAGCCGCGCGAAATCGGCCTGCTGGTGCGTCAGCAAAAAGCGATGATGGAATCGATATACGAAGGGGTGATCGTGATTGACCATCACCGGCGTATTGAAGTGATAAACCACGCCGCCCGCAGCCTGCTCGGACTGAGCCAGCCCGCGCACCAGCTGCGCGGTAAGTCTATCGATAGCGTCATTACGCCGCAGCCGTTTTTCGCCGGCGGAGAGATGTTCGAAAGCGATACCCACGACGAGCTGTGCCGTTTTAATCAGCTGACGGTACTCGCCAGCCGGGTGCGAATCATGCTGGAGAATTCGCTACAGGGCTGGGTGATCACCTTCCGCGACCGCGATGAAATCAACTCCCTGAGCGCCCAGCTCAGCCAGGTAAAACGCTACGTTGATAATCTGCGCATCATGCGCCATGAACAGCTCAACCGGATGACGACCCTCTCCGGCCTGCTGCATATGGGCCACTATGATGAGGCGATTCGCTATATTCAGGCGCAGTCGGAGCATGCCCAGGAGCTGCTGGACTTTATTTCATCGCACTTTAATTCGCCAACGCTGTGCGGCCTGCTGTTGGGTAAAGCCGCCCGCGCGCGGGAAAAAGGGGTTGAGCTAAGCTTTGACCCGGCCTGCCGCATCGACCGCCCGCTGCCGTCGTTGATGGAGTCCGAGCTTATCTCTATCATCGGTAATCTGCTGGATAACGCCATTGAAGCCACCCAGCGCGCTGAACTGCCGCACGAACCGGTCGAAATCCTGATTCAGCTCAACGCCCGGGAATTAATGATTGAAGTCGCCGATCGCGGCGTCGGTATTCGCCCGGAGATCCGCGAGCATATATTTGAGCGCGGCGTCACCACCAAAACCCGCGGCGATCACGGTATTGGACTGTATCTTATTGAGCGCTATGTCACCCAGGCTGGCGGCACGATTGAAGTGGCCGACAACGCGCCGCGCGGGGCGATTTTTACGCTGTTTATTCCCGCCAGTGGGCCAGCCCATCCGCAAGAAGAGACACACTATGCATCATGACCTGGTCGATGTCCTGATCGTTGAAGATGAAAGCGAACTGGCGCGGCTGCACGCCGAGCTTATCCAGAAACACCCGCGCATGCGGCTGACCGGCACGGCGGCCTCTCTCGCCCAGGCGCGGCAGATACTCAACGCCAGACCGCCGCAGTTGGTGCTGCTGGATAACTACCTGCCGGACGGCAAAGGGGTCACCCTGATGAACGACCCTATTATGGCCCATGCTAACTGCTCGGTGATCTTTATCACCGCCGCCAGCGATATGGAAACCTGTAGCCAGGCAATCCGCAACGGCGCCTTCGACTACATTCTTAAGCCGGTATCATGGAAGCGCCTGAGCCAGTCCCTTGAACGGTTCGTGCAGTTCTACGATCAGCAGCGCGAATGGAAGATCGTCGACCAGCAGAACGTGGATTCTCTGTATCAGCTACAGGCTAAAAACTACCGAGCCGATAGCGGCAGTAAAGGCATTGAAGAAAAAACGCTGGCGCTGGTGCAGAGCCTGTTTACCGACGAAGAAGAGCGCTGCTTTTCGGTTGATGACGTGGTGAGCGAGGCTGGCTTGAGCAAAACCACGGCCCGTCGCTATCTGGAGCACTGCGTGGAAATCGGCTTTCTGCAGGTGGAAATGCTGTACGGCAAGATTGGCCATCCGCGGCGTATGTACCGCCGCGCCGCCGGCGCATCGTGACGCCTCTCCCGCCCGGGAGAGGCCGGTCGTTTAGAAGCCGCGCTGCTCTTTAATCAGCTCCCAGGCTTTCTGGATCTCCTGCGCTTTCTGCTTAGCCATCTCCATCATTTCCGGCGGTAGCCCTTTCGCTACCAGCTTATCCGGATGGTGCTCGCTCATCAGCTTACGATAGGCGCGCTTGACGGTGGCGGCATCATCGGTCGGTTTGACGCCCAGCACATTGCAGGCATCTTCAAGGGTTGGCCCACGCTGCGCCTGCTGCCAGCCGGCGCTGCCGCCGCGCTGGCCGTAAGATTGCTGCTGCGAACCGCCGCCAAACTGCGCCCCACCCTGCATCATGCGCAGGAACTGTTCGAACTGAGCGCGGGAGATGCCCAGCTCGTCGGCAATCACAAACAGCACGTCACGTTCGTTGGGATGCAGTTCGCCGTCGGCGAAAGCCGCCTGCAGCTGAATTTCCAGAAACATCCGAATTAAATCAAAACGCCCGAAGCAAACGCTGCGCAGCTGACGCATTTTCTCCCGCAGCGGGTAATCATCTGATTTCCCTACGCGAAACGCGTGCTGGGCCGCGGTACGCGCTTCGCCGTGCAGGTTCATGCGATCCATCAGCAAATTGGCGACCTGAATATCGGCTTCGGTGACGCGCCCTTTCGATTTGGTCAGATGCCCCATCACTTCAAACGTCGTCGAGAAGAACAGCGACTGGCGCTCCTGCTGATTGGCAAAGACGTTCAGCCGGCGGCTGCGCGCGCGGTCAAACATATGCCCGATTAAGAAGCCCAGCACCACGCCCCAAAAGCCGCCGCCCATCATCAACGCAACCGCAACGCCAATTATTTTACCCAAATACTGCATAGACTCCCCAATCTCTCTGCCGCCAGTTAAGCTATATCTGACCGCACGTTACAAAGCGTTTACGCCTCGGTCAATTGTGGGACATAGCCTATAATTTGCTTTATCATACTCGTCATTCTACACGGTGCCTAACGCTCGGGCTCGAAACGGGCAGGATTAACACTAGCGCGATTTAGACGAGTACGTTAGGCTCTGACCGTTTGCAAGCCGCTGCCACACGATGACGGAACAACAAATACAACGTATGAAAAAACGTATTCCCAGCCTCCTGGCCACCATGATTGCCAGCGCCTTGTATAGCCAACAGGGCCTCGCTGCCGATCTCGCCACGCAGTGTATGCTTGGCGTACCAAGCTACAATCGTCCTTTGGTTGAAGGGAAACCCAACGACCTGCCGGTGACGATCGATGCCGATCATGCGAAAGGCAACTATCCTGATAACGCCGTATTTACCGGCAACGTTGATATCAATCAGGGGAACAGCCGACTGCAGGCCGATGAAGTGCAGCTTCACCAGCAGCAGGCCGCGGGCCAGCCGCAGCCGGTGCGCACGGTCGATGCCCTCGGCAACGTTCACTATGATGACAATCAGGTAATCCTCAAAGGGCCGAAAGCCTGGTCGAATCTGAACACCAAAGATACCAACGTCTGGCAGGGCGATTACCAAATGGTTGGCCGTCAGGGGCGCGGTACCGCTGACCTGATGAAACAGCGCGGTGAAAACCGCTATACCATCTTAGAAAACGGCAGCTTCACCTCCTGTTTGCCGGGCTCTGACACCTGGAGCGTGGTCGGCAGTGAAGTCATCCACGACCGAGAAGAACAGGTCGCTGAGATCTGGAACGCCCGCTTCAAGCTCGGTTCCGTACCGATTTTTTATAGTCCCTACCTGCAGCTGCCGGTGGGCGACAAGCGTCGTTCGGGCTTCCTGATCCCCAACGCCAAATACAGCACCAAAAACGGCGTCGAGTTCTATCTTCCTTACTACTGGAACATCGCCCCGAACTTCGACGCCACGCTGACGCCGCACTATATGAGCAAGCGCGGCGGCGTCATGTGGGAGAACGAATTCCGCTATCTGACCAAAGCAGGAACCGGCTTAATCGAGTTCGACTACCTGCCTTCGGATAAAATTTACCAGGACGATCACTCCGGCGACAGCAATAGCCGCCGCTGGCTGTTCTACTGGAACCATTCTGGCGTCGTAGACCAGGTGTGGCGCTTCAACGCCGACTACACCAAAGTCAGCGACCCGGACTACTTTAACGACTTCAGCTCTAAATACGGTTCCAGTACCGATGGCTACGCGACGCAGAAGCTCAGCGCCGGCTACGCGAATCAGAACTTTGACGCCACCGTATCGACTAAGCAGTTCCAGGTCTTTAACCGCGACTCAAGCAACGCCTATTCCGCCGAGCCGCAGCTGGACGTGAACTACTACCAGAACGATGTCGGCCCGTTTGATACCCATCTTTATGGCCAGGCGGTGCATTTTGTTAACTCGAACAGCAGAATGCCGGAAGCAACGCGCGTTCACTTCGAGCCAACCATCAATCTGCCGCTGTCTAACGGCTGGGGAAGCATCAATACTGAGGCAAAACTGCTGGCAACCCATTACCAGCAAAGCAACCTTGATGACTACAACGCGGCCAACGGTACCGATTACAAAGACTCCGTTAACCGCGTCATGCCGCAGTTTAAAGTCGATGGCAAAATGGTTTTCGAGCGCGATATGCAGGAGAACTTTACCCAGACGCTTGAACCGCGGATGCAGTATCTGTATATCCCCTATCGTGACCAGAGCAAGATCGGCAGCTACGACTCAACCCTGCTGCAGTCGGACTACAGCGGCCTGTTCCGCGACCGTACCTATAGCGGCCTCGACCGTATCGCTTCCGCCAACCAGGTCTCCACCGGCGTCACATCTCGCGTTTATGATGCCGCCGCCGTTGAACGTTTTAATATTTCCGTTGGTCAAATCTACTATTTCACCGAGGCACGTACCGGTGACGACAACATCAACTGGGAGAACAACGACACGCGAGGTTCACTGGTATGGGCTGGCGATACCTACTGGCGCATCGCCGATGACTGGGGTTTACGCGGGGGAATTCAGTACGATACGCGTCTGGATAACGTCGCAACCGGCAGCGGAACCGTGGAATACCGTCGCGACGAAAACCGTTTAGTACAACTTAACTATCGTTATGCGAGCCCGGAATACATTCAGGCGACCCTGCCGTCTTATTCCACCGCTAAGCAGTACAAAGATGGTATCTCGCAGGTGGGGATGACCGCCAGCTGGCCAATCGTCGATCGTTGGGCAGTCGTCGGCGCGTATTACTACGACACGAATACCAGAAAGTCAGCGAACCAGATGTTAGGGGTTCAGTATAGCTCCTGCTGCTACGCTATCCGAGTCGGCTATGAACGTAAGATCAACGGCTGGGATAACAGCAGCAGCGAAAGCAAATACGACAACACCTTCGGCTTTAACATTGAGCTGCGCGGCCTGAGCTCCAACTACGGTCTCGGCACCCAGCAGATGCTGCGTTCGAACATTTTACCGTACCAGAGCTCCCTGTGATGTGGCTGGTTTACACGTAATCCGCAATTGCGGTTAATTGAAATGGAAAAAGTATGAAGAACTGGAAAACGCTGCTTCTCGGTATCGCCATGATCGCGAATACCAGTTTCGCTGCCCCACAGGTTGTCGATAAAGTAGCGGCTGTCGTCAATAATGGCGTTGTTCTTGAAAGCGACGTCGATGGCTTGATGCAATCGGTAAAACTGAACGCCGGCCAGGCCGGGCAGCAGCTGCCGGATGACGCCACCCTGCGTCATCAGATCCTTGAGCGTCTGATCATGGACCAGATTGTCCTGCAGATGGGCCAGAAAATGGGCGTGAAGATCTCTGACGATCAGCTCGACCAGGCCATCGCCAACATCGCCAAACAAAACAACATGACCATGGATCAGATGCGCAGCCGTCTGGCCTATGACGGTATCAACTACAGCACCTACCGTAATCAGATTCGTAAAGAGATGCTGATTTCGGAAGTACGTAACAACGAAGTCCGTCGTCGCATCACCGTTCTGCCGCAGGAAGTTGAAACCCTGGCCAAACAGATCGGCGATCAGAACGACGCCAGCACCGAGCTGAATCTCAGCCACATTCTGATCCCGCTGCCGGAAAACCCAACGTCCGAGCAGGTGGCAGAGGCTCAGGATCAGGCGAATTCAGTGGTTCAGCAGGCGCGCAGCGGCGCGGACTTTGGCAAACTGGCTATCACCTACTCTGCAGACCAGCAGGCGCTGAAAGGCGGCCAGATGGGCTGGGGCCGGATTCAGGAACTGCCGGGCATCTTCGCCCAGGCGCTGAGCACCGCGAAAAAAGGCGATATCGTCGGCCCGATACGTTCCGGCGTGGGCTTCCATATCCTGAAAATTAACGATATGCGCGGCGGCAGCCAGAACATCTCCGTGACCGAAGTTCACGCTCGCCATATCCTGCTGAAACCGTCGCCGATCATGAACGACGATCAGGCTCGGGCGAAGCTGGAGCAGATCGCGGCTGATATTAAGAGTGGAAAAACCACCTTTGCCAAAGCGGCAAAAGAGTTCTCTGAAGATCCGGGCTCTGCCAACCAGGGCGGTGATTTAGGCTGGGCGACGCCGGATATCTTCGATCCGGCCTTCCGCGACGCCATTCTGCGCCTCAATAAAGGCCAGACCAGCGCTCCGGTTCACTCCTCCTTCGGCTGGCACCTGATTGAGCTGCTGGATACCCGCAACGTCGACAGAACCGACGCCGCGCAGAAAGATCGCGCTTACCGCATGCTGATGAACCGTAAGTTCTCTGAGGAAGCGGCGACCTGGATGCAGGAACAGCGCGCCAGCGCCTACGTGAAGGTTCTGAGCAACTAATTGCATTAGCCTCATACACAACATCGCTCAGGGTGTATCGAGGCGGCTGAGCAAATCGCCCCGGTCTCTGACGGGGGCGACGAAGCGCAGCCAGTAAGAGACCGCCTGAAGGATGACGTGTATGAATCGAGTTGTTATCACTCCCGGTGAACCCGCCGGGATTGGCCCCGACCTCGTTGTGCAGCTTGCGCAGCGCGACTGGCCGGTAGAGCTGGTGATCTGCGCCGATGGCGCTCTGCTGTCTGACCGGGCGAACCTGCTCGGTCTTCCTTTATCGCTTCTGCCTTACCACCCCACCGCTCCCGCTACGCCGCAGCGTGCAGGCACCCTGACCCTTCTCCCCGTCGCGCTCAACGCGCCGGTTGAACCGGGCGTGCTCAACGTCAGCAACGGTAGCTACGTGGTGGAAACGCTGGCCCGCGCCTGCGATGGCTGCCTGAACGGCGAATTCGCCGCGCTGATTACCGGGCCGGTGCACAAGGGCATTATTAACGATGCGGGGATCGCCTTTACCGGTCATACCGAGTTCTTTGAAGAGCGCTCGCAGGCCAGTAAAGTGGTGATGATGCTGGCGACCGAAGCGCTGCGCGTGGCGCTGGTGACCACTCACCTGCCGCTAAAAGCAATAAGCGATGCGATTACCCCTGAGCTACTGCGGGAAATCATCACTATCCTGGATCACGATCTGCGCACCAAATTTGGGATCAGCAACCCGCACGTGCTGGTTTGCGGCCTGAACCCGCACGCGGGTGAAGGCGGCCATATGGGGACGGAAGAGATCGATACCATCATTCCGGTGCTCGAAGAGATGCGCGCGAAGGGCATGAATCTCAGCGGCCCGCTGCCGGCGGATACCCTGTTTCAGCCGAAATATCTCGACCATGCCGATGCGGTACTTGCGATGTATCACGATCAGGGCCTGCCCGTGCTAAAATACCAGGGCTTTGGCCGCGGCGTGAACATTACGCTCGGTTTACCATTTATTCGCACTTCCGTTGACCACGGCACCGCCCTTGAACTTGCGGGCCAGGGGAAAGCGGAAGTCGGCAGTTTTATCACGGCGCTTAATCTCGCCATTAAAATGATTGTTAATACTCAATGAATAATCGAGTCCATCAGGGCCACTTAGCCCGTAAACGCTTCGGGCAAAACTTTCTCAACGATCAGTTTGTGATCGACAGCATTGTCTCGGCCATCAATCCACAAAAAGGCCAGGCGATTGTTGAAATCGGCCCCGGCCTCGCCGCGCTGACCGAACCGGTCGGTGAACGCCTCGACCAGCTCACCGTTATCGAGCTGGACCGCGACCTGGCCGCTCGTCTGCAGACGCATCCGTTCCTCGGACCTAAGCTGACGATTTATCAGCAGGACGCGATGACCATGAACTTCGGCGAGCTGTCGCAGAGCATGGGCCAGCCGCTGCGCGTATTCGGCAACCTGCCGTACAACATCTCGACCCCGCTGATGTTCCATCTGTTCAGCTATACTGATGCCATTGCCGATATGCACTTTATGCTGCAAAAAGAGGTCGTCAATCGCCTGGTTGCCGGGCCGAACAGTAAGGCGTATGGTCGGTTAAGCGTAATGGCGCAGTACTACTGCCAGATCATTCCGGTGCTTGAAGTTCCGCCGAGCGCCTTTACGCCGCCGCCTAAAGTCGATTCCGCCGTGGTGCGTCTGGTGCCTTACCGCACGCTGCCGCATCCGGTGAAAGAAGTGCGCGTACTGAGCCGTATCACGACGGAAGCCTTTAACCAGCGTCGGAAAACGATCCGCAACAGTCTCGGCAACCTGTTCAGCGTTGAAGTTCTGACCGAACTGGGCATCGATCCGGCGAAGCGCGCAGAGAATATTTCCGTAGCGCAGTACTGTCAGCTAGCTAACTGGTTATCTGAGAACGCGCCCACCAAGGAGAGCTAACCATGATTAATTCGCCCCGAGTTTGTGTACAGGTGCAAAGCGTCTACATCGAATCGCAATCTTCCCCGCAAGAAGAGCGCTACGTCTTCGCTTATACCGTGACCATTCGCAATCTGGGGCGGACGCAGGTTCAGCTTCTTGGCCGCTACTGGCTTATCACCAACGGCCACGGTCGTGAGACCGAAGTCCAGGGTGAAGGCGTGGTCGGCGAGCAGCCGCATATTCCGGCCGGCGGCGAATATCAATATACCAGCGGCGCGGTCATTGAAACGCCGCTGGGCACCATGCAGGGACATTATGCGATGATCGATGTGAACGGCGCGCCGTTCACCATCGAAATCCCTGTTTTCCGTCTCGCAGTACCCACTCTCATCCATTAAAACATGTCTACATACCTTATTGGCGACGTTCACGGTTGCTACGATGAACTGATCGCATTATTAGAGCAGGTGGAGTTTAACCCTGGGACTGATACGCTGTGGCTCACGGGCGACCTGGTCGCGCGCGGTCCCGGTTCGCTCGAAGTACTGCGTTTCGTGAAACAGCTTGGCGATAGCGTACGCCTCGTTCTGGGCAATCATGACCTGCACCTGCTGGCGGTCTTTGCGGGCATTAGCCGCAATAAACCCAAAGATCGGCTGAAATCGCTGCTCGAAGCGCCGGACGCCGACGATCTGCTCAACTGGCTGCGTCGTCAGCCGATGATGCAAATCGATGAAGAGAAAAAGCTGGTCATGGCCCATGCCGGGATCACCCCGCAGTGGGATCTGGAAACCGCCAAACAGTGCGCCCGCGATGTGGAAGCCGTGCTCGCCAGCGACTCGTATCCGTTCTTCCTCGATGCGATGTACGGCGATATGCCGAACAACTGGAGCAACGAACTCAGCGGCCTGGCACGGCTGCGCTTTATCTCCAACGCCTTTACCCGCATGCGCTACTGCTTCCCGAACGGGCAGCTGGATATGTACGCCAAGGAGGCGCCGGAAAACGCGCCCGCACCGCTCAAGCCGTGGTTTGCTATTCCCGGGCCGGTGGCCAGCGAGTACAGCATTGCCTTCGGTCATTGGGCTTCGCTGGAAGGGAAAGGCACGCCGGAAGGGATTTACGCGCTGGATACCGGCTGCTGCTGGGGCGGCGATCTGACCTGCCTGCGCTGGGAAGATAAAACGTACTTCACGCAGCGATCGAACCGGCAGACCAATCTTGATGAAGGCGAGGCGATCGCCTCCTGAAGAGAGTCACCCCGGTGAGCGAACGTCACCGGGGAAAACCTTAGCGGCGCTCCAGAATCTCGAAGCAGTAGCTATGGGAATTCTGCGCATCCGCATCGTGGAACTCGCTGAATACCGACTCCCACTCATCCGGATCGTAATCCGGGAAGTGGGTATCCCCTTCCACTTCCGCATCAATATGGGTCAGATAGAGCTTGTGCGCTTTCGGCAGGAACTGCTCGTACACGCGTCCGCCGCCGATCACCATCATCTCTTCCACGTCGCCGCAGGCGGCAATAGCCTCATCGACCGATTTGACCCACTGCACGCGATCGTCGGTGCCGGGCTGGCTGCTAATCACGATATTTTTACGCCCCGGTAACGGACGACCGATGGATTCCCAGGTAAGACGTCCCATCACTACCGGTTTGTTTAAGGTATTGCGCTTAAACCAGGCGAGATCGGCAGGCAGATTCCATGGCATGGCGTTTTCCATACCAATGACGCGATCTACCGCTAACGCCGCAATCAGACTGATCATTGAATAATTCCCGAATGCAAAAAATTGTCGCCACTATACGGAAAGCGTAATACTTCGTCGACTGGGCGAAGAGTAAAGAATCAGAAAATTTTAAGATTTGCTGGCGAGCCCACGTAAGCCCCGTGAGCCGCCAGGCAGGATTTAAATCGAAAACAAAATGTTACTTGTAAAGCTAACGTAACACCCTAAATTATCCCTTATGCCGAGGGCTTATTTTGCGGCTCATCGGCGATGTCACCGGTATGACGTCCCTCTTCCGTTCCTTGCCAGCCGTGACGCTGAACCAGAGATAAATGATTGCGGTCTTCGTTGATAATGCCGGTCAGCATATCGCTGGTGCGCTTGAATACCGCCACCCGGGAAGCCGCGTCATTTTCCGCCATCGCCACCATCTCTTCCACCATTTGCAGATTGAAACGGCGGAACAGATCGGCGCGTTCCCGGGCCTCATAGGCGCCGAGGCCCAGCGCCTCCAGCGTCATACGCCCGGACTTCAGCGCCGCTTCGAAGGTTTCACGCTCCGGCGCTTCGACCCCGGCCTGGCGCAGCTTGATATAATGATCGACATCGCGGGCGCGGGAGATGATTTGCAGATGCGGGAAATGCTCTTTTGCCAGCTCCGCCAGCTGCAGGTTCGTCTGCGGATCGTCGATGGCGTTAATCAGCACTTCCGCCTTTTCCGCCCCCGCCGACTCCAGCAGGTCCACCCGCGTCGCATCGCCGTAGAACACCTTCATATCAAATTTACGCAGGGTGTCGACGTGGTCAGGATCGTGATCGAGAATCACCATCTTCACCCCACTGGAGAGCAGTACGCGGCCGGCGATCTGCCCGTAACGACCAAAGCCGGCGATAATCACCCGCGGCTGCTCTTCGTCAATTTCATCGGCTTCGCGCTCCTGGCCGCTGGCGGATTTCTCCATGCGGGTCAGCAGCACCAGCAGGATTGGCGTGGCCGCCATTGATAGCGCCACCGCGAGGGTCAGCGCCTTCGCCCATTCGCCGTCCAGGACATCGGCCATCTGCGCCGCGCCGAAGACCACAAAGGCGAATTCGCTCCCCTGCCCCAGCAGCACCGCAAACCAGCGGCGCTGAGCGCGCGGAACGCCTAACGGCCGGGCGATCAGCCACAGCATCAGGGATTTAATCACCAGGAATCCCACCAGCAGAATCAGGATCCGCAGCGGATGAGTCACCAGGGTACCGAAGTCGATAGACATCCCGACGCCGATAAAAAACAGCCCCAGCAGCAGGCCCTTAAACGGTTCAATATCGCTCTCCAGGGCGTGGCGGTACTCCGAGCTCGCCAGCAGCACGCCGGCGAGGAAGGCCCCCATCGCCATCGACAGCCCGACCTCTTCCAGCAGCAGCCCGAAGCCAAATACCAGGAACAGCGCCACGGCGCTGAAGACTTCACGCAGGCCGGAGCGCGCGACAAAACGCAGCATCGGCCGGGTCAAATAGCGTCCGAGCGCCACCACCAGCGCCAGCGCGCCCGCCACTTTCAGGGCCGAGAGCGCAAACGCGCCCAGCGTCGTCGAGCCGCCGCTCGCCGCCAGCAGCGGGATCATCGCCACCAGAGGAATGGCCGCGATATCCTGGAACAGCAGCACCGCAAAGGCGCTGCGGCCCAGCTGGGTAACCGTCAGGTTACGCTCGTTCATGGCCTGCATAGCGATCGCCGTTGAGGAGAGCGCCAGGGTCATGCCAATCAGCTCGGCAACCTGCCAGCGCAGACCCAGCGACATGCAGAACAGGCCAATCAGCACGCCGCAGACGACCATCTGCAGCGCCCCTCCGCCGAACACCGAGGCGCGCAGTTTCCACAGCCGCTGTGGATCCAGCTCAAGACCGATAACGAAAAGCATCAGCACCACGCCGATTTCCGCAAAGTGCAAAATCGACTCGGTGTCGGTGACCAGCCGCAGCCCCCACGGGCCAATAATACAGCCGGCAATTAAGTAGCCGAGCACCGACCCCAGCCCAAGGCGTACGGCAATCGGCACGATCAGCGCGGCGGATCCTAAATAGATGAGCGCCTGTATCAGCGTATGGCTATCCATTATTGTGCGCCTCCTGCCATTCGATTAAACGTTGACGGTAGTGGCGCGCCTGCGCCTGAAGGGTTTCGTCATCGCAGATAAAAGTGCAATGCATCGCGAACGGCGGCAGCCATTTCATGCCGCAATACAGCGCGGTCGCCTGCAGCGGCTGCGCCAGGACGTCGAAACCGGGGAAGGAACCAATATCAAAGTGGCTTTCGCCGCCGCCGGTGGTCACCGCCCACATCAGCGATTTACCGCGCAGCGCGATACCGTTGTGCCCGTATGCCCAACCGTGCGCCAGCACTTTGTCCATCCACAGCTTGAGCAGCGGCGGCACGCTGTACCACTGCATCGGATGCTGCCAGATGACAAGATCGGCACGGGCCAGCGCCGCCTGCTCGGCAGCGATATCGATATTGAAATCGGGGTAAAGTTGATAGAGAGAGCGTATCTCGACGCCGTCAAGCGTCCCTGCCTGCTCAAGCATCCGCTTATTCGCATGCGAGTGCTGCGGATAAGGGTGCGCATAAATTATGAGGATCATTGATTAGCCTGCGTTAGCTCTTGTTGTAATCAGCAAGAGTGTAGACAGTTAATCGAACCGCTTACAGTGATAAGTGTGATTTAAATCTCATTCAGGATGAGGGGTTGCCAGATGTGCGCAAAGGTAAGGCCAGATATGACCCCGCCGCACGGGGCCATGGAGAACGCTTAGTTATCCAGTTCATCCATCGATTTAACCTGATCGCGATTGATCTGCTCGGTGCGGCCAGTCTCGGCATTTTTGTAGGACACAAGCCCGGTATCATCGTCCACCTGCGGCTTGCCATCGGTCACAATGGTTTTGCCGTCGGTCGTTTTTAGCGACTGATTGGATGAGCAGCCAGCAACGGTAAAAAGCGCGGCAGCGGCGAAAACAGCAGCAGTGAGGGGTTTATATTGCATCGTGTTTCTCTCCCATTATTCAGTCAAATTAATTATCACCCTAACCACTTTAGGCTAGCTGACTGTCCGGAGAGAGAAAACCAGAACTCTCCGAAGTGACCTGTTAACGCCGATCCCCTGTTTTTGTTCGACGTTCAGCGCCGCGGGAAGCGTCACTTTATTCCGCCCAGGCTTATCGTCACGCAAAAAAAAGCGCCTCCGGCGTTGGCCACCGGAGGCGCTTTTACTGGCAGATAATATTACTTTTTAATCTGCGCGTGCATTTCCTGCACCGAGGTCACTTTTTCCATCGCGTTGGCATTCAGCGCCATTGCGGTCGCGAAACCGCCGTTCAGCGTGGTGTCGTAGTGCACTTTGTACTGCAGGGCGCTGCGGCGAATCAGCTTGGAGTCTTCAATCGCCTGGCGGCCCGCGGTGGTGTTGATGATGTAGGTGTATTCACCATTCTTGATGCGGTCCTGAATGTGCGGACGGCCTTCATGCACCTTGTTCACCAGACGCGGGTTGATGCCGGCTTCGCCCAGCACAATCGCGGTACCGTGGGTCGCATCCAGCTCGAAACCAAACTTCAGCAGTTTTGCCGCCAGATCCACCACGCGCTCTTTGTCGCCTTCGCGGACGGAGAGCAGCGCGCGTCCCTGTTTCTTCATCGTCGAGTTGCTGCCCAGCTGCGCCTTGGCGAACGCTTCCGCGAAGGTGCGGCCTACGCCCATGACTTCACCGGTAGAGCGCATTTCTGGCCCTAACAGCGGGTCGACGCCCGGGAATTTGTTAAACGGCAGCACCACCTCTTTCACCGAATAGTACGGTGGGATGATCTCTTTCGTGACGCCCTGCTGAGCCAGCGTTTTGCCCGCCATCACGCGCGCCGCGACTTTTGCCAGCGGTACGCCGGTGGCTTTCGAGACGAACGGCACGGTACGCGCCGCGCGCGGGTTGACTTCAATCAGGTAGACTTCGTTGTTTTTGACCGCAAACTGCACGTTCATCAGGCCGCGCACCTGCAGCTCAAAGGCCAGCTTCTGCACCTGCTCGCGCATCACGTCCTGAATTTCCTGGCTCAGGGTGTAGGCCGGCAGCGAACACGCGGAGTCGCCGGAGTGCACGCCCGCCTGCTCGATATGCTCCATGATGCCGCCAATCAGCACCATTTCGCCGTCGCAGATCGCATCGACGTCGACTTCAACCGCATCGTCAAGGAAGCGGTCCAGCAGCACCGGCGCATCGTTAGAGACGCTGACGGCGGTCTGGAAGTAGCGACGCAGGTCGATTTCGTCGTAGACGATTTCCATCGCGCGGCCGCCGAGAACGTAGGACGGACGCACCACCAGCGGGTAGCCAATCTCTTTCGCCTTTTCGACCGCCATTTCGATCGCGGTCACGGTGGCGTTCGCCGGCTGCTTCAGCTTCAGGCGGTCAACCGCGTGCTGGAAGCGCTCGCGGTCTTCCGCACGGTCGATAGCATCCGGGCTGGTGCCGATAACCGGCACGCCAGCCGCTTCCAGCGCGCGCGCCAGCTTCAGCGGCGTCTGGCCGCCGTACTGCACGATAACGCCTTTAGGCTTCTCGATACGCACGATTTCCAGCACGTCTTCCAGCGTCACCGGTTCGAAGTAGAGACGGTCGGAAGTGTCGTAGTCGGTGGAGACGGTTTCCGGGTTACAGTTGACCATAATGGTCTCGTAGCCGTCTTCGCGCAGCGCCAGGGAGGCGTGTACGCAGCAGTAGTCAAACTCGATACCCTGACCAATACGGTTCGGGCCGCCGCCGAGCACCATAATTTTATCGCGGTCAACGGACGGGTTGGCTTCGCACTCGTCTTCATAAGTGGAGTACATGTAGGCGGTGTCGGTAGCGAATTCCGCCGCGCAGGTATCCACGCGCTTGTAGACCGGGTGCAGGTCATACTGGTCGCGCAGCTTGCGGATTTCCGCTTCGCGCACGCCAGCCAGCTTCGCCAGACGCGCATCGGCAAAGCCTTTGCGCTTAAGCTGACGCAGGAAGTCGGCGTCGAGGCCGGTAATACCGACTTCAGCCACTTTCTCTTCCAGACGCACCAGCTCTTCAATCTGCACCAGGAACCAGCGGTCGATATTGGTCAGGTTGAAAACGCCGTCGACGGAGAGGCCCGCGCGGAAGGCATCGGCGATGTACCAGATACGCTCAGCGCCAGCATCTTTCAGCTCGCGGCGAATTTTGGTTAGCGCTTCCGGGTCATCGAGGCTCACTTTCGGGTCGAAACCGGTAGCGCCCACTTCCAGGCCGCGCAGCGCTTTTTGCAGGGATTCCTGCTGCGTGCGGCCAATCGCCATCACTTCACCGACAGATTTCATCTGGGTGGTCAGGCGGTCGTTGGCGCCGACGAATTTTTCGAAGTTGAAGCGCGGGATTTTGGTCACGACGTAGTCGATGGACGGCTCAAACGACGCCGGGGTGCGGCCGCCGGTGATATCGTTCATCAGCTCATCAAGGGTGTAACCAACCGCCAGCTTCGCCGCCACTTTAGCGATCGGGAAGCCGGTGGCTTTCGAGGCCAGCGCCGAGGAGCGGGAGACGCGCGGGTTCATTTCGATAACGATCAGGCGACCATCTTTCGGGTTCACCGAGAACTGAACGTTGGAGCCGCCGGTCTCAACGCCGATTTCACGCAGTACCGCCATCGAGGCGTTACGCATGATTTGGTATTCTTTATCGGTCAGGGTCTGCGCCGGCGCAACGGTGATGGAGTCACCGGTATGGATGCCCATGGCGTCAAAGTTTTCGATAGAGCAGACGATGATACAGTTGTCGTTTTTATCACGCACCACTTCCATCTCGTACTCTTTCCAGCCAATCAGCGATTCATCAATCAGCAGTTCATTGGTTGGGGAGAGATCCAGCCCGCGCTCGCAAATCTCTTCGAACTCTTCGCGGTTATAGGCGATACCGCCGCCGGTGCCGCCCATGGTAAAGGAGGGACGGATGATGCATGGGAAGCCAACGTCAGCGGCAACCGCCAGCGCTTCTTCCATAGTATGCGCGATACCGGAACGCGCGGTGTCGAGGCCGATTTTCTTCATCGCCACGTCGAAACGGCGGCGGTCTTCGGCTTTATCAATCGCATCGGCGGTCGCGCCAATCATGGTCACGCCGAATTCTTCAAGCACGCCCTGACGCTCCAGCTCCAGCGCGCAGTTCAGCGCCGTCTGGCCGCCCATGGTCGGCAGAACCGCATCCGGACGCTCTTTCTCAATAATCTTGCGCACCACTTCCCAGTGAATCGGCTCGATGTAGGTGGCATCGGCCATTTCCGGGTCGGTCATGATGGTAGCCGGGTTAGAGTTCACCAGGATGACGCGGTAACCCTCTTCGCGCAGCGCTTTACACGCCTGGGCGCCGGAGTAGTCAAACTCACACGCCTGACCGATAACAATCGGGCCCGCGCCCAGAATCAGGATGCTTTTTATATCTGTACGTTTTGGCATGGCTCTCTTAACTCCTGATTATTTCGCGGACTGACGGTACTGCTCAATTAATTCGATAAAATGGTCGAACAGCGGTGCGGCATCGTGCGGGCCAGGGCTCGCTTCCGGATGCCCCTGGAAGCTGAACGCCGGTTTGTCGGTACGGTGAATGCCCTGCAGGGTGCCGTCGAACAGCGACTTGTGGGTCACGCGCAGGTTAGCGGGCATAGACGCTTCATCCACCGCAAAACCGTGGTTCTGCGCGGTGATCATCACCACGTTGTTATCCATATCTTTTACCGGATGGTTGCCGCCGTGGTGGCCGAACTTCATCTTCACGGTCTTCGCGCCGCTCGCCAGCGCCAGCAGTTGATGGCCGAGGCAGATGCCGAATACCGGAATATCGGTCTCCAGGAACTTCTCAATCGCGTCGATAGCGTAATCACAAGGCGCCGGGTCGCCAGGGCCGTTGGACAGGAAAATACCGTCCGGATTCATTTTCAGCACCTCTTCGGCGGAGGTCTTTGCCGGAACCACCGTCAGGCGGCAGCCGCGATCGACCAGCATGCGCAGGATATTGCGCTTGGCGCCGAAATCGTAGGCCACCACGTGGAACGGCAGCTCGCTTTCCGCTTTGGCTTCCGGCAGGTCGCCCGCCAGCGTCCAGCTCCCCTGCGTCCAGCTGTAGGTTTCTGCGGTGGTTACTTCCTTCGCCAGATCCATACCGTTGAGGCCCGGGAACGCTTTCGCTTTTTCCAGCGCCAGCTGCGCATCCGGGCTATCGCCGGCGATGATGCAGCCGTTCTGCGCGCCTTTTTCGCGCAGCAGGCGGGTCAGCTTACGGGTATCGATATCGGCAATCGCCACGATATTGTGGCGCTTCAGATAAGAAGAGAGGTCTTCGGTATTGCGGAAGTTGCTGGCAATCAGCGGCAGATCGCGAATGACCAGACCCTGCGCATGTACCTGAGAAGACTCTTCATCGGCGGCATTGGTGCCGACGTTGCCGATATGGGGATAGGTTAGAGTGACGATTTGGCGGGAATAGGAAGGATCAGTGAGGATTTCTTGATAACCGGTCATTGAAGTATTGAAAACGACTTCCCCAACCGCCGTGCCGGTAGCCCCAATGGCCCGACCGTGAAACTGGGTTCCGTCTTCCAGAACCAATAGCGCTGACTTAATCAAAACACCCTCCAGAGAATATCCACTCACTTTATTTGCATATTAATTCATAATGTAGATCTGAATCAATGCAAATCTGTTGCCCGCAGAATTTTGGCAAACGGCGGCATTCTGGAGAGATGGCGGGTAAAAGTCAACTTAAAGCGGATATTTTTAATCTTGTTTCAGGCCACTATTCAGTAATACCTGCCTTAACGGGCAAAAAGATCACCTAACTCGCCCGGGAAAACGCTTGCGGAGGAGGATGTTTGTAAAATCGCCGGGCAGGGATTGAAAAAGTAGACCAGATGGTCAAAATTTACAATAAAACAACAAAAATAAGGCAGATAAGATAGTGTTTTTCAGGCTTGGCGATAAAAAATCGCTTAAACAGCAAAAATAAAAAAGGGCAATAAAATATTGCCCCTTGCAATCAATTACTTATTGAAAGCAATAACCACATCACGATGGGTAATAATCGTTATAAAGAATTCAATTCAAGCACATCACGCATATCAAAAAGACCATTTTTCTTGCCTTTTAGCCATAATGCAGAACGAACGGCACCATTTGCAAAAGTCATTCGGCTGGAAGCCTTATGGCTGATTTCAATACGTTCGCCGATATCCGCAAACATCGCCGTATGTTCGCCGACGATATCCCCGGCGCGCACGGTCGCAAAGCCGATGGTGCCGGGAACGCGTTCGCCGGTATAGCCTTCGCGACTGTAGACCGCACACGCTTTCAGATCTTTATCCAGGGCTCCGGCAATCGCCTCGCCCATCGCCAGCGCCGTACCCGATGGCGCATCCACTTTGTGACGATGATGCGCTTCAATAATCTCAATATCGGTATAGTCGCCCATCACCTTCGCCGCTTTTTCCAGCAGCTTAAGCATCACGTTGACGCCGACGCTGAAGTTGGCGGCAAACACGATGGCGATCTCCTGGGAAGCGTCGCGAATCGCCTGCTTCCCGGCGTCGTCAAACCCGGTGGTGCCGATAACCATGCCTTTGCCGTGTTGACGACAAAACGCAAGATGGGCAAGCGTGCCTTCCGGGCGGGTAAAATCGATGAAAACGTCAAAATCGTCTTTTACCGCCTCAAGGCTGCTTTGCACCACCACCCCTGATCTGCCCGCGCCCGCCAGTTCGCCCGCATCGCTGCCGAGCAGCGAGGAACCTTCGCGCTCCAGCGCCGCGCCAAGCGCCGCGCCGTCCATCTGCTGTACCGCCTGAATTAACTGGCGTCCCATCCGGCCGCCCGCGCCCGCGATGGCCACGCGGATTTGTGCATCATGCATAGCTATTCTCTTTTGTTAACACTACGTAAATTGTTTTCAGAGTAACCAGCTCATCGATGGGCCGCTACTCAAAAACACCGATAATTAGAAATTTATGACAAACTGCCGCCGATATCAGTAAAAACTATAAGATTGTGCCGGGAATTTGCCGTGGAGTAGTGAGAAGCGAGGAGCGCGCGCAGTCCGCAACCCCGGCCTGGCCCTGTATGGCCAATCCGGGGAATACGGCGACAGAAAAGCAGCGATTAGTGGAGGAATAGCTCGCCGGCAGGGAAACCGGACAGGAACCAGGTGACCGCCAGCAGGTCGGCGCTACCGCCCGGGCTAAGGTGGCGAATAATCAGCTCATCATCCAGCCGGCGCAGCGCGTCCAGCCCGCCGTCGGTCAGCACCCCGCCTTCCCACAGCAGCTTTTGCGCCTGCTGCTGAACAAAATTGAGCCCTTCCAGCCCGCCGCGCGACACCAGATTGGTATCGTCATTCCAGGCCATCAGGTGCAGCAGAGTCTGCAGTAACGCCAGATTGGTATCGCCGGTGTCCGCCATAACGCGATTGAAGACCGGCATCGCCTGGGTGCGCACGGTGCGAAAGCCGCTTTCCGCTTCGCCTCTGGCGCCGGAGAGCCCGTAGCGCAGGAAATGCCCTTCGCCTTTACTGACCTTCATTCCTTCAGGAGAGGAGAGCTCGCGCCCGACCAGGCCGCGGCAGAAGCGGGCCACCTGATCGCAAACCCGGTGCTGTTCAACCGGCTCCCCTCTGGCCACCAGCCTTCCCGCCGCCGCGCTGAGCAGGCCAAAAGCGAAGATCGCGCCGCGATGGGTATTCACCCCGCCGGTAGCCTCCAGCATATCCGTCTCGCACGCCATGCCCACCGGACGCAGCATCGTCAATACCTGTTCCGGCGTGATATTGGCCGTGTCGTGGCCCATAATGAAAAACTTCTCCATCCATGGCGCGACAGCCGCCGTGCTGGCCTCAAAGGAGGCCAGATCCATATCCCGATGCGCGCCGGCGTTACGAATATCCACCAGGCCCGGTTTCGGCGTCAGGCGGACTTCGGTCAACAGCGCCCGTTCCACGCGAGAAACCATCTCCTCCGCCGTCACCACGTGACGGCTCAACGGGCGACGCTGGCTTATCATCACTTCGCTCATGCCTTTCTCCTCAGCGCGTTTAACCGGCGCTTTTAACCTGATGAATGACATCAATCACTGAACCGTCGCGATAGCGCACCACGGCCACCACCCGATCGGTGAAGGCGATCGGGTCAGGCTTGCCGGTCAACAGTTCGGCGCGCTGCTGCAGTTCTTCAATGGTCAGCAGCGGGATACCCGCGTTACGCAGGTTATCAATCAGGTCCTGACGCGCCGGGTTGACGGCGATACCGTGATCGGTGACCAGCACATCCACGCTGGCACCCGGCGTCACGCGAGTCAGCACCTTCTCCACCACGCACGGGATGCGCCCACGCACCAGCGGCGCGGTGATAATGGTTAAATCCGCGCCCGCCGCCGTATCGCTGTGGCCGCCGGACGCGCCGCGCAGCACGCCGTTGGAGCCGGTCATCACGTTAACGTTGAAGCCAGTATCGATCTCCAGCGCGCTCAGCATCACCACGTTCAGGCGTTCGCAGGAGACGCCTTTCGAGCCGGGATTGGCGTACTGATTAGCGGAAATTTCAATATGGTTAGGGTTATTGGCCAGCGAACGCGCGGCATCGCCGTCAAAAGACTGGGTATCCAGCAGCGCTTTGATCAGCCCCTTTTCGTGCAGATCGACCATCGTGCCGGTGATCCCGCCCAGACCAAAGCTGGCGGTAATGTTGTTACGACGCATCTTATCTTCGAGGAAACGGGTCACCGCCAGCGATGCGCCGCCGGTCCCCGTCTGCAAAGAGAAACCGTCTTTGAAATAGCCAGAATGTTCGATCACCTTCGCCGCCTGGCGGGCGATCAGCAGCTCGCGCGGGTTGCTGGTCAAACGGATCGCCCCGGCGGTGATTTTCGCCGGATCGCCGACCTCGTCGACCTGCACGATCAGATCCACCCGTTCCTGGGCGATGCTGGCCGGATAGTTTGGATAATCCACCCACTCTTCGGTGAGCAGCACCACGCATCCGGCGGCCTCGGCATCCACTCTGGCGTAGCCCAGCGATCCGCAGCGGGATTTACCGCTAAAGCCGTTGGCGTTGCCATACTCATCGCAGCACGGCACGCCGAGGAACGCCACATCAATGCGTAGCTCACCGGTTTGCACTAAATGCGCCCGGCCGCCGTGAGAGTGGATTTGTACCGGGTTTTCCATCAGGCCAGCGGAGATCGCTTCGCCCAGCTTACCGCGCAGACCTGAGGTATAAATCTGCCGGATCACGCCATTCTTAATATGCTCAATCAGCGGCCAGTGGGCATCGATAAGCGAGCTTGAAGCCAGCGTCAGATCGCGAAACCCCATTTCAGCCAGCTTCGCCACCACCATATTGACCACCTTGTCGCCGCCGCGGAAGGCGTGGTGAAAAGAGATGGTCATGCCGTTTTGCAGCCCGGAACGGCGAATCGCCTCCTCCAGCGAGACGCAGATTTTACGCTGCCGCTTTTCGCTTTCGCTGGCCAGCCACGGGCTCTGCGCCGTCACGCCCGCATAGGGCGCTAATCCTTCCGGCATCACGTACTGCTGATTAAGCATTGCTACGGTCTCTTTCATTATTTACTCCTTAATCACGAATGCCGGAAGCCGACAGCGCCACGACTTTGCGCGCATGATCGATAATCGGTCCATCTATCATCTTGCCGTTCAGCGATACCACGCCCAGACCGCGCGCTTCCGCCTCTTCCGCCGCCGCGATCACCTCCCGCGCATGTTCAACTTCTTTCAGCGTGGGGGCATAAACCTGGTGCAGCAGCTCAATCTGGCGCGGGTTGACCAGCGATTTACCGTTAAAGCCAAGATTCTTCGCCAGATTCGCTTCCGCGAGGAAACCCTCTTCATTGTTAATATCCGACCACACCACGTCGTACGCCGCGATCCCGGCGACGCGCGCCGCGTGCAGCACCGCGCAGCGGGCGTAAAACAGTTCGGTGCCGTCGCCGCGGCTGGTGCCCATATCCATAACGTAATCGAAGGCCGCCAGCGCGATGGCCGACAGGCGCGGGCTGGCGCGAGCAATCTCAACCGCGTTCACTACGCCCAGCGCCGACTCTATCGCCGCCATTAATTTCGTGCTGCCCACTTCCCGGCCGCATTCGCGCTCAATCCGCTCGACCTGCGCTTCCAGCTCATAGATATCTTCTTTGCTATCGGTTTTCGGCAGGCGCACCATATCGACGCCCGCGCGCACCACCGCCTCAAGGTCGGCGAGACCAAACGGCGTGCTGAGCGGGTTAATGCGCACCACGGTTTCCACGTCCCGGTAGAGCGGATGCTGTAGCGCATGATGCACCAGCAGGCGGGCGGTATCTTTTTCACGGAGCGAGACGGCATCTTCGAGATCGAACATCACCGCGTCAGCGCCGTAAACAAATGAGGTGCTTAACATCGCGGCGTTGGCGCCGGGGATAAACAGCATACTGCGACGAGGTTTCATAGCTGACTCCAGTGCGGTTGAGATTGTTGCGCCGCGCGCAGCGCCGCGGCCTGAACCCGAGCCTTCAGTACGCATTCGAGCGCGCCTTTATCATCGACGACGACGTTCGCCCGGCTCACCCCAAGCTGCGTCAGCGTCTCTCTGACCACCCGCTCAATCGCCGCGCCAAACTGCTGCTTCACAATGCTGTCGATTTCAAGCTGAATACCTGGCTCATTCGCAGGCCCGATCCTGACCATCACATCGCTGGATTCCAGCGTGCCGGCCAGGGCGTCAATCATCATTTCCATAGAGGCTGATCCTTAGTTATGGAGGTAAATCAGGCGGTTTGGTGTTCGCTTTCCGCCAGATGCATCAGAAAAGAGAGGGTTCCCGGCGGCACCAGCGGCGCAATCGACGACCACTGGCGCTGCTGATACAGCCTGCGCACCCGGGAAGCGGAAATGGGCGCGCCCTCTTTCTCAACCCGCGCCAGCTCAACCACCTGAATCGCCGGCGCGTCGCCCGGCGCTTCCAGCAGCTGGCGCATACGCTGGTTGTAGCGACGGGTTAATTCACACAGCGGTTCGCTGCCGACAAAGCGGTGGGTCACGCCCAGCGCCGGGGCTAAACGTTCGCGGAAAAGCTGCAGATCGATCTGGCTGTGGCAATCGTCAACCACGCCTTTGTCTTTAAGGAAGTAGCCGGGAAAAGTGGCGCGCGAGATAAGATAGGCCGACCCCGGATGCAGGGTCACGTTGGCGATCCCGGCGATCCCCTGTTCAATCAGCGCCACGCGATCGCGGTAGCGGAAAAACGAAGCATCTTCCTTCACCACGAACAGATGCAGCCAGTCGCAGCGTTGAGCCGCCTGTTCCACCAGCCAACGATGCCCCAGGGTAAAGGGATTGGCGTTCATCACGATGGCGCCGATTTTTTCGCCGGGCTGACGATACATCGTAAGCTGGCGGCAATAGCGGGCCAGACGTTCGCGGCTATTTTCCATTAACACGGCCTGATCCCCCGCGCGGGCGATAGGCCAGAACCCGGCGCAGGAGAAGAGCGCCGCGTTATAGGGTTTAGTGAACAGAAATAGTTCGCTGCGGCCCAGCTCATACGCCAGGGTCATCAGTTCAGTCAGCAGCTTCAGGCTGAGCCCTTCCCCCTGCAGCGACGGGTCGACGGCAATACACTTCAGAACGCATCCGGCAATGGCGCCGCAGCCGACAATGCGCCGCTGGTACTCGACGATAATCGCCCATTCGCAGTCCGCCTCCAGCGAGAGCTGGTGCTGATGAAGAAAGAGGTCAACGGCCTCTCGCCGCCGGGGGTCGAGCTGTACCGCGACGCGTTTTACTATCAGATTCATTTTTTTCGCGCTTCATTGACCAAAACGAGCTGTATTTCGCCATCGTTCCCGCAGCGGTTCTTTTATTTCAATCACATTTTTCCGCGTACCTTAATTGGCTTTATGGTTTTTATGTTGTTAATTAATTCAGAAGAATAAAAACAATTAAATTAATTAAAAACACGACTAATCAGTGAAGATAATCACATATCGCCGGGGAACATATTTATTATTATGCCGCCGTCCTATTATTGTTTTTTCTAACAGCATTAATACACAAAATCATTCAAGTTGCATCGAGGCGGTAACTGAATGAATCCCCAGGAGCTTACGCATAGTAAGTGACTGGGGTGAGTGAAGGCTGCCAACAAAGAGGCAGCTTGAAGGATGATGTGTATATTCCTTTTTTTAACAGGGTGACGTCATATGACTAATATGAGCCAGGCTCCATCTGCGGAGAAAAAAGGGGTTAGCGATATTCTGGGGTTTAAAATCTTCGGCATGCCGCTACCGCTTTACGCCTTTGCGTTAATCACTTTACTACTTTCACACTTTTATAATGCCCTGCCGACCGACATTGTTGGTGGCTTCGCGATCATGTTTATTATTGGCGCCATTTTTGGCGAAATTGGCAAACGCCTGCCAATCTTCAATAAATATATTGGCGGCGCGCCGGTGATGATCTTCCTCGTGGCCGCCTATTTCGTTTACGCCGGCATTTTCACCCAGAAAGAAATTGATGCAATCACTAATGTGATGGATAAAAGTAACTTCCTGAACTTATTCATCGCAGTATTGATTACCGGCGCAATCCTCTCGGTTAACCGTAAGCTGCTGCTGAAATCTCTGCTGGGTTATATTCCGACCATTTTAATGGGGATCCTCGGCGCATCCATCTTCGGGATTATCATTGGCCTGTGCTTCGGTATCTCCATCGACCGCATCATGATGCTGTACGTCCTGCCGATTATGGGCGGCGGCAACGGCGCGGGCGCGGTGCCGCTGTCTGAAATTTATCACTCCGTCACCGGCCGTTCGCGTGAAGAGTACTACTCCACCGCGATTGCTATCCTGACCATCGCCAACATCTTTGCCATCGTCTTTGCCGCGCTGCTCGATATTATCGGTAAAAAGCACACCTGGCTGAGCGGCGAAGGCGAGCTGGTGCGCAAGGCCTCCTTCAAAGTAGAAGATGATGAAAAAGCGGGCCAGATTACCCATCGCGAAACCGCCGTCGGCCTGGTGCTCGCCACAACCTGCTTCCTGCTGGCCTACGTTATCGCCAAGAAAATTCTGCCAAGCATTGGCGGCGTCTCTATCCACTATTTCGCCTGGATGGTGCTGATCGTCGCGGCGCTGAACGCTTCCGGCCTCTGCTCGCCGGAGATCAAAGCCGGGGCCAAACGCCTGTCTGACTTCTTCTCTAAGCAGCTGCTGTGGGTACTGATGGTCGGCGTCGGCGTGTGCTACACCGACCTGCAGGAAATTATCGACGCGATTACCTTCGCGAACGTCATCATCGCGGCGGTGATCGTGGTGGGTGCGGTCGTCGGCGCGGCCGTCGGCGGCTGGATGATTGGCTTCTTCCCGATTGAGTCCGCGATCACCGCCGGTCTGTGCATGGCCAACCGCGGCGGCTCGGGCGACCTGGAAGTGCTCTCGGCCTGTAACCGTATGAATCTTATCTCTTATGCGCAAATCTCCTCCCGTCTGGGCGGCGGTATTGTGCTGGTCATCGCCAGCATTGTGTTCGGCATGATGATGTAACCAACACGCACGATGGCGATGTTTGAGCGTCAACCACAGCGGTGCTCTTTAGGGTCCAGAGCCGGGGGCGGCTTCGGGAAATCCACCCTACTCCTTAGCCGGAAGTATCGTTTGGTTAGCCTTCAAACACGCCGTCGTGCCCTTACTTTAGGGTCTTTCAATGACTGAAGCTGTACTGCTGGGTGAAGGCTTCACCCTGATGTTCCTCGGCATGGGGTTCGTGCTGGCGTTTCTGTTTCTGCTGATTTTCGCCATCCGCGGCATGTCCGCCGCCGTCAACCGCTTCTTCCCGGAACCGGCTCCCGCGCTGAAGGCCACACCTGCCGCCGCGCCCGCTGACGACTTCGCCCGCTTAAAGCCGGTAATTGTCGCCGCTATTCACCACCATCGCCGCCTTAACCCTTAATTCACGGAGGAATCCATGACCGTTGCCATTACCGATGTCGTCCTGCGCGACGCCCACCAGTCCCTTTTTGCCACCCGCCTGCGCCTCGACGATATGCTCCCCGTCGCCGCGCGGCTCGACGACGTGGGCTACGGCTCCCTCGAATGCTGGGGCGGCGCCACCTTCGACGCCTGCATCCGCTTTCTCGGCGAAGACCCCTGGGTCCGCCTGCGCGAACTGAAAAAGGCCATGCCGAAGACCCCGCTGCAGATGCTGCTCCGCGGCCAGAATCTGCTCGGCTACCGCCACTACGCCGATGACGTGGTGCAGCGCTTCGTCGAGCGCGCCGTCAAAAACGGTATGGACGTGTTCCGCGTCTTCGACGCCATGAACGACCCGCGCAATATGCAGGCCGCCCTGCAGGCGGTGCGCAGCCACGGTGCGCACGCCCAGGGCACGCTCTCCTACACCACCAGTCCGGCCCACACCCTGCAGACCTGGCTCGACCTGACCGAACAGCTGCTGGAGACCGGCGTCGATTCCATCGCGATTAAGGACATGTCCGGCATTCTCACCCCGATGGCGGCCTTTGAGCTGGTGAGCGAAATCAAGAAGCGCTACGACGTCAGGCTGCACCTGCATGCTCATGCCACCACCGGGATGGCGGAGATGGCCCTGCTGAAGGCCATCGAGGCCGGCGTCGACGGCGTCGATACCGCCATCTCGTCCATGAGCGCCACCTACGGCCACCCGGCCACCGAGGCGCTGGTGGCGACGCTGGCCGGAACGGAACATGACACCGGGCTGGATATCCTCAGGCTTGAGAGCATCGCGGCGTACTTCCGCGAGGTGCGCAGAAAATACCACGCCTTCGAAGGCCAGCTGAAAGGCACCGACAGCCGTATCCTTGTGGCCCAGGTGCCGGGCGGCATGCTCACCAACCTCGAAGGCCAGCTGAAGCAGCAGAACGCCGCCCACCGTCTGGATGAGGTGCTGGCGGAAATCCCCCGCGTGCGCGAAGACCTCGGCTTTATCCCGCTGGTCACCCCCACCTCGCAGATTGTCGGCACCCAGGCGGTGCTTAACGTCCTCACCGGGGAGCGCTACAAAACCATTGCGAAGGAGACCGCCGGCATTCTGAAGGGCGAGTACGGCCACACCCCGGTGCCGGTCAATGCGGCATTACAGGCCCGCGTGCTGGACGGCGCCGAAGCCATCACCTGCCGCCCGGCGGACCTGCTGAAGCCGGAGCTGGCGGAGCTGGAAGCCGACGTGAAGCGCCAGGCGCAGGAGAAGGGCATCACGCTTGCGGAGAACGCCATCGACGACGTGCTCACCGTGGCGCTGTTCCCGCAGGTCGGCCTGAAGTTCCTTGAGAACCGCCATACCCCGGCGGCCTTTGAGCCAGTACCGAAGGTGGAAACCGCGCAGCCGGTGGCAAAAGCGGAGAAACCGGCCGCCTCCGGCGTCTACACCGTGGAAGTGGAAGGGAAAGCCTTTGTGGTGAAGGTCAGCGACGGCGGCGATATCAGCCCGCTGACGGCGGCCGCTCCGGCGGCGCCTTCCGCCCCGGCTCAGGTTGCCGCCCCGGCAGGCACCGGTACGCCGGTAACCGCGCCACTGGCAGGCACCATCTGGAAAGTCATCGCCGGCGAGGGCCAGGCGGTGGCCGAGGGCGACGTACTGCTGATTCTGGAGGCCATGAAGATGGAAACCGAAATCCGCGCCGCGCAGGCCGGGACCGTGCGCGGTATCGCGGTGAAATCCGGGGACGCGGTCGCGGTGGGCGACACCCTGCTGAGCCTGGCGTAAGGAAGAGGAACGGAAATGGAAAGTCTGAACGCCCTGATTCAGGGCATGGGGCTGATGCACCTCGGCGCCGGCCAGGCCGTCATGCTGCTGGTGAGCCTGCTGCTGCTGTGGCTGGCCATCGCGAAGAAGTTCGAGCCGCTGCTGCTGCTGCCGATTGGCTTCGGCGGGCTGCTGTCGAATATTCCCGAGGCCGGGCTGGCGCTGACCGCCCTGGAGAGCCTGCTGGCCCATCACGACGCCGGGCAGCTGGCGGTGATTGCCGCGAAGCTTAACTGTACGCCGGATGTCCACGCCATCAAAGAGGCACTGGCCCTGGCGCTGCCGTCGGTGCAGGGACAGATGGAGGACCTCGCCGTGGATATGGGCTACTCCGCCGGGGTACTGGCCATCTTCTATAAGGTCGCCATCGGCTCGGGCATCGCCCCGCTGGTGATATTTATGGGCGTCGGGGCGATGACCGACTTTGGCCCGCTGCTGGCCAACCCGCGCACCCTGCTGCTGGGGGCGGCGGCGCAGTTCGGCATCTTCGCCACGGTGCTCGGGGCGCTGACGCTGAACTACTTCGGGATTATCAGCTTCACCCTGCCGCAGGCGGCGGCCATCGGCATCATCGGCGGCGCGGACGGCCCGACGGCGATTTACCTCTCCGGGAAACTGGCGCCGGAATTACTCGGCGCCATCGCGGTGGCGGCGTACTCGTATATGGCGCTAGTGCCGTTAATCCAGCCGCCAATTATGAAGGCGCTGACCAGCGAGAAGGAGCGGAAAATCCGCATGGTGCAGCTGCGCACGGTGAGTAAGCGGGAAAAAATCCTCTTTCCGGCGGTACTGCTGCTGCTGGTGGCGCTGCTGCTGCCGGACGCGGCGCCGCTGCTGGGGATGTTCTGCTTCGGCAACCTGATGCGCGAGAGCGGGGTGGTGGAGCGCCTGAGCGACACGGTGCAGAACGGGCTGATAAATATCGTGACCATTTTCCTCGGGCTGTCGGTGGGGGCCAAGCTGGTGGCGGACAAGTTCCTGCAGCCGCAGACGCTGGGGATACTGGTGCTGGGCGTGATTGCGTTCTGCGTGGGGACGGCGGCGGGGGTGCTGATGGCGAAGCTGCTGAACCTGTGCAGCCGGAACAAAATCAACCCGCTGATTGGCTCGGCCGGGGTATCGGCGGTGCCGATGGCGGCCAGGGTATCGAACAAAGTGGGTCTGGAGTCGGATGCGCAGAACTTCCTGCTGATGCACGCGATGGGCCCGAACGTGGCGGGGGTGATTGGCTCGGCGATTGCCGCCGGGGTGATGCTCAAGTACGTGCTGGCGATGTAAAAACGCGTTGTTCCCGGCTCGCGCTGCGCTTAGCCGGGCTACCCGCCCGGACGGGCGTCGCGCGCCGCCTCCGGGAAATACTCCAGGCTACGGCGCAAAAGCCCGATCGGGTGGTACGTAAAACGTCGTATTCCTACTGGATGAGTTCTGAAATCAGTAAATCTGTGGGCCGATTCAGCGCCGTCGGCCCCTAAAAAAGAGAAAATGACCTTTTGATGTCAATTCGCCCAATGTTTGCCCGAAAAATCACGCACTGGTTTGCCCGACGTTCGTTTCAGAACCGCATCTTCCTGTTGATCCTGTTTACCTCGACAATCGTGATGCTGGCCATGTCGTGGTATCTCACCAGCATTACGGAGGAACGCCTGCATTACCAGGTGGGACAGCGCGCGCTGATTCAGGCCATGCAGATCTCCGCCATGCCCGAACTGGTTGACGCGGTAGAAAAGCACGATTTACCGCGCATTAAAGAACTTATCGACCCGATGCGATCGTTTTCCGACGCCACCTATATCACCGTCGGTGACGCGAAAGGCCGGCGCCTGTATCACGTGAATCCAGAGGAAATCGGTAAATCGATGGAAGGCGGAGACAGCGACGAGGCGCTGTATAACGCCAAAAGCTACGTGTCGGTGCGTAAAGGATCGCTCGGTTCGTCATTACGCGGCAAGTCGCCGATCCAGGACAGCACCGGGAAGGTAATCGGAATTGTATCGGTGGGCTACACCATCGAACAGTTAGAAAACTGGCTGAGTCTGCAAATCGGATCGCTGATGATCCCGATGGCGATCATGCTGCTTCTGCTGCTCTACTGTGCCCGGCGCTTCTCGCTGCATATCAAAAAACAGATGCTGAATATGGAACCACAGCAGCTCTCACAGCTGCTTATCCAGCAGAGCGTCCTGTTTGAATCGGTCTTTGAGGGGCTGATAGCCATTGACTCCCACTACCGAATTACCGCCATCAATCAAACCGCAAGGAGGCTATTAAACCTGAGCCAGCCGGAAACTATCCTGATTGGCAAAAGCATCAGCAGCGTGATCTCTCAGGAAGCATTCTTCTATGACGCGCCGCAGACAAACAAAAAAGACGAGATCGTTACTTTTAATCAGATTAAAGTGATCGCCAGCCGTATGGCCGTCACGCTTAATAACGAGCCCCAGGGCTGGGTCATTAGCTTTCGCAGTAAAGACGATATCAACACTCTGAGCCTGCAGCTCAGCCAGGTCCAGCAGTACGCGGATAACCTGCGCGCCGTACAGCACGAGCATCGCAATCTGATCTCCACCATTGCCGGGCTGCTGTTTTTAAAACGCTACGATAACGCGCTGGATCTTATTCAGCAGCAGTCTGAGAGCCACCAGAAAGTGCTCGATTTTATTGCCCGCAATTTTAAAGTGAACCACCTTGCCGGGCTGCTGATCGGCAAATATTACCGCGCCAAAGAGCTCGGATTAGAGCTGATCTTCGATCCCGCCTGTCACGTTGAAACTCTCCCCTCTTCGCTGTCGCATAACGAATGGATCTCGATCGTCGGCAATTTGCTGGATAACGCCTACAACGCCGCCCTACGTCAGCCGGCAGGTTCAAAGCAGATCGAATGCCTGATCAACAGCGAGGGCGGCGAAGCGATCGTCGAGATCGCCGACCAGGGCTGCGGGATTGAGGAATCGCTGCGCGATCGTATTTTTGAGCGCGGCGTGACCAGCAGCGGCAGCGGCGATCACGGCATCGGACTCTGGCTGGTTCGCAGCTACGTTGAGCAGGCGGGCGGCAATATCGTCGTCGATGACAACATCCCTTTTGGCACTATTTTTACCCTTTATATCCCCCTGACCCGAGATGAACACCATGGATAGCATCACCACTCTCATCGTTGAAGACGAACCTATGCTGGCGGAAATTCTGGTGGATACCATCAAGCAATTTCCCCAGTTCGAAGTCATTGGCATTGCGGATAAACTGGAAAGCGCAAAAAAGATGCTTCGCCTCTATCAGCCCCAGCTCACCCTGCTGGATAACTTCTTACCCGATGGCAAAGGACTCGATTTGATCCGCCACGCCGTCAATACTCATTATAAAGGGCGCATCATTTTCATCACCGCCGACAACCATATGGATACCATCAGCGAAGCCCTGCGGATGGGCGTTTTTGATTACCTGATTAAACCCGTTCACTATCAGCGCCTGCAGCATACGCTTGAGCGTTTTGCCCGCTATCGCAGCTCTCTTCGCTCAAGCGAGCAGGCAAGCCAGACCCATGTTGACGCCCTGTTCAATATCCAGGCAAAAGAGCACGCGGAAGCCGCAGGCTCTCCGCTGCGGGGTATTGATGAGAGCACTTTTAATCGGGTATTACAGCTCTTTGCCGACCCGGAAACGGTCCATACCGCAGACACCCTGGCCCGTATTCTCGGCAGTAGTAAAACCACCGCCCGCCGCTACCTTGAGCAGGGCGTTAAAAACGATTTCCTTGAGGCTGAAATCAGCTATGGCAAAGTCGGCAGACCGGAGCGGATTTATCACGGTAAACATCCTGCGCATATTTAAGCACCAGGAGATGCCCTGTTGAGTGTGCATCTCCTTTCACTCGCTTATTCCACCGCGTAGCTGACAATAATTTGCCCTTTTTTCATCTTCACCTGGGAAATGACGACTTTACCCAGTTCGGACAGGCTGGCCACGTGCGTCCCGCCGCAGGGATAGCTCTGCATATCGCCAAACCCGACCTTGCGCAGGCCATCGGCAAAAGTAAGCTGACGCGGTAAATTGTCTGCCTGCCAGGCCTCAACTTTTTCCAGCAGCGCGCTGGCCTCGGGCAGCCCACCATGCGCGCCTGGGGCAAAAATAATACGGCTTTCTCCCGGCCAGTGATGTCCTTTTATCGGCTGCCACCCCGACAGCTCCCCGGCCTGGGCAAGCACGTGCCCGGCGGAGTGCAGGCGCGCGTGCAGCCGCCGGCTCTCTGGATCGATGCGAATCGTGACCTCGCCGGCCGGCAGCGGCTGTGAAACGATATGCGCCACGCTATCGCCGCGGCTAACCACACCCTCGACGGCGAGGCCGGCAATCCAGCCGCGATCCGCCGGCTGCCCGCCGCCCTGCGGGTGAAACAGCGTGCGATCCAGCTCAATGGCATAGCGGCCATCGGCTTCTCTCAGGCAGTTGACGACTTGCGCAAGGCATTCAGCGGCATAGCTGGTGTAATAAAGGCGTTCAGTCATGGTTGTCCTCCTCTTTGTCAGGACAGTATATTGATATTGCTGGCGGCGATAATCCCGCCTGACATCAACGCAATTTTGCTCCGGAAGCACAAATGAATCTGAGCCTACTGCCCGACCTCGCCCTGTTCGTACAGATTGTGGAACAGGGCAGCTTCTCCGCCGTCGCACGCCAGGCCGGCGCAACGCCTTCGGCGATCAGCCGCAGCGTCTCGCGCCTGGAGCAGGAGATGGGCTGCAAGCTGCTGCACCGCACCACGCGCAAGCTGCGCCTCAGCGATGCCGGGAAAATGGTGTATGAACATGCGCTGGAGATGCTGGAGTCGGCGCGTCTGGCCATGGACTCCGCCAGCAGTACCCAGGCGGTGGCGCAGGGCAAGCTCACGCTCAGCGTGCCGAAAGCCGTGGGACGGTTTGCCATTCACCCGTTGATGCTGGAATTTTTTAACCACTACCCGAAGATCGACGTCTGCCTGCGGCTTGAGGATCGGGTTCTCGATTTTATTGATGACGGCATCGATCTGGCGCTGCGTATCACCCACACCCCTTCCCCGGGGCTACACGGTAAACCGTTAATGACCATCAGCCACGTCATCTGCGCGACGCCCGGCTATCTGGAGCACTATGCAACGCCGCAAACGCCGCAGGATCTGCGCGAACATAGCTGTATCAGCCTTGGCGAGACGCCCGCCGATTCGCGCTGGAAGTTCCGCCGCGGGGGGAAAACGGAAACGATCCAGACCCACGGCCGCTACGCCGCCAACCATACCGCCGTGCGCCTCGATGCCGTGAAGCAGAATCTGGGCATCGGCAGCCTGCCGCTGTTTACCGCCCGTGAGGCGCTGGCGCGCGGCGAGATTGTGCAGATTTTACCGGAGTGGGAGTTTATCAGCCGCTATTCCGGCCAGCTCTGGCTATTGTGGTCGGGCAATAAGCATATGCCCGCCAGAATGCGGGCGATGATTGATTATCTTAGCGAGAAGATGAAGCCGGCTTCAGGCAGCCCAGCTTTAGCGCAGCGATCGAAAACCACGGAATAAGCGGCTATGAATAAAAACGGGGATGCGATATCACCCCCGTTGATTCAACTTGATGACCAGTATCGTTTACTGATGGTGGGTTGTTAAGCGTAATTTATTATAATTAATCAGGCTTCCCGCCTTAATTATCTCCCGCTCTGCTGAGGTGAGCCCCTCCATGTAAAGAGAGATCTCTTTAATGGGGCGATCGTGGCCGATCACGAACGCGGTAATCTGACGCAGATCGGTTTCCAGGGCTGACCTGATCCCCGGGATATAGATGAAGTCGCCGACCTCAAACTCCGGCAGCGCCTTTATCTGCAATGGCAACATTCCCCAGTTAATCACGTTCGTACGATAGCGCTTCGTGGCATACTGCTGGGCAATATTTGCCAGGCCACCAAGGACTCTCTGGCAGCTGGCGGCTTGCTCTCGTGCAGAACCATCGCCGGGTTTGACCGCATAAACCATGCTGCCAATCTCCGTCTGCTCAAGCGTGACATTTTCCTGCCCCGGCAGTTGGCGGATCCGGGAAAAAACCTCCTCTAGCTGCGGATCCATGCGACAAGGATCGTCCCCCTCGATCCGTGATTTTTCCAGCGCCGCAATCTTCTTACTACGGCCGACATAGCCCGGATCGCGTCGCGAAAGGGTAAACTCAGCCAGCCCTAACGGATTGGAGCGAAATGATGAGGTTTCGCCTGATGGAATCAGTTCATCGGTGGTGGTCACCGGATCCATGATTTTTGAGGTCACGTTTAACAAAATATTGTCCGTTAGCTCACTCATCTCCGGCCAGTCTTTAATATTCGGACCATAAATCAGCGACTGTTGCGTCGCCCCCTTAATAAAGCCTTGATAAACACGATTTTTATAAGGCGAAACATCAAATTCATACTGCGGAATATTTTCCCAGCAATCGAGTTCACAAGCCGATGTCAGCACGCCCCCATTGGCAGCCGTCGCCGCTATGGAGCGGGCATCCATCAGCGCAACGGCCGACATTTGCCCATTCCCGGGTTTTGATCCTTCTCGGTTTGGAAAATTACGCGTCGTGTGGCGAATACTTAACCCGTTGTGCATGGGCGTATCGCCTGCGCCGAAGCAGGGGCCGCAAAATGCGGTGCGCATAATCGCGCCGGCGCTCAACAGCGCGCTGGTCATGCCTTTTTTAGTCAGGTCCATCAATACCGGTTGGGAGGAGGGATATATCGACAGAGAGAAAGCGTTGTCACCACAGGAGTGGTTTTTTAAGGCATGTGCCGCTTCGACCACGTTAACATAATTTCCACCAGCGCAGCCGGCGATGATCCCCTGCTGAATCCGCAGCTTTCCATGTTCGACTTTATCCAGCAGGGAGAGCCTGGCGCGTCCCTGGGAAATGTTATCCGCCGCAATCTCAACTTCGTGCAAAATATCCTGCAAATTCTCATTAAGCGTATCAATTTCATATACGTTGGCAGGGTGAAAAGGCAAGGCGATCATCGGCTTGATGGTGCTTAAATTCACTTCTATGCAGCCATCATAGTAGGCCATCTCTTTTGCTGAGAGCGGACGATAGTCTTGTTCCCTGCCGTGAATACGCAGGTAGTTTTTTGTCTCTTCATCCGTTTGCCAGATGGACGATAAACAGGTGGTCTCCGTGGTCATCACATCTACGCTATTCCTGAAGTCGGTAGACATTGTCGCCACCCCAGGCCCCACAAACTCCATAACTTTATTTTTCACATAACCGCGCTCGAACACCGCGCCAATTATCGCCAGGGCAATATCCTGAGGACCAACGCCGGGCGAGGGTTTCCCTGTCAAATACACGGCGACAATCTCAGGATAATCAATATCCCAGGTCTCTCCGAGCAGTTGCTTAACCAACTCGCCGCCCCCCTCGCCAACCGCCATGGTCCCTAAAGCGCCATAGCGCGTATGGCTGTCTGAGCCCAGGATCATTTTCCCACCGCCGGCCATCATCTCGCGCATATATTGATGAATAACTGAGATATGGGGCGGGACATAAATGCCGCCATATTTTTGCGCTGATGACAAGCCAAATATGTGATCGTCGCTGTTGATAGTGCCGCCGACAGCGCAAAGCGAATTATGGCAATTTGTCAGAACATAGGGTAATGGAAAACGTTCCATTCCCGAGGCCTTAGCAGTCTGGATGATGCCCACAAAAGTAATATCGTGGGAGGCCATTGAATCAAATTTAATTTTTAACTTATGATCATCCCCAGATGTATTATGGGCGGAGAGAATCGACCATGAGATCGTTCTCTTGCGCGCCTCCTTCTTCTCCTCTACCGCGGTTGAACGATTATCAGCACAAATAATACCGTGCTGATGCGAGATATAGACTCCATGGTCATATAACTTAATCATGACATATATCCTTAGATGTAGAAAAAATCACGCCTGCGCGATTAGCCCTTCGTTTTAAAAGATCGCTGGCCGCGATTAATAAAATGGAAAGAAAATGGGTAACAAGATAAAGCTAACAATTACCGATATCAAAATAAGCGGCAAACCAACTTTTACATAATCGACAAACTTATATCCACCGGCGGAAAAAATCATCATATTGGCAGGAGTTCCCACTGGCGTTGCATAAGCGCATGAACAGCCGATAACAATCGCCATTAATACCGCCCGGGGATCGGCGCCCATCGAATTTGCAATAGACAGGCCAATCGGCATTAATAAAGCCGCCGTTGCCGTATTCGACATAAAATTGGTTAAAATACAGGAGATGATTAATACGGCGCTTAAAAGTAAGAAAGGCGAGGCCTGGTGCCCGAGCAAATCTATTATTGAGCGCGCCATGATCGCGCCAGCGCCGGTGGTTTCCAGCGCCTTGGCTAATGCCAGAGTGCCGCCGAACAGGAAAATCGTCTGCGAGTCGATGGCCTGGTAGGCCTGTTTTTCCGTAATAACTCGGGTCACAATCAACGACAATGCGCCAATTGAACCAACGATCGCAATCGGCAAACCCAGCTGTTTTTCAAAAATCATGCCCAGTACGGTCAGGATTAATACCGATAGCGCAATCACCTGCTTATATTTCGGGCACGCTGGCGCTTTAATATTATTAACACTTTGAGGCTGTGCCGCATTCGTTTTTGGCAATATGCGATAGCCGATCGTCACAAAATAGAGTATGCCGCAGGCCAGCATCGGAATGCCTAACTTAGCATATTCAAAAAAACCAAAACGTTGACCAACCTGCTCCAGCGCCGACTGCGCAATCAGATTCCCGGGTGAGCCGATCAGCGATAAATTTCCCCCCAGCGCCGAGGCAAAAGCCAGCGGCATAAGCAAGCGCGACCGGGCATATCCTGATTTCATCGCTGCGCCAATCACCACAGGAATGAGGACCGCCGCCGTGCCGGTATTGGATAGCAGACCGGAAAGCGTTCCGCAGACCAGCATAATGACGACTATCAGCTGCTTTTCTGTCCTGGCGTAGCGCGTAACCAGACTACCAATTTTATCCGTCACCCCGGTTTCGAATAAGGCGCCGCCAACCACAAACATAGCCACAAACAAAATCACATTTTGATTAATAAAACCGGCAAAAGCCGTTTTGACATCAAAGACCCCGGTTACCACCAGAGTAATACAAACAATCATAGCCGTTACCGCTAAGGGTATTTTTTCCCAAACAAACATGACAATAGAAAAAACCAAAAGCGACAACGTAATCGTAACTGGAGACATAAATATATCGCACCTCACCTTGCTAAAAGGCTATGTTTTCTTAATAAGAGGACTTACCCCCGGGCATCAGAGAATGCCCGGGCAAACCTTCATTCCTTAAAGGTTATTTAAATTACCCCCCAGGCGATTAACATCTCCCACCACCATACCCCGAGGGTGATTTGCAGAATAAAAGTCAGCAATGCTAATATCCCACCAATAATCCACCATGATTTGATATCATTATAACCAACGCCAAAAATAACTGGCCCTGCCGCACCGCCGTAGTGGGTTACCATGCCCCCATAAGAGTTGCTGAATAATAGCGCGAGCGCGGTGAGAATTATCGGTGCGCCAGAAACATTCGCCAGCATGGCAAAGACCGGTACCATGGCGACAATATAAGCACTCCCTGACGCGAAGAAATAACGAACCAATATGCTCAGTGCGACAATCACAATAAAAGCGACATTGCCGTGACCATCAAAGGAAATATTATTTTTAAGCGCCTCTGCTAGCCATACGAAAAATCCAACCTTCGACAGCAATGAGCTTAAACCAATAATTCCACCGTACCAGATGAGCGTATTCCATCCTCCTTTATTCTTAATCACGTCATCCCAGGTCACGATTTTCAATACCAGCATCAGCGCCATTACGCAGATCGCAACGGTAGACTCATTGACCCCCAGGGCGCTGCTGAATACCCAACCGCCGAGCGCAAGAACAAAAAGGCAAGACAGCATCTTCTCCCGCACCGTCATGGGCCCCAAAGCGTCTATGCCTGTCTGAGCGATCTTTTTATTATCAACCCGCTTTAATTCTGGCGGATACAGCTTGTAGGTAATCAGCGGCGTCAGCAGCAACATAATGATGCCGGGTAGTCCTGCGGCCAGCGCCCATCCTCCCCAGCTCAATTTTATGTGGCAAATATCTTCGATCATTTTCAGCGCAAGGATATTCCCGGCCATGGCGGTGAAGAACATGTAGCTGGTCGTTTTAGTGACCATATAGATGTTCAGCATGAGGTAATGACCCACGCGCTTCGCGCTCCGCTCCGGCTCTGACCCTAAGGCGACGGCGACGCTATTGATTATGGGTAAGACGATGCCGCCGGCGCGGGCCGTATTCGACGGCGTGGCGGGCGCCAGAATCAGGTCAAGAAAAGCGGTAACATAGCCAAGTCCCAACGTCGTGCTGCCAATCTTGCCGATAAGAATATAAGCAATTCTTTTACCCAATCCGGTAATCACAAATGCCGCGCTCAGGGTAAATGCAGAAAAAACTAACCAGGTGGTACCTGATGAATATCCGCTTAATACGCTGGCGGCTTTTATCGAACCGTCACCCAAATTTCCCACAATCACCATTGATGCCGCAACGGCGATCAGCAATACCACGGGTTCAGAAAACGGTTTAATCACTAAACCTACAATCGCTGCCAGATAGATACCGGATAATACCCAGGCAAGTGTTGATAATCCTTCTGGCGCCGGGCATAAACTGATGAGCAACGGTATTGCTATAATAACAAGCAGCTTCCATAATTTATTATTTTGCATTTCCATTCCTTACCTGCACTCAATATTTGAGGATGCTTGTTGAACGTATTCACATGCCTCCCCTCTCCTCTTCTACGGTGGATTGATAGATAATCGGAGGGTGGGTATTTATTCGGGGATGTAAACCGTTCCTGAAAGGATTTTCCGCGCGGTGCGTATAACCGATGCCCGAATATCTTCCGGGCGCTCAGCAGTATGACTTAAATCGACGTCGATCCCCCCGCTGGGGTGTTCGACTGTAATAACGCCATCGCCCGATAGCTTCGTCAGTTCATTCGCAATGGTGCCTGGAATAACGCATGCGCTTGCCAGACCGATAGCGCCGGTAATCGCCAGCGATTTATGACAGTTATGCGGCATAAAATAACGTACATTTATCGTTCCGCCGCTTAGCGCCGGTGAAATCAGAACCGGTTTAGGGATAACCATAGTGCTCACATCCCCAAACCCCATCGCCTTCCCGGCCTGACGGCGAATAGATTCCAGCAATTTGAGTAAGGCTGTATCCCGATCTAATTCGCTGGCAGATTCATATCCTGTTTTTCCGAGACTCTGGGCCGGGATCACCACCATAGGCATCGCCATATCAATACAGGTCACTCGCACATTATCAAAGACCTCCATACGATTGCCCGTTGGGAAAAGCTGGCCGGATTTTGCGCCCGCGGCATTCAAAAAAGTCAGCGCAACCGGCGCGGCATGGCCTGGAACGCCATCGATTTGCGTATCGCCTTCATAAATAACCTTTCCATCTGGTGTTTGAACGTCAGCGTCAACAAAGGTATTGGTGTTCACATTTCTTATACGCACTCGCGTAACCGGCGACACCGCCTTAACCAACCCATGTTCAATGGCAAAGCCGCCAACCGCGCACAGCATATTGCCGCAGTTTGGCGTCGTATCCACCCGCCGTTCATTGACGATGACCTGAACAAACAGATAATCGATATCCGCTTTGTCGCTAAGGGATTGACTAATAATGGCCACTTTACTGGTTTGTGGGCTCCCTCCGCCAATACCGTCAATCTCCAGCTCGTGACCGGATCCCATTATGGTTAACAAGCACTCATCACGTTTCTGAATATCCTTAGGCAAATCATCTGCTAATAGAAAGGCACCTTTTGATGTCCCTCCACGCATTAATACACAGGGAATGCTCTTCATAGCATGTTCCTTATCCGCCAGAAATAAATTGAAGAATTGAATAAAACGCCGCGTGAATTTAATTGGTTTTATGTTCTTTAAGGTTTTTATTTACTTAATTAACGGCCAGATAAATCACGTCAGGTATTTTACCAATGCATTCTACTTGCAAGAATTTCGCTGGTTGATAAAATTTTGCCATAAGAGTTATTCCTGCTAAGTATTAATAAAAAAGCATGCCTGCTTAATAATGACTTGTCGTCTACTTAGAACAACGCTTATTAAACCCTACGGAGCAATAATGAAAAATGAACTATCCGGTATGAAAGCCTTTGTCACGGTGGCAGAGCTTGGCTCATTTAGCAAAGCCGCCGAGCAGCTCAGCCTCTCGCAGCCGGCTCTCACCAAAAAGATAAAAAAAATAGAGAGTCATCTGAATATTGCGCTGTTCGAACGAACCACGCGAAAACTTGCGCTTACCCAGGCCGGAAAAATACTGCTCCCCAAGGCCAAAGCGTTGATTTCCAGTCTTGATGCGGCAATATTTAACCTCAACGATTCAACTTCTCAATTACATGATACCGTTACGCTATCTTGCATTCCGACTGCCGTATTTTACTTTTTACCGCGCGCTATCGTGCAATTTAATAAAAACTACCCCAACATCAAAGTACGAATTTATGAACAAGGTATAGAAACGTGCATGAACTCGGTACGAAAAGGCGAAGTTGATTTTGGAATAAACATGAACTTCATCACATATCCAGACATCGATTTTATCCCCCTGGTGAATGAACCTTTTGTTCTGGCCTGTCGGCAAGACCATCCTCTGGCGTGTCGAAAATTAGTCGAATGGCGGGAACTGGTGAGCCAGACCTTAATCGGCGTCAGGAAATCAAGCGGCAACCGACAGTTAATAGAGAAATGCCTGGCGGATAAGCCCTGGCGACTGGATTGGTTTTATGAAGTCAGGCATTTGTCGACCTCGCTCGGCCTTGTCGAAGCCGGACTGGGCGTCTCGGCGCTTCCCTGTCTGGCAATGCCCCATAGCGGCAATAGCACCGTCGTGAGCGTTCCGCTCGTGGAGCCGGTTATCCGGCGGACGCTTGGTATGATCCGCGTAAAGAACAGACCTCTCTCCGCGGCGGCAGAACGATTAGCTTCGCTCTTACTGCTTATGTGGACGGATGAAGCGGGCGTGCTATGGCGCAACGTCGTTGATTCCACTCACAATACCTGAGCGCCACGCCGGCCGCTTCATCCCCCGGTTAAGGCGCCAGGGCAATCACCTCGGCCGCCCAGCGCTGAAATCCTTCGACGTCCAGCCCCAGCGCCACCCGTGCATTTACCGGTTGGCCAAGTTTACCTTCGATATCCACCACCGTGGTGCCTGAGGTCCATGTGCCCTGGGTTTCTACCGCCACAAAGCACGGTGCAAGGGTAAAAAGCTGCGGGCGGACCAGCCAGGCAATCGCGCACAGGTCGTGCATACGCAGACCGCTGCTCATGCTGCCGCTACGGTAGTGGCTAAACAGCGCGTGCAGCATTTTCCCGGTCTGATTCAACGTCGGCAGAGTGGCGAGATAATCCGGCGCCAGCATCGCCTGATTAGTGACGTCCAGCCCGCACATGACGATATCCAGCCCGCTGTTGAACACTTTAGCCGCCGCTTCCGGGTCGATGGCGATGTTAAATTCCGCGTTCGGCGTAAAATTGCCGCGCCCGGCGGAGCCGCCCATGATCACCAGGCGACGGATATTAAAGCGACATTCCGGGTACTGGGTCAGCAGTAGCGCAATATTGGTTAGCGGGCCGATCGCCACCAGGGTCATCGGCTCCGGAGCGTGCATCAGCGCGTCGCGGATCGCCTGAAACGCCGGTTTCGCCAGCGGCTGGCGGTGATGTTCAACGAAATCGTAGCCTTCCATCCCGGACTCACCGTGCACCGAGGCGGCGTCGCGCAGAGGGCGAACCAGCGGCATCGACGCGCCCTGGGCCAGGGGAACATCGGCGTTCCAGAAATGCAGAAGCTGAAGGGCGTTGCGGGTCGTTTTCTCCACCGACACGTTGCCCGCCACCGTGGTCATCAGCTGCAGATCAAGCTCGGGGGCGAATAGCGCGGCGGCAATCGCCGCGGCATCATCAATGCCGGGATCGGTATCCAGAATGATAGGTAAGCGCATCGTTTCTCCATAAAAAATGCCAGACGTTAAGTCTGGCATCTTCTCATACTGCGGCGGAAAAGAACTTACTCTACTTCACGGACATCTACGCGCAGCTCTTTCGGCACTTCGAAAACGATGTTTTCTTCGCGGCCTTCCAGCGGCACCGCTTCGCCGCCGCCCAGCTCCTGCAAACGCGAAATCACGTTCTGTACCAGAATATCCGGCGCCGATGCGCCCGCGGTCACGCCGACGCAACCCACTTCTTTCACCCAGGCTTCCTGGATATCGGTCGCGTCGTCGATCAGATAGGCCGCTTTTCCCATCCGCTGGGCCAGCTCGGCCAGGCGGTTAGAGTTCGAAGAGTTCTTCGACCCCACCACCAGCACCACATCGGCCTGCCCGGCCAGCGCGCGGACGGCTTCCTGACGGTTAGTCGTGGCGTAGCAGATATCATCTTTACGCGGCCCGACGATTTTTGGGAAACGCTCGCGCAGAGCGTCAATCACGTCGGAGGTATCGTCGACGGAAAGCGTCGTCTGGGTCATAAACGACAGCTTAGCGTCGTTTTTCACATCCAGCGTCCAGACATCGTCCGGCGATTCCACCAGGTACATCCCCCCCTGCGGGTTGCTGTACTGCCCCATGGTGCCTTCGACTTCCGGGTGACCGGCGTGGCCAATCAAAATGGATTCTTCGCCGCGGCGGCTGGCGCGGGCGACTTCCATATGCACTTTGGTGACCAGCGGACAGGTGGCGTCAAACACCGTCAGATCGCGGCTTTTCGCCTCGTTGCGAACGGCCTGAGAGACGCCGTGGGCGGAGAAAATCAGGATGGCGCCGTCCGGCACTTCGCTAATCTGCTCGATAAAAATCGCGCCGCGTTGACGCAGGCTGTCGACAACATAGCGGTTGTGCACGACTTCATGACGCACGTAGATCGGCGCGCCGTATAGCGTCAGCGCGTTTTCAACAATGCTGATAGCGCGGTCAACGCCTGCGCAGAAGCCGCGCGGGTTAGCCAACAGAATCTGCATCTTACCCCTCCAGCGCCGGATCGATCTCCAGCACTTCAACATCAAAATGAACGGTACGCCCGGCCAGCGGATGATTGAAATCAACGGTGATCGAATCGCCGTTCACTTCGCGGATCACGCCGGGCATTTCGCTGCCATCCATTGCGGTAAAGAGCATAATCGCGCCGACTTCCGGCTCGCCCGCGTCGATAAATTCCCGGCGCGAGAAGTATTGGATCAGGTCCGGGCTCGGTACGCCAAACGCGGCGTCAGGCTCCAGCGAAAAGGTGGTTTTATCGCCTTCTTTCAGCCCCAGCAGATGCTGTTCAAGACCTTCAGAAAGTGAGGTATCGCCCAGGCGAAAGAGCGCGGGTTTACCGTTATTGCGGGTTGACTCTGCGGTGGAGCCATCGTCGAGCTTTAAGGTGAAGTGCACCAGCACCGCACTATTGCTCTGTACTGATTTAGACATGCAGGTTGCTCACTTGTTTTGCCCGGCGGCAGCGCCGCCGGGCGAGTTTTGTTACGCCTGTTTCTTCGCAGCCGCGTTCGGTAAGAAGCCTTCCAGCACAATCAGCGCCGCGCCGATACAGATAGCGGTATCGGCGAGGTTGAAGGTGGCGAAGTGCCAGTTCCCGACGTAGAAATCGATCATATCGACGACAAAACCATGCCACAGCCTGTCGAATAAATTCCCCAGCGCGCCGCCAATAATCAGGGCGTAGGCAATATTATTCAGCTTTTGTGTCGCCTTAGAACGATACATCAGCACCGCAAGGATCACGCAGATACCGATAGCGATACCAGCGAAGAACCAGCGCTGCCAGCCGCCGCTGTCGGCGAGGAAGCTAAAAGCCGCGCCATAGTTGCGCGCATAGTGCAGATTAAGCGATGGGAACAGCGATACCGTATCCCCCAGAGCGAAGTTCTGGAGGATCAGGAATTTACTGCCTAAATCGATAATCAGCACGGCTACGACGACCCACAGCCAGCGTAGCCCCGTTGAACAAATCGGTTTACTCATCAGGCAAACTTACGTTTTTCGCCGTCACCGGCGATGTTGCTGACACAGCGTCCGCAGATATCCGCGTGTTCCGCCACCTTGCCGATATCCGTGGTGTAATGCCAGCAGCGCGGGCACTTGTCACCTTCGGCTTTGCTCAGCACGACTTTCAGACCTTTGAGCAGTTCACTCTGCCAGGCGTCGGCCGGAGCCTGCGCATAATCGGCAACGTTCGCCCCTGAGGTCAACAGGACAAATCGCAATTCATCGCCCAGCGCGTTCAGCTTCGCCGCGAGATCGGCATCGGCGTACAGCGTTACTGCCGCTTCCAGAGAGCCGCCCACCTGCTTGTCCGTACGAGCCTGTTCGATAACCTTGTTGACTTCGCCACGCACCTTCAGCAGCGCGTCCCAGAAGCCGTCGTTCATCGCTTCGTCAGCGTCCAGGCCAAACAGGCCGGTATACCATTCGCCGGTAAAGACGTATTTCTCGCGGTCGCCCGGCAGGTAACCCCAGATTTCGTCAGCGGTGAAGGACATGATCGGCGCCATCCAGCGCACCAGCGCCTCAGCAATGTGGTACAGCGCGGTCTGGCAGCTACGACGCGCGATGCTGTCAGCCTTGGTGGTGTACTGGCGATCTTTAATGATATCGAGCCAGAACGAGCCCATTTCGATAGAGCAGAAGCGCATCAGCCGCTGCACCACTTCGTGGAAGTCATAGGATTCGTAGGCTTTGACGATATCGTCCTGCGCCGCTTGCGCGCAGCCTACTGCCCAGCGGTCCAGCACGACCATCTCTTCCGGTTTCACCATATCTTTTGCCGGATCGAAACCGTTGAGGTTCGCCAGCAGGAAGCGCGCGGTGTTACGGATACGACGATAGCTGTCAGCGGCGCGTTTGAGGATCTCGTCAGAGACCGCCATTTCGCCGGTGTAGTCGGTGGAAGCCACCCACAGGCGCAGAATATCCGCGCCCAGCTTGTTCATCACGTCCTGCGGAGAAACGGTGTTGCCGATAGACTTGGACATCTTGCGGCCCTGGCCATCAACGGTAAAGCCGTGGGTCAGTACCTGGCGGTAAGGCGCTTTGCCCTTCATCGCGGTAGAGATCATCAGGGATGACATAAACCAGCCGCGGTGCTGGTCGGAGCCTTCCAGATACATATCGGCGGCGTGACCGGCGAACTCCGGACGCACGTCAACGACGGAAGAGTGGGTCGAGCCGGAGTCAAACCAGACGTCCAGCGTATCCGGCACCTTCTCGTAGCTATCCGCGTCGGCGCCGAGGATGTCGCGGGAATCGAGATCCCACCACGCCTGGATGCCGTCGACTTCTACGCGTTTCGCCACTTCTTCCATCAGTTCCAGCGTGCGCGGATGCAGCTCTTGCGTCTCTTTATGCACGAACAGCGACATCGGTACGCCCCAGGTGCGCTGACGGGAGATACACCAGTCAGGACGGTTGGCGACCATCGATTCGATACGCGCCTGGCCCCAGTCCGGGATCCACTGCACGCCTTTGATTTCGGAAAGCGACTGTTTGCGCAGACCTTTTTGATCCATGCTCACGAACCACTGCGGCGTGGCGCGGAAGATGATCGGCGTTTTGTGACGCCAGCAGCACGGATAGCTGTGCTGCATTTTTTCAACGTGCAGCAGCGCGTCTTTTTCTGACAGCAGCGCAACGACAACATCGTTGGCTTTAAAGACGTTTACGCCGTCCAGCGTTGGATAGGTTCCCGGCAGATAGGCGCCGTCCGGGCCAACCGGGTTCGCCACTTCCAGGCCATATTTTTGACCGATGACATAGTCATCCGGACCGTGGCCTGGCGCGGTATGCACCGCACCGGTACCCGCGTCCAGCGTGACGTGATCGCCCAGGATCGCCGGGACGTCAAAATCGAGGAACGGATGCTTAAAGCGCATCAGCTCCAGCTCGGCGCCCTTCACCACCGCAAGGATGGTGTAATCAGCAATGCCGGCGCGCTTCATCACGCTGTCGACCAGGTCTTTTGCCAGGATCAGCGCCTGACCGTCAACCTGCACCAGCGCATAGTCAAACTCCGGGGACAGCGAGATGGCGCGGTTCGCCGGCAGGGTCCACGGGGTGGTGGTCCAGATAACCAGAGAAACCGGGCCGTTCACGTCGGCCACGCCAAATTTCGCCAGCACCGCCGCTTTATCGGCCGCGTGGAACGCCACGTCGATGGACGGAGAGGTTTTGTCGTAATACTCGACTTCCGCTTCCGCCAGCGCGGAGCGGCAGTCTACGCACCAGTGCACCGGCTTAGCGCCTTTGTGCAGATGGCCGTTGCCGATGATTTTACCCAGCGCGCGGATGATGTTGGCTTCGGTTTTGAAGTCCATGGTCAGGTACGGGTGCGACCAGTCGCCCAGCACGCCCAGACGGATAAAGTCTTTACGCTGTCCATCAACCTGGGTGGCGGCGTATTCGCGGCACTTAGCGCGGAACTCGGCGGCGGTGAATTTCTCACCCGGCTTGCCGTACTCCTGCTCCACTTTCAGCTCGATCGGCAGACCGTGACAGTCCCAGCCCGGTACGTACGGAGAGTCATAGCCCGCCAGCCCTTTGGACTTAACGATAATGTCTTTCAGAATCTTGTTAACTGAGTGACCAATATGAATGCTGCCATTCGCATAAGGAGGGCCATCATGCAGAATGAAGGTTTTTTTGCCTTTTTTGGCTGCACGAATGACGCCGTACAGGTCATCATCGGTCCAACGCGCCAGCATTCCCGGTTCACGCTTGGCGAGGTCGCCGCGCATCGGGAACCCTGTTTCCGGCAAATTCAGGGTCGATTTATAGTCACTCATCAGATTCTCGGTTCCGTATTTCGGTTTGATAAACACCGTCAGGGTTATGCCTGGCCGGTTAGCCCAAAGAAGTCGCGGGCCGTTAACTCATCACGTGCGATTTGCGTTTTCAGCTCATCAAGCGACGCAAATCGCTGCTCGTTACGTATTTTTTTACGCAGTATTACATCTATATGGCGACCGTAGAGGTCCATTACAACATCCAGGAGATGAACTTCCAGCTGCTGACGCACGCCGGAGACCGTTGGACGAGTACCAATGTTGGCGACGCCCATAAAAGGTTTGTCGCCAAGCCCTGTCACTTCTACCGCATAGACCCCTTTTACCGGGGAAACCTGACGGCGCAGCGGTAAATTCGCCGTCGGGAAGCCTATTGTGCGCCCGAGCTCATCGCCGTGCACGACGCGACCGGAGATGGTAAACGGATGCCCCAGCAGCGTCTCCGCGAGGGGCAGATCGTCGTCCGCCAGCGCCTGACGTACCGCCGTGCTGCTGATGCGCACGCCGCCTTCACAGAAGGTTTGGGTGCTGGTGACGTCAAAGCCGAACTCCACGCCGGCTTTTTGCAGTAACAAGAAATCCCCCTGGCGACCGGCGCCAAAGCGGAAATCATCGCCAACGGCGAGGAACTGGACGCCCAGCTGGCGCACCAGCAGTTCGCTGATAAAGTCCTGGGCGGTCAATGCCGCAAAGCGCCGATCGAAGCGCACGCACAGTACGTAATCGACGCCGCTTTCGGCCAGATAATTCAGCTTCTCACGCAGGCGCGTTAAACGCGCTGGCGCTTTATCGGCGGCAAAAAGCTCAAGCGGCTGTGGTTCAAAAATCATCACCACCACCGGTAAGCCACGCTGGCGACCTTCTGCGCGCAAACGCTGCAATAATGCCTGGTGCCCGCGATGCACGCCGTCAAAATTTCCAATGGTCAGCACGCACCCGTGCGGGGCCTGACTGAGATTATGTATGCCGCGTATCAGCTTCATGTCTGGCTCAAAACAGTGAAAATCGTCCGAGTATACCTTGTACAACTGGCGACGTTAACCAGCGATTGCACCTCTTCACCGAAAGATCCCGGGAATTCATTCACTCAGCGCGAGATTGCGGGAAAATCTCTCCGGGGTCGTCGATTTTTATGGTCGAAAGGCTGTATTCGCCTGCAACAAGCTGGTAGAATCTTGCGCCATCACTACGTAATAAAGCGTTGTTGGTTTAAACGACGCTTATTTGCACAAATCCATTGACAAAAGAAGGCTAAACGGGCATTCTCCTCGGCCTTTGAATTGTCCATATAGAACACATTTGGGAGTTGGACCTTGGCTAATATCAAATCAGCTAAGAAGCGCGCCGTTCAGTCTGAAAAGGCCCGCAAGCACAACGCTAGCCGTCGCTCTATGATGCGTACTTTCATCAAGAAAGTATACGCAGCTATTGAAGCTGGCGACAAAGCTACTGCACTGAAAGCATTTAACGAAATGCAACCAATCGTGGACCGTCAGGCTGCTAAAGGTCTGATCCACAAAAACAAAGCTGCGCGTCATAAAGCAAACCTGACCGCTCAGATCAACAAACTGGCTTAATCGCCTGCTTGTTGTCGCTTTGTAAAAAAACCCGCGAAAGCGGGTTTTTTTATGCCTGTCGTTTATCACGTAAAGCGCCACGACTCGCGTTCTGGTTATCGCAGCCAGCTCATGCTTCCGCATGAGCTGGTGCGGCCTTTTCCCGCGCGGCAAGAAAGCGTTCTGGCCTATGCCTGAGGTGGCGTAAAGAGCGCCGAATAGTCGCGATGACAAATACGCTGCACCGCCGGATGCTGGATCATTCGTTCGGCAAAGATGGCGTGATACTCCTCCATGACGTTGTCCATGCGTCCGATCTCGACTATCGACTTATCGCTATAGAAATCATGCGCATAGAGCGTCGGTGCGACAAAAATCGCATTGTGCGCCGCGCCAAAGGCCTTCATCAACGCCGCATCATCAAACTCGCCCAGAATTTCCACCTGCAAACCCTGCGAGTTAAACCAGTTCAGCAGCTTGCGCCCTAGCATAGAACGACGGCCGGGGATCAGCAGCCGGCGTTCTTCCAGGCAGCCCGGGAATGGTTTTTCCGGCGGCGGATTCATGCACCAGAAGCTCACGCTGCACTCGCCGATTTTTACCGAAAATAGCCCTTCCTGCTGGGTGGAATCGATGGGACAGTCGGAGATGATCATATCGAGCTTATGCTGGCTTAGCTGCTCAAGCAGCATTTCATGGGTCGACTCGAAACAGCGTAAATGGATCTGTTCGTTATCGACGACGGCGGCATCCAGTACGCCGCTAACCAACCGTTTCGACAGCGCGTCCGCGACGCCAACATCAAACAGCAGATTCGACTCTTGACGATAGTTAACGATATCGAGCATTTCCTGGCTTAGCGTAAACATGCGATCCGCATAGCGGAATACCAGTTCACCTAATTCGCTAGGCTCCAGCCCTCTTCCTTTGCGCTTGAACAATTTCCCCTGGAGGCGTTCTTCCAGGGCCTTAATTTGCCCGGTAATGGTCTGCGGCGTCAGGAACAGCGCTTCTGCGGCACCGACAACGGAGCCTTCTTTGTAGACGTGCCAGAAGTAGTACAGGTGATTGTAGTTGATGTGCGACATGCTTCTCTCCCTGATAATGTCAGGAGAGCCGTAGCCGGCTCCCCGTGAGATGTTAAGCCGCGTAGCCCGAATCCGTTACGCGCTTACGCAATATGATGTATCCCGTGACGGCCGATAATATCGATCCAATCAGGATGCCAAGCTTGGCCCAGTTGATCAATCCGGGGTCGACGCTGCCGAAGGCCAGGGTGGCAATAAAGATCGACATTGTGAAGCCAATCCCACACAGGATGCCCACCGCCATAATTTGCCTACAGGTAGTCCCTTCGGGTAGCGAAGCCCATTTCAGCTTCAGCGCCAGCCAGCAGAAGACGCTAATACCCAAGGGCTTGCCGATAAACAGCCCGGCAATAATACCCAACGGCAGCAGTGAGGTCAGCCCTTCTACCGTGACGCCTTGCAAAGAAACGCCCGCGTTAGCGAAGGCGAATAGCGGCAGGATCAGGAATGCCACCCACGGATGCAGCACGTGCTCAAGCTGCTTCGCCGGCGATTTGCCGTTCTGCTCTTTTAGCGGGATCATAAAACCGACAATGACCCCGGCAAGCGTTGCGTGAACCCCCGACTTAAGAACCGCGGTCCAGAGTATGGCGCCCACCAGAATATAGATCCCGGTACGCCGTACGCCACACAGATTTAACCCCGCCAGCACAACAATGGCTCCGGCAGCGACAACCAGTGATATGACGGAAAGATCGTGAGTATAGAACAGCGCAATAATAATAATGGCGCCCAGATCGTCGATAATGGCCAGCGCCATCAGGAAAATCTTCAGCGCAGCGGGCACCCGATTTCCCAGCAGAGCCAGTACGCCCAGCGCGAAGGCAATATCGGTGGCGGCCGGAATTGCCCACCCTTCTCTGGCAATCGAATCCTGGCCGTTAAACGCCAGGTAGACCAGCGCCGGAACCACCATTCCGCCCAACGCCGCGACCACCGGAAACACCGCCTGGCGACGGCTGGCCAATGCCCCCTGATTCATTTCGCGCTTTACTTCCAGACCGATAAGCAGGAAAAATACCGCCATCAGCGCGTCGTTAATCCACAACAGCATGTTCTTGTTGATCTCAAGCGCGCCGACCTTCAGCTGAACCGGCGTCTCAAGAAAAGCGTGATACCAACCGCTGGTCAGGCCGACGTTAGCCATCAGCATAGCCAGCGCCGCGGCGATGATAAGAATGATGCCCCCGGAGGCATCACTAGTAAAAAAACGATGCAGATGTTTCACTTTTTATAATCTCTTTCTGGGGAATACTTCGTAATTACTATCCTACTCCGCCAAATTCATCGTTAAAATTAGATTATACATGATAAATAGATCGATTTTTACGAAACAAAAAGCCTAAAACATACCTGGCTTACCTTCTGTCATCGCGTCCTGGAAGGACTTAATTATGGGTAGAGTTCCATTTTGTACACCCGAAAACTGGTGATGTCATAGCGATAGCCTTCGCCATTATTTATCTCATTTTTGTAATAACCGGAGCTCATCGTCACTTCAAAAAGCACGGTCTTCGTTTTAGGTTCAATCTCCTGCAAGAGCAGGTTTCCCATAGCCTCAAGGCCCTCTTGCGGATCGACAAGGTCACTCCCCCCGGCTGACAGGCGATCGCACGTCTATTTTTATCGAAGGCACAATCACCGAGGTGTACGACGATATTACCGTTTTGTTGAATCTCTTTTGCACTGACGCAGCTGCTGTAGCCACGGGCGCCCAGCTCCTTACCGTATTCGAAGAGGTGCATAACGGTCATCGTATTGATGATTAACGATAAATATGTTGACCTGCTAATCGTTCAGACAGCTGAACTTAAACGCGTTTATAGAAAAATTAGCGCAGGCTATGGGGACTGGAATAAATGAAGACCCCGGAAAATCCGGGGTCTGCTGATATTAACGTTAAAGAGATGAGTATGCGCCGAGGTCGGTCCAGGTCTTACCCGCGCCGCAGTTCAGATCCGGCTGATTGCCCTGAGACCACCAGTTCACCTGGTAGTTGTGGCCTTTCCAGCTCACTATCTCGAAAGTGCCCCAGTTTGCGCCATAGACGGTATTCGCATCCCACAGCGGGTACGGCGTCGTGGAGTCATCAGGTTCCGGGGTTGGCTCAGGAGTCGGTTCCGGGGTCGGCTCAGGAGTCGGTTCCGGATCAACGCTGCTTGCCGCAGGTACGACCGTCAGTACAAAGCGCTGCTGAGTGGACGGCTCATTGTGAACGTCACGGACAAACAGGGTGAACTGGAAGTCGGTGGCTACTGTCACTACAGGCGTTACAAACTCAATCACTTGTGCCGTTTTATCAGCGACGTCAATCGCTGCCGGTACGCCCCAGCTGAAGCTCAGTGCATCATGGTCTTCATCCGTGGAGCCTGAGCCTGACAGCTGCACGCGGGAGCCGCCAACAACGAGCAGTTCAATCGCCGCTTTTGGCGCATGGTTGACCTTATCGCTATCGTCATCATTATCAGCCGGATCGACGTTGATACCTTCAAAGTAGAACGGCTCCATATTGATGACTTCTTTACTCATCTGGTAACCCAGACCTTCACGCGCCGCATTTATCAGCACGCCGTTATCCTGGTCGATGGTCCAGGTAAACAGGCCGCCCAGCCCCCGTTTCGCTGCATATTCCCCTTTAGCTTTCACGGTACGCGGCGTATCCAGCGACATGAACAGTTTTGACTGCGGGTTATAGAGATAATCAGCATTAGCGACTTTATCGGTATAGACGTTGAAGCCGTTGCGTCCTTTCTGATTTTCCAGATCCAGATAGTTATAAATGGTGTCGTACCATTCGGTGCAACCGGATTCAAACGAGCCGGTAGTGGTACCTTCACCTGGGTTGTAGGTGCCTTTCAGCGGAGAGAAGCTCTCAATCTCGACGTTACGGCCGTTGCGGGTATAGCCAGCGTAGCCTACGTTGATGCGGTCAGCCGGGAAGCCTTCGCCGATCAGATAATCAACAACCGTTTCAATGCTCCACCCACCTGCGGTCAGCGGAGAGAGGTTGGTGTGATGAGTCAGCGTTTCCGCCCATGGGGTGCCGAAGAAGTCATAGGTCATCACATTGATGCCATATAGACCGGCCTCCAGCAGCGCTTTGACGTTGGAATAACCCAGCGTCTGAACGACGGCGGAGCTGGCGATAGAAATTTTAACGTCGCTGCAGCCCGCTGCATCCAGCTGTTTTTTTAGCTCTTTGATAAGCAGCGCATAGTTATCGCCATCTTCCGGACCGAACGGGTTGTTATTGCCCGCATTGTTCGGGTATTCCCAGTCAATATCCACTTCGCTGAACATCGGAAACTGTTTGAACAGTTTTACCACCCCAGCAGCAAACGTTTTACGCGCCGCATCGGTTTTCGCCATTTCATGGAAGGCGTTACTCATGGACCAGCCGCCAATGCTCATAGACAGCGCCAGCGTATGCCCCAGTTGTTTTGCTTTCGCCTGCAGATCGCGCAGACCGCCTAAAATACCGTGAGTAGTTTGTTCGGTGACGGTCATTGGGTCGACATCCCAGCCGCTGGTAGACTGGTTGCAGTTCACATAAGACTGGAAATCGCCCCACGGATCGAGGAAAGTCGGCTCATGAGTGGTTTTACCGGTCTGCGCCGCCGCGGTTTCGATGGTGTATTGCTTCTCACCTTTATCACCAACAATACCAATAAAGCCAAAAATAATTTTGTCGTAAGCCAGCGGATCAACGCTAGCGAGGTCGTAACCCCGACCGCGGTTATTTGGGGTGTCCTGTCCCTGGAGGCGACCGTCATATTGTGACCAGTCTGTATAGTAACCAAACACTTTCGGTTTAGCGGCTTCGGCTTTATAGACGTTATATACCGGTTGCGCCACGCGGGCAGACGTATAGCTATACTTACTGTCTTCAGTAGCAGGATAAAAACCATCTGCTGCATTACTGGTTTCAGTCAGAGTATCACCCTTAATTAATTTGCTGGTAGCCATGATATATTCCTTTTCAATGTAAATAAATTAGCAGTTCGTTCTGCGAAAGAGATAATCCTTTTTTATCGACGGCATAGCTAATCACTAAACCTCACATGAGAAATTGATCTTTAAATTATGTCCATCTGGTAACAATCACTCACATCAAAATAAACATATAGCGCATTAAGTTAAAAAAACATGAGTATCTTAAACATACCGCCCTGGCTTAAAGAATATTAAAAAATCAGTTAAACAGGATTTAAAAATGCTTAGAAGCTGTGATGCAACCAATAAACTTGCAAGGAAAAAGATGAATATTAAAAATGAAATATGGAATAAGAAAAAACTGATTACTAATATTCGAGACGCTATCTCACACACGGATAAAAGGACATGATTGTGAAAACATACATCATCAATGACGATTGCATTTTCAATGAGCGGAAATATGAATTAAGAAATGTCTCTAACTCATTAGTCATCCGAATGACCGCAATGCGTGCCAGATGTTTAAGCTTCATTATTGAACATGCGCAGGAAGAGGTAATTGGCAGGCAGGAACTGACTATAGCGCTGTGGGGAAGCCGGGGAAATTATGTTAATGATGCCAACCTGACGCAGCTCCTCTATCTCATTCGCAAAGATCTCAAAACTTTCGGTATCAATGATCTGTTGATTACTATTCCCCGCAAGGGCATCCAGGTTAACGATCAAATCTCCATTGCAGCGGCAGATTCAGAGACCAGCACAAAACCAGAGTTGTCTATCATGCTCTTTTGCAAAAAAATCCAGGCCCTCTTCTTCTCTCGTGGATAAAAATGCCTCTTTTTCTGAATTATTAAGGAGATACAGATGAACCCAATTCTTGACGGCATCCTCACCCTTGAAGGTGACTACGTTAATCATCCGAAAGACCTAGGCGGGGAAACCCACTGGGGAATCACTGAAGCGGCCGCCCGCGCAAACGATTACGTAGGCGATATGAAAGAACTAACGCGCGCTGAGGCGTATACCATTCTTGAAAAGATGTACTGGATTAAGCCCGGGTTTGAGAAAATTTCCCGAATCTCATGGGCCGTGTCGTTTGAATTATGCGATGCCGCAGTTAATATCGGCCCGCATTATCCCTGCACCTGGTTACAGCGCTGGCTGAACGCTTTAAATCGAGAGCAGAGTTTTTATCAGGATATTGAAGCCGATGGGATTATTGGGAAAAAGACTCTGGAGATGCTGAGCGCTTTCCTCAACATACGAGGTAAAGAGGGTGAGAAGGTTCTACTGAAGGCTCTTAACTGCAGCCAGGGCGCTTATTATCTCAGTATTACTGAGAGCCGGTCAGCAAATGAAGAATTTATCTATGGCTGGCTAAAAAATCGAGTTACATGACTTCGCTCTACAGGCAGCTAACAATACGTTGTAGCGCCGGCAAATGAATAAGGCTCATATGAGCCTTGTTCATTTGTACGATATTATTTAAGTAAATCATTACTATTTAACATCTGGCGAACTTTTGCCCCCACGATTTTTAATATAGGAACAGCGAATACCCCACCGATACCGGAAAAAAGTAAAATCATATTAAGGCTTAAGCCTTTTTCAATGGCGACGGCGCTAACCAGAAAGCTGGTAAAACAGGAAATAACAATTTGCGCCAGGCAACTGATAATACCTTTGTGCAAATGATTGGCTTTACTGGTGTTTGACTTCATCAAATAGCTGACGAAGCCCCCCCATGCACCGGTAGCGATGACGGTAAAAATAATTTCCATTTCAAGCAGTATCGCCTTCGGCGTTTCAATCTGAGCGGGAACTGACATATACGACTCCTTATGATTATGACACACTCTGAATCTACCTCTGTTTAAACAAAGTAGAGAATCAAAAATAATCATTAAGCGTCCTTTGACGGCCACTGCAGTCCTTTTCAACGACGAAATGCCGAGAGCGTATGCAGCATTGTCACCACTTCTTCAATATTCTGACTCTTACGATTCTTTTTATGCCAGTAAGCATAAATATTAATGGGTTTAAACGTCATCTCGCCAGGCGGTTGGATAATATTAATATTATAATTTCGGTTATTTTTATAAAATGTCGCAAGCTTAACTGGCATTAACGCGATCAGCGAGGTGCGCTCCACAATGCTGATGATACCGGTGATGGAATCACTCTTATACCCTTTCAGTCTGTGGCCCTGGTAAGCAACCTCGCTGTCATATAAGTTTTCGTCATTAATCATCATTGAGGAGAATAAACTAGTTTGATAGACGGCATGACGGGAAGAAAAAAAATTATGCAAGGATAGCTGTGGCAGTTCGCTCAACAAATTATCTTCACTACAGATACAACAAAAATCTTTAAAGCTGTCGATAAATCGGCTCTCAAACGCCTCATTGTTGATCGCTTCAGTGCTTATCGCGAGATCGCAATCGCCGGAGATGAGTAACCTCTTCATCTCCTCATTATCTCTGTTTCGGTTAGAAAAATGCCCGAACAGAAAGCGGTCGAATACTTTTTCATCGTAAAGCTGTGAAAGATAATAGTTTTCGGTAATGTCACCGCCAAGAATAGTGATTCGGTTCTCCTCCTGATGCTTACGCTCTGGGGTTAACGCCATCCTGACGAGGTCGATGACCTGACGAAAATTCTGGTGTACTTCCAGCGCTTTCACCGTCGGGATCAGCCCGTTTTTACCCCTGACAAAAAGTTCCTCATTATAAAAAAGCTGCAGTCTGGTTAGCGCAATGGAAACAGCCGCCGGTGTTACGGATAATTTTTTTGATGCTTTTGTCACATTTCCTGCCGATATAACGGCATCCAGTACTTTCACCAGATTATAATCAAAATCTTTTTTAAGATTTCTTGCGTTCACGTGCCACCACCCTGGAATAAATAAATACAATATAAATAATTATTTAAGCCATGCATATCATATTCATTCAAAATGAAGGTTATTAGTATCAAAAAATATCATATGTAAAAATGGTATTTTTGAGCACTGCGCTGCTCATTTTGCATACATCTATAGATGTATATTTATGGCAGATAAAATAGATCGACGATGATCCAGAAAAATAATATTACCATAAAAAACAAATAATAATATTATCACCGCAAAAGTGAATGTTTATTACAGAGGATACACTTTTTTATTGCCAATACGTAAGATATAAAAAAACCCGAAATAAATTTCGGGTTTTCTTATATCAAGTGATGAAGTGATGATTAGCGCGTCAAATCATCGAAAAACTTCTTCACGCCATCGAAGAAACTTTTAGAGCGCGGACTGTTCTTCTCGCCCGTTGGCCCACCGAAGCTCTCCTGAAGATCTTTCAGCAGCTGCTTTTGTTTATCGTTAAGGCCAACCGGTGTTTCAACCACCACGCGGCACAGCAGATCGCCCTGCGCACCGCCGCGTACGGACTTCACGCCTTTACCGCGCATCCGGAACAGCTTACCTGTCTGCGTCTCGCCCGGCACTTTAAGGTTTACACGGCCGTCCAGCGTCGGAACCTCAATCTCTCCGCCGAGAGCGGCCATGGTGAAGTTAATCGGGACTTCGCAGTACAGATTATTTCCTTCACGCTCGAAAATGGCGTGCTGCTTAACCTGGACCTGTACATATAGATCGCCAGCCGGTGCGCCATGCTCGCCCGCTTCACCTTCACCTCCCAGACGAATACGGTCACCGGTATCAACGCCCGCCGGGATTTTAACCGACAGCGTTTTGGTTTTTTCAACGCGACCATGACCGTGGCATTTATTGCACGGATCTTTAATCAGCGTACCGCGCCCCTGGCAATGCGGGCAGGTCTGCTGAACGGCGAAGAAACCCTGGCGCATCTGGACCTGGCCCGCACCGTGACAGGTTGGGCAAGTCTGCGGCTGGCTACCCGCTTTGGCTCCGCTGCCGTGGCAAACGTCACACTCTTCCAGAGTCGGGATACGGATCTCTTTGGTTACGCCGCGAACGGCTTCTTCAAGCGTCAGATCCATGTTATAGCGCAGGTCCGAACCGCGCGCTGCGCGCTGGCGACCGCGTCCGCCGCCAAAAATATCGCCGAAAACATCGCCAAAGATATCGCTGAAATCCGCGCCGCCGCCAAAACCACCGCCGCCGCCGCCCATGCCGCCCTGCTCAAACGCGGCGTGACCGTACTGATCGTAGGCTGCACGCTTCTGGGCATCGGTCAGAATTTCATACGCTTCTTTGATTTCTTTGAATTTAGATTCAGCCTCTTTATCACCCTGGTTACGGTCCGGGTGATACTTCATGGCCAGGCGCTTATACGCCTTTTTGATTTCACGCTCTTCCGCTGTTCTGGAAACGCCTAAAATCTCGTAATAGTCTTGCTTTGCCATTGGTGTTTTTCAGCCCCTTAACATGCGTGCACGGGCGGAGAGGAAACCTCTTCGCCCGTGCCAGTGTTTTACCCGTTCAAAGGGCGATTATTTTTTGTCTTTCACTTCTTCGAACTCAGCGTCAACAACATCGTCGTCCTTCGCGCTGCTCTCGGAAGCGTCAGCGCCACCAGCCTGTTGCTGAGCGTGCTGCTGCTGAGCGATTTCCATCAGCTTCTGGGAAGCCTGGGCCAGCGCCTGCATTTTCGCTTCAATATCGGCTTTATCTTCACCTTTCAGTGAAGTTTCCAGCGCGGTCAGCGCAGACTCGATCGCGGTTTTATCGTCAGCCGGCAGTTTATCGCCTGCTTCTTCAACCTGCTTACGCGTACTGTGTAGCAGGTGGTCACCCTGGTTACGGGTCTGTACCAGTTCTTCAAACTTACGGTCAGCTTCTGCGTTAGCTTCAGCATCGCGTACCATTTTCTGAATTTCTTCTTCGTTCAGACCAGAAGAGGCTTTGATGGTGATCTTCTGCTCTTTACCGCTGTTTTTGTCTTTCGCGGACACATGCAGGATACCGTCAGCATCGATGTCGAAAGTCACTTCGATCTGAGGCATACCGCGCGGTGCCGGGTTGATACCATCCAGGTTGAACTGACCCAGAGATTTGTTATCCGATGCGCGTTTACGCTCACCCTGAATAACATGGATGGTTACCGCAGACTGGTTGTCTTCAGCAGTTGAGAACACCTGGCTGTGCTTGGTCGGGATGGTGGTGTTCTTATTGATCAGCGCAGTCATCACGCCGCCCATGGTTTCGATACCCAGAGACAGCGGGGTAACATCCAGCAGCAGAACGTCTTTCACTTCACCCGTCAGGACGCCGCCCTGAACAGCAGCGCCAATGGCAACGGCTTCGTCCGGGTTAACGTCTTTACGCGGTTCTTTACCGAAGAACTCAGCAACTTTTTTCTGCACCATCGGCATACGGGTCTGACCACCGACCAGGATAACGTCCTGGATATCGGATACGGACAGGCCAGCATCCTGCAGAGCTACTTTCAACGGCTCGATGGAACGGTTAACCAGATCTTCGACCAGGCTTTCCAGTTTCGCACGGGTCACTTTGATGTTCATATGTTTCGGACCGGTGGCATCTGCGGTGATGTACGGCAGATTCACGTCGGTCTGCTGAGCGGAAGAGAGTTCAATCTTCGCTTTCTCAGCGGCTTCTTTCAGACGCTGCATCGCCAGCGGGTCGTTACGCAGGTCAATGCCCTGATCTTTCTTAAACTCGTCAACGAGGTAGTTGATCAGACGGGTATCGAAGTCTTCACCGCCCAGGTGGGTATCACCGTTGGTCGCCAGAACTTCGAAGGTTTTTTCGCCGTCAACTTCGTCGATTTCGATAATGGAGATATCGAAGGTACCACCACCGAGGTCGTACACCGCGATAGTGCGGTTGCCGACTTCTTTATCCAGACCGTAAGCCAGCGCAGCGGCAGTCGGTTCGTTGATGATACGTTTGACTTCCAGACCTGCAATACGGCCGGCGTCTTTGGTTGCCTGACGCTGAGCATCGTTAAAGTAAGCAGGTACGGTGATAACCGCTTCAGTTACCGGTTCGCCCAGGTAATCTTCAGCCGTTTTCTTCATTTTCTTCAGCACTTCAGCAGAGATCTGCGGCGGTGCGGTTTTGGTGCCTTTCACATCAAGCCATGCGTCGCCATTGTCTGCGGCAACAATTTTGTACGGCATGATAGAAACGTCACGCTGGACTTCTTCGTCCTGGAAGCGGCGGCCAATCAGGCGTTTAATCGCAAACAGGGTATTTTGCGGGTTTGTCACTGCCTGACGTTTAGCCGGCTGACCAACCAGAGTTTCACCATCCTGGGTATAGGCAATGATAGAAGGCGTGGTGCGATCGCCTTCGGCGTTCTCCAGCACGCGTGCAGTAGTGCCATCCATAATCGCTACACAAGAGTTGGTAGTACCCAGGTCGATACCAATAATTTTACCCATCTAAACGTCTCCACTAAAAATTCAGTCAACATGTGGTTGTGAACCTGTAATAAGGGCGAAACGTGCGGTTTCAACTACCCAGACATCATTTTTTTTCAGGTTCATTCACTGCGGTTGACTACAAGATGGGGTCGCCCACCGCGGCATCAAGGGGGGATACAAAAAAATTTTTTTGCCCTGCCCGCGCCGTCGGGTGGCAAGCAGGTCCGGAAAGCGGGCCTAAAAACGCACAAAACATAATTAATGATAATAATTAAAGTTAAATACATTCATAAAACAATTGACATAATCCGCAATGATTACGTGCTAAAGACAATAAAGTTCCGGTGATAAAATACGCCCCCGCCATGACTCATCCAATATTCAGGAAATTCTCATGAAATCACTGATTCATATATCAGCAGGGTTATTTTTAAGCGCCGCCTTAATAACGTCAGCATCCGCTAACGATCATAAAATTTTAGGGATTGTCGCCATGCCGCGAAATGAGACTAACGATCTCACGCTGAAACTACCGGTATGCCGGGTGATTAAGCGTATCCAGCTCACTGCCGATCGCGGCGACATCCAGCTCTCCGGCGCGACGGTGTACTTTAAAGCCAGCAATAGCGCCAGCCAGAGCCTCAACGTTCCATCAACCATCAACCAGGGGGCAACCACCGACTGGATTAACATTAATAGCGACAACGATAACAAGCGCTGCGTAAAAAAAATCGCTTTTTCTGGCCACACGATTAACTCTTCCGACATGGCCTCGCTAAAAATCATTGGCGACGATTAATATCACTGTTCACCTTATCTGGTATTTATGAAAATTAATTATCTGGATGATGAAGACCTCTCTTTTCTTCATCGCTGTAGCGAAGAGCATCTGGAAACATTCACCCGAATTCTGACCCACAATGAGAATGGAAAGCCGCGCCTTTCAAGCACGCTATTACGTAATCAAACTTTCCAGGCGATGGCAGGGCATCCCGAACGCTATCGTCGCAACTGGCAGCTCATTGCCGGCGAGCTCCAGCACTTTGGCGGCGACAGCATCGCCAACACGCTGCGTCGTCACGGAAAGTTCTACCGGGAAATTTTGCTGGATGTCTGCAAGCGGCTAAAAATCAAAGTAGAGAAACAGATGTCTACGCCGGAAATCGAGCAGCATCTTCTGGAGCACTTTCTGGAACATAGCTGGAAGAAGATGGACGATCGGCAGAAGGCTGACTTTTTCATTGCCGTTGAGTGTCGGGTCAACGAGCATAAAGAGATACTTCCCTATCTGCTACAGACAAATAAGCTGGCGCAGGGCGTCTCGCATCTTCTCGAAGCCCGTCTGACGAAGATCCTCCGCACCCACGCCGCCGTTAGCGTCATCGGCCACGGTCTGGTTCGCGGCGCGGGGCTTGGCGGCCCTCTCGGCGCCGCGTTTAATGGCGTCAAAGCCGTGAGCGGCAGCGCTTATCGCGTGACCATTCCGGCCGTACTGCATATTGCCTGTTTGCGGCAAATGACCAGACTTCATCAGGTGAAAAATGAAATTGGTGAAAAATACCCCGCCAGATCATAGACAGTAACGCAGCGCCTAATTATTATGCCGCGCCCCGCCGCTGAGTGGCGGGGAATGCTTCCCTTTCTAATCATTATTTTGAGGAATTATGGGCAACACTAAGTTGGCTAATCCGGCACCGCTGGGCCTTATGGGCTTCGGCATGACCACTATTCTGCTTAACCTGGCAAATAGCGGCCTGTTCGCGTTTGATGTAGCTATCCTGGCGATGGGCATTTTTTACGGCGGCATAGCGCAGATTTTTGCCGGCCTGTTGGAATTTAAAAAAGGCAACACTTTTGGTTTAACCGCATTCACGTCTTACGGCGCTTTTTGGCTGACGCTGGTTGCTATTCTTCTGATGCCGAAAATGGGCCTTGCAGAAGCACCCAATGCGCACTTCCTCGGTATGTACCTTGGACTATGGGGCATTTTTACCCTGTTTATGTTCTTTGGCACCCTGAAAGCCGCGCGTATGCTGCAGTTTGTTTTCCTCAGTCTGACCGTGCTGTTCGCGCTGCTGGCGATTGGTCACCTGGCTGATAACGAAGGCATCGTTAAGATTGCGGGCTGGGTCGGTCTGGTCTGTGGTGCTAGCGCCATCTATCTGGCGATGGGTGAAGTGCTGAACGAGCAGTTTGGCCGCACCGTTCTGCCAATCGGCGAAAAGCATTAATTAACGTCGCCGCCCGTTCGCGAGCGGCGACGTGAGCCCTAACGATTTACGGCAGGCGCTGCAGTTCAGCTTTCGGCGCAGCGACCTGTTGTTCCAGCCCCTGGCGCAGCCAGATCCCCAGCCCCAATCCCATCAACGACAGTGCCAGCACGTACCAGGCGGGCGCCATCGGCGAAACGCCCATCAGCATGGTCACCGCAATCGGCGTCAGACCGCCAAAGATGGCGTAAGAGACGTTATAAGAGAATGAGATACCGGTAAAACGCACTTCAGCCGGGAACGCGCGCACCATCACATACGGAACCGCCCCGACCACGCCGACGCACAGCCCCACCGCGCCGTAAAGCAGGAACAGGCGCTGCGGGCTAGCGCCTGAAAGATGATAGAACGCCCAGCTTGCCGCCGCGAGGAATACGCTGCCGACAATAAACGTGCGGCTGGCGCCAAAACGGTCAGCGGCCAGCCCTGCCAGCAGGCAGCCGATACACAGCATGATGGTGGCTATGCTGTTCGCTTGCAGAGTTATGGCGGGGGCAAAGCCGTAGTGTTTTTGCAGCCAGACCGGCGACATCAGGATCACCACCACCACGCCGGCGGATAAAAGCCAGGTCAGCAGCATTGAGACCACCACCGCTTTCTGATGCTTCAACGCGACGGCCTTAACCGGCAGCTCCTGCGCTAACGCCTTGCGCTGCTGCATTTCGAGGAAAACAGGCGTCTCCTGGAGCCAACGGCGCAGATACATGGCGACAAGACCAAACGCGCCGCCTAACAGGAACGGAATACGCCAGCCGCCATCGTGGATACCCTGAGGAGTCAGATGAGTATTAATCAGCGTCGCGACGACCGATCCCAGTAATATCCCCACCGTCAGGCCAGCGGTCAGCGTACCGCAGGCGATACCCATTCTTTTTTCCGGTACATGCTCCGCCACAAAGACCCAGGCGCCGGGGACTTCACCGCCAATCGCCGCCCCCTGAAGAATGCGCATAAGCAGCAGCAAAAGCGGCGCCACGATGCCTACCGACGCGTAGGTTGGCAGCAGGCCAATCGCCAGCGTAGGCAGCGCCATCAGTAAAATACTCAGGGTAAACATCTTCTTACGCCCGACCAGATCGCCAAAATGGGCCATAATGATGCCGCCAAGAGGACGTGCTAAATAACCCGCCGCAAAAATGCCGAAGGTCTGCACCTGGCGCAGCCATTCCGGGATATCGGCCGGGAAAAATAGCTCGCCGACAACGGCGGCGAAGAAGACAAAGATAATGAAATCGTAAAACTCCAGCGCGCCGCCGAGGGCGGCCAGCGTCAGCGTTTTATAATCCTGTCGATTCAGAGGTCGGGTGTAGTGTGACATAACGGGCAATCATCCAGAGGTATGAAGATATTCTACGTACGGTGTAAAGTAAAAAACACTATATCGTAAATAAAACAACACACCACTGGTGATGCAGGTTATATCAGGAATACGGTAAATTCAGGATAATGTTTCACGCCTGGCGCTTTTAGGACGGAAAGCTGCTACTACTTCGCCGTTTGTTTCCACATAAGGCCCCTCAAGCAACTGTACACAATACGGTACACTTGCGAAAACGCCGTGCACCAGCACGTTACCTTCCGCATCTTTCACGCCTTCCAGCGTTTCCTCAATCGCCTTTGGCTGCCCGGGCAGGTTAAGGATCAGCGCCTGCTTGCGGATAACGCCAACCTGACGAGAAAGAATGGCCGTCGGCACAAAGTGCAGGCTCACCTGGCGCATTTGCTCACCAAAGCCGGGCATCACCCGATCGGCAATCGCCAGCGTCGCATCCGGGGTGACATCACGGCGGGCCGGGCCCGTGCCGCCGGTCGTCAGGACCAGGTGGCAGCCCATTTCATCGACCAGTTCACAGAGGGTTTGCTCGATAATAACCTGTTCATCCGGGATCAAGCGGGTTTGCAATTCGAAAGGCGTGGAGAGCGCACGGGCCAGCCACGCTTCAAGCGCGGGAATGCCTTTATCCTGATAGACGCCGCTGGAGGCGCGATCGGAAATGGAAACTAAGCCGATTCGTAAGGTGTTCATGATTATTCCGTTCAAACAGTATTAATAGACAGAATAATACACCGAGGGGAGCAAGGCAGACAGTTTAATGTGGCCGACGGACGCCGGCCACATGGGGGATTACAGCAGATCGCCGATCATTTTTTCCAGTTTTTCCTGGTCGATCGCAAACTTGCGGATGCCTTCCGCCAGTTTATCTACCGCCATCGGATCCTGGTTGTGCTGCCACAGGAATTCAGATTCGGTGATACGCGCCGGACGCGCTTTAACTTCGCCGCTGAAGGCCAGTTTGCGTTCGATGGCGCCTTCGCTTTCCGCCAGCTCTTTCAGCAGCGCAGGAGCGATAGTCAGACGGTCACAGCCGGCCAGTTCGAGGATCTCGCCGAGGTTACGGAAGCTTGCGCCCATAACCACCGTTTCGTAACCGTGCTGTTTGTAGTATTCGTAGATTTCGCTTACGGACACCACGCCCGGATCTTCTGCCGGCGCATACTCTTTCTTATCGGTGTTGGCTTTGTACCAGTCGAGGATACGACCAACGAACGGAGAAATCAGGAATACGCCCGCTTCTGCACAGGCGCGCGCCTGAGCGAAGGAGAACAGCAGCGTCAGGTTACAGTTGATGCCTTCTTTTTCCAGCTGCTCAGCGGCGCGAATGCCCTGCCAGGTAGAAGCCAGTTTAATCAGAATGCGATCGTTGCCGATGCCAGCATCGTTGTACAGTTTGATGAGGCGCTTAGCTTTGGCGATAGAAGCCTCGGTGTCATAGGACAGGCGAGCATCAACTTCGGTGGAAATACGGCCAGGGATCAGCTTAAGAATTTCGAGACCAATGTTCACCGCCAGCTTATCGGAAGCATCGATAATCTGCTGCGCGCGGTCGCTGCTCTGGCCGCGAGCCCAGGCAACAGCGTCATCAATCAGCTTACGGTACTCAGGGATCTGAGCCGCGCCGAGAATCAAAGAAGGGTTAGTCGTGGCGTCCTGAGGCTGATACAGCTTCATTGCCGCGATATCTCCGGTATCAGCTACGACAGTGGTGTACTGACGCAGAGAAGTCAATTTATCCGTCATGATAGTGTTTCTCTTAAACAGCAGTTAAGGGGATGTAACCGGTCTGCCAAGATGATAACACGCTGCCGGGGCAGCGCAACCGCCTACAATGCATGAGCGCAGAGTGTGATAAACTGGGCCAATTAATTCCCTGAACACTAAAGGATTGTCACTGGATTGGTAGCGCTTACACTCGCGCACCGATATGGGCAAGAGGATTCTTGATGCCTGATTTTCTGTCGTTTATCAATGAAATACTCTGGGGCTCGGTAATGATTTATCTGTTACTGGGCGCTGGCGTTTGGTTTACCTGGCGAACAAAATATATTCAGTTCCGTTATATCCGCCAGTTTAGCAGAAGTCTGAAAAAGAGCCTTCAGCCGCAGCCCGGCGGGTTAACCTCTTTTCAGGCGCTCTGTATGAGCCTGGCGGCGCGCGTGGGCAGCGGCAATATGGCAGGCGTGGCGCTGGCCATTGCCGCAGGTGGCCCCGGCGCCGTTTTCTGGATGTGGGTCTCGGCACTGCTCGGCATGGCCAGCAGTTTCGCCGAATGTTCCCTCGCGCAGCTTTATAAAGAGCGCGACTCCCGCGGGCACTTTCGCGGTGGCCCGGCCTGGTATATGGCCCGGGGACTCGGCATGCGCTGGATGGGCGTGATGTTTTCCGTTCTTCTCCTGCTGGCCTACGGCGTCATCTTTAATACCGTACAAGCCAACTCCGTTGCCCATGCCATGGAGTATGCGTTTCGTTTACCCGATGTTATCACCGGCGGCGTGCTGGCGGCGCTGACCCTGCTGGTCATCGTTCGCGGGATTCGTGGCGTAGCGCGGCTGATGCAGTGGCTCGTGCCGCTTATGGCTTTACTGTGGGTGCTGACCAGCCTGATTATCGGCCTGTGGCATATCACCGCCCTGCCGACGATTTTTGAAATCATTTTCCGCTGCGCTTTCGGCTGGCAAGAGGCCGCTGCGGGCGCGGTGGGCTACACCATCAGCCAGGCGCTCACCAGCGGCTTTCAGCGCGGGATGTTTTCCAATGAAGCGGGTATGGGTTCGACGCCAAATTCCGCCGCCGCTGCAGCCTCCTGGCCCCCTCATCCCGCGGCGCAGGGGATCGTACAAATGATTGGCGTCTTTATTGATACCATCGTGATCTGTACCGCCAGCGCCGTGATCATCATGCTGGCGCCGCGAGACGGCAACGAAGAAGCGGCAAATGGCATTCAGGCCATCCAGCATTCGATGAGCAACCTCGTCGGTGACTGGGGTTCCAGCTTTGTCGCTTTTATCGTGCTGCTGTTCGCCTTCAGTTCGATCGTCGCAAACTATATCTATGCCGAAAATAATCTCATTTTTCTCCGCATGGATAGCCTGCGTAACATCTGGCTGCTGCGTCTGCTTACGCTGTGTATGGTCGTCACCGGCGCGATGGTCAGCCTACCGGTGGTCTGGCAGATGGCGGATATCATCATGGCGCTGATGGCGATAACTAACCTGACGGCTATCCTGCTGCTGTCGCCGACGGTGCGCATCATTGCCAGCGATTATCTGCGACAGCGGAAGCTGGGCCAGCGGCCGGAATTTGACGTCACCCGCTACCCTGAGATTCATCAGCAGCTGGTACCGGGAACATGGGACAACCTGCCGCGCGAATAGCGCGGCAATCGCAGCTATCGATCTTCTCATGACGTTTTTTTGCTAAAGTCGTCAAAAATTTCCTGTAAGGACTGGATATGCTCATTCTGATTTCACCTGCAAAAACGCTCGATTATCAAAGCCCGCTGGCAACGACGCGTTATACCCAGCCAGAGCTACTGGAACACTCTCAGGAGCTTATCGGCATTGCCCGTCAGCTGTCGGCACCGCAGATTGGTAAACTGATGGGCATCAGCGACAAGCTGGCTGACCTGAACGCGACCCGCTTTCACGACTGGCAGCCAGATTTCACCCCGGACAACGCCCGTCAGGCAATCCTGGCGTTTAAGGGCGATGTCTATACCGGCCTGCGGGCAGAGACCTTTAGCGAAGCCGATTTCGATTTTGCCCAGCAGCATCTGCGCATGCTTTCCGGCCTGTACGGCGTTCTGCGCCCGCTGGATCTGATGCAGCCCTATCGTCTGGAGATGGGGATTAAGCTTGAGAACGCGAAAGGCAAAGATCTGTATCAGTATTGGGGAGACGTTATTACCGATAAGCTGAACCAGGCGTTGAAAGCCCAGGGCGACGATATTGTGGTAAATCTGGCCTCTGATGAGTACTTCAGGTCGGTGAAACCCAAACGGCTTGAGGGCCAGCTGATTAAGCCGGTATTCCTTGATGAGAAAAACGGCAAGTTTAAAGTGATCAGCTTCTACGCTAAAAAAGCGCGCGGCTTGATGAGTCGTTACATCATTGAGAATCGCTTAACGAAGCCGGAGCAACTGACCCGCTTTGATAGCGAAGGTTATTTCTTTGACGCCGACGCTTCGGGTAACGGAGAGCTGGTCTTTAAACGCCACGAGCAGTAAAAAACGCTTCCCTGCCGCCAATCTCGCAGCAGGGAAGCGCTGATTCAGACTTAGCCCATCATCAGCTTACGCAGCGCGGCAAAATCGGCCGGCAGATTATGCGACAGCAGCGGCAGATCGGCGCGATCGGCCAGCTCTTTCGGCAGCGGCAGCGTCTCTTGCAGAATCTCTTCCACGCTCTCTTTAAACTTCGCCGGATGCGCCGTGCCGAGGAACAGACCGTACTCGCCCGCCTGCAGCTGGTCGCGCAGCGCGCGATAAGCAATCGCCGCATGCGGTTCTGAGGTATAGCCGATAGCCTTCAGCTCACGCATGGTCTCTTTGGTGGTTTCATCATCCACCGCCGCGTAGCCCAGCTCGTTCAGGCGCCAGATTTTACGACGGAACAGCTCTTCCACGCGCGGCCAGTTGTTCGGTTGGCTGACGTCCATGGCGTTAGACAGCGTGGCCTGGGTTGCTTTCGGCGACCAGTTACCGTCCTGCAGGAAGCGCGGCACGGTGTCGTTGGCGTTAGTCGCCGCAATAAAGCGTTTGATTGGCAGACCCAGAGATTTGGCCAGCAGGCCGGCGGTCAGATCGCCAAAGTTACCGCTGGGTACCGAGATAACCAGCTGGTTACGGGCTTCCTGAGGCAGCTGAGCCACGGCTTCAAAGTAATAGCAAATCTGCGCCAGCAGGCGGCTGATATTGATTGAGTTAGCCGAGTTAAGACCCAGCGCAGCTTTCAGCTCTTCATCATCAAAGGCCTGTTTAACCAACGCCTGGCAGGCGTCAAAGTCGCCGTCGATTGCCACAGTTTCAATGTTACCGCCGAGGGTACAGAACAGCTTTTCCTGCAGCGGGCTGATTTTGCCGCGCGGATAGAGAATGACCACTTTGACGTTTGGCAGGCCATAAAACGCGTGCGCAACCGCCGCGCCGGTGTCGCCGGAGGTGGCCGTCAAAATAGTGACCGGTTTGTCGCCGGCGATATGGGTGAGCATCTGCGCCATAAAGCGGCCGCCGAAGTCTTTAAACGCCAGAGTCGGGCCGTGGAACAGTTCGAGGCAGCCGACGTCGTCCTGCACTTTGCTGACCGGCGCCGGGAAGGTAAAGGCGTTGCCGATGCGCTCGTGCAGAACGCCCTGCGGGATCTCATCGCCGATAAATGCCGACAGGATTTTTGCGCTACGCGACACGAAGTCCTGCTGCAGCATCTCGTCGATTTCAGTCAGGCTAAATTCCGGCAGATCGTGCGGGAAGAACAGCCCCTGATGCTTGCCAAGCCCCTGCGTGACGGCCTGCGCAAAGCTGACCTGTTCGTTATGATCTTTTAAGTTATAGAGTTTCATTGGTTATCCCACTACTCGAGCGCCCGCCGTGTCCAGCCGGCAAATATGAACGAAGCCTTCCTGATTTTGCAGATAGTGCGTAGCCAGCCAGTCGGCGACGCGCTGCGCGGTTTCCGGTTTATCGCATAATGCGAACAAGGTTGGACCGGAACCGGAAATGCCGCACGCCTGCGCGCCGATTTCCATTGCTGCCTGACGCGCTTCGCTGAAGCCCGGCAGTAGTTTGGTACGATACGGTTCGGCAATCACGTCTTTCATCAATTTCGCCGCCAGCTGAGGCTGGCGGGAATAGCAGGCGTGAATAAAGCCCGCCAGATGACGACCGTGGGCTATGCAGTCCTGACGGCGATACTGCGCCGGCAAAATTGCCCGCGCTTCCGCCGTTGAGACCTTAATCCCCGGATAGGCCAGCACCCACAGCCACTCGTCGAAGGACGGAATCTGCTGGCTGATGATGCCGTTTTCCTCAAGCATCAGCTGTATCCCGCCCAGATAGCACGGCGCGACGTTATCGTAATGGATACTGCCGGAAATCCGCCCTTCCATCTCGCCCATCAGCGCCAGCATCCGGCTCTCATTGAGCGGCTTGCCGCAGAACTCGTTCATCGCCACCAGCGCGGCGACCACAGAACAGGCGCTGGAGCCCAGCCCGGAACCGATCGGCATGTTTTTTTCCAGCGTCATCGCCACCGGAACCTTTTTGCCAATCTCCTGGCAAAAACGCTCCCAGCACTGATAGACGATATTTTCCTGCGGCGCCGTCGGCAGTTTGCTGGCGAAGCGACCCACGTTTTGCAGGCTAAAGCTCGTCGCCGCCTCAACCGAGACATTGTCCCCCAGCAGCGTACCGTCAACCGGCGTTACCGCCGCGCCCAGCACGTCAAACCCAACGCTCATATTAGCACTGGAAGCCGGGGCATATACTTTGACCATCTTAAACTCCTAACTTCCATGACAGGGTACGCAGCAGGTCGGCGAAAACGCCAGCCGCCGTCACATCGTTACCCGCACCATAACCGCGCAGCACCAGCGGCAGCGGCTGGTAATAGTGGCTGTAGAACGCCAGCGCATTCTCGCCGTTTTTCACTTTAAACAGCGGATCGTTGCCATCAACCGCGGCGATTTTCACACGGCAGGTGCCATCCTCTTCGATATTACCGACATAGCGCAAGACCTTACCTTCATCGCGCGCTTTTGAGACCCGCGAGGCAAACTCGTCATCCAGAGAAGGCAGGCGTGCCATAAAGCTGTCGACATCGCCGCTGGCGTCAAAACCCGCCGGTAGCGCCGGCTCTACGATAATGTCAGACAGCTCCAGTTCGCGCCCGGTTTCACGCGCAAGAATCAGCAGCTTACGCGCGACATCCACGCCAGAAAGATCGTCGCGCGGATCCGGTTCGGTATAGCCCATTTCACGCGCCAGCTTCGTCGCCGCGGAGAAGCTTACGCCTTCGTCCAGCTGACCGAAGATAAATGACAGCGAGCCGGACAGAATACCGGAGAAGCGCAGCAGCTCATCGCCGGCATTCAGCAGATTTTGTAGGTTTTCGATTACCGGCAGCCCCGCGCCGACGTTGGTATCGTATAAAAACTTACGTCGTGAGCTGCTCGCAGCATGACGCAACTGATGATAGTAATCCAGCGATGAGGTATTGGCCTTTTTGTTCGGCGTCACCACGTGGAAACCTTCGCGCAGGAAATCGGCGTACTGATCTGCCACCGCCTGGCTGGAAGTACAGTCGACAATCACCGGGTTCAGCAGATGGTACTCTTTCACCAGACGAATAAGTCGCCCCAGGTTGAACGCCTCTTTGGCTTCCGCCAGCTCATCGCGCCAGTGTTCAAGGTTCAGGCCGTGTACGTTGGTCAGCAAGGCGCGCGAGTTAGCCACCCCGCAAACGCGCAGATCGATATGTTTACTCTTCAACCAGCTCTGCTGGCGCTTGATCTGTTCGATCAGCGCGCCGCCGACGCCGCCGATGCCAATGACAAACACTTCAATCACCTGATCGGTATTGAACAGCATCTGGTGGGTCACGCGAACGCCGGTGGTCGCATCATCGTTGCTCACGACAACGGAAATAGAGCGCTCGGAAGAACCCTGGGCAATCGCCACAATGTTGATATTGGCGCGCGCCAGCGCAGCGAAGAATTTAGCGGAAATCCCACGCAGGGTGCGCATACCATCGCCGACAACCGAAATAATCGCCAGGCGTTCCATGATCGACAGCGGCTCAAGCAGCCCCTCTTTCAGCTCCAGATAAAATTCATCTTCCATTACCCGCTTCGCCCGAGCGCAATCGCTCTGCGGCACGCAGAAGCTGATGCTGTATTCGGAAGAGGACTGGGTGATAAGAACAACGGAGATTCCCGCGCGGGACATAGTGGCGAACACGCGCGCCGCCATGCCAACCATCCCCTTCATCCCCGGCCCTGAGACGTTGAACATCGCCATATTGTTGAGATTAGAGATCCCCTTCACCGGCAGATCGTCTTCATCGCTGCTGCCGCCGATAAGCGTACCCGGCGCCTGCGGATTACCGGTATTTTTGATTAAACAGGGGATCTGGAACTGGGCGATGGGGGCGATAGTACGCGGGTGCAAAACTTTGGCGCCGAAGTAGGAGAGCTCCATCGCTTCCTGATAGGACATCGACTTCAGCAAACGCGCATCCGGCACCTGACGCGGGTCGCAGGTATAAACGCCGTCAACGTCGGTCCAGATTTCACAGCAGTCGGCGCGCAGGCAGGCGGCCAGCACCGCTGCGGAGTAGTCAGAGCCGTTACGGCCCAGCACCACCAGTTCGCCCTTTTCGTTACCGGCGGTGAAGCCCGCCATCAGCACCATATGGTCAGCCGGGATCTGGCTGGCGGCAATGCGGCGGGTCGACTCGGCGATATCCACGGTGGATTCGAGGTAATGGCCAACGGCAAGCAGTTTTTCAACCGGATTAATCACCGTGACGTTATGACCGCGCGCTTCCAGTAAGCCGGCCATAATAGCGATGGAGAGTTTTTCTCCCCGGCAGATCAGAGACGCATTGACGCTATCCGGGCACTGTCCGAGCAGGCTAATACCGTGCAGGACATGTTTGATTTGCGCAAACTCCTGCTCGACAAACATTTTCAACTGAGCGTGCGGAAAGCCCGGCTGGGCATCGGCGAGGCCTTGCAGAAGCTCGGCGAAAATGCGTTCGGCATCAGCGATATTGGTCAGCGCATCCTGCCCGCCAATGGTTTTTTCGATCATCGCAACCAGATGGTTAGTGATCTTCGCCGGGGCAGACAGTACTGTCGCTACCTGCCCCTGCCTGGCATTACTCTCCAGAATATCGGCAACACGCAGAAAACGTTCTGCATTTGCCACTGATGTACCGCCGAACTTCAACACACGCATGGTTGTGACCCCTTGATTTTTTATCGAAAAAAAAGCCCGCACTGTTCAGGTGCGGGCTTTTTTCTGTGTTTCCTGTACGCGTCAGCCCGCACCGTTACCTGTGGTAATAGTGGTGGTGATAATCGTGGTGATCATGCCGATGCGATTCATGGATGTTGTGTACTCTGTAATTTTTATCTGTCTGTGTCCTGTGCCTATATTGGTTAAAGTATCTGTCGACTTAAGTCAACGAATTTCTACTTTTAGCCCTTTTTTTCACACCTGGCCAATACGCCATAGCAACCTGACAATTCATCCGGGTTTACGCATTCAGAAGCCAATAATTAGCACATAAAACCATATAAAAATAATATGACAGCATTTTACCCTGGGAGGTTTTTTTCAATATCGTGCAGTAAACGATGCAGCATGGCGGTGTCTCGCTGCTGCAAAAGTCCTATCCGCTGCTCCAGCCAGTCGGACAGTTTTACATCGTCACCCACGCCGAGGCGGTTAAGCAGATCGCGCGTTCGCAGGCGTAACGCCTGCAGCTGATTATCATCTGCGTCGGCGGAGGTTGACGGGGCCTGCTGCAGCAATGAGGTCAGCTGGTAGCAATAGACCATCACCGACTGCCCCAGGTTTAGCGAAGGGTAGTCAGCCGCCATCGGCACACCGGTCAACACATCGGCAAGGGCCAGCTCTTCATTCGTCAAACCAGAATCTTCCCGACCAAACACCAGCGCGGCATGATGCATCCACTGCGCTTTTTCTTCCAGCAGCGGCAGGAGCTGCTGCGGCGTCGCGTAGTAGTGGAAACGCGCCCGGCTGCGGGCGGTCGTGGCCACGGTAAAATCAACATCGTGCAGCGCCTGCTCCAGCGTGGCATAAGTTTTGATATTATCGAGGATATCGCCAGAACCGTGCGCGACCCAGCGCGCGGCTGGCTGCAAATGCGCCTCGCTATCGACGATACGCATGTCGCTAAACCCCATGGTTTTCATCGCTCTGGCTGCCGCCCCCACGTTTTCCGCCCGAGCCGGGGACACTAATACAATTGATAAACGCATTCGGTTTCTCTTTTACCTTTTAGGCGGTGGGAATAACGATTTTTTCCCTCATTTTACGCGCCGTGAATTTACAAATTTGCAACAAAAATCACTAAATTTGAGCTTTATCACCCATAAAAAAAACTAAACTATTCCCAAGGCACCATGACACAGAGTATGTTAACAGAACGGCTTTATCCGTATGTTTGGCAATGAAATTTACGTCCGAGTACGTTTTGAGGCTTTGGATTCACCGCGTTTATTATTTTCTCATTGCAACTAATTGAGGGAAGTATGAATTGTGAAGATGAATCCCGTTTAGATGCAATGATTTCACAAGACTGTTAACGTGCTACAATTGAACTTGATATATGTCAACGAAGCGTAGTTTTATTGGGTGTCATGCCTCACTTAGCCTGTTATGTTGCTGTTAAAATGGTTAGGATGACAGCCGTTTTTGACACCGTCGGGTCCAGAGGGAAAGTACCCACGACCAAGCTAATGATGTTGTTGACGTTGATGGAAAGTGCATCAAGAACGCAATTACGTACTTTAGTCATGTTACGCCGGGCATGTTAATTTGCGACATGCACCAGGCAGGTCAGGGACTTTGGTACTTCCTGTTTCGATTTAGTTGGCAATTTAGGTAGCAAACATGCAGACCCCGCACATTCTTATCGTTGAAGACGAGTTGGTAACACGCAACACGTTAAAAAGTATTTTCGAAGCAGAAGGTTATGATGTATTCGAAGCGACCGATGGCGCGGAAATGCATCAGATCCTGTCTGAAAATGATATCAACCTGGTGATCATGGATATCAACCTGCCGGGTAAAAATGGTCTCCTGTTAGCACGCGAACTGCGTGAGCAGGCGGACGTCGCGCTGATGTTCCTCACCGGCCGCGATAACGAAGTGGATAAAATCCTTGGCCTCGAAATTGGCGCCGATGATTATATCACTAAACCGTTCAACCCACGTGAACTGACGATCCGCGCGCGCAACCTGCTCTCCCGTACCATGAACCTGGGTACCGTGAGCGAAGAGCGCCGTAGCGTGGAAAGCTATAAGTTCAACGGCTGGGAGCTGGATATCAATAGCCGCTCGCTGGTAAGCCCCAATGGTGAGCAGTACAAGCTGCCGCGCAGTGAATTCCGCGCCATGCTGCACTTCTGCGAAAATCCGGGCAAAATCCAGTCGCGTGCGGAACTGCTGAAGAAAATGACCGGCCGTGAGCTGAAGCCGCACGACCGTACCGTGGACGTGACCATCCGTCGCATTCGTAAGCATTTTGAATCCACTCCGGACACCCCGGAAATTATCGCCACCATCCATGGCGAGGGGTACCGCTTCTGTGGCGACCTGCAGGAATAACACCGTTTTTCTTGCTGTCATAACGTAAAACGGCGCAATTCGCGCCGTTTTTTTTATTTCCAGATCCTGAGCTTATCGTCATCCTGACCAGCGTCCGGCAGCTCACCTTTTCCCTTCGGCAGAGATAACGCGTACCAGTCAACGTGGCGGGTCAGAAACATCAGCGCACTTAACGCCAGCAGCAATACGCCGGTCCCCAGCAGCAATGCGCTATCTTCCGATCGCAACAGCATCCACATAATGCCGTCCAGCAGCAGTAGCGCACAGACGAACAGGACGCTATTTCGCCACCCTTTCAGCACCGCCTGAAGATACACCCCATTGATAAGCGCGCCGATCAAACTGGCGGCAATCCACGATGCCGTAAAACCGATATGTTCGGACAGCGCCAACAGCACCAGATAGAACATGACCAGCGACAGCCCCACCAGCAGATACTGCATGGGGTGCATGCGATACCGCGTTAAGCTTTCAAAAACAAAAAATGCCATAAACGTCAGCGTTATCAACAGAACGGCATATTTTGTCGCCCGATCGGTCAGCTGATATTGATCGGCGGGCGTGGTGACATTCACGTTGAAAGCGGGCAACTGACGCCACTCAATCTGCCGACCCTCAACAAAAAACTTCGCCATATTGTTGGCAAACCAGGTGCTTTGCCACTGGGCGCTATAGCCTGTTGGGCTGACTTCCCGCTTTGCAGGTAAAAAGTCGCCAAGGAAACCCGGGTGCGGCCAGTTGCCGGCAAGCTGTAAGGTACTGTTGCGCCCAAGCGGAACCACCGAGAAACTGCCGCTGCCATTCAGATTGAGCGTGAATTCAATATCCAGCGCTTTTTGTTCAGGGAGTAACAGCGGCATCGGCATATGGATGCCCTCCCCGCTATCGTCGAGACCCGGCCCTGGCTCAACGGATAGCCTCTCGCCATTGAGCTCTGGTGACTTAATCTCACCAATACCGCGCGCATCGCTGACGCTGACGACCAGAAACGGTCTGCCCAGCGTAATCGTCTGCTTCCTGAGCGCCTTGATGCGCGAAGGATCAAAATGCGCTTTGACGCTGAGATTATTGTGCCAGATCTGCCCCTCATAGATACCGATTCGCCGGGATTCAACATCCTGATTACCGGTAACCGCCAGCGTCTCCGGCAGCCAGTAGTGTACCCATTGGGTTTGATATTCTACCGTTTTAGTTCCCTCAACCCGCGTTAGCGTCTCGGTCACCGGAATGGCAATCAGCGGTCCGGCCAGTTTCTGCGATCCGCTGGTACTGCTCTCCAGCGCCTCAACCACGTCGCTACGATAGTCCGCGCGTTCAACGATCAGCTGCCGGACCAGCATCAGCGGGATCGACAACAGTAAAATGCACCCCAGCAGGGTGCTCATTTTCCAGAATAGTGGTGATTTCAACATAGCCCTCTCCTTAGTGATGCGCTCACCTTAAAGGGGCCGTGTGGGGAGAGTTTGAAGCTATGTGAAGTGAGCGTGAAGTGTCAGCAAAGCGCACGCGCCGCCTTCAGGGCGATTAACCAGCTGGATATCCCCCTGATGCAGGCGCGCGACTTCTCGAACAAACGCCAGCCCCAGGCCACTGCTTTTTTGCCCATTTTCACGAGGCAGGGAATAGAAACGTTCAAAAATACGCCCCAGGGCGTAGTCGGGAATGCCGCATCCCGTATCGCATACGGTTAACAGCACGCCGCCATCACGCTCTTCTGCACCAACCAGAATTTCCCCTGCGGAAGGCGTGAAATCGATAGCATTATCAAGGAGATTACCCAGCGCCTGCGCCAGAAGCTCCCGATCGCCTTCAACCATCAGAGGCGTATCCTGCCAGCGCAGCGTCACTTTTTTCGCCGCCAGCGCGATCTCGCGCTCCTCGGCCAGGCGGTGAAATAGCTCAGCGACGGGGACGGGACGTCGGGCGATCTCCAGCCGGTTCTCCAGCCGGGCCTGCTGGAGCAAATTTTCCACCAGCGACTGCATTCGTGCGTTCTGCGCCAGAATATTACGCGTAAAACGGGCGGCGACCTCAGGTGGAGGAGCCTCACGGAGAATTTCTGCCGCGCCGCGTATCGCCGCCAGCGGGCTCTTCAGCTCATGGGTCAGCGCATAAATATAGTTTTCAATAGCGTTTTTACCTTCAAGCTTAAGGCGCATACTCTCCAGCGCCTGCGCCAGCTTACGCAGTTCGCTGCCGCCCAGATTCGGCAGCGGAACCGGACGATCGGCGGTCACGGAGTCCGCGTAGCGAACCAGCTTGCCGATGGAAAAGTTAATCCACCATACCATCGCAGCGCCTATCAGGAGCGCGATCCCCAGCAGCGCCCCGCCGGCCCACAGAATACGCCGCTCGCTGCGTTTAATGACCGGCGCCATGGCCAGATTGGGTTTCCCGACGCTTAGCACGCCAATGATTCGGCCGCTGTCAGTCACCGGCGCGGCAATATACATCACCGAGCTGTTATCATCGTTCGGATCGCTGCGCGTGCTGCGCGCGCCGTATTGCCCGCGTAAAGTGAGCCAGACATCGTTCCAGCGCGAGTAGTCTTGCCCCAGCGCACTGCCCGCAGAATCAAACACCACTTTGCCCTGCGCATCGGTCATATAGACGTGATATTCATTGCGAACTTTATTAATGCCGGCAATGTTGGCGTTGATCGGTTGGCGATGCAGCGTTTGAAAAGCCTGGGCCAGTCGCCCGTGCTGGGGATCGGCGGAGAGTAAATCCTCGCGGGCCAGCTCGGCAAGCAGGGTAGCCGTATCAATCAGCGTCCCTTCGGTTGCACGCCGGACCCCGGGTTTAATCTCCTGAACGAAGATGGAAAGTACAAACCAGGCCGCGATCGCCACAATCAAAAAGTAGCCCATCAGCAGCCGCATACCGATGCGCATCAGAAGCCTCCAAGGCTGTATCCCATGCCGCGGTGCGTATTGATGGGGGAGATGTCAGGGTTCACTTCTCGCAGCTTAGCGCGTAGCGTTTTGATATGAGTATCCACGGTACGATCGAAGCTCTCGTTCGCATCGCCCCATACCTGCTCCATCAGCAGCTGGCGGGAAAAAATGCGCCCCGGAGAGTGCAGTAGCGTTTTTAATAATAAAAACTCATAGCGGGTCAGATTCAGGCTCTGACCGCACCAGGTGACCCGAGCCGCGGCGTCGTTCAACGTGAACTCCCCCACGCGCAAGAGCGGTGGAGGGGCGGCGAACTTCTGCAGCCGCCGCAGAACGGTGCGAACTCTGGCGCAAACTTCACGAGGGGAAAATGGCTTGGCAATATAGTCATCAGCGCCGATTTCCAGGCCAAGCAGCTTATCCACCTCTTCGCTGCGGGCCGTCAGGAACAGCACCGGCAGCGCCGGGTAGCGGGCAAGCAGCCGCCGACAGAGCTCAAACCCGCTGATATCCGGCAGCCCGACGTCGAGAATCGCCAGGTCGGGTTGGTGGTGATGTGCCGCATCGAGCGCCGGCAGCCCGCGCTCGAACGCCGTAACGATAAATCCTTCCTGCTGCAGCTGGTAGACGAGCGTATCGGCGATGCTCATCTCATCTTCCACCAACCAGATCCGCGGTTGTTGCATCGGCGTTCCCTGTTATTTATTCCATGGCATAATCGGCACCGCGCTAATCGCGTTCTTCGGCGAGCCATCGACGATTTTATCCGAATAGGTCAGATAGACCAGCGCATTGCGTTTGGCATCGTAAAAGCGCACCACCTGCAGCTTTTTAAATACCAGCGAGGTGCGTTTCTGGAACACGACATCGCCCTGCGTTTTACCGTTTTTGATTTTATCCGTCAGCTCAATCGGCCCCACCTGCTGACAGGAGATCGCGGCATCAGAGGTATCTTCCGCCAGCCCTAACCCGCCTTTAATGCCCCCGGTTTTCGCCCGGCTGATGTAGCACGTCACGTTTTGTACATCCGGGTCGTCAAAGGCCTCTACGACAATTTTATGATCCGGCCCAAGGAACTTAAACACGGTATCCACGGAGCCAATTTGCTCCGCCTGCGCCATCTGAGACCCCGCCAGTAAAAGCATACCTGCCACTAACTTCTTGTATTTCATATTGTTACCATTCTTAAAAATTTAGCTGAGTGATTATTACACATTAAGCAGAAAAGTTTTATAGATCACAGCTTTACAAAATTACCACCGATACTTCTGGAAGAATCGCATTTAAAAGCAAAAAAAACACTGAATGCTAAAACATCAAAAAATGCTATTATCCGCTACCTTTAGTATCAGGCACCTGAGTTTAAGGATGGGGATATTTTATGGATCAAGCAGGGATTATTCGCGATCTCCTTAGCTGGCTGGAAGGTCACCTGGATCAGCCACTCTCACTGGACAATGTGGCAGCGAAGGCGGGCTATTCCAAGTGGCATCTGCAAAGAATGTTCAAGGACGTGACCGGCCATGCCATTGGTGCCTATATTCGCGCCCGTCGCTTATCTAAGTCAGCGGTTGCCCTACGCCTGACCGCGCGTCCGATTCTCGATATTGCGCTGCAGTATCGCTTTGACTCGCAGCAGACTTTTACTCGCGCATTTAAAAAACAGTTCTCGTTGACGCCAGCCCTTTATCGACGCTCCCCCGACTGGAGCTCTTACGGTATGCGTCCTCCGCTGCGTCTGGGCGAGTTCACCATGCCGCAGTACGAATTCGTCACGCTGAACACCATTCAGCTGGTCGGCGTGACCCAGAGCTATACCTGCAAGCTGGAAGAGATCTCCGATTTCCGTAATCAGATGCGCGTGCAGTTCTGGCGTGAATTCCTCGCCAATACGCCGTCGATTCCTCCGACGCTGTACGGCCTGCATGAGCCGCGTCCGAGCCTCGATAAAGACGATGAGCAGGAGGTGTTTTACACCACCGCGCTGACGCCGGAGCTGGCTAACGGCCATCTGCACAACGCCCACCCGGTGACGCTGGAAGGCGGCGAATACGTGATGTTTACCTACGAAGGATTGGGCACCGGGCTACAGGAATTTATTCTGACGGTTTACGGCACCTGCATGCCGATGCTCAATCTTACTCGTCGTAAGGGCCTGGATATCGAACGTTTCTTCCCGGAAGATGAAAACCGGAATCAGGAACCGCCTATTCAGCTGCGCTGCGAATACCTGATTCCGATTCGTCGTTAACGCTGTAGCTCATCCATCGCGGGGGCATCAAGATGCGAGACATCCCCCGCGGTTTCCACGACCCATCCCGACGCCAGCCAGGGGCTTTGCTGATAGTCAACGCGAGAGATAGAGCAGTTGCGCAGACGCAGGCGACGTTCCGCCCAGGCGGGCAAGCCAAGAATCGTACTCACCAGACACCCCAGCGCCATGCCGTGGCTCACCAGCAGCGGCCGGCTACCTGCGGGCAGCTCCAGACAAGAGGTCAGCGCCGCGTGCATACGGTCGCTCAGCTCCTGCATTGACTCTCCCTGCGGGATGCGCCCGTCGGGCGTACCGTTAACCAGCTGTCGACGCCAGCCCTCTTCTTCTTCGCTCAGCGAGTCGATATGGCGCTTTTCCAGCACGCCCATATCCAGCTCACGCAAGCGTGAATCGGTCATGACGCTGCATCCGCAGGCTTCAGCGATGATTTCTGCGGTACGCCGCGTCCGGCCTAAATCGCTGGCGATAATATGCGTAATCCCCAGCGTTCTGGCGCGCTCGCCTACCTGCCAGGCCTGACGCTCACCGTGGGCGGTAAGCGGACTGTCGGACTGGCCCTGAATACGTCGCTCGGCGTTCCACTGCGTTTCACCGTGGCGAACAAGGTATACCTGTAACATGCTTTATTATCCGTTATGAGCTCTTAACCATTAAGCTACAAGCATAGCCGCCTGCAACAAGAATGATTTGGAGTATACTGCGATGATGTTTAGTATTTCTGAGTTGTTTTGATTATGCACCATGTTGTCTCAGCTACCACTAATCCCGCCAAAATTCAGGCAATTCTGCAGGCTTTTAACGAGATCTTCGGCGAAGGATCCTGCCACATTGAGTCCGTCTCCGTCGAGAGCGGCGTGCCGGAACAGCCTTTTGGCAGCGACGAAACGCGCGCTGGCGCACGAAACCGCGTGGCTAACGCGCGTCGCACGCAGCCCGATGCTGACTTCTGGGTCGCTATTGAAGCCGGCATCGATGAGGGCAGCACCTTTAGCTGGGTGACGATCGAGGACGGCAGCCTGCGCGGCGAAGCGCGCTCGGCGACCCTGCCGCTGCCGCAGGTCATTCTTGAAAAAGTCCAGGCAGGAGAAGCGCTGGGGCCGGTGATGTCTCAGCATACCGGCATCGATGAAATTGGCCGTAAAGAGGGCGCTATCGGCGTATTTACGGCCGGAAAACTGACGCGCAGCAGCGTTTATCATCAGGCCGTCGTGCTGGCGCTAAGCCCGTTTCATAACGCTATTTATCGTTAACGTTAATCAACGCCTGCTCCAGCCACAGACGCAGCTCCGGCGGGGCTGACTTCAGGCTGTTCGAACCGCGGGTTATGGTGGCGATCCCGGCGCCGAGCTCGTTTTTCAGCTCGCGCTGGCTCATTTCGCCGCGCAGCAGCTCTTCAATAATACGCACCCGCGTGCCCAGCGCCTCGCGCTCGTCGGGCGTCAGCATGAGCTGTAAAAGCGGCAGATGGAGATCGTCGGCGTACGCCTGCTGCAGGAGGGCAACAAAACGCAGCCACTCCTGATGACGCTGTTCGGCCACCGCCGCTGAATAGGGGGATTGTTGGGTCATGTTACGCCACCTGTCGAATGTACTCACTAACGAGTACAAAGCATAACATACTTCTGTCCGGACTCTACGGATTTCGGGCAACATCGCGAAATACGATGTTGCCCGACGACGGCGATATTAATAGCGCAGCTTCCACTCCGCATCGCTCAGCAGCGTCTCTTTCTGGCCCATAAAATAGCGATAGTAGGCGTCATAGGACAAAACGTTTTTCACGTAGCCGCGCGTTTCAGAGAAAGGAATACTCTCAATAAACGCCACCGCGTCAATGCGGCCACCGCTGTTGCCCCGCCAGGTACGCACACGCCCGGGACCGGCGTTATAGGCCGCGGAGGCAAAGATACGGTTATTGCCAAACTGCTGATAAACATATTGCAGATAGCTGGTACCAATGTTGATGTTCATTTCGGGATCGAGCAGCTGCGATGGACCGCTATAGCCGGGAATACTGAACATGCTCACCGTATGCGTTGCCGTCCCCGGCATAATCTGCATCAGACCGCGGGCGCCAACCGGTGAACCGGCTTTCGGATTCCAGGCGCTCTCCTGACGCGCGATGGCCATCGCGTAGCTTTGCGGAATATCTTTACCGCTGATATAGCGGGTAAAGAGGTCGTTATAGGCCAACGGGAAACGCTCTTCCAGCTGATCCCACAATTTGCCGGCGATGGTGGCCTGGACGCTCAGATCCCACCAGTTCTGATTAAACGCGTAACGAGCCAGCTGCGCCTGCTGGTCTTTGGTTTTGCTGGTGACCAGATTTGCCCACTCGCTGCGGGCGGTGTTATCCATATTCCAGTACATCAGCTCGCGGACCCGCGCCATTTCCGGCCCCGAGGTCAGCGCCGGATCGAGATTCGCCGGCGCTTTGTCGATGCGGAAAGTGTACTCCTCGCCCAGGCGCTGGGCAGCGACCATCGGGTAGAAGCCGCGCTGCTGCATCAGCGAACGGAGAATATCTTTCGCTTCGTCATCGCGTCCGCGCTCCAGCAGCAGATCGGCCTGCCAATAGCGCCATTCGTCCTTCTCTTTCGCCTCCATCGGCAAACGCGCCAGCCAGGTGTTCAGGCCACGCCGATCCCCAAGCCCCAGCGCCATACGTACCCGGCGCTCCACCAGCGAGGTGGATTGCGAACGCATAATGGCGTCGTCGCGCCAGATGGCCTGCTCTTCGGTCACGTCGCTGCCCATCAGGCGCCAGGCGACGATGTCCCGCAGCTCCTGAATCTGATCTTCATTGAGCTGCTGCGCCTGCGCTAATGAGGGGATCATCAGGCGCGCGTTTTCCACATCCTGCCGCGCAACGCTGGCAAACGCGACCGCCGCCATCTGGCGGGTAAAATCCGTCGCGCCGGTTGTCCGGGCGAAGGTCATCACGCTGTTGGGATCGTTAGCCAGCGCGATAACCGCCGTCGAAATCGTTTGATAATCGGCAGGCATCTGCTGGGCCAGGACCCGCACCAGGCTGGTATTGCCCGCTTTCATCGCCAGGCGAATGCGTTCAAGGTAGGCCAGCGGATCCTGCTGGCCGGAGGCGCGCCAGGCGCCAAACAGCTGGTCACAGGCGTTTGGCTGACTTTTGCCGCTCAGCCACAGCGCTTTGGCGCCGTCCCAGGCCTCCTGAGCCTGGCCGACGTTCCACTTCGCATAGTAGTAATTGCACTGCGCCTCGGTGCCGGTCGGCTTATCCGGGCTGAAGGCCAGCAGGCCGCGCCAGTCGCTACGGCGCGCCAGTTCGTTGACGAACCGTGATTTCAGCGAGCGCGCGGGGGGCAGCGTCGGGTTGGCGGCGATAAAGTTGGTCACCACCAGCGCCGGCTGGTTCATCAGATCGTCGGTAATCTGCCGGTACTGGAGATAAGGATAGAGCGGATAGGTCGTCAGGGTGGGCATCAGCTGATTGACGACGTCCATTTGTCGACTGTCCCACGCCTGTTTAATTTGAGCATAGCGGCTGCGCTGTTCATCCAGTGAATCTGCATGCGCCAGTTGGCTTAACGTCAGCAGACTTACGCCGGCGGCCAGAAGACGCCACGTCACAGTTTTGGCTTTTTCCACAAGCTCTTCCTCTATTCAGATACACCACAGCAGCATCATGCCGCGGGCAAAAATTTCAGGTATTACGTAGATATGCTAATCAGACAACGCGAATCGCGCCACGTCCCGGACATTTTTTTACGCTTTTGTGAATCCCATCGCCTCGCTGGGATTAAAGCGCGAAAAAGGCTACACTTCGCCTTTGAAAACTATTCACTACCCTACTCAAAATCATTCTGGCTGCATCAAGCGAGCCTGAGGGATGAAGAGTATATAAAAGAGGCGAAGTCCAACGTGGCTCAATTCGTTTATACCATGCATCGTGTCGGCAAAGTGGTTCCGCCGAAACGTCATATTCTGAAAAATATCTCCCTGAGCTTTTTCCCTGGCGCAAAAATCGGCGTTCTCGGTCTCAACGGCGCCGGTAAGTCTACCCTGCTGCGTATTATGGCCGGCATCGATACCGATATCGAAGGCGAAGCGCGTCCGCAGCCGGGCCTGAAAATCGGCTATCTGCCGCAGGAGCCGCAGCTCAATCCGGAGCAGACCGTACGTGAGTCGGTTGAAGAAGCGGTGGCCGAAGTGGTCAATGCGCTGAAAGGCCTGGACGAGGTGTACGCCAAATACGCGGAGCCGGATGCCGACTTCGACAAGCTCGCCGCTCAGCAGGGCAAGTTCGAAGAGATTATCCAGGCGCACGATGGCCATAACCTGAACGTCCAGCTTGAGCGCGCGGCGGATGCCCTGCGTCTGCCGGACTGGGACGCGAAAATCGCCAATCTGTCCGGCGGTGAGCGCCGCCGCGTCGCACTGTGCCGCCTGCTGCTGGAAAAACCAGACATGCTGCTGCTCGACGAACCGACTAACCACCTGGATGCAGAGTCCGTGGCGTGGCTGGAACGCTTCCTGCACGATTTCGAAGGCACCGTCGTGGCAATTACCCACGACCGCTACTTCCTCGATAACGTCGCCGGCTGGATCCTTGAGCTTGACCGCGGCGAAGGTATTCCGTGGGAAGGCAACTACTCCTCCTGGCTGGAGCAGAAAGATCAGCGTCTGGCGCAGGAAGCTTCTCAGGAAGCGGCGCGCCGTAAGTCAATCGAGAAAGAGCTGGAGTGGGTCCGTCAGGGCGCGAAAGGCCGTCAGTCTAAGGGCAAAGCCCGTCTGGCGCGCTTTGAAGAGCTTAACAACGTCGAGTACCAGAAGCGTAACGAGACTAACGAACTGTTTATTCCGCCAGGCGCACGTCTGGGCGATAAAGTGGTTGAAGTCAGCAACCTGCGTAAGTCCTACGGCGACCGTCTGCTGATTGACGACCTGAGCTTCTCGGTACCGAAAGGCGCTATCGTCGGCATCATCGGCCCGAACGGCGCGGGTAAATCCACCCTGTTCCGCATGATGTCCGGTCAGGAACAGCCTGATGCCGGTTCAATCACCCTGGGTGAGACCGTCAAGCTGGCCTCCGTCGATCAGTTCCGCGACGCGATGGACAACAGCAAAACCGTATGGGAAGAAGTTTCCGGCGGGCTGGATATCATGAAGATTGGCAACACCGAGATGCCGAGCCGCGCCTACGTGGGCCGCTTTAACTTCAAAGGCGTTGACCAGGGCAAGCGCGTTGGCGAGCTGTCCGGCGGTGAGCGCGGTCGTCTGCACCTGGCGAAACTGCTGCAGGTGGGCGGTAACGTCCTGCTGCTCGATGAACCCACCAACGACCTGGATATCGAAACCCTGCGCGCGCTGGAAAACGCCCTGCTGGAGTTCCCGGGCTGCGCGATGGTTATCTCGCACGACCGCTGGTTCCTCGACCGCATCGCGACCCACATTCTGGACTACCAGGATGAAGGTAAGGTGGAATTCTTCGAAGGTAACTTTACCGAATACGAAGAGTACAAGAAACGCACCCTCGGCGCCGATGCGCTGGAGCCGAAGCGTATTAAGTACAAACGTATCGCGAAATAAAAGCAAAAGGGCAACGCAGGTTGCCCTTTTTCGTGTTTGCTCCTCACCCTGTGGGTGACGCAGAGGAGCTTAGCTATCCCTGCTCGCCCATCATCTCTTTCACCAGCTCCACGCAGCGCAGGAAGCGGGCATCATAGTCGGCCTCTTTCACATGCACAAAATCTATCTCGTTCTCCTTGAGCAACGACACCAGCAGCGTCTGAAACTCTTTGCGGTCCACCGAGCTGCCAAGGCTACGCAAACCATCGGCCACCCACGGCGTGTTGTTTTCCAGCAGGATGACCAGGTCAAAACGATACTCGTCGATCAGCGCCTGCACAAAGGGGTGTTCCCGCCCTTCATACTTGAGACAGAACGCCTGGGTGCTGACAAAATCCGTGTCGATGAACGCCACTTTGTTGGCATACTTCACCGCGAAATCAATATACTGCGCGTGGCCGAGGGCAATCTTGTCGTAGTCGGAATATTGCAGCGCCATCTCATCGCCGCCGAGGTGCGAAAAGACGTAGTCGCGGCCATACTCCCAGGCGCTGGTGGTATTAAAGATATTGGATAGCTTATTCACCAGCGTCGACTTACCGCTCGATTCACCGCCCAGGATCGCCACCGTGCGCACGAAAAACGGCTTCACTTCGGTAGGAATATATTCCCAATAGCGGAACGGGTTTTCACGAATCTGTCCGCCGCTGATGTTCATAAAGGTGCGTTTAGGATCGATGAGTACGGTTTCAATTCCCAGATGATCCAGATACTGCGGCGCGTCGCCCTCTTCCGAGGTGTAGATCCAGTTAGGCTCAATGCCCTTCTCGTTCATAAAGGCGCGGATCCCGCGGCTCCAGACGTCCCAGCCGTGCGGATATGGTTCCATCCCCTCTTCATTGAAGGCGTGGATGCGGATATTTTTCTGGTACTTGAAGGTCTGCAGCAGCCAGCGCAGGCGATCGGGCACGGTCGGCTGCTGCGACATCGCGCTCTTTTCAAACAGCTCGCGGTCGCGGGGATCGTCGTAGCCCATAATGATGTGCAGCTCATCGACCTGGCTACAGGCGCGCTGAATCAAGTAGATGTGGCCGGTATGCAGCGGGTAAAACTTACCAAATACCACGCCAACGCTTTTTTGCCGACGCGGAAACTCCAGCCCGAGAAACCGGTGCAGCGCTTCCAGCTTCTGCGCGCTGGGGCTTTTAATTTTCGCGTTCAGCAGCTGGCTCAGATAGCCTTTTGTCATCCCGCTGGCGTCAGCTACCTGCTGTAGCGTACACCCCTTCTGCTTAATGGCGCTTTTTAAATAGTCAAATGACGACATCGCGAGTCTCCTTTTAACTTATTATAAGTCGTCAAAGACGCTAAGTGCGTCCGCAAGTTTTTTCACGCCAAAGATTTGCATCCCTTCCGGCACTTTTTTCGGCACATTGGCTGCCGGAACAATCGCCCGACGAAAACCATGCTTAGCCGCTTCTGAAATACGCTCCTGGCCGCTCGGTACCGGGCGAATTTCGCCTGCCAGACCCACTTCGCCGAAAACCACCAGGTCCTGGGGCAGCGGACGGTCGCGCAGGCTGGAAACCATCGCCAGCAGCAGCGCCAGATCGGCGCTGGTTTCGGTGACCTTCACCCCACCAACCACGTTGACGAAGACGTCCTGGTCAGCCATCTGCAGACCGCCGTGACGATGCAGAACCGCCAGCAGGATCGCCAGACGGTTCTGCTCCAGCCCCACCGCCACGCGGCGCGGGTTGGACATCATCGAGTGATCGACCAGCGCCTGGATCTCCACCAGCAGCGGTCGCGTGCCTTCCCAGACCACCATCACCGAACTGCCGGAAGTCACTTCGTCACCGCGGCTCAGAAAGATAGCCGAGGGGTTGCTCACTTCACGTAGCCCCTGCTCGGTCATGGCGAATACGCCCAGCTCGTTGACCGCGCCGAAGCGGTTTTTATGGCTGCGCAGGGTGCGGAAACGAGAATCGGCATCGCCGTCGAGCAGCACGGAGCAGTCGATACAGTGCTCCAGCACTTTCGGCCCGGCCAGCGAGCCGTCTTTGGTCACGTGACCGACCATGACGATAGCCACGCCGCGCGTCTTGGCAAAGCGCGTTAAATAGGCCGCCGTTTCGCGCACCTGAGCCACGCTGCCCGGCGACGACTGTACGTCGGCCATATGCATTACCTGGATGGAGTCGATAACCATCAGCTGCGGCTTTTCTTCATCGGCAATCTGGCAAATCTGCTCAATGCTGGTTTCTGACAGCATATTCAGATTGGCCGTCGGCAGGCCTAAACGGTGAGCGCGCATCGCCACCTGCTGAAGCGACTCTTCCCCGGTGACGTAGAGCGTTTTCATACCTTCGGCGAGCTTACACAGAGTTTGCAGCAGCAGCGTCGACTTACCCGCGCCGGGGTTGCCGCCGATCAGAATCGCGCTCCCCGGCACCACGCCGCCGCCGAGCACGCGGTCAAACTCTTTAAAGCCGGTCGAAAAGCGCGGCAGCGCTTCGAGGCTAATATCGGAGAGCTTCTGCACTTTCGATACGCCGGCATTACCGGCATATCCTGACAGACGTTCGTTTCTTGCCACCTGGGGCGAAGCGGCAATGCGCATCTCGGTTATGGTATTCCAGGCATGACAGGCGCTGCACTGCCCCTGCCAGCGCGGATAATCCGCACCGCATTCATTACAGACAAATGCGCGTTTTGGAGCTTTCGCCACGTTAACCTCTTACTTTTGATTCATGCTGCCGGAGAGAATACAGAATACCCCCATCAGGTCAGCGTGGCGGATTGTCACTTCCGCCAGTTCATTAACTTTGGGCTTGGCATGATAGGCGATGCCGAGCCCTGCCGCTTTAATCATCGGCAGATCGTTTGCGCCATCGCCAATGGCGACGGTTTGCGCCGGCGGGATCTCATACTTTTCCGCCAGTTTACGCAGCGTATTGGCTTTGTATTTCGCATCGACGATATCGCCGATAACGTTGCCGGTCAGCTTACCGTCCATGATCTCCAGCTCGTTGGCGACCACCGCGTCGAGATGCAGCTTGTCGCGCAAATACTCGGCAAAGAAGGTGAAGCCGCCGGAGGCAATCGCCACTTTCCAGCCGAGCGTTTCCAGCTTCAGCACCAGCTGGGTCAGGCCCGGCATCAGCGGCAGCGTTTCCCGCACCTGCAGCAGAATATTGGCATCGGCATCTTTCAGCGTCGCCACCCGCTGGCGCAGGCTGGCGGTAAAATCAAGTTCGCCGCGCATCGCGCGCTCGGTCACTTCAGAGACCAGCTCGCCGGTACCGGCCAGTTTGGCGATTTCATCAATGCACTCAATCTGAATCGCCGTCGAGTCCATATCCATGACCAGTAAGCCCGGCGTACGTAAATGCGGGATTTTGCCCAGCGGCGCCACGTCAAACCCGGCCTCATGGGCCAGACGGGTGGCACGAAGCGTAAGGGAGCCCGCCAGCCGCATCACCTGATAGTCGTCAACCGCCCAGGAGGCAACAATCACCAGGGCCGCCCCCAGTTCGCGCTGCCACTCGGTCAGGCGACGCTTGTTAAGACCGCGACCATACAGCAGCCAGCCGCTGCGTCCGGCGTGATAATCCAACGGCATGACCTCATCACCGCTCAGGGAAAGCGGCAATCCAGGCCACTGGGAAACATCTTCAGGCAGGTCGCACCAGGTCAAACTGTTTGGCATCACGGCTCCACATAACTTCATTCAGGCGAGGAAAATAACGCATGAGGCTACCTTGTAACCAGCGCTTCTGGCAACATTAAGCTGCAAATTTTCAAAGGTGGAATATGGTACGCGCAAAACTTAAATTCCGGCTGCATCGTGCGGTGATTGTTCTGATCTGTCTCGCGCTACTCGTCGCCCTGATGCAGGGGGCCTCATGGTTCAGCCAGAACAGCCAGAAGCAGCGCAATCCGCAGCTGGAAGAACTGGCCCGCACGCTCGCCCAGCAGGTCACGCTCAACCTGGCGCCGCTGATGCGTAGCGAAACGCCCGACGAAAGGCGGATTAGCCAGCTGCTGGATCAGCTTACCCATAAAAGCCGGATCCTCGACGCCGGCGTATATGACGAACAGGGCGACCTGGTGGCGCGTTCCGGCGAAAGCGTCGAGGTACGCGATCGGCTGGCGCTGGACGGTAAAAAAGCGGGCGGTTACTTCAACCAGCAAATCGTCGAGCCTATCCAGGGTAAAAACGGCCCGCTCGGCTACCTGCGCCTGACGCTGGATACCCATACCCTGGCCACCGAAGCGCAGCAGGTCGATAATACCACCAATATCCTGCGTCTGATGCTGCTGCTATCTCTGGCCATCGGCGTCGTCCTGACGCGCACCCTGCTACAGGGGAAACGTACCCGCTGGCAGCAATCGCCTTTCCTGCTCACCGCCAATAAGCCGGTGCAGGATGAAGATAAAGATGAATCAGAATAAGGAAATCGCCATGTCCACGCTGCGCCTGCTGCTCTCCGACTCTTACGACCCCTGGTTCAATCTGGCGGTTGAGGAGTCTATTTTTCGCCAGATGCCCGCCACCCAGCGGGTGCTGTTCCTGTGGCGCAATGCCGATACGGTGGTCATTGGCCGGGCGCAGAACCCGTGGAAAGAGTGCAACACCCGACGCATGGAAGAAGATAACGTGCGCCTGGCCCGTCGTAGCAGCGGCGGCGGCGCGGTATTCCACGATCTGGGCAATACCTGCTTTACCTTTATGGCCGGCAAACCGGAGTACGATAAAACCGTTTCCACAAATATCGTGCTGACGGCGCTGAATGCGCTGGGCGTAGCGGCGGAAGCCTCGGGCCGCAACGATCTGGTGGTCAAAACCGCCGAAGGCGACCGCAAGGTCTCCGGTTCCGCCTATCGCGAAACGATGGATCGCGGCTTTCACCACGGTACGCTGCTGCTGAACGCCGATTTAAGCCGCCTGGCCAACTACCTCAATCCCGATAAGAAGAAGCTGCAGGCCAAAGGCATTACCTCCGTGCGCGGACGGGTAGCCAATCTGGTCGAGCTGCTGCCGGGCATTACCCATCAGCAGGTTTGCGAGGCGATTCAGGAGGCGTTCTTCGCCCATTACGGCGAGCGCGTGGAGGCCGAAGTGATCTCTCCGGAGAAAATGCCGGGCCTGCCGAATTTTGCCGCGACCTTTGCCCGCCAGAGCAGCTGGGAGTGGAACTTTGGCCAGGCTCCGGCCTTCAGCCATCTGCTGGATGAACGTTTTACCTGGGGCGGCGTAGAGCTCCATTTCGACGTCGAAAAAGGCCATATCACGCGCACGCAGATTTTTACCGACAGCCTCAACCCGGCGCCGTTGGAAGCGCTGGCCGCCAGGCTACAGGGATGCCTCTACCGCGCGGATATGCTGCAGAAGGAGTGCGATGCATTACTCGTGGATTTCCCGGAGCAGGAGAAAGCGCTGCGGGAGCTCTCGGCATGGATTGCCGGCGCGGTACGCTAACGTGCGGTCACCCCGGCCCTCTCCCATAGGGAGAGGGCCGAAGAGATGATTACTCTTTATCGCCCAGCAGAACGGATTCCAGCGCGATTTTAATCATGTCATTGAAGGTCGTCTGACGTTCAGCGGAGCTGGTCTGCTCGTGGGTACGGATGTGGTCGGAGACGGTGCAGATGGTCAGCGCTTTCGCACCAAATTCCGCCGCGACGCCGTAGATGCCGGCCGCTTCCATTTCCACGCCCAGGATGCCGTATTTTTCCATCACGTCGAACATTTCACCGCCGTCCGGCGCATAGAACAGGTCAGCAGAGAAAATGTTGCCCACGCGAGCGTCAACGCCCAGCGCTTTTGCCGCGTCAACCGCGTTACGCACCATGCCAAAGTCGGCAATCGCCGCAAAGTCGTGGTCCTTAAAACGCATACGGTTAACTTTAGAGTCGGTGCAGGCACCCATGCCGATAACCACGTCGCGCAGCTTAACGTCCATACGCACGGCACCGCAGGAGCCGACGCGAATGATTTTTTTGACGCCGAAGTCGGTGATCAGCTCTTTTGCGTAAATGGAGCAGGACGGGATCCCCATGCCGTGACCCATAACGGAAATTTTGCGGCCTTTGTAGGTACCGGTGAAGCCCAGCATACCGCGCACGTTATTCACTTCGCGGACATCTTCAAGGAACGTTTCTGCAATGTGCTTCGCGCGCAGCGGGTCGCCAGGCATCAGCACAACGTCAGCGAAATCGCCCATTTCTGCGTTAATGTGTGGAGTAGCCATCGTTAAATCCTTCTGAATGTTTTACCTGATGGCGGCTATGCCTAATCAGGTCGACAAAAAAGGCCCGGCGAACGAGGCTCACCGGGCAAATAATCACAGCATGTTTTTGCCGTATTCCATCGGAGACGTACCGAAGTACGTTGCCAGGGTCTGGCCAATATCGGCGAAGGTTTCGCGGTGACCCAGCGAACCCGGCTTCACTTTCGGGCCATAGATCAGCACCGGAATGTGCTCGCGGGTATGGTCGGTACCGGTCCAGGTCGGGTCGCAGCCGTGGTCGGCGGTCAGGATCAGAATGTCATCCTCCCCGACCAGTTCCATCAGCTCCGGCAGACGGCGGTCGAACAGCTCCAGCCCTGCGGCATAGCCTGCAACGTCGCGGCGGTGGCCCCAGGAAGAGTCGAAGTCCACGAAGTTGGTGAAGACGATGGTCTCGTCTCCCGCTTCTTTCATCTCTTTGATGGTGGCGTCAAACAGCGCATCCAGGCCGGTCGCCTTCACCTTTTTGGTAATACCGCAGTTGGCGTAGATATCGGCGATTTTACCCACCGATACAACCTGGCCCTTTTTCTCGTCGACCAGCTTCTGCAGCACCGTCGGCGCCGGCGGCTCAACGGCCAAATCGTGGCGGTTACCGGTGCGCTGGAAGTTGCCAGCTTTGTCGCCGATAAACGGACGCGCGATAACGCGACCGATGTTGTAGCCGCCTTCGGTCAGCTCTTCACGCGCGATTTCACACAGCTCGTACAGCTTATCGAGACCAAAGGTCTCTTCATGGCAGGCAATCTGGAATACCGAGTCAGCGGAGGTATAGAAAATCGGCTTGCCGGTTTTCATATGCTCTTCGCCCAACTGGTCGAGGATAACGGTACCGGAAGAGTGGCAGTTGCCGAGGTAGCCCGGAAGGTTTGCGCGCTTAACCAGTTTATCCAGAAGTTCCTGCGGGAAGCTGTTTTCATGCTCGGGGAAGTAGCCCCAGTCAAACAGCACCGGCACGCCGGCGATTTCCCAGTGGCCTGACGGGGTGTCTTTACCGGAAGAGAGCTCATGCGCCCATGCGTAGGCGCCGATAACGTCCGCGCTGCCGTCCATACCGGCGGCAATTTTACCGGTAGAACCCTCATGGGCTTTAACCAGCCCCAGACGGGTCAGATTCGGTAGATTGAGCGGGCCTTTGCGGCCGTTGTCAGCCTCGCCTTTGGCACAGGCTTCTGCAATATGGCCCATGGTGTCTGAACCGACGTCGCCAAAGCGATCGGCGTCTTCAGTCGCACCGATGCCGAATGAGTCCAGCACCATAATAAATGCACGTTTCATATTATTCTCCGTACCTTTTGCGCTGCAAAAAAGCGATCAGATCAGTATATAACTATTCGGTGATACGACGATAGACCGTCGGCGTCATTTCAGGCGCTTTATCGTCAAGTTTAATGGCCGCTTTCACGGCTTTGGCCGCTTCCTGCCAGCTGTTTTCATCTTTAGCATGGATAACCGCCAGCGGCTGCTGCGCGTCGATACGCGCGCCGAGGCGAACCACGTCGGTGAAACCGACGCTGTAATCAATCAGATCCGATGCCTGACGGCGACCGCCGCCCATTGACACCACCGCCATGCCCAACGCGCGGGTGTCCATTTCGGCGACAAACCCTTCGCCTTCTGCATAGACGGCTTTGCTCAGCATCGCGGCCGGCAGATACTTATCATAGTTTTCCACGAAGTCGTTCGGCCCTTTTTGCGCCGCCACCATCCGGCCGAAGACTTCTGCGGCTTTACCGTTATCCAGTACCGCCTGTAGCTTCGCCCGCGCGTCGGCGTCATTCTGCGCCAGCTTGCCGGAAATCAGCATCTCGACGCACAGCGCCATCGTCACCTCAAGCAGCCGCGGATTGCGGTACTCGCCGGTGAGGAACTGCACGGCTTCACGCACTTCCACCGCATTACCGGCGCTGGAAGCCAGCACCTGATTCATATCGGTTAACAGCGCGGTCGTTCGCACGCCGGCACCGTTGGATACCCCGACGATCGCTTCGGCCAGCGCGGCGGAAAGTTCATAAGTAGGCATAAAGGCGCCGCTGCCGACTTTGACATCCATCACCAGCGCGTCCAGGCCTTCCGCCAGCTTCTTGGCGAGAATCGAGGCGGTAATCAGCGGGATAGAGTCCACCGTCGCGGTGATATCGCGCGTGGCGTAAAAACGTTTGTCCGCCGGCGCCAGAGAGCTGGTCTGCCCGATAATCGCGACGCCGACATCTTTAATGATTTGGCGGAAGCGGCTATCGTCCGGGAAGATATCGAACCCTGGAATCGCCTCCAGCTTATCGAGCGTACCGCCAGTATGCCCGAGGCCGCGCCCCGAGATCATCGGCACATAGCCGCCGCAGGCCGCGACCATCGGCCCCAGCATCAGCGAGGTCACATCGCCTACGCCGCCGGTGGAGTGTTTATCGACGATTGGGCCATTAAGGTTAAGACTCTTCCAGTCGAGAACGGTTCCTGAATCCCGCATCGCCATGGTCAGCGAAACGCGTTCCGGCATAGACATATCGTGGAAAAAAATGGTCATCGCCAGCGCGGCGATCTGCCCTTCTGAGATGGTGTTGTCGCGGATGCCGTTGATGAAAAAACGAATCTCTTCATCGCTCAGCGCATGACCATCACGTTTTTTACGAATAATTTCTTGTGCGAGAAACAAGATAACCTCCCGGGGAAAGAGTCAAAGACCAACCGCAGGCCGGACAGTATCCGGCCTTGAGGTCAGGCAAATTACGTATTAGTAGCTGCTGGCGCTCTTACCATCGCCGTGACCCAGCGCTTTCAGCAGGCTTGCCAGCAGGCTGGAAGCGCCAAAGCGGTAGTGACGAGAGTCGGCCCAGTCAGCACCGAACAGTTCATCGGCAATAGCGAGGAACTTTTGCGCGTCTTCTGCGCTACGCACGCCGCCCGCAGGTTTGAAGCCGACGCTCTGCTGAACGCCCATATCGCGGATGACTTCCAGCATGATGCGCGCGCTTTCCGGCGTCGCATTGACCGGCACTTTACCGGTTGAAGTTTTGATGAAATCCGCGCCCGCTTTAATAGAGATTTCAGACGCTTTACGAATCAGCGCTTCTTCTTTCAGTTCGCCGGTTTCGATGATCACTTTCAGCAGCACGTTTGCCGCCGCGCAGGCTTCTTTACAGGCTTTCACCAGGTCAAAACCCACCTGTTCGTTGCCGGCAATCAGCGCGCGGTAAGGGAATACGACGTCAACTTCGTCTGCGCCGTAAGCTATCGCCGCGCGGGTTTCCGCCAGCGCAATAGCAATATCATCGTTACCGTGCGGGAAATTGGTCACCGTCGCGATGCGGATATCCGGGGTACCCTGCTCGTTCAGCGTTTTACGCGCGATCGGGATAAAGCGCGGGTAGATGCATACTGCGGCAGTATTCCCTACCGGTGTTTTGGCCTGGTGGCACAGCGCGATCACTTTTTCATTGGTGTCGTCATCGTTCAGGGTGGTCAGGTCCATCAGTTTCAACGCGCGCAGGCTGCTTGCCGTTAAATCAGTCATTTCATACTCCGACGGCGTATTGCCGTATTAAAGTTTGTTCACCTTGCGAGTCTGTTACTATTGTAACATCCCCTCGCCGTTACACTTCGATATACATCACAGTTAATGAAAACTAATTACTAATTTGCATTACTGTAGAGTGATATGAATCACATAATAAATTCCTGTGCATGCCCCCCGAAGGCCAGACTCTCTTTAAGCATAATCAGAAATCTCAGCATCGAGGCAATGTTATTATTGTAACATACACACGCGGTATACCTCGACATCAGCACGGACATTTTGTGCGAAAAAATACCAGATGCATCATGAGTGATTGATAAACAGATAATTATTAAATGATAGGATTTTAACACATAGAGGAGAGTTCCCCGCGGCGGCGGTGCCGCGGGGTAGGGTCGAGATTAACGACGGCGCTATAGCGCGAGGAAGACGCCCGCTATCGTGGCGCTCATCAGATTAGACAGCGTCCCCGCCGCCACGGCCCGCATGCCCAGCTGGGCAATTTCCTGGCGGCGATTAGGCGCCATGCCGCCCAGTCCGCCAATCAGGATCGCAATGGATGACAGATTGGCAAAACCGCACAGGGCAAACGAGATGATGGCCTTGGTGTGGGTTGAAATCACCTGCAAACCGGCGGCTGCGACCTCGGCATCGGCTTTCAGGTATTCACCGAAATTCATGTAGGCCACAAACTCGTTGATAATCAGCTTCTGGCCGATAAACGAGCCGGCAACAGTGGCCTCATTCCACGGAACGCCAATCACCCACGCCAGCGGCGAGAAGACCCAGCCGAGGATCATTTGCAGCGACAGGTCCGGATGGTTAAACCAGCCGCCCACGCCGGAGAGAATACCGTTAACCAGGGCAATCAGCGCGATAAACGCCAGCAGCATCGCCCCGACGTTAAGCGCCAGCTGCATCCCGGAAGCCGCGCCGGACGCGGCGGCATCCAGCACGTTCGCCGGCGCCTGCGGATCGGCGTCGTTTTTTTCCATCGCCGGGTTGTCCCGGGGTTGCTCGGTTTCGGGCACGATAATCTTCGCGAACAGCAGGCCGCCTGGCGCCGCCATACACGAAGCGGCAATCAGGTATTCCAGCGGTACGCCCATCTGCGCGTAACCGGCCAGAACGGAGCCCGCAACCGAGGCCAGGCCCCCGCACATCACCGCGAAGAGCTCTGAACGAGTCATGGTGGCGATATATGGACGCACCACCAGCGGCGCTTCAGTCTGGCCAACGAAGATGTTCGCCGTGGCAGAGAGCGATTCCGTGCGCGAGGTTTTCAGTACCGCGCGCAGCGCCCCGCCGAGAATGCGGATAACAAACTGCATGATGCCGAGGTAGTAAAGCACGGCGATCAGCGATGAGAAGAAGACGATGACCGGCAGGACGCGCAGGGCAAAAACAAACCCGCCGCCGCCGAAGACTTCAAACATCTTGTCGGAAACCAGCCCGCCAAAGATAAAGCCGATCCCTTCATTGCCGTAAGCAATGACGTTGGCAACGCCGTTCGACATAGCCAGCAGCGCGGTGCGCCCGGCCGGCACGTAGAGAATTAACGCGCCGATCCCCACCTGGATAATCCAGGCGCCGAGGACGGTACGCAGGTTGATGGCTTTTCGATTACTGGAGAGGAGCACAGCGATGGCTAACAGCACCACCATGCCGATAAGTCCCATGATAATTTGCATACAGAGTCCCTGTGTATTGAGAGTTCAGCCTTAAAACCTCGCGATTATAACGGCATGAAACCATCATGCTCATTTCAGCTCACACATTTTAAGCAAAACAATGAGATAAAAAGGCAGGAATGAGACACAGGTCACTCAACAAAGCGTTACGGGAGCGCAAAAAGCGCATTTGTATTATCAATCAGGGTATTCGCTATCTCTTCCGCAGGCTCCGGGCGTAGCTCACATAAGGTGGAGAAGACGCGAGCCGCCCGTTCTGGCCTGTTCGGCTGCCCCTGGAAACCATTCAACGGCATATCCGGCGCATCGGTCTCCAGCAGCAGCGCCGAAAGCGGCAGCTGCGCGATCACATCGCGGGTCTTACTGGCGCGCGGATAGGTAATGGTACCGCCAACGCCAATCTTGTAGCCCAGCTGCACAAACCGCTCCGCCTGCTGAAGGCTACCGGCAAAACCGTGTACTACGCCGGTACGCGGTAAAGCGTGCTTTTTCAGCAGCATCGCCAGCTTGTCGTGAGTGCGTCTGGAGTGGAGGATCGCCGGCAAATCGTAGCGTTTCGCCAGCCGTATCTGCGCCTCAAATACAGAAACCTGACGCGCAAACTGCGGATCTTCCCGATAGAGATCGAGACCGATTTCCCCAACCGCGACCAGCTTAGCATCGCGTTTCGCCAGGCAGGCTTCAAGCCGTTCAAGACTCTCTGCGCTATGCCGTTCAATCACTATCGGGTGGAGGCCTAAGGCGGCGTAGAGCGCATCATATTTCTCCGCCAGCGCTAACACGCGGGCGAAGTTATCCGCTTCTGTCGCAGGTACCACGATCTGCGTCACGCCAGCCTCCGCCGCCCGGGCAATGCTGGCGCTTTCGTCGCCGGTGAAAGGGGGAAAATCGAAATGGCAGTGGGTATCAATAAATCGTAGGGTCACGCCAGGTCCTCATTCTCAAAGCTGGCATCATTGGCCTGCACCGCCGCGATGACCGGCGCCTGAGGGATCTCATTGGCCACCGGCGCTGGCGGAACAACGACCGTTTTCGGTACCGCAATACGCGGCGCATGGCGCAGCAGCGGCGGTCTGTCGGCCAGCAGTTTACCAACGGTAGCGAGAAAGTAGCGCCCGCACTGGCGTCCGGTCTTGTAGTCCTCCAGCAACGCCGGAAGACGGCTGCCTAACGCCATACTCTTCAACGGCTTCTGCGGATAAATTTCCAGAATTCTCAGCTTACCCGGCGGTTTTTCAATGAACTCTTGCGTGGAGCGATAGGTGGTTTCGTGATGCTGCACCAGATTCACAAACGGCTGCAGGCTACTTTCGCCAAGCCAGCGCTCCATCCGTTTAAACCACTGCGGCGTGTAGTACATCTGGGACGGAACGGTGCGGATCACCACGATGGTTTGCGCCCCTCGACGAGCTGCCTCCTGTACGGGGATTGCGTCGCTGACGCCGCCGTCAAGATAGCTCACGCCATCCAGCAGCACGCCGCTGCGGTAAAAACCGGGAATGGCGCTAGAGGCGCGAATCAGGTCAAGCCAGGTCTGCTGAGTGGGGGAAAAGTAGTTTGGCGTGTAATCATCGCCGCGACAGGCGCACATCCAGAACTCTTTTCCCTGAGCAAAACAATCTTCAGCATAGGCCATCGCCAGCGGCATCTTTTTCGAGGTGGTGTCGACCAGCCAGTCAAGATCGATAAGGTTCCCGCCGCGCACAAAACGCATCGGGTCGAAAAACTCGCGGGCGGTGGTGTAGCGGGTGATCACTTTGCGGGCATAGCCGGGCTGGTTGCACAGATAGGCCGAGAGATTTTGCGCCCCGGCAGAGGTACCGAACATCATGTCGAACGGGTTGAATCCCGCGCGCATGAATTCGTCCAGCACCCCGGCGGTAAAAATCCCTCTCTGCCCCCCGCCTTCGCACACCAGTGCGAGCCTGCCCGGCTGGAAGGGTTTAACAGATAACGGCGTAATATTGCCCAACGTAACGGGAATTCGCTGCCCCACCCTGCTTTCCTGTCTGGCTTATTATAAAAACAAAGGTAACGCAATTTTTAACGCCCTGAAACTGAGAAAGCCAGTCACATTGACTGGCTTTATGTAAGACGGTATTTCACGCGTTAACGTCTAGGGACGCCGACGGCCGGTGAACAGGCTGACCAGGAACAGGATAATACCGACAACGAAGACAATTTTCGCAGCCCAGGCAGCGGTACCCGCCAGGCCACCAAAGCCCAGAGCGGCGGCAATTAACGCGATCACCAGAAAAATAATGCCCCATCTAAACATACGTCTCTCCTTACCATAGTTAATGACGGTCGATTTTCTGCGCACTCAGGCCGCGCATACACAACCCTGTGGTGCTACACATCCTGCGGAAAGACCGCAGAATAAATTTTTTAGTGAATAGAGTTATTTGACGCTAAGGTCATTCTTCACGCTTTTGACGCCGGAAACGGCTTTCGCAATACCTTCCGCCCGCTCCGACTGCTTACTGGACTCGACCGTACCGGATAAATGTACAACGCCATCGGTGGTCTCAACCTTCACGTTACGCGACGGAACGATATCGTCAGCCAGTAATTTCGCTTTGATCTCGCTGGTCACCGCCGTGTCGCCGGCATAGCCCTTCAGCGAAGCAGATTTTTCGTTCTGTACGCTAAGCTTGTCGTTAACGGAGGTCACGCCTTCAACCGCTTTCGCTACGCTAAGCGCCTGCTTATGCTGCTCTGAACTGTCAACCGTACCGCTTAACGTGACGACTTTGTTTTCAGTTTTTACAGAGATATCGGTGCTACGAATATCTTTATGATCGATCAGCGCCGCTTTCACCCTGGCGGTGATGGTGCTGTCGTCCATAAAATTCCCGACTTTGTTCATCGAATTATCGACGGCCTGCCCGGCATTGCTTGCTGCAGATTTCGCGCTATCTGCGGTCGAGTTTTCCGCATACGCCGAAGCGCTGATTATTGCTGAGCCCAGGAAGAGGGCCAGGAGTGTCTTGCCGCTCTTAAGTCTTGTCATCGTTGTTCCTCGTTATATCTAAGCAGGTAAAGCAAAATAAGTAGTCTATTAAGCCAGGATTCCAAAAATTACTTATTAAATGTAGTAGATACACAGAAGAGTGCGGCATGATCGGGTAAAAAAGCGCGCAAAACGGTAAGAATTAAGAACTTTCCAGAAAGGGCAATCAGAGGGAAAAATGGCGTGGAGCGCGGCGAAAACCGCGCTCCGGAGAGGATTAGTGCTCGCGAGTTTTACGGAACTGGACGTCAGGGTAACGTTCCTGGGTCAGGTTCAGGTTAACCATGGTCGGGGCGATATAAGTCAGGTTATCGCCGCCATCCAGCGCCAGCTGAATTTCGTTCTTACGCTTAAACTCTTCGAATTTCTTCGCGTCGCTGCACTCCACCCAGCGTGCGGTCGCGACGTTGACGGACTCGTAAATCGCCTCAACGTTGTATTCGCTCTTCAGGCGAGCAACAACCACATCAAACTGCAGCACACCCACGGCGCCAACGATCAGATCGTTATTGGCGATCGGACGGAACACCTGCACGGCCCCCTCTTCAGAGAGCTGAACCAGCCCTTTCAGCAGCTGTTTCTGCTTGAGCGGATCTTTCAGGCGAATGCGGCGGAACAGTTCCGGAGCGAAGTTCGGGATACCGGTGAACTTCATCATTTCACCCTGGGTGAAGGTATCGCCAATCTGAATGGTGCCGTGGTTATGCAGACCCAGGATATCGCCCGGATATGCTTCTTCCACGTGCGAACGGTCGCCGGCCATAAAGGTTAGCGCGTCGGAGATCACCACGTCCTTGCCGATACGCACCTGGCGCATCTTCATGCCTTTCTCGTATTTACCGGAAACCACGCGCATAAAGGCCACGCGGTCGCGGTGTTTCGGGTCCATGTTGGCCTGAATTTTAAAGACGAAGCCGGTGAACTTCTCCTCCGCGGCCTCCACGGTGCGGGTGTCGGTTTTGCGCGGCATCGGCGCGGGCGCCCACTCCACTAAACCGTCCAGCATATGATCGACGCCAAAGTTACCCAGCGCGGTGCCGAAGAATACCGGCGTAATTTCGCCCGCCAGGAACAGCTCTTTATCGAATTCGTTAGACGCGCCCTGCACCAGCTCCAGCTCATCGCGCAGCTGCTGCGCCAGGTCTTCACCCACCGCAGCATCAAGCTCCGGGTTATCCAGCCCCTTCACGATGCGTACTTCCTGGATGGTGTGGCCTTTACCGGTCTGGTACAGGTAGGTTTCATCTTTATAAAGATGGTAAACGCCCTTGAACAGTTTGCCGCAGCCAATCGGCCAGGTGATCGGCGCGCAGCCGATTTTCAGCTCGTTTTCCACTTCATCCAGCAGCTCCATCGGGTCGCGGATGTCACGGTCAAGTTTGTTCATAAACGTCAGGATCGGCGTATCGCGCAGACGGGTGACTTCCATCAGCTTACGGGTACGATCCTCAACGCCTTTCGCGGCATCGATAACCATCAGACAGCAGTCCACCGCCGTCAGGGTACGATAGGTATCTTCGGAGAAGTCTTCGTGCCCCGGAGTATCCAGCAGATTGACCAGACAGTCGTGATACGGGAACTGCATTACGGAAGTGGTAATGGAGATACCGCGCTGCTTTTCCATTTCCATCCAGTCAGACTTCGCATGCTGGCTGGAGCCGCGGCCTTTTACCGTACCGGCGGTCTGGATAGCCTGTCCGAATAACAGCACCTTTTCAGTAATGGTCGTTTTACCGGCATCCGGGTGAGAAATAATGGCAAAAGTGCGGCGCTTGGCCACCTCCTGCAAATAAGGAGACAACGTCATAATTCAATCTTCTTAGTAAACGCAGCAACGCGCCGCGCATGTTGAATACGAAAAAATTGCGGCTATTTTACCCATCAATGGGGGGGAGGCAATCAGTGTTTACACAGGAGTTGCTCCAGTTCGCTTAAAGAGGTGACCGTCCAGTCCGCGCGGAGGTCCGCGGGCAGTTCGCGCTGATGGGGGTTGAACCAGCAGGTCGCCAGGCCGGCATTCACGCCGCCGCGAATATCAGACTCAGCGGTATCGCCAACCATCAGCACCCGCGAACGATCGGGATTGCCCGCCTGCGCCAGCGCATAGTCAAAAATACGCGCATCCGGCTTAGCCACCCCAACCTCTTCGGAAATAATGAGCAAATCAAAGTGATCGCGCAGTCCGGTACGTTCAAGACGCGTCTGCTGCAGTGAGGTAAAACCGTTGGTAATGATGCCCATTTTTACCTTCCCCTGCAGCGAATCAAGCAGCGATACCGCTCCCGGCAGCGGCGAGCAGATCTCCGCCATCGCGTTCATAAACGCGGCGTTCAGCTCGCCGGGAGGAACGTTCAGGCGTTCCGCCCAACCGTCAAAGCGCTGATGCTGCAGCTGAAGAGAGGTAATGGCGCCGTTTTGATAATCCACCCATAGCGGCTTATTCACGGCCTGGTAGTCCTGAAAATCCTCTGCGGAGAACGTCACGCTATAGTCGAGAAACATCCGCTGTAGGCCGCTAAATGAGTCAAACGTAAATAACGTTTCGTCGGCATCAAAGAAAATCCAGTCCCACTTCATCGTATCACCTTGTCTTACATACTGATTGGCAGTGCCATTATGATGGCGTCCTCACGTCCGTCGACCGTGGGGTAATAGTTGCGGCGAATTGTCGCCTCGTTAAAGCCTAAGCTTTCATAGAGCGCGATGGCGGCGACGTTAGACGCGCGCACCTCCAGCCACAGCGTGACGACGCCGCGTTTTTCAACTTCATCAATCACCCGTTCCAGCAGCGCCCTGCCCAGACCGCGACGCTGGAAAGCGGGGTCGACGGCAATATTGAACAGCGTCGCTTCGTCGAGCACGATTTGCGTAATGGCAAAGGCCGCCATCACGCCGTCCACGGACAGTTGAAGATTCAGATAGCGCTCGCCCTGATTACTGGCAAACGTCTGTTCGCTCCACGGAAAAGCGTGGGCGCGCGTTTCAATTTGCCAGGCGCGGGGCAAATCAGCCGGGTTGAGGGTAGAAATCGTGTTCATGTGCGCAAATCTGTTGCCAGAGCGCCATGCGAGCAGGCGTGCTGGTCTGAAGTTCATCGAAAGCGGGCGTGGAAAGCTGTGCGCCCGCCAGCAGCAGCGGCGCCTCAGTGCCCAGCCGCCAGCTATTACAGCGTGCATCCTGTGGCAGCATCGCAACGCGTTCAGGCGTCAGCTGCATCACCTGCTCCGGCATCAGGGCCAGCGCGCGCAGAATATCGCTGATAAGCGGTTCGGTCAGCGATGGCGGTTCTTCCGCCACCATCACCAGACGAATGTGTCCAGGAAGCGAGATAGCGATTTCACCCTGTAACGCCCCAGGACGACGTAGCGACCACTGGGTGATGCCCAGCTGCTGTAATTGCCAGTCTCGTCGGGATGTCATAGCGAAACACTCCTGTTAATTAAGCGCGCAATATAGCAAATCCGTCGTATCTGCGCCAACAAACTACGCGGCGGTCGGAGCGCATCCCGCCGCCAACAAAGAGGCAGGCCGAAAGATAACGTGTATAATCGGCGCCAGTCTTAATGAAGGAGTGTTTCATGTCCGCTTTTACCCCGGCAAGTGAAGTCTTGCTGCGCCACAGTGATGATTTCGAGTCCGCCCGCGTTCTGTTTGCCGGTGACCTGCAGGATGACCTGCCCGCACGTCTGGACACGGCCGCCAGCCGCGCCCATACCCAGCAGTTCAACCACTGGCAGGTACTGAGCCGCCAGATGGGCGAAAATGCCCGCTATAGCCTGATCGCAGAGGCCGGCGATGTCGCCGATTGCGATACGCTGATTTACTACTGGCCAAAGAACAAACCGGAAGCGCAGTTTCAGCTGATGAACCTGCTTTCGCTGCTGCCGACCGGTATTGATATTTTCGTGGTTGGCGAGAACCGCAGCGGCGTACGCAGCGCCGAGCAGATGCTGGCGGAATATGCGCCGCTGAGCAAAGTCGACAGCGCGCGCCGCTGTGGGCTGTATCACGGTCGTCTGGAAAAACAGCCCGCGTTCAATCCAGAACAGTACTGGGGCGAGTATTCGCTGGATAATCTGACGATTAAAACGCTGCCGGGCGTCTTCAGCCGCGATGGCCTGGATGTCGGTAGCCAGCTGCTGCTTTCCACGCTGACGCCACATACCAAAGGTAAAGTGCTTGATGTCGGCTGCGGCGCCGGCGTGCTGGCAACCGTGCTGGCCAGCCACTCGCCTAAAGTCCGCCTCTCGTTGTGCGACGTCAGCGCCCCGGCAGTTGAAGCCAGTCGCGCCACTCTGGCCGCTAACGGTATCGAAGGGGAAGTGTTCGCCAGCAACGTCTTCTCTGAAGTGAACGGCCGCTTCGACATGATTATCTCCAACCCGCCTTTCCACGATGGTCTACAGACCAGCCTTGAGGCCGCGCAAACGCTGATTCGCGGCGCCGTTCGTCATTTGAACAGCGGCGGCGAACTGCGCATCGTCGCTAACGCCTTCCTGCCCTATCCGAACGTGCTGGATGAGATCTTCGGCTTCCATGAAGTGATTGCCCAAACGGGCCGCTTTAAGGTCTACCGGACGGTAATGACCCGTCAGGCGAAGAAATAATCCCGCGTTTTTTCGGCGCCAGCAGACGCTGGTCGCCGATGTTTTTCCTCTCTGACCGTCCATTTTTGCAACAATCAATCCAACTGATACAATTAACTATTGACGAATAGCTGAAAACCACTAGAATGCGCCTCCGTGGTAACGATACTTTCATAGTGTCGATGGTATGCGAAGGTGGCGGAATTGGTAGACGCGCTAGCTTCAGGTGTTAGTGTCCTTACGGACGTGGGGGTTCAAGTCCCCCCCCTCGCACCATAATCCACGTTGATATTGCTCGCACTGGGCGAAGGTGGCGGAATTGGTAGACGCGCTAGCTTCAGGTGTTAGTGTTCTTACGGACGTGGGGGTTCAAGTCCCCCCCCTCGCACCAACGAGGCGATATCAAAAATTAAGAATACTGTGCGAAGGTGGCGGAATTGGTAGACGCGCTAGCTTCAGGTGTTAGTGTCCTTACGGACGTGGGGGTTCAAGTCCCCCCCCTCGCACCAATATTCTTACTCTTCCGTTTTATCCCATCAGCTTCAAATTCATTATTACCAGCATTATCCCACTGACCAGCGCCACGCATGATGGCAGCAGAACAAAGTGCCTTAGTTGACGGTGCCAAATCATCACCGCTGACATGAGCATTCCCAGCGTCAACAATCCGCGCCAGGCATCTACCGACAAATCGGCAAACCCGAGGACGGCAATCAGTACGCCAGGGATCAACACGCCCCATCCACTCCCTAAAGTCCGCTGCAACATGTTTTCGCCTCTCACAACGATAATGATAACCAATATCATATGATAATCTTTATCATTTGTCATCCGGGAAAAATAGCGCGTCCTTATTCTTTACGTTTGTGGTAATGACATACATTCATGAAGGTGATAAATTAAGCGGCAAAAAATAATATATTAAATTATCTGATTATTTCGTAAAAACCTTATTTTGCGCACTGTTTTTTATTATTCACTTCAAACTAACATCACATTGAATTTTAACGATTAATAATGACAACTCCGACATGACTGCACAATCCTGGCGCTCCCATTACGAGCAGAAATATCAGTATTCCTTACGGCTATTTTTACTGCTTAATTTAGTTTCATCCGTCTTATCCCTTGTCAGCCCGCTCTTTACCGTCATCACTTTTACATTACCCTGTTTTCTGATAGTTGCCTGCAGCACAGTCCTGCTGCTATGGCACTGTAAATTCTCTCAGCACAAAATAAATATTCCGGTTATTTCTCTGCTATTTGGCCTGCTTTGGGCGTGGCACGTTGCGCTAAAAGCAATAGTGATGGGGCCGCCGCATTTTAACTACCTGGTGATCGCCTTATTAAGCGTGTTATTTATTGGCACCATTGCTTTTTCCAGCAATATCATTGGCTTTACTTTGCACTCTTTACCCACATACCTCATCTGCCTGATTCTTGGCGGAGGAGAACAATGGCTGCGCATGTCCTGGTGCTTTCTGTTGCCTATTGCCGGTATCACCCTGCAAAGCCTTATTCAGAAACGCAGCGATGTATTCACTCAGGGACTCATGGATAAGCTGCTGAAGGAGCGCAATACCCTTAACGATCTCAGTATGTTGGACCCGCTTACCGGTTTGTATAATCGCCGGGGCTTACAAAACCGGCTGGACACCATTCTTTCTCTCGACAGCGCCGGGCATTACGTTCTGCTGCTGGACATTGATCATTTCAAAGCCTACAACGACCACTACGGGCATATGATGGGCGACCAGGCATTGATTCAGGTCTCCGCCGCCATTCGTAACGCCGTGCGCTCGCGCGACATCGTTGCCCGCTTTGGCGGCGAGGAGTTTATGGTGCTGTTGACCAGCAGCAGTGCGGAGAACGCCCTTCAGGCCGCAGAGCGAATCCGCCAGCGGGTCTACGATCTGAAAATCCCGCATATGTTTAATGAAAGCGTCGCCACCAACGTGACCATCAGTATCGGCATGACGCCGCTGGTGGATGCGGATATCGACAGCGCGCTGAAACGGGCGGACAACGCGCTCTACGAAGCCAAAAATATGGGACGTAACATTATTCTCGCCAGCTAGGCCTTTACCGCGCGGCAGGCGTCGCCGCGCGGACAAATCTCTTGCCAAGCCGGTGCCGCGGCATTAGTATCAGAAATCATTATCATTTAGATTTGTATCTTGCACCCGATGGCTTACCGTTCACTCGCATTCAACAATGAGATCATCTGGCGGGCTCCGCTCCCTTCGGCTGAGCGTGAACTGGCGAACGCAATACGGGACAACATTACCGCGTTACGTCCGCATTTGCTGGATTTTATCCGTCTGAATGAAGAAGCCCCTCATCATGCCCTCACCCTGGCTGAGTGGTCGCAGCCTGCGACGCTGAGTTCGTTAATCGCGACCTGGTCTGACCATATTTATCGTAACCAGCCCGGGCAAGTCCGTGAGCAAAAACCGCTGCTATCCCTCTGGGCACAATGGTACATCGGTTTACTGGTGCCCCCTTTAATGCTGGCGCTGTTGAGTGAAGAACGCGCCGTTAGCCTGGCGCCGGAGCATTTTCGCGTCGAGTTTCATGAAACAGGCCGTGCCGCCTGTTTCTGGATCGATATCCATTCAGCAGGTACTTCCCCGGCAGAATCCGCGCAGTCCCGGATGGAAAAGCTGGTCACTACCGCTTTGCAACCCGTGGTACAGGCGCTTGAAGCCACTGGCGATATCAATGGCAAACTTATCTGGAGCAATACGGGTTATTTGATTAACTGGTATCTCGGGGAAATGAGAACCCTGGTCGGAGATGAAAAAGTGGCCGCGCTGCGTCAGCTCTTCTTCTTCAACAAACAGCTATCAGGCGGTGAGGATAACCCGCTGTGGCGTACGGTGGTTTTACGTGAAGGGCAGCTCGTGCGCCGTACCTGCTGCCAGCGCTATCGCCTGCCGGACGTACAGCAGTGCGGGGACTGTACGCTGAAATAATCGATGGTGAAAACAAACGGGCGGCTATTCAGCCGCCCGTTTGTTTTTATGCCGTCTGCTGGGTCTCTTCCGCCATGCGCTGCGCCTCTTCAGCCTCCTGCGCGAGCAGCTGTTTCTCGTAAACCTTGAAGAATGGGAAGTAGATAATCGCCGAAACGCAGGCCAGGACAACCACCAGAATCGCCGCCCGGAAATCCCACCCCAGCGCCCACGCGCCGCCAATCGGCGCCGGAGCAGTCCACGGAACAACCGAAATCACCCGGCCGATAAGATCCAGCTTCATTGCCGCCCAGGCCAGTACGGCATTAACCATCGGCGCCAGCAGGAAGGGAATAAAGAACACCGGGTTCATCACGATAGGGGTGCCAAAAATAACCGGCTCGTTGATGTTAAACAGGCTTGGCACCACGCTCAGACGGCCAATCGAACGCAGATGCGCGGAGCGGCTGCGCAGATAGCAGAATACCAGCCCCATCGTCGCCCCTGAACCGCCAATCACAATAAAGAATGTCCAGAACGCTTCCATAAAGATATGCGGCAGCGGAGCCCCCTGAGCCAGGGCCTGCTGGTTCATGCCGAGGTTAGTGAGCCAGAACATTTGCAGCATGCCGGAAACAATGGCCGCACCGTGGATCCCCGCAAACCACAGCAGGTGGCCCACCAGGACCGCCAGTAAAATTGCGGGTAAGGAGTCCGCGGCGGAAACCAGCGGCTTAAAGATAGCCATAATCGCCTGAGGGATCAGCATATCAAAATGATGCTGAATAAGCAGGCTCAGGGGATAGAGCGTCAGGACGACAACCAGTACCGGGATCAGCAGATCAAACGAGTTTTTGATCATCGGCGGCACCTGATCCGGCAGGCGAATACCGATATTATGCGCCTTCAGGAAGCGCATCATTTCAACGCAGTAGACCGCCACCAGAATCGCCGTAAATATCCCGGTTCCTCCCAGGCTATCTACCGGCAGGTTGCCGTTCGTTTTTGGCGCCGCCACCAGCAGGAAGGCCATGATCGACAGCATGGCGCACATAAAGGGGTCGAGCTGATTGGTTTTTTCGTAATGCTTGCCAAGGTTATAGGCGATCGCGGCGCAAATGTAGATCGACATAATGCCCATCGTCATATCAAACGGCGTCAGAATTCGCCCTTCAAACTCTTTTGCCAGATCCAGCCAGGCGCGGGCAAATCCCCATGTGGTATCCGGTGAAAACGGCGGATAAGCGAATACCAGTAGAAAAGAGCCGACAATCATAAACGGCATGGCGGAGATAAAACCGTCGCGGATTGCCATAACGTGGCGCTGAGACGAGATGCGTCCGGCGACAGGGCTGATGTAATTTTCTACGAAGCGAAATATCAGATTAAATGCAGCATGGTTAGCAGACATAGCAGCCCTCCTGACAGGCTAGATGAAAAGGCCCAACAACGATTATCTTGCCGTTATGATGAACCCGCTTCGGCGAAGGGGTTACCCAATCGGATAACCTGCTTGCCCGACTGCTCAACCAGGTTCGATTCATCTTCGGCTCTTTGTTATAGGTGACGCAGGGAAGTTACCTTGTCAGTATTCCTGTCTCCGTGAATAACCGCAACCGGTTACAGTAACCGGTTGCGGCGAATGTGAAGGAGATCCAGAAATTAAAAAGAATCTTGATTCTCTACCATGGATATTTACACTTTGCGAAGCTTGTGACAGATTTTTAACAAGCCTTAATCAGGAGATTCCAATGAGTCTGCAGTCCGTGCGGCAGTTTTTTACTGACCACGCCCCCGATATCGAAATCATCGAACTTACTCAGAGCACGGCCACGGTAGCGTTAGCCGCTGCGGCGCATAACGTTGAACCCGGGCAAATCGCCAAGACCCTGTCTTTAAAAATAAAAGAAAGGGTTGTTCTCGTTGTCGCGAAAGGCGATGCACGCCTGGATAATAAAAAGCTAAAGGAAGCCTTTGGCGCCAAAGCGCGCATGCTAACCAGCGATGAGGTTATTACGCTGACGGGACATCCCATTGGCGGCGTCTGCCCATTTGGTCTGGAAGTTCCGCTGGCTGTGTACTGCGATATCTCACTGAGGCAGTACCCGGAAGTGCTGCCAGCAGCAGGTTCAATATATAGCGCCGTTCGCATTTCACCCGAGCGGCTGGCGCAGTTGACTGATGCTAAATGGATTGACGTTTGTCTGTAACAAACCATTGACGCTACTGAGCAAGGCGCATCACCGTGGCATCATCATTATTCGCCGACAGGCGCATGAGTATGTCTGCCGCGCTCAGTAGCCCCATATCAGAACTGACGCCGAGCTTGGTCATGGCGTTAAACTTATGGGCCCGAATCGTTTTGATATTTCGTTCCAGCTGCGTCGCTATTTCCGGCAACGAGTAGCCATAAGACATATATCGCAGGATGGTATGTTCCGTTGGGCTCAAAAGTTGGCTATAGATACTCTGCTTTTGGCTTAACGAGCTCTCATTCGCCGGATAGCTACGATCGAGAAGCTGAAGCAAGCACTCCTGCAGCTGTAGCCGACAGGCCGATTTATTCAAAATACCGTGTAAGCGAGAAGGCGTCAGATGACTAACCAAACGCATTTCCGCTTCATCATTGGCTAAGATAATTCTTTGCGTATCGGGACAATAACGCGCGATCTCATGGAGAAAAAGTAAGCTTTCAAGTCGGGATCTGCGGTTACCTGAAAGTGAAAAAATAATCGCAGAAAAATCTTTAGCCTGAAACTCCCGTTTTAATACCATCGTATCTTTAAAGAACTGAATACGATAATTCTTACCACTTTCATTAATAAATATGTGGCGAAGCGCCACTTCTGTCATCGCACATTTCTCTACGATAGCGACATATCTTGTTGTGAGGTCTTTTTCCATTCTGTTTGATCTCCATAGGCTGAATAAATATTCAGCTCCTTCATTCCCTGTGCACTATTAATCAGGCATACATCTCAGCATTACTACGCAGAGATAAGCGGCGCATAGCACTATTTTTCTGCGCACTTATGGTTTTATTGCTCTTCTTCAATAAAGCAGCAATTTGATTGATTCCCCATCCTTTTGCGAGAAGCCTCAACACTTTACGCTCAGAAAGAGTCAGAATAACCAGATTTTGCGGTTCTTCATCGATGCGTTCTACCTCAGGAGAGAACAACGTCTGGCTAATCCGTTCAGCGGCAAGCCCTCCCGCGCGCACAACCTCAATGAGACGTTTTACCGGCTCACTGTCCGAAATTAATGTACTTTCAGGACGCATTAATAATTGAACAGCTAACGGAAAACAGGCGTTTCCTACCATAAAGACCCAGTGTATATCCCTGTATTGAGTCATTAAAGAGTAGTAATGTTCGCAAATATTTCTTGGATGCTCTATTTCACCGGACAGATCTGCAATGACTAACACCGCACGACGCAGCTGCAGCAGGGTTAGCTCATCCTGAGAACGACAAAAACTCAATTCATAATCAGGGAGATGCTCCCCAACGATGGCTTTTAAGCCGGACTGCATAACCGGTATTCTGCTGATAATAATGCCGAACTTACCTTGTCCTGGTAACATAAACCCTCCGCTTCCTGTCGAAGACTCACCGCCGGCGGAAAAACAATCGGATGCATAATTTAATAGTCATCGTAATTATTTAGCCCAAATGAATCTTTATCATCCCTGGCGGGTGCGCAATATCGCACCCTAAAGCCAACTTAATAATGAGGAGTAACATATTGCTGTTATCCATACCAATGATTAACATTAACACAGGTAGTTGTCATCAATAAATTAGAAATGGTTAACATCGTCGTTAGATACGCTAACTTAAGATATATTAAATAAAAATTTATTTATTTTATTTTTTTCCTAAATACTTTTGGTGATTCACCGCTATAGCGGCGAAAGAAGCGAGAAAAATAGGCCGCATCAGTAAAGCCTAAGTAATCAGAAAGTTGAGCGATAGTCATGCTGGTGTACTGCAGGTTGCGACGCGCCTCAAGCATTAACCTTTGATGTAAAACCCCCAGTGCGCTGCAGCCATAAAATTCATGACACAAATAATTCAAATGAGTCGCAGACACCCCCACCTCCCTGGCATACCCGGCTAATGGCATATGTTCACGATAGTGGCTTTCGATAAGACGCGAGAAATGACGGATGACGCTCCGCTTACGTTCCGCTTTGTCCTCCGTTATGAGCTGTGGTTGATATTGCCGGTTCAGCCAGACCAACAGCGCTCCCAGCAGTGAATGCAGCATCATTTCGCGCGCATCGTAATCTTCGCGGTATTCCTCTTGCAAAGCGGTAAACAGCGCCCGGATATGGCCCCGGGAGGTCTTCACCGGCACGCAACGCGGGTGGCCAAGAACATCCAGCTGACTGCCAAACTGATTTTCAAGGCTTCCGAGCAGCGGCAACGCCAACGACAAAACGTAGCCCTCCGTACCCGGCGAAAAGCGAAATCCATGAATACATAGCGCCGGAACCACCTGAATACAGGACTCCGTCATCACGGTGGTCGCACCTTCGATTTCAATCTCCGCTCGCCCTTTATGCAGATACAGTAGCTGCACCAGCTCTGCGTGCTGATGCACGCGAATATGCCATTCATAAAGATGGCTGCGCTGGAGTATGGACTCACAGTGCAGAAGATCGGGCGTTGGCCAGCCCTGATCTTCGCCATACAGTTTGAAAACGGGAATGGTACTCGCTGCCTGCATCACGACTCCAGAGCCTTTTCTATTACACCACGCGTTCCATCGGCAGACCCACATAGTTTTCAGCGATAGTGGTTAACCCGGCGCGTGATTCAAGATAGTAGCGACGGTCCGCCGCCTGCATTTTTCTGTCGAACTCGCTTTGTTGCGGAAAATCATGCAGCAGACGCGTCATAAACCAGCTGAATCGCTCACCTTTCCACACCCGATCCAGCGCCAAACGCGAGTAGCTGGCTAAGAGATCAGTACGGCCATGGTGATAATACTCACGCAGGATCCGCCAAAGATAGTTCACATCGGACGCCGCGAGATTCAGCCCCTTCGCCCCGGTAGGCGGTACGATATGCGCCGCATCCCCCAGCAGAAATAGCCTCCCGTACTGCATCGGCTCCACTACATAGCTGCGCAGCGGCGCGATACTCTTCTCAAGCGAGTGACCGGTTACTAACTTATTGGTCAACTCTTCAGGGAGACGCCGCTTGAGCTCAGTCCAGAAGCGCTCATCAGACCACTCCTCCACCTTTTCGCTAAGCGGTACCTGCAGATAATAGCGGCTTCGAGTTAGTGAGCGCTGACTACAGAGCACAAACCCGCGTTCGTGATGGGCGTAAATCAGCTCCGGGTGCACCGGTGGCGTATCGGCCAGCAGCCCGAGCCAGCCAAACGGCCAGACGCTCTCGTACTCTTTCAGCACCCCTGCCGGGATGCTCTGGCGGGACACCCCGTGAAAGCCGTCGCAGCCGGCGATAAAGTCGCACTCAAGGCGGCAGTTTTCGCCATTGCTGATAAAAGAGACCGACGGTCGATCGCTTTTTGCCTCATTAATGGTGACATCGCTGACGCCATAAATCGTCGCTGCCCCGCATGCCTCCCGCGCCGCCATCAAATCCCGCGTCACTTCTGTCTGGCCATACACCATCACGCTTTTGCCTGCCGTCAGTTCCGTTAGCGGAACCGGGACGCGCTTGCCCTCAAACAAAAATTCGACGCCGTGATGGACCAGCCCTTCCGCATCCATTCGCCGGGCCGCCCCGGCTTCGCGCAGCAGTTCTACCGTTCCGCTCTCCAGAATTCCCGCGCGGATCCTCCCCAGTACATACTCAGGCGTCTGTCGCTCAAGGATGACGGTCTGAATCCCGGCGTGATGTAATAACTGTCCCAGCAGGAGTCCCGACGGGCCCGCTCCGATAATCGCCACCTGTGTTTTCATCGCATCGCCTCAGCATGGTTAATTATTTGTTTGTTTTTTGTTTATTAAAAGTTTGAATTTGCATTTTTGATAACTCTGATGGGAAAAAGAAGGGAGAAACGGGTGCAAAAATTGGACTTTTCACCAATCTTGCGGAAGTGTGGCAGAGTTCAAATTTCAGGGTTCCCGTAGAGCGGGTGGTTTTTTACACATTGTTTGATCCTGACCGCTCAGCTAAAACAAGACTTCAGGTAAAAGTATCGCCAGACACTACGGCAACGGGCATCATGGACAGCAGGTATTTATGCAAGCAGATCGGGCAACTCAGCGCGCTATCACGCGATTGTGTATTCAGTGTGGTCTTTTCTTATTACAACACGGCGCGGAAAGCGCGCTGGTTGAGGAGCTCTCAACCCGTCTGGGTCTGGCCTTAGGGATGGATAGCGTGGAAAGCGCCATCTCTTCGAATGCGATTGTTCTCACCACTATTAAAGACGGGGAGTGTCTGACCTCAACGCGAAAAAACACCGATCGCGGCATCAACATGCACGTCGTCACGGAGGTTCAGCATATTGTGATTATGGCAGAGCATAAGCTGCTGGATTATAAGGATGTCGAAAAGCGATTCGCGCAAATCAAGCCGCTGCGCTATCCGCGCTGGCTGCTGGTTTTCATGGTCGGCCTCTCCTGCGCCTGCTTTTGCAAACTTAACAACGGCGGCTGGGACGGTGCGCTGGTCACCTTCTGCGCCAGTACGGTAGCCATGTATATTCGCCAGGTACTCACCCATCGTTCAATGCATCCGCAAATCAACTTTTGCCTCACCGCCTTCGTCGCAACGACTATCTCCGGGCTGATGCTGCGCCTGCCGGCTTTCGTCAGCACGCCGACGATCGCGATGGCCGCCAGCGTGCTGCTGCTGGTACCCGGTTTTCCGCTGATCAACGCCGTTGCCGACATGTTTAAGGGGCATATCAACACCGGCCTGGCGCGCTGGGCTATTGCCAGCCTGCTGACGCTCGCCACCTGTATCGGCGTGGTGATGGCGATGACGATGTGGGGGCTACGCGGATGGGCATAATTTTCTATCTCTACGAACTGGCGCTGGATATGATGCTGGCAGCCATTCCCGCCGTCGGGTTCGCCATGGTGTTCAACGTCCCGCAGCGGGCGCTGCGCTGGTGCGCGCTGCTGGGCGCTATCGGCCACGGCTCGCGCATGGTCATGATGACGGCGGGTTTTAATATTGAGTGGGCGACGTTTATGGCGGCGCTGCTGGTTGGCAGCATCGGTATCCAGTGGTCTCGCTGGTATCTGGCGCACCCGAAGATTTTTACCGTAGCGGCGGTAATCCCGATGTTCCCCGGCATCTCCGCCTACACCGCGATGATTTCAGCGGTGAAAATCAGCCATTTCGGCTACTCGGAAGAGATGATGATTATGCTGCTGAGCAACTTTCTTAAAGCTTCATCGATCGTTGGCGCATTATCCATTGGCTTGTCTATCCCCGGCCTTTGGCTGTATCGCAAGCGTCCGCGCGTCTAGCTAATCGCGCCGCCGGGTCGCCCGCGGCGCTCCTTCCTGAGCGACCTCTATGCTACTATGTGTGCAGCTACCCCTCTCTTTTTAGTTGTTCAGAGTTGAGATTGATTTATGTCTTCACGAATATTAACTACCGATTTTAGCGGTCTGGATGACTTCATGCAGGATCACGCAGCGGTACTGGCAAAATCGGCCAGCGGCGCCGTCGCCGTATTTGCCAACAACGCCCCCGCATTCTATGCGCTGACGCCGGAGCGTCTGGCGCAGCTGCTGGAGCTGGAAGCAAAACTCGCGCGTCCTAACAGCGATATTGCGCTGGACGCGCAGTTTTTTGACGAGCCGACGGCGACCCCGGTTGCGGTTCCGATGGGGAAATTTCCGATGTACGCCGATTGGCAGCCGGATGCGGATTTTCAGCGCCTGGCCGCGCTGTGGGGTATCGCCCTGAGCCAGCCCGTTACGCCGGAAGAGCTAGCGGCATTTGTCGCTTACTGGCAGGCGGAAGGTAAAGTCTTTCATCATGTCCAGTGGCAGCAGAAGCTGGCGCGCAGCGTACAGATTGGCCGTGCCAGCAACGGCGGCCAGCCGCGCCGGGACGTCAACGCGATTAGCGAACCTGATAATCACATTCCACGAGGATTCCGAGGATGAGCATGAAAAATGTCGGCGATTTAATGAAGCGCCTGCAAAAGATGATGCCAGCCCATGTCGAACCCGCGTTTAAGACAGGTGAGGAGCTGCTGGCATGGCAAAAAGAACAGGGCAAGCTGCGTTCTGAGGCGCTGGAACGCGAAAACCGGGCCATGAAAATGCAGCGAACCTTTAACCGCTCCGGCATCCGCCCGCTGCATCAGAACTGCTCGCTGGATAACTACCGGGTGGAGTGTGAAGGCCAGATGATTGCGCTGTCCCGGGCGCGCCAGTACGTCGAGGAGTTCGACGGCAATATCGCCAGCTTTATCTTCTCCGGCAAACCGGGCACCGGAAAAAACCACCTCGCCGCCGCTATCTGCAACGAACTGCTGCTTCGGGGTAAGTCGGTGTTGATTATCACCGTCGCCGATATCATGTCAGCGATGAAAGATACCTTCGGCAACCGGGAAACCAGCGAAGAGCAGCTTCTCACCGACCTGAGCAAGGTGGACCTGCTGGTTATTGACGAAATCGGCATGCAAACGGAATCACGCTACGAAAAAGTGATTATTAACCAGATCGTCGATCGCCGCTCTTCGTCAAAGCGCCCTACCGGTATGTTAACCAACAGCACCATGGACGAGATGAACAAGCTGCTCGGCGAGCGCGTGATGGACCGGATGCGGCTGGGCAATAGCCTGTGGGTTAACTTCAACTGGGACAGCTACCGCGATCGCGTAACCGGAAAAGAGTATTAAGATATTTCTGAACCCCGCCGGCGTTATAATCAGGGGATTATTCAGTCACGGCGAAGAGTACGTCTATGAAATCTGCAAAAACGTTGTTCCGCACGGCAATGGTGGCCGGCGCTTTATTGACCTTTGGCGCGCACGCCACCTCCTGGCAGGATTCGCTCTCCAGCGCCGCTAACCAGCTCAGCAGTCAGAGCGGAAGCCAGCAAAGCGGCGGTATGTCCCTCTCTTCGCTGACCGGTTTGCTTAACGGCGGCAGCCAGTCGTTGACTTCCAGCAGCATGAATAATGCCGCCGGGATTATGTCTTACTGCGCGAAACAGAAGCTGGCTTCGGTTACCAATACCGAAAACGTTAAAAATCAGGTTCTGGATAAGCTGGGTCTCAGCACGCCGGAAAAACAAAAACAGGACACCAGCTATCTTGAGGGCCTTCAGGGCTTGCTGACCAGTAAAGACGGCCAGCAGCTGAATCTGAACACCCTTGGCAGCAGCCCGCTGGCGGAAAAAGTGAAAACCAAAGCCTGCGATCTGGTCTTAAAACAGGGCGTGAGCTTCCTCTCCTGATTTTATCCTCTTAATGCCGCGTTTGGCGCGTTACCCTGGCCTGCGCGGCGGCAACGTCTGTTTTTTAACATCTTTCCCCCAAATCCCCTGGCTGACTGGATGTGAGGCAGTTCAAAAACGGCGATTTCTAAACCAATTCTGAACCACAGTACAAATTCATGACGATACAATTGCGGCAATATTGCGCTGCAATTACAGTGTAGCGTGAAAAAAGATCTATCTGGCCAGCCGACAGCTGGCGTGAATGAGGATGAGCTGTGTCAGAGTTGTTATCCATCGCCCTGTTTCTTGCTTCGGTGATGATTTACGCATTAAAAGCCGGTCGTAATACCTGGTGGTTCGCCGCCACCCTCACGGTGCTGGGCCTGTTCGTTGTTCTGAATATTACCCTCTACGCCAGCAATTACTTCACCGGCGACGGTATCAATGACGCGGTACTTTATACGTTGACCAACAGCCTGACGGGCGCCGGCGTGGGCAAATATATTCTGCCGGGCGTGGGGCTGGTCGTCGCGCTGGTCGCGGTATTTGGGGCACTCGGCTGGGTGCTCCGCCGTCGCCGGCATCATCCTCATCACTTTGGTTACAGTCTGGTGGCGCTGGTTCTGGCGCTGGCGTCAGTGGATGCCAGCCCCGCCTTCCGCCAGATTAGTGAGTTGGTTAAATCCCAGTCCCGCGATGGCGATCCTGACTTTGTGGCTTACTACAAAGAACCGTCAAAAAGCATCGCCAACCCGAAACTGAACCTGGTGTACATTTACGGCGAAAGCCTTGAGCGCACTTATTTTGATAACGATGCGTTCCCGAACCTGACCCCAGAGCTCGGCAAACTGAAAAGCGAGGGACTGGACTTCAGCAACACCGCCCAGCTCCCCGGTACCGACTACACGATTGCCGGAATGGTCGCCTCCCAGTGCGGGATCCCGCTGTTTGCGCCGTTTGAAGGCAACGCCTCGGCCTCGGTTTCCAGCTTTTTCCCGCAGAATATCTGCCTTGGAGATATCCTGAAAAACTCGGGTTATGAGAACTACTTTGTGCAGGGCGCTAATCTGCGCTTCGCCGGAAAAGACGTTTTCCTTAAATCACACGGCTTCGATCATCTGTACGGCGCGGAAGAGCTAAAAACCACGGTCGCCGATCCGGCCTATCGTAACGACTGGGGGTTCTACGATGATACGGTTCTTGATGAAACCTGGAAAAAATTCGAAGCGCTTTCGCAGTCAGGAAAACGCTTTTCGCTGTTTGCGCTGACGGTCGACACCCATCATCCGGATGGTTTTATCTCCCGAACCTGCCAGCGTAAAAGCTACGATATGGATGGTAAAAAGAATCTTTCGTTCAGCGCCGTCTCCTGTAGTCAGGAGCATATCGCGGCGTTAATTGAGAAGATTAAAGCTTCGCCGTGGTTCAAAAATACGGTCATCGTAGTGTCATCCGATCACCTGGCAATGAAAAACAGCGCCTGGGACTATCTGAATAAGCAGGATCGCAGCAACCTGTTTTTCGTTCTGCGCGGCGATGAGCCCCGGCAGGATACGCTGGCCATCAAGCGTAATACCATGGATAACGGCGCGACGGTGCTCGATATCCTCGGCGGCGATAACTTTATTGGCCTTGGACGCAGCAGCCTTTCCGGCGAGTCGCTCTCCGCGGTGTTCCTCAATATGAAAGAGAAGGTGCTGGCGTGGAAGCCGGATATCATCCGCCTGTGGAATTTCCCCAAAGAGATGAAGAATTTCACCGTGGATTCACAGAAGAATATGATCTCCTTCTCCGGCAGCCATTTCCGCCTGCCGCTGCTGCTGCGTATCTCCGATAAGCGCGTTGAGCCGCTGCCGGAAAGCGAATACTCCGCACCGCTGCGCTTCCAGCTGGCCGATTTCGCGCCGCGCGATAACTTCGTCTGGGTTGACCGCTGCTACAAGATGGGTCAGCTGTGGTCGCCGGAAGTGGCGCTCTCCACCGACTGGTGCGTCTCGCAGGGCCAGCTGGGAGGCGAACAGAAAGTCCAGCGCGTCGACAAAGCCCAGTGGCAAGGTAAAACCGCGTTCAAAGATACCCTTATCGATATGGAGCGTTATAAAGGCAACGTCGATACGCTGAAGATCGTCGATAACGATATTCGCTATAAAGCCGACAGCTTCCTGTTTAACGTCGCCGGCGCGCCGGAAGAGGTGAAGCAGTTCAGCGGCATCTCCCGACCGGAAACCTGGGGGCGCTGGTCTAATGCCCAGCTCGGCAGTGAAGTAAAAATTGAATACAAAGAGCCGCTGCCGGAGAAATTCGATCTGGTGATTACCGCCAAAGCCTACGGGCCGAATGCCAATAAACCGATTCCGGTACGGGTGGGCAATAGCGAACAAACGCTAACGCTGGCCAATGATGTCACCACCACCACCCTGCATTTCGATAATCCGTCGCGCAGCAGTACATTGACGATTGCGCCGCCGGACCCGCAGTCCACGAACGAGGGCAATATTCTCGGCCACTCTCCGCGTCAGCTGGGCATCGGCATGGTTGAAATCAAAGTGGTGAAAAGCGAAGGATAAGTCATCGTGCCCGGCGGCTTTTTGCGCCGGGCCGTGGTGACGATGGGTGGAAATTAGCCATGCAGCGGCTTTAGCTCATCCGCAGACAGTCCGGTAATCCGCTGTAACGTCTCGGTATCTAAACCGTTCTGCAGCATACTGCCGGCAATGCGCAGGGCTTCCCTCCGGCTCCCTTCCTGCTTGAGCTTTTGAGCGATAGACATCAACCTCTACTCATAGTGTGGCAGACGGCGGAGAAACACGCTCGGATCGGCGCTATTGCCGTACTGCAGCATATAATGAAACAGCACTCTTAACTGCCTGCGGTTAGTGTATCCCAGCATCACAAGGGTCGCCAACGACCCCGTAATCCCGCTGAGATCGTGCTGACGAATATGCTTTTGCATCAGCTCCAGCAGAGCGACCCGCCGGTGCTGAAGGATTTCATCGTCCGGCATCACCGTTACGTCAATCAGCGGAAACGGGCAGGCGTACAGCGTCCTCGCCGTCTCCGGGTGGCGAAGAAATCGCTTAAAGACCGCATCGTGCGGCATCGAGGTCATCCGTTTTTTCATGGCCGTCCGCTTGCCCGAAAGAGAAGGAAAGCCGGACTCTACCATCGGTTTTTACTTCGTTGGTTTTGGCGATGATTTTATGGGAAGCGCCTCGGAGAATCGCGCAGCGGCCAGCCCGGCTGGCCGCCATTAGCAAAGCTTAGTAATCAAACTGACGGTAATAACGGCGGATATTAAGGTCGTGCCCGGTATGGTGTTCAAAATGGGCCGCCAGCCTGTCCACCAGCAGGGTGGAAACCACGCACGGCGCCATAATCCAGCGGAAAGCCTCATCAATGCCGTTCAGCGGATAGTCGCGCGGGTCAATCACCACCAGATGGTCGGTGATCTTCTCAGCGAAGCGTTCGACGCGCTCATCCAGCGCCCGGCATTTACCCTCGCCTTTGACCAGGAACAGCGGGACCTCTTTTTCCAGCAGCTCCAGGGTGCCGTGGAAAAACTCGGCTGAACTCACCGACTTGGTCCGCTTCCACTGCATCTCTTCAAGAATACACATTGAGAACAGATAGACCTCGCCCCACATTTCCGCCCCGCCGATCCACATCATATAGTCGCAGCCGTGATACTGAGCGGCAATTTTATCCGCCTGCGGATCGAACTGGCGTTTGGCCTGCAGGAGATTCTCCGGCAGCAACTCCAGCTGGCTGGCAAAACGATCGTAATTGGCAAAATCACCGTGACGATAAATGACGCGGAAGAATAACCAGTAGAGCAGCATATATTCATATTCCACGCCGTTCTTGTGGCACATCGGAATATGCCAGCTCGCCGCCTCGGCTAATGGCGAATCGGCATTACGGGTAATGGCTACCACGCGAATCCCCTGCGCTTTGCACCATTCGGCAATGGCCACCGACTCTTTGGTATCGCCGGACTTGGATAACGTCACCACCACCGCATCTTTATTTAATTTTTTATGTCCGCGATGAATTAATTCCGCCGCCTGCTCAAGGTAAACCGGCACGCTGGTTAATTCTTTTGCAAACTCATTTATTGCCATCATCGGCGCCAAAGAACCGCCCACCGAGGCGAAAAATAAGGCGCTACAGCCGCTGTGATAAATATCGTCGGCAACGGCTTCTGCCTGCAGACGCGCAGCGATGATCTCGCGAGCACTGGTCAGGTACTCGTCCTGATTAAAACCCAACATAGTTATTCTCCTGAATAATCAGATTTTACTTTTTAATACGCGGTCAAAATCGTCAAAAATACGTTTTGCCAAATCGATGCCTTTCAGGCCGGCGGTATGCCAGGCCAGCATCTGAACAGGAACAATCAGCAGCAGCGGTGCCAGGTGATGGTCACACGGACAGTTCAGCGCCAGCGCCTGCTCATCCTCTTCGTCACTCAGCGTCAGCGTAAAGGCGCGGGCAATGGACGGCGCCATATAGTCCCGCAGCGCCCGGGTCCGCGCATCCGGCGCATCTTCAATAAACAGCATCACGTGACGGGCGTTCGCCTCCAGATAGGGGCCGTGCATGTAGGCCTCAAGCTCAAATCCGCCAGAAGGGACCCGCACCGTCTCGGTAAATTTGGTTTCGAACTCCTTCGCCACGCCCACCAGCGCGCCATAGCCGGTGGCGACAAAGCGCTCGCCGCCCCGCAGCGCTTCGCTATGTTTGTCGATAAAACATGCCGTACGGGAAATAACATCCGGGATCGCCGCCGCCAGCCGATGCAGTTCGGCAAGATAGCGCTGCTCCTCGGCCTCGCTGGCTTTCCCCTGGGCACGGGCAATCATCAGCGCCATCAGCAGCAAATTCAGCACCGTCGCGCTAAACCCGCGGGTGACAAACCCCACGCTCTCAATACCGGTATTGATATCCAGTACCCCGTCGCAATCACGGGCTATCGGGCTTTGCGGGTCGGAGGTCAAGGCAAAAACTGGCAGGCTCAATGCCTGGACCTTGCGCATCGCCGCCAGCGTCGAGGCGCTTTTTCCGCTCTGCGAAATCGCCACCACCAGATCGGTATGCGGATCGACCGCCTCGTAGTGCGTAAAGTTGTACGGCTCTTTAATCTCAACCAGCACGCCGAAGCGCTGCTCAAAGAAATAGCGCGCGCACAGCGCAGCGTTCAGCGACGATCCGGTCGCCAGCAGCAAAATACGGCGTACCGGATGCTGGCGGGCGAAATCCTCAATCGCCGCCAGCTTTTGCCGGTAGTCGCGCAGGATCTGCGCCAGACAGGCCGGCTCTTCGCTGATATACGTCATCATTGTTGGTACCATTTTCGACTCCCGTTAAAACAAGCCAATCCACGAACCCAGAATGCCCACCAGCGCCATCCCGCCAATAATAGAAAGCGGTTTGACCTTACGCCCCAGCAGCCAGTAAACGATGCCAAAGCTCAGCAACGGCAGCATGCAGGGCAGAATGTCGTTGATAATGTCCTGTACCTGGGTTTTCGCCTCCCCGGCACCGAAAGAGACAGGGATAGTGATATCAATCATTGAGGCGGTCATCGCGCCCACCACCATCAGGCCGATAATCGACGCCCCGTAGGTCAGGCTCTCCATCATTCCGCTCTTCTGGATGCGCTGCAGCACCCCGGTGCCCAGCACGTAGCCCCAGCGGGTAAAGAACCAGCGCACCAGAATATGCGGTACGTTAAACACCAGCAGAAACAGAATGGGTCCGAGAACGTTGCCCTTTAGCGCAAGGCTGGTGCCGATGCCGGTAGCGATCAGGCGCAGCGTGCCCCAGAAAAAGGAGTCCCCCAACCCGGCCAGCGGCCCCATCAGCGACGCTTTAACGTTATCAATCGCGTTGGCGTCCATGTTCTTCTGCTGGCTATTTTTCTCCTCCATCGCCGTGGTGATCCCCAGCAGCAACGTGACGATATGCGGCGTGGTATTGAAGAACACCAGATGTCGTTTCAACGCTCCGGCCAGCTCCTCTTTGCGCGGATAGAGCTTTTTCAGCACCGGAATCAGCGCGTAAACAAAGGCGAGATTCATCTGCCGCTCATAGTTCCACGAAAACTCCATCTGGAAGGAGCGCCAGAATACCCGGCGTAGATCGCGCGGCGTGATACGGGCCTCTTCCTGCGCCTGCGGTTGCAGAGTTTCTTCAGAAATCATCTTCGTCGTCATCGCTGACTCCTTGTTCTGTCGTCGTACGAGGTGAGCTCAACGCGGTGACGTTAACCATGACCACCGCCACGATTGCGCCAAGAATAGCGATGCCGGTCACCGGGATTTTCAGGTAGGCCATCAGCACAAAGCCGAGGAAAAAGTACGGCGCGACTCTCTTATTAATCAACAGCCTGGCGAGCATTGCGAAGCCAAGTGCCGGAATAATGCCGGTAGCGACGCTGAGCCCGTGTTTGATAAATTCCGGGATGGTATCGAGCAGGGATTTCACCGCGTTGCTGCCGACCAGGAATGAAACGGTCACCACCGTGGCCAGCATCAGCGACAGCCCGAAGCCGGCAATCAGATGCATCCGCTCAATGCCCCGCGTATCCGCCCGTTCCGCGTAGCCGTCAGCCTTCTGGCTGAGCAGCGGGATAAACATCCCCAGATAAACGTTTTTCAGGATTAGCGTCAGGGTGGCGATAGGCAGGCCAAGCAGCAGCGCCGTTTCCGTTCCCGCGCCGGAGGTAATGGCGAACGCCACCCCGAGAATGCCGCCGGTTACCACGTCAGGCGGTATCGACGCGCCGACGGAGAAAGATCCAATAAACGCCAGCTCGAGCGTTGCACCCATGATGACGCCGGTCTGCACATCCCCCAGCACCAGTCCGGTCAGCAGCCCGGTGACGATAGGTCGCGAAATCAGCGACGTCCCTAATGCATATTCCGATTGCGCGATAAACGCCACCAGACCCAGTAAGAGAGCCTCTACCATAATCTGTCCTCCGCAGAGTTAAACGCATTGCGCAAAAAGCTGTTTGCGATCGTTAGGGACCTGGCGGATCTCAACTTCGACGCCTTTCCCGACCAGCTGCTGCAGTTGTTCAATTTCTTCCGGCAGTAAATTAATCGCCTTAGAAATATTTTTACTGCCCTCTTTGGCTTTTATTCCGCCGAGATTAATACTTTTGATCCCCTCGACGGCGCTGGTAATACGCCAGGCGTCATTGACCGATTCCACGACGATAAAAAGATGATATTTATCCGTCACGCCGCTTTTTATCGATTCGATAGCGTCGTTAATATTTTTAATCACCAGTTTTACCGAAGGCGGTTTAGCAAGCTTAATTGTGGTTTTCCGCAGCTCATCTTCAGGGACATTATCGTTGGCGATTAAAATGCAATCGGCCCCGACATACTGGGTCCAGGAAAAAGCGACCTGGCCGTGGAGTAATCGATGGTCTACCCTTAATAGCGTAATCATGGTGTTCCCTCATTTCAGAAGTCTTTATCAATAGTCATCGCACTGGCAATCGTCTGATTGCAGTACTGAATGCTCTCTTTGGCGCTTGTTAATGCTTCAGAAATTAATTTCTCGGTATTTTCTTCGCCTGCGGAAATAAGTAAATCAATAATCAGCGGCAGGTTTAAACCGGACAATAAATGGAAATTAGGGCGCGATAAAAAACGCACAAACTCATTATTGACGCTACCGGCGAAAATATCCGTAATGACAATCAGCTCATCCTGGGTGGGGAAACGCGCCAGCAGCGTCTCCACCTGCTGCGTCAGATCGGCCTCCTCTTCGACATAGGCGCAGAGAGTATGAATATCCGGCTGCTTGCCGAGGATCAGCTCCACGGAGTTCAGCAGACCGTTAGCAAAGGTGCCATGGCTGGCAAAAATATAGTGTCGTTTCATCCTTACCTCGAAAGCGCATTCCACTGCTTTCTTAATTGCAACCGGCGTGCCAGAAACAGTGGCGTGCCGGTTAGCGCAAGGACGAACCGATGAAGACTCTTAAAACTCTTGATCTTCCTGAATAAATTCTGTTTCTCGCGTCAGGATATCGTGAATGTAATACAGCTCAACGGCGGGCATTTTGACACTATATCCGTTCTCAATGACACTAAAGGCCTCGCGCAGAATAACCAGCTCGCTCTCCGGACACTGTTTTCCGGAATAGTGGGATGGCGAAGCGTTACGGATCAGGCGTTCTATCAGACAGCTGATATGCACGTACAGCGCCACCTTGCGATCGTTAGGCACATCGCAGCCGGCCAGATGCTCATAGCGCAGTAAAAACTGCTCGACCTGATTGATCACTTTACCGGTATCGAGGATCGTCACCGACTCGATCACCCGGCGCAGCGAGAAATTTTTCAGGATCAGGTTATTGATCTCGCTGACCTGCTCAGCGGAGGCCAGTTCGCCGAAGATACGCATCAGCGGGCGGCTTCCTTCGCCGGAAATCAGCGAATCCAGCGAGATCCACGGCAGATCGGCGAGATGCGGATCGAGGGTGCCGACAATCGCCAGCACCTCATAGCGGCTGAGCATTGGCGCCCGCCGCGCGGGATCGGCGAGGGTTTCCACATCGCATGCCACAATATCGATGCCGAGCGTCTCAGGAATGCTGGCTTTTAACAGCGCCGACAGATTCGCCGCCGCCCCCAGACCGGTGGCGCAGGTTGTAAGAATCGCCCGCGGTTTGTCCGTGTGCGGGTAATAGAGCTGATGCTCAACCGCGAGGTCATCGCCTATCTCCCGGACGATATCTTCCAGCATATCGCCCTGCAAAACCCGCTCCCCGACGTACATCGCCATCCCGGTCGAGACGTTATTAATAATCGCCATCGGCGTGGACAGCCGGCGGTTGAAGTGGCTGTGAATAGCGTTCAGCGATCCCATATCGACCAGGATGATCAGCCCGGAGGCCAGCGCGTGGCTCTCAATCCAGGCCATCACCTGATCGGCGATAGCCTCCGGCGTCACGTCGAGCGGCATATCGAATGACTCAAACAGCTGGCTTTTCAGCAACCGATTCGCCACGTTGGCGATGCTGCTGGCGGTGGCGTAACCGTGGGCGAGGATAATCGCCCGGGTCACCTGCTGCTGGCTGATAGCGCCGTTTTTCTGTAACCACAGTACCAGCAGCAGCAGGTCAATGCGTCGGGGTTCAATATCCAGCTTCAGCGCCAGCGCGGCGAGGATCTCTTCACAAAAGCGATACAGCAGCGGGTATTTCTGCGCCAGGAAATCCTCCAGCTGGCGGCTTTTCTCATTGCTCATCGTCGACTGCGCCTGGCGAGAACGATGAATCAGGTAGTGGCTCAGGGCATAGATACAGTTGCCGTTAAACTGAATATTGAAGCGCTTTTCAAGGCGATAAAACTCTTCCCGCACCTGATGGGTTATCAGCAGCAGCATATGCGAACTCTGGGTATCGTGATTATCAAATATCAGCCGATCGAAGAGGGTTTCAATCTCCTCGCCCATGCTTTTTTGCGCTTCTTCCCAGAGCCTTTTTTTGCTCAGCACCGCCTCATACAGCGCGAGAACGCGGCACTGAGTATCATAAATCAGCCCCTGAACCGGGTCGCGCGCGCGCAGCAGCCAGACCAGGCTGGTCTGCGGTTCGATAAGCAGCGGCTCTTCATGGCCCATCGGCTCACTAAGCGCCGGCGTCGCGGCCATGATATTTTCCGGCAGATCGTGCAGCGTGACGTTTAGCCTCTCGCTGCCCGGAGACCTGGCCCACGCCGACGCGACGGCGTACTTAACGACATTCTTCAGCTCACCGACGTTGCCGCGATAAACGTAGTGCGTCAGCACCTGTAAAAGCCGGGGCGTCAGCTGCAGCCGGGCGGACAGCGTGCGGGCCTCCTGCCAGAAAAACTGCAGCGTGAGCGCTTCTTTCTCGCCGCGGCTGCGGGTCTGTAAATCAGGCAGGCTAACGAGGATCGGGATACGACGAATAAAGGTGGTCAGAAACGTGCTGTGAATATCTTCGGTGGTGGCAAACACCAGCCGCAGGGATATCGGCATCCCCTGCGCCGTCTCTCCCACCCGATAGATCTCTTTGCGATCCAGCCAGGTGAAGAGCTTCTCCTGCCCCTGCGCATCCAGACGATGGACTTCATCGAGAAACAGCACGCCGCCGTTTGCCGCCTCAAACGCCCCGGCTTTATCCCCCTGCGCGCCGGTAAACGCGCCTTTGACGTAGCCAAACAGGTTGGCGGCCAGCAGCTCCGGGTTGCTGGCGTACTGGGCGCAGTTGAAGCTGACAAAGGGTGCATCGGGCGCCAGCAGTCCCTGGGCGATAGCAAACTCATGCATCAGCTCCGCCATATAGCTTTTGCCGGTTCCGCTATCGCCGACGATCAGCAGCGGCAGCCCGCCGTTGGGATAAAACAGCGCGGTTTTCATCTGTTCGATAGGCTTGCGCAGGCTACCGTCATGGCCGGTAAGTAATGAAAAATGATCCGCCTGTTCCGGCTGCCGGTCGCTCTCCGCGAGCAGCTCCGCCATGCTGGCGTACTCGCTGCGGGAAAGGGGGAAAAACTGCTGGCAGAAGGCGGCCTTATGCAGGAAATAGACCGGACGGGTATTAATCTTCACCAGCACATCCTGGGCCACCAGCTGATTCAGATAGTGGCTGGCGGTGTTTCTTTGCATCGCAAAACGCCGGGCCAGGTAGCCGGCGGTGAAGACCTCGCTCAGGTTATCCGGATCAAAAAAATCGGTCTGATTTTGCAGAAAAGCCAACAGTTCCGTTTTACGCATCGCATCCCCCTCTTCACCTTTCAGAGACTTATGATGCGGGAAATCCACCAACCATTGGCGCTTAATTTATTTTTTGCGGTTCAGAGCACAAAAAAAAACGGCGCCCAAATCCGCGGACGCCGCACAACAAACCGATTACAGCCGCGACAGGGCCTCCCGCATCCCCGCGCTCAAAATGACTTCCAGATACCGCGTGACCTGTTCGGCAAGCCCCGGTATTGCCGTCAGATCTTCACCCCAGTGCCCGGTATCCTGCAGGACTTCGGTGACCAGTTCATGCAGCGGACGGCCTTGCGCCACCTGCGCCCATCCTGCGGCAAAACGGCTTAGCCAGACGTCATCATCCTGCAGCGGATATGCCTGCCCGTCGCGCTGCCCGCGATAGAAGGCGATGAGCGCCGCCAGGGCGAACGTTAGCCGCGGCGGGATTGCGCCGTGCTGGCGGATACGCGTCAACAGCTGTGGCAGGATCCGGGTACGAAACTTAGTCATGCCGTTCAGGGCGATAGAGAGCAGCTGATGGCGAATAAACGGGTTGAGAAAGCGCCCGGTCACGGCATCGGCAAACTGCCGTAGCTCATCGGCGGGTAAATCCAGCGCCGGGATAATCTCCTCGTCGATAGTTTGCTGCACATAATGGCGTATGGCCTGATCATGCATCGCTTCGCCAACGGTATCGACGCCGCACAGCCACGCCACCGGCACCAGCGCGGTGTGCGCGCCGTTAAGAATGGCGACTTTGCGCTCTTTATAGGGCCGGATATCCTCTACGAGACGGATATTGAGCGGATAACGTTCGAGCCGCAGCGTCTTCGCCAGCGCCTGCGGCCCCTGGATAACGAACAGCCAGAAGTATTCGGCGGTATCCAGGAAAGCATCATGGTAGCCCAGCTCCGCTTCGAGCTTTTCCGCTTCCTCGCGCGGGTAGCCGGTGACGATACGATCAACCAGCGTTGAACAAAACGTATTGGCGGTCTCAACCCAGTCGCGAAAAGCCGCGGGCAATTGCCACTCTTCGGCATAGCGCAGCACCAGCGCCTTCAGCGCTTCGCCGTTGTAGTCGATCAGCTCACACGGAATCATCGTCCATCCCTTATCCGCTGCGCCGTTGAAATGGCGGAACCGTTCGAACAGCAGCTGGGTCAGCTTCGCCGGAAAGCTGACCGGCGGCTTATCGTCAGGCCGGTCTCCGGCGTGATAGCTGATGCCCGCTTCGGTGGTATTTGAAAATACGAACGCGATCGCCGGATTACGAGCCAGCGCCAGATAGCCGGCAAAATCCTGCCACGGGTTGATCTCGTTATTCACCGATCGAATAATCCGCGCCTCGCTCACCGCCTCGCCGCGTTCGTCCAGCCCGCGGATCGCCGTGGTGTAGAGTCCGTCCTGGATGTTAAGCGACGGCGGAAACTCGGTGTTGATCGGGCGAATGATGGTCACGCCTGCCGCCAGATCGGTTTGCTCATTCAGCAGGTCCAGCTGCCAGTCGATAAACGCCCGCAGGAAGTTGCCTTCGCCGAACTGAATCACGCGCGTCGGGTACCGCGGCCCGGGAAAATCTTTTCTGTTTAACGATTTCATAGCCTTTCCTGCTAAAAATGAATGATGCCTTTGATAAGCTGGCGATTGTTAATCACGTCGTTTTCGTAAATCTCGGCCAGTGACCTGAAATCGTAGCGGTGGGTCAGCATCATCCCGGCGGTCACTTTCCCCTCGGCCATCAGCCGCCCGACTTTGGCAAAATCCTCTTCCGTCGCATTACGGCTGCCCATCATGGTCGTCTCTTTCTTATGAAACTCCGGGTCCGGGATCTGCAGCTCACCTTTAAACAGGCCAACAAAGATGATGCTGCCGCCGTGGCGGATTAAATTCACCGTATTGTTCATCGCCTGCTGATTCCCCGTGGCGTCGATCACCTTCTGCGCCAGCGAACCACCAAACGTGGCACACAGCCGTTCGGTGAACTGCGGGTCGGAAGGGTCGAGCGTGGCCAGACCAAGGTGCTGCGCCACGTGGTCGCGCCGCGCCGGGCTGGTATCCGCCACCACCACCTGCGCCCCGTCGGCTTTGGCGATCGCCGCCGCCCCGAGACCAATGGGGCCCGCGCCGACCACCAGCACCTGCTCTCCCGGCTGGATTGCGGCGCGACGCACCGCGTGGGCGCTGATGGCAAAAGGCTCAATCAGCGCCGCAGCTTCCGGCTCGACGTCATCCACCACCAGCAGATTTTTTACCGGCACGCAGAGGTACTCGCTAAACCCGCCGTCCCGATGTACGCCGATCACGGAAATTTTCTCACAGCAGTTTGTCCGGCCGCTCAGGCAGGCCGGACACTGACCGCAGGCGACGTAGGGTATGACGGCAACCTGCTGTCCGCTTTTCAGATTAAGAATATTTTTACCAAGACCGATAATCTCACCGCATATTTCATGACCGAGCACGCGCGGATAGCTAAAAAAAGGTTGATTCCCTCCCCAGGCATGAATATCCGTACCACAAATCCCCACCGTTTTTATTTTAATAAGCACTTCATCATCGCCGGGAATGGGAATCTGGCGTTTTTCCCAGCGCAATATTTTAGGTTCCTGACACACTAATGTATTCATCGACGTCATAATAATTTCCTCCGTATTTGTTGGTTTAGATATCGATGAAAAACAGAGGTGAGAATAAATTCATTGCAAAAATTGTGAAATCTCGCGCACAAAACTGTTTTAAATCCGGTTTTAATAGAGAAATAACAGGAGAACCATGATGAGCCGCTCACAAAACCTTCGTCACAACGTCATTAACCAGGTGATTAACGATATGGCGCGCGGCTTTCTTCCGTCGCCGCTGCCCTCACAAAGCGCGCTGGCGGAGATGTACAACATCAGCCGCACCACCGTGCGCCATATCCTCAGCCACCTGTGCCAGCGCGGCGTGCTGTGCCAGAGCGGTCAGGACTATCAGATCCTTCGCCAGCCAGAGATGCAGGACGGCTTCGATGGCTCCAGTGCCTCGCTGGCCGAACAGAACCGTCTCTTCGAACAGGCGTTTTTCACCATGATTAACCAGCGCCAGCTGCGCGCCGGAGAGATATTTTCCGAGCTACAGCTGGCGCGTGCTGCCGGCGTCAGCCCGGTCGTGGTCAGGGAGTTTTTGTTGAAATTCAGCCGCTACAACCTGATTGAAAGCGAAAAGCGCGGCCAGTGGAATATGAAGAAGTTTGAGCAATCCTGGGCCGAGCAGCTGTTCGAACTGCGGGAAATGCTGGAAACCCACGCGCTACAGCACTTCCTCAACCTCCCGGACCACGACGCCCGCTGGCTGCAGGCGAAAACCCTGCTTGAGCGCCATCGCGCCCTGCGTGACAGCATCGGCGACAGCTTTCGTATGTTTTCCCAGCTCGATCGCGACTTTCATTCTCTGCTCCTGTCCGCGGCTGAGAATATATTTTTTAATCAATCACTTGAGATTATTTCCGTGATTTTTCACTTTCACTATCAGTGGGATGAGAGCGACCTTAAACAGCGCAATATCATCGCCATTGATGAACATATGACTATCCTGAGCGCGCTCATCTGCCGTAGCGATCTGGACGCCAACCTGGCGCTGCGTAACCACCTGAACTCGGCGAAGCAATCAATGATTAACTCGCTCAGGCAGAGCGAATCCCTGGCTTATTAAGTACCGATTAAAAACAGAAAATGATAATCAGCAGCACAGATCTCAAAACATAAACCAGCGCCATAAAAAAGGTTATTTATGCTGAAAACAAGTCGACTTACTTTACTGTGAAATAGGTGGGTGGGGTTTAAACCATTCGATGTCACTTGTCGTTCAAATAGAATAACCAGGAGTCAGGCGTGGAATCACGAAATATCACTATCGACCCGCAGACAACCTTTGATAAAGGAAAGGCGGAGACGATGACTGTTCCGTTAGATAATACGTTAACGCGTAGTACTCGCATTAAAAAAATTCAGACAACGGCAATGATCCTGTTATTTCTGGCGGCGGTGATTAATTACCTCGACAGAAGTTCATTGTCCGTCGCGAACTTAACGATTCGCGAGGAGCTGGGGCTCAGCGCCACCGAAATCGGGGCGCTGCTGTCCGTTTTCTCGCTGGCCTACGGTATCGCCCAGCTCCCCTGCGGGCCGCTGCTGGACCGTAAAGGTCCGCGCATCATGCTGGGGCTGGGGATGTTTTTCTGGTCGCTGTTTCAGGCGGTCTCGGGGATGGTGCACAGCTTTACCCAGTTCGTTCTGGTGCGTATCGGCATGGGGATCGGCGAAGCGCCGATGAACCCCTGCGGCGTCAAGGTGATCAACGACTGGTTTAATATTAAAGAGCGCGGCCGCCCGATGGGCTTCTTTAACGCCGCCTCGACGATTGGCGTCGCGATCAGCCCGCCGATCCTTGCCGCCATGATGCTGATAATGGGCTGGCGCTGGATGTTTATTACCATCGGCGTGCTGGGGATCTTCGTCGCTATCGGCTGGTATATGCTCTATCGCAACCGGGAGGATATCCCCCTTACCGCCGATGAGCAGGCCTACCTTAACGCCGGAAGCGTCAACGTTCGCCGCGACCCGCTGAGCTTTGCCGAATGGCGCAGCCTGTTTAAAAACAAAACCATGTGGGGAATGATGCTGGGCTTCAGCGGCATCAACTATACCGCATGGCTGTATCTGGCCTGGCTGCCGGGCTACCTGCAAACGGCATATAGCCTCGATCTGAAAAGTACCGGTTTTATGGCCGCCATTCCTTTCCTGTTCGGCGCCGCCGGTATGCTCATCAACGGCTACGTCACCGACTGGCTGGTTAAAGGCGGCATGGCGCCGATCAAAAGCCGTAAAATTTGCATTATTGCCGGGATGTTCTGCTCTGCCGCATTTACGCTTATCGTGCCGCAGGCCACTACCTCTATCGCCGCGGTGCTGTTAATCGGTATGGCGCTGTTCTGCATCCACTTTGCCGGCACCTCCTGCTGGGGACTGATTCACGTCGCGGTGGCCTCAAGGATGACCGCGTCCGTCGGCAGCATCCAGAACTTCGCCAGCTTTATCTGCGCCTCCTTCGCGCCGCTGGTGACCGGATTTATCGTCGATACCACCCATTCATTCCAGCTGGCGTTGATTATCTGCGGCTGCGTGACCGCCCTCGGCGCGCTGGCCTATATTTTCCTGGTTCGTCAGCCGATTAGCGACCCGAGTAACGGCTGAATCTCAATGCCCTGCTGGCGGCGGGGCGCTCAACGTTGCGCTCATCTCATACTGTTTTAATGCCATGGGCGTATAGCCGGCGGCGTGAAACAGCGGCGTAAAGCGCTCCGGGATGGTCACCGAGGTCCCGAGCCCCGGAAAGCGTTGGGCGAGCGCCATCAGCATTTCCTGCCCCAGCCCGCGCCCGCGGGCGGCGGGATCGACCCATAAAAACTGCAGCTGCGGCCTGCTGGTTAAGGTCGCCAGCACGGCGAAAGCCTGCTGATGAAGGCTCAACGCCCGGCACGGGAGGGTGCTGAAGGTGAGCGGGTCCATCAGCCACGGCAGCTGGCCGTTAATCTCGGCGCCTGCCCTGCGCGTCAGCGCCAGCACGTCATACTCCTGCAATGCGGATGACTTCTCGCTCGCAGCCTGCGCGCTCAGATAGCCACACAGCCCGTACCGAACCTCGAAGCCCAGCGATTGATACAGCGCCACCGCGGCGTGGTTGTCGCGGATAACCTCCAGCCACATCCGCCGTACGCCCTGCTCGCGCAGCGCGTCGATAAGCGGCGTCATCAGCCGGCGGCCAACGCCCTTTCCGCGATACGCAGGCCGCACCGCGAACGCCGCCAGCCGGGCTTCATCGCCGCGGCGGACGACGACCGCCATCGCGGCGGGGACATCTCCATCCAGCCAGACGCGAGAATCCAGCAGGCTCAGCCCTTCGGCGCTAAAGCGCTGGACAAAAACCTCTACCGACAGCGTGACGGGAACCAGGTAATCTTCGAAACAGTCGTTGAGGATCGTTGTCAGTTGTTCAATGCTGAACTGGGTGGCGGGAACGGCGGTAAGCTCCATACATTTCTCCCGGAGGCTGCTATGCTGAGGTGATGAAAACTAACACTATAACCGCCGCCGCGACGTTACGCCTGACTGAGGAGAACGATATTCCCCTCCTGCCCGCCATTGAGCGCTCGGCGGCCCAGGCTTTTCGCCAGATCCCGGCGCTGGCCTGGCTGGCGGAAAGCGAAGTGATAAGCCCCGAGCGCCACCGGCTGTTTCTTGAAACTGACCACAGCCTGCTGGCCGTGGCCGATGACCAACCGATCGGCTTCCTGCTGAGCGAACCGCTGGACGATGCGCTGTTTATCGTGGAGATCGCCGTTCATCAGGCGTGGCAGGGACGAGGTATTGGCCGCATGATGCTGGAGCAGGTCATTGAGACCGCCCGCCAGGCGGCGTATCCGGCGGTCACGCTCACCACCTTCCGCGACGTGCCGTGGAACGCGCCGTTTTACACGCGCCTGGGGTTTTCAATGTTAAGCGAGCTAAGGCTACCGGCGGGACTGGCGGCGAAAAGGGAGCTGGAAACGGAACACGGCCTGCCGCCGGAAACGCGCTGCGCCATGCGCTTAGCGCTGTAACCTCCGGCGCTGATTTCAGCGGCGAAATATGGTACAAAGTACCATTCAAAACTTACCCGTTGATACCCGTATGTCCTGGTCAATCGATATCATTTCCTGCATTACCGATCGCTTTGTGGAACTGACGGCGACCGAAAAACGCATCGCGCAGTTCATTCTCGATGATGTCGCGGCGGCGGCAGAGCTGCCCATCGCAGAGATGGCGCGCCTGACCCACACCAGCCAGGCCTCGGTCACCCGCTTTGCCCGGGCGCTCGGCTGCAAAGACGTCCGCGAGCTGAAGATGAAGCTCGCGCAATCCCTGGCGGTCGGGCAGCGATTTATCCTCGATGTTCCGGACCTTGAGGGCGTGCAGGGGATCTACGAGTCGATCATCGGCGTGCTGGAGACCAACCGCCGGGCGCTGGATATTGAGGCGCTGAAGCGCGCGGTGAGCTGGCTGAGCGACGCGCGGCAGATCCTGGCCCTCGGGATGGGCGGCGGTTCCACCATCTGCGCCCAGGAGATCCAGTACCGTCTGTTTCGCCTCGGTCTGCCGGTGGTCAGCCAGAACGACGGCCTGCTGGTGCGCATGATGAGCTCGGCGGTAACGCCAAAGGATGTGGTTATCGTGCTGTCGCTGGGCGGCTATACCCAGGAAATTATTGAGAGCGCGGCGATTGCCAGGCAGTACGGCGCAAAGGTCATTGCCATCACCCCCGCCGGAACGCCGCTGGCGGAGCAGGCGGATCTGGTGCTGCCGCTGCTGGTGCGCGAAAACGACTATATCTTCAAGCCCAGCACTTCACGCTATGCGATGCTGGCGATGGTTGACGTGCTGGCCACCGAACTGGCGATGGCCAACAAAACCCAGGCAAAGGGCAGGCTGCGCCGGATTAAGCTGGCGCTCGACAGCCATCGCGGCGGCGTCGACAGGCAGCCGCTGGGCGATTAACCGCAGCGGGCGGCGGCGATAAACCTCTCCGCCTGCTGACGGGTACGCTCCACGGCCTGCCCGGCGCGATACAGATCGCTTCCCAGACCGGCGCCGGCGCATCCCGCCTCGACCCAGCTCGCCAGATTCTCCGGCGTCACGCCGCCGACCGCCAGCACCGGCACCTCCGGCGGCAGCACCGCTTTCAGCGCCCGAATATAGTCCGGGCCGAAGGTGGAAGACGGGAAAATCTTCAGCCACTGCGCCCCGGCGTCCAGCGCGCTAAACGCCTCGGTCGCGGTGGCGCATCCGGCGCAGACCCGCATTCCGCGCGCCACCGCCCGGCGGATGGTCGCCGGCTGAGTATTCGGCGTCACGATAAGCTTCGCCCCGGCATCGGCCAGAAAATCGACCTGCTCCACCTTAAGCACCGTTCCCGCGCCAATCACCGCCTGCTCGCCGAAGCGCGCGGCCATCTGCGGAATGCTCTGCTGCCAGTCCGGTGAGTTGAGCGGAATTTCGATATAGCGAAATCCCGCCATTATCAGCGTCTCAATATGCTCCGCCGCCTCAGCGGGGCGAATACCGCGTAAAATCGCCACCAGTTTAATCTTGTCCATGCATTATCCTCGCCATGCCGTTCAGCAATGCCTCATCGCCGCTGCAGCTGTTAACCGTCATTCCGCGCGCCCTCATCCCCCGGCTGTAGCGGGCATTCAGCGCCGGGTCGCCAACCAGCGTGACGCCAGAGGTACGGTAACGCTGCCCGAGGGTCGCCACCTCCGCGCCAATCAGCAGCCCGGAGAGATAGTCGCTGACCGAGGTTGCGGCCAGACCTCCCAGCACCCGGGCGGCCCTGGCGACAAACAGTTCGCTAATCAGCGACGGCTGCGCCAGTCCTTTTTCCAGCCCTCGTTCAAACGCCGCCTCGTCCGGCTGCTGGGCCGGCAGCCCTTTGCCGATCAGCGATTGCGTCATCAGCAGATGATGCAGTTCTCCGGTCATCGCCGTGGCAAAATGACGCACCATGCCGTCCGTCACCTGTACCCATTTGCAGTGGGTGCCCGGCAGCACATAGCACTCCGCCGGCGCCAGCTCCATAGCCCCCAGCAGCTGCGTCTCTTCGCCGCGCATCACGTTGAACTCCCCGTCCTGCGCAATCTTGAGCCCGGGAATAATCCACACGCCTTCAGCCACGGCGCATCGCAGCTGCCCCGGCGCGTCGATCGCCGCCGGGCAGGCCAGATACGGCACCGCTTGCCAGCCCGCATCGCTGCCGATCATCCCGGCCATCAGCACCGGCAGCATTTCGGCGCCGCGCCAGGGGGCCACATGCTCCGCGAATACGTCAGCGGGCGATCGTCCGTTCAGGCGGGTGATGCCCAGCGGCAGCTGCTTCGTTCCGACGCACTGGCCGTTGCGAATCAGCCAGCCGCGCAGCTGGGTAGAGCCCCAGTCGACGGCAATATAGTCCTTCATGGTGCTTCTCCCGAGGCCTGCACCACCGTCTTCGCCGGAATCGCCTGCCCTTCCCGCTCTTGCGTAATCATTTCCAGCGCCTGCTGGCGGCTGATTTTGCTGGCTGGCGTCATGACGGTGACAAAAATGGCGGAAACGAAGCTGCCGACGACCGACGGTATGCACGGATTGCCCCAGTAAGCCAGCCAGTCGGCTTTCATCAGAACCACAATCGATACCAGCATGCCGCTCAGCAGCGCGGTGAGCGCACCCTGCCAGTTAAAGCGCAGCCAGAAGCGGCCCAGAATTGAACAGACGAACAGCCCGGACATCAGCATGGAGATCATTTTGGTGATATAGCTGATGATATCGTTCGAGGTCAGGGCGAAGATCATCGCAAGGCCGATGACGAACGCCAGCATCCAGCGGGAGAGCGTTATCGCCTTATGCGCCGGCGGCATTTTTCCGGTAACGAGGGTGTAGACATCGCGCATCATGATGGCCACGGCGGCTATCGCATCGGAGCTGGCCGAAGACATGGTGGCGGAAAGCCCGGCAATCAGCACCACCAGCCCCAGTATCGCCGGCAGGAAGCTGGTGGCGAACAGGAAGGCGTAGTTGCTGTTCTCAAGATGGGGGTTCATTGTCCATGCCGCCATGCCGATAATCGCCGGCAGCACCGAGAAAAACAGATACAGCACGCCGGTATAGACAAACGAGCGGCGCACTGAAGAGACATCTTTCCCCGAATAAATACGCTGGCGATAGGAAGGGGTCGCCAGCACGCCGACGCCGATGACCATCGCCAGCGATAGCGCCGGAATGACGCCCAGCTTATCGACCGCGAACAGGCTCATCGCCCTGGGATCCATCGCCTGTACGATGGCATCCCATCCGCCGACGTGAACCACCGCCAGAATCGCCATCAGGATAAAGCCAAAAAAGAGAATTAATGCCTGAATGGTATCCGTCCATACCACCGCAGAATAACCGCCGATGATGACGTAAATCGCAAAGGCCAGGGCAATAATAATTTTGGCCACCGTCAGATTTATCCCCGTCGCCCAGGATAAATACATGCTGCCGCCAAGAATATGCGCCCCCAGCCAGCCAATCGAGGCAACAAATATCATTATGCCGACGATATTTTTAATTAAATGGCTGCCGCCCGTATAATAAGAGAGCTCTTCGCTCATGGTCATAAAGCGCAGTTTACGCACCGGGGCAAACAGCCAGGCCACCAGCAAAATACCGATGGCTCCGCCCACGCCGTAGAGCATTCCGGCCCAGCCGTTGCTGTAGCCGAAGCCTACGGCACCCATGCTTGAACCGGTCCCCACCATGGTCGCCACGGTGGAGCCCAGCGTCAGGAACAGCGGTAAGGAACGGCCGCCGAGTAAAAAATCTTCACCGCTTTTTTGATTACGCGACACGTACCAGCCAAGCCAAATCATGGCCAACGCGTAAATAATAAAGCCGACTAAAAAGATATGACTATTCATTATTCACATCCTGCCAGTTGAGTATGTAAAAGGTAAAAGGCTACGAAGCGCTGAATGAATTCAGCGCTCAAAAATCCTGTTTATATTTCTGGTTAATAAACTTTTATACGCGAGCCGCGTTATAACAGGTCACATCTACTTCGACTTTACAATCCACCACCAGGTCCGCGACGCAGCAGATACGGGCGGGCGGGTTGTCGCCAAAGAACTCGCGGAACACTTTATTGAAAGACTGGAAATAGCGCGCATCGGTGAGGATCACCTTGACGTGCACCACGTCGGCCAGGGTGTAGCCCGCTTCGGTCATGATATCCACGCAGTTCTGAATCGCCAGACGCGCCTGGTCGACAATCCCGCCTTCCACCACTTCACCGTCCTTCATCGGCGTCTGGCCGGAAACGTACAGCCAGCCCCCCGCCTCCACCGCGCGCGCGAACGGCAGATGTTGTCCGCCGGTGCCGGTACCGCCTTCTACGCCATAACGTTTAATACTCATTTTGCACTCCTTAGTTCATTCGGCGGCGCAGGAAACGCCCCGCGCGCCCGATAATCTTTTTGTCGCTACCGTAGCTCATCACGCCGTTGACCATCACCGCCTCGATCCCCTCCGCCGGTTGTTTCGGGTCGGAGAAGCTGGCGACATCGCGCACCGTCTGCGGATCGAACAGCACCAGATCGGCAAAGTAGCCCACTTTCACCAGCCCACGATCCGCCAGCTGGAAACGCGCCGCCGACAGCCCGGTCATCTTGTGGATAGCGGTGGTCAGCGGAAACAGCCGTTCATCGCGGCTGTAGTGGCCCAGGACCCGCGGGAACGCGCCCCACAGCCGCGGATGCGGCATCGGGTCGTTCGGCAGACCGTCGGAGCCGATCATGGTCACCGGATAACGCAGCACCCGCCGCACGTCCTGCTCATCCATGTTGTAGTAGATGGCGCCTGCGGGCATCAGCCGCGCCGCCGCCTCGTGCAGGCTAACCTGCCAGCCGTCGGCAATCTGCCGCAGGGTTTTCCCGGCCTGCTCGGGCTGCGCTTCCGACCAGGTGATGACGATATCGAACTCATCGGTCACCTGCTTCATATCCAGCGTCGATGAGCTGGCGGAATAGGGATAGCAGTCGCAGGCAATCTCCTGGCGCTGGCGCATCTCATCGAAGAAGGCCAGCGTCTCGCGGGTGCGGCCCCAGTTTTTCGCGCCGGCGCACTTATGATGCGAGACCACCACCGGCACGTTGCCGTGGCGGCCAATGCGGAACGCCTCATCGAGCGCCTCCAGAATCGGCTCGAACTCCGAACGCAGGTGGGTGGTATAAATTCCCCCCTCCGCCGCCAGCTCCTCGGCCAGCGCCATCACCTCTTCGGTGGTGGACTGAAACGCGCTGGCGTAGGCCAGCCCGCTGCTCAGACCCAGGGCCCCCTGACGCAGCGCGTCGCGCAGCTGCACCCGCATTCCGGCGATCTCGGTGTCCGTCGCCGGACGGAACAGATCGTCCATATGGTTATTGCGCAGCGCGGTATGGCCAATCAGCGTGCCGACGTTCAATGACGGCTTCGCCGCCTCCACCGCGTGGGCGTAAGCGTTAACGGTGGGGTAAACAAAGTGCTCCTGCTCGCCCAGCAGGTTCATCGGGTCAGGCACGCCGTCGCGCAGGGTCGCCGTCGCCGCGCTGATCCCGCAGTTGCCGACAATCACCGTCGTCACCCCCTGACTCAGCTTGGGCAAATAGGCTGGCATACGAATGACGTTGATGTCGTCATGGGTATGCACATCGATAAACCCGGGCGCCAGCACGCGCCCCTGCCCGTCAATCACCTGCTCCGCCGGCAGGTTCAGCGCCGGGGCCATATCTACAATCCGATCGCCCTTCACCGCCACGTCACCGCGATACTGCGGTCCGCCGCTGCCGTCAATGACCGTGACGTTTTTGAAAAGCCAGTTAACTTTCATCTCAATGACTCCCTTTCAACTCTGTCGACAAGTTAACCATTTACAAGGCGGAAAAACAGTGGAAAACTACGCAAAAACCAGATCAAATTGTGATACTTTTATTCACAAACAATAAAAATCACACATTAAATTTATATTTTTCAATTAATTAAAATTGATACTCAACTTTATTCCGAGCATAAACCCTAAAAGGATAATGTTATGAAATACCACTCCGATACGCTTATTCCACACAAAGCCGCCGCGATGGCCGCTCCGGCAAATCTGCTGGCGGAGGAAGTCTGCCTCCCCGCCGCGCTGCTGAAAAAAACGGCGCTGGAAAATAACATCGCCTGGATGCAGCGCTACGCCGACGCGCGCGGCGTCTCGCTGGCGCCGCACGGTAAAACAACGATGACGCCGTGGATTTTTCAGGCCCAGCAGCGGGCGGGCGCATGGGGAATCGGCGTGGGCAGCGCCTGGCAGGCCAGCGCGGCGATGGCCAGCGGCGTTGAGCGCGTTCTGATGGTCAATCAGCTGGTCGGCAGGGCGAATATGCAGGCGGTATCGCGCCTGAAGGCGCATTACCGGGCGGCGGAGTTTATCTGCTGCATCGATAGCCTCGCCAACGCCCGCGTGCTGTCGGCCTTTTTTAGCGAACGGCGGCAAACGCTGGACGTGCTGATTGAGCTGGGCGTGGCCGGCGGGCGCTGCGGCTGCCGCAGCGTTGAGGATGCTCAGGCCCTGGCGGAGGCCGTCGCGGACCTTCCAGGCCTTAAGCTGCGCGGACTTGAGCTGTATGAAGGGGTGTTACACGGCGACGATCCGCAGCCGCAGGTGGAAGCTCTGCTGCGCCAGGCCGCCGATTTGGCCTGCCGGATGGCGCATCTGGTTGAGGGGGAGTTTGTGCTGACCGGCGCCGGTACCGTCTGGTATGACGTGGTGTGCAATATCTGGCTGGCGGCGAAGAAACCGGCGCGATGCCGGATCGTTATCCGCCCCGGCTGCTATATCACCCACGACCTGGGGATCTACGATATCGCGCAGAAAGCGCTGGTGGCGCGCGATCCGATCGCCTGCGATCTGGGTGGTGATTTAACCTCGGCGCTGGAGCTGATGGCGATGGTCCAGTCGGTGCCGGAAGCGGATCGCGCAGTGGTCAACTTCGGTAAGCGCGACTGCGCCTTCGACGCCGGACTGCCGCAGCCGATCGCTCGGTATCGCAACGGCGAGCAGCTCTCCGCGGAGGGGATCGAGAGCGTGGGGATCATGGATCAGCACTGTATGCTGCGCCTCGCGCCGGGCAGCGACGTGCAGGTCGGCGATATTCTGGTGTTCGGTACCTCGCATCCGTGCCTGACGTTTGATAAATGGAAAACCCTACTGCTGGTGGACGAGCAGTATAACGTGCTGGAAGAGCTCGATACCCTGTTCTGAGCGGCGGGGAATTCCCCGGATGGCGGCTGGCGCCTTATCCGGGCTACGGGATGGCACCGGCCCGTAGCCCCGGTAAGCACAGCGCGACCGGGGGAATATTTCTAGCTTCACGGAAGGAAAATTACGCCTCTTCCTCTCCATCCATCCCATTCCCCAGGGCGATAAACTCCTCCAGCAGCGCGGTAAGCTGACGCATTTTTTCGACGGTAAATTGGGCTTCGATCTGACGATAGGCTTCTTCCACCTGGGCCTGGGCGCTTTCATACAGCTTCAGGCCCGCAGGCGTCAGCGAAACGTACAGCTTGCGCTGATCGTTAACCGGTTTTAAACGCAGCACCAGGCCGTCGCGCTCCATACGGGTCAGAATACCGGTCAGGCTCGGACGTAAAATACAGGCGCGAAAGGCCAGATCGTGAAAATCCATCGACGGATGTTCGGCGAGGATGCGCACGATACGCCACTGCTGCTCGGTCAGATTGTGGCGTTTAACGATGGGCCGAAAGTGGGCCATCGCCGCTTCCCGCGCCTGCAGCAGCGCGATAGTTAACGAATCATGCATCACATACCTCTGAAGTAAATCCCCAATCTGTTAATAAGTTAATAATTAGCGCTAATTCCTTCTGAAGGCAACCGGTTTCTGCCTCTGAAAAGTACCAGAAGGTACAAGAAAATTAATTATCTAATTGATTAACAACAAATAAAAAACATAGCTGTAAATTTATTGTTAATCCGATCACAAAACATTCACTTCTGTTTGCCAAACCTTTCCGCAAAGCATAAAAGATGATCATTAACATATTAATGAATTTATTAACTTCCCGATTCCGTAGCAGAGGAGTGGTCAATGAAAGGTACCATCTTCGCCGTGGCGCTTAACCACCGCAGCCAGCTCGACGCCTGGCGCGAAGCGTTCCAGCAGGCCCCGTATAAAACTCCGCCGAAGACCGCGGTCTGGTTTATCAAACCGCGCAACACCGTTATCGGCGACGGCGAGAGCATTCCCTATCCGCAAGGCGAAACCGTGCAGAGCGGCGCCACCGTGGCGCTGATCGTCGGTAAAACCGCACGCAAAATCGCCGTGGAAGACGCCGCGGCTTATATTGCCGGATACGCGCTGGCCAACGACGTCAGCCTGCCGGAAGAGAGCTTCTATCGTCCGGCCATCAAAGCTAAATGCCGCGACGGCTTCTGCCCGCTTGGCGCGCTCGCGCCGCTCAGCAACGTCGATAACCTGACCATCATCACCGAAATCAACGGTCGCGAAGCGGACAGCTGGAATACCGCCGATCTCCAGCGCTCCGCCGCCGGGCTGCTGAGCGCCCTGAGCGAATTCGCCACCCTCAATCCCGGCGATGCGATTCTGATCGGTACACCCCACTCCCGCGTTACGCTGCGCCCCGGCGATCGCGTACGCATTCTCGCCGAGGGCTTCCCGGCGCTGGAAAACCCGGTGGTTGCTGAAGGAGAACTGGCATGAAACAGGCACGTATTGAGTGGCAGGGGCAACGGCACGATGTCCAGGTTGATGAACGCGGGCAGGTCCAGCTCGCCAACGGCAGGTTACTTCAGGAAGGCGAGTTTCGCTGGCTGCCGCCCGCCGACGGCACCCTGTTCGCGCTGGGCCTGAACTACGCCGATCACGCCAGCGAGCTGGCGTTTACGCCGCCAACCGAGCCGCTGGTGTTTATCAAAGCGCCCAATACCTTTATCGGCCATAGGCAAGAGTCGGTGCGCCCGGATAACGTCGAGTACATGCACTACGAGGCTGAACTGGTGGTGGTGATCGGCAAAACCGCGCGTAAGGTCGCCGCAGCCGACGCCATGGCGTACGTGGCCGGATACACCGTCTGCAACGACTACGCCATCCGCGACTACCTGGAGAACTACTATCGCCCCAACCTGCGGGTCAAAAGCCGCGACACCCTGACGCCGATCGGCCCGTGGATCGTCGGCAAAGAGACGATCCCGGATCCGCATAACCTGGCGCTGCGCACCTGGGTCAATGGCGAACTGCGCCAGCAGGGCACCACCGCCGATCTGATCTTCAGCATTCCGTTCCTGATCGCTTACCTCAGCGAATTTATGACCCTGCAGCCGGGCGACATGATCGCCACCGGCACGCCTAAAGGGCTATCGGACGTGGTGCCGGGCGATGAAGTGATCGTCGAAGTGGAAGGCATCGGCCGCCTGGTCAACCACATCATTAGCCAGCAGGCATATGAGGAGAAGCTGTCATGAAAAAAATTAACCACTGGATCAACGGCAAAAGCGTCGCCGCCGCGGAGTATTTCCATACCACCAACCCGGCCACCGGCGAAGTGCTGGCGGAAGTCGCCTCCGGCGGCGCCGATGAGGTGAATCAGGCGGTGGCGGCGGCGAAAGAGGCGTTTCCGAAATGGGCCAATCTGCCGATGAAAGAGCGCGCGCGCCTGATGCGTCGGCTGGGGGATCTGATCGACCAGAACGTCCCGGAGATCGCCGCCATGGAGACCGCCGATACCGGTCTGCCGATCCACCAGACCAAAAACGTGCTGATCCCGCGCGCCTCGCACAACTTCGAATTCTTCGCCGAGGTGTGCCAGCAGATGAACGGCAAGACCTACCCGGTTGACGACAAGATGCTCAACTACACCCTCGTGCAGCCGGTCGGCGTTTGCGCGCTGGTGTCGCCGTGGAACGTGCCGTTTATGACCGCCACCTGGAAGGTGGCGCCGTGCCTCGCGCTGGGCAATACCGCGGTGCTGAAGATGTCCGAGCTGTCACCGTTAACCGCCGACCGTCTTGGTGAGCTGGCGCTGGAAGCGGGTATTCCAGCGGGGGTGCTGAACGTGGTGCAGGGCTATGGCGCCACCGCTGGCGATGCGCTGGTCCGCCACCATGACGTACGCGCGGTCTCGTTCACCGGCGGCACCGCCACCGGGCGCAACATCATGAAAAACGCCGGCCTGAAAAAATACTCCATGGAGCTGGGCGGCAAATCGCCGGTGCTGATTTTCGAAGACGCCGATATTGAGCGCGCCCTCGACGCCGCGCTGTTCACCATTTTCTCGATCAACGGCGAACGCTGCACCGCCGGCTCGCGCATCTTTATTCAGCAGAGCATCTACCCCGAGTTCGTTAAACGCTTCGCCGAGCGGGCTAACCGCCTGCGCGTTGGCGACCCCACCGACCCGAACACCCAGGTGGGCGCGCTGATTAGCCAGCAGCACTGGGAGAAAGTCTCCGGCTATATCCGCCTCGGCATTGAAGAGGGGGCAACCCTGCTGGCCGGCGGCGCGGATAAACCCGCCGATCTGCCCGCCCATCTGAGAAACGGCAACTTCCTGCGGCCAACGGTGCTGGCGGACGTCGATAACCGCATGCGCGTGGCGCAGGAAGAGATTTTTGGCCCGGTAGCCTGTCTGCTGCCGTTTAAAGACGAGGCGGAAGGTCTGCGCCTGGCCAACGACGTGGAGTACGGCCTCGCCTCTTATATCTGGACCCAGGACGTCAGCAAGGTGCTGCGCCTGGCGCGCGGCATCGAAGCCGGAATGGTGTTCGTCAACACCCAGAACGTCCGCGACCTGCGTCAGCCGTTCGGCGGCGTGAAGGCCTCCGGTACCGGCCGCGAAGGCGGCGAATACAGCTTTGAAGTGTTCGCTGAAATGAAAAACGTCTGCATCTCGATGGGCGACCATCCGATCCCAAAATGGGGAGTCTGATATGGGAAAGTTAGCGTTAGCAGCAAAAATCACTCACGTACCGTCGATGTATCTCTCTGAACTGCCGGGTAAAAACCACGGCTGCCGCCAGGGAGCCATCGATGGGCATAAAGAGATCGGCAAGCGGTGCCGCGAGCTGGGCGTGGATACCATCATCGTCTTTGATACCCACTGGCTGGTTAACAGCGCCTACCACATCAACTGTGCCGACCATTTCCAGGGCGTCTATACCAGCAACGAGCTGCCGCATTTTATTCGCGACATGACCTACGACTACGACGGTAATCCGGCGCTCGGCCACCTGATCGCCGACGAAGCGGTCAAACTCGGGGTCCGCGCCAAAGCGCACAACATTCCGAGCCTGAAGCTGGAGTACGGCACCCTGGTGCCGATGCGCTATATGAACAGCGATAAGCATTTCAAAGTGGTCTCTATCTCGGCGTTCTGTACCGTCCATGATTTTGCCGACAGCCGCAGGCTGGGCGAAGCCATTCTTAAGGCTATCGAGAAATATGACGGCACCGTGGCGGTCTTTGCCAGCGGCTCGCTGTCGCACCGTTTCATCGACGACCAGCGCGCCGAAGAGGGGATGAACAGCTATACCCGCGAGTTCGATCACCAGATGGACGAACGGGTCGTGAAGCTGTGGCGCGAAGGCAAATTCAAAGAGTTCTGCACCATGCTGCCGGAGTACGCCGACTACTGCTTCGGCGAAGGCAATATGCACGACACGGTGATGCTGCTGGGCCTGCTGGGCTGGGACAAATACGACGGCAAAGTAGAGTTTATTACCGAGCTGTTCGCCAGCTCCGGCACCGGTCAGGTCAACGCCGTCTTCCCGCTGCCGGAAACGGCGTAAGGAGCACGAAGAATGCCGCATTTTATCGCTGAATGTACCGACAACATCCGCGAGCAGGCTGATTTACCGGGCCTGTTCGGCAAAGTGAACGCCGCGCTGGCGGCCACCGGCATCTTTCCCATCGGCGGCATTCGCAGTCGCGCCATCTGGCTGGATACCTGGCAGATGGCCGATGGCCAGCACGATTACGCCTTTGTGCATATGACGCTGAAAATTGGCGCCGGACGCAGCCTGGAGAGCCGCCAGGACGTGGGCGATATGCTGTTCACGCTGATCAAAGCCCATTTCGCCGCGCTGATGGAGAGCCGCTATCTGGCGCTGTCGTTTGAGATTGATGAACTACACCCGACGCTGAACTACAAGCAGAACAACGTGCACGCCTTGTTTAAATAGCGTGCGGCCGGTCAGGCCCTCTCCCGCCGGGAGAGGGCGAAACGACGCCGGCTTTTATTTCCGGCGCAGCAGCACCGAATGACGTAACAGGAAGCAACTATGCTCGATAAACATACCCATACCCTGATCGCCCAGCGGCTGAACCAGGCGGAAAAACAGCGTGAACAGATCCGCGCTATTTCGCTGGATCACCCGACGATCACTATCGAAGACGCCTACGCGGTACAGCGCGAATGGGTAAATATGAAAATCGCCGAAGGCCGCGTGCTGAAAGGGCATAAAATCGGCCTGACCTCAAAAGCAATGCAGGCCAGTTCGCAAATCAGCGAACCGGATTACGGCGCGCTGCTGGACGATATGTTTTTCCACGACGGCGGCGATATTCCTACCGACCGCTTTATCGTCCCGCGTATCGAAGTGGAGCTGGCATTCGTGCTGGCCAAACCGCTGCGCGGCCCCCACTGCACCCTGTTCGACGTCTACAACGCCACCGACTACGTGATCCCGGCGCTGGAGCTGATTGACGCCCGCTGCCACAACATCGACCCGGAAACCCAGCGTCCGCGTAAAGTCTTCGACACCATCTCCGATAACGCCGCCAACGCCGGGGTGATCCTCGGCGGCCGCCCGATTAAACCCGACGAGCTGGATCTGCGCTGGATCGCCGCCCTGCTCTATCGCAACGGCGTGATTGAAGAGACCGGCGTCGCCGCGGGGGTGCTGAATCACCCGGCCAACGGCGTGGCCTGGCTGGCGAACAAGCTGGCGCCGTACGATGTCCAGCTGGAAGCCGGGCAGATTATTCTCGGCGGCTCCTTTACCCGTCCGGTACCGGCGCGCAAGGGCGACACCTTCCACGTCGACTACGGCAACATGGGCGCGATTAGCTGCCGCTTTGTCTAGGAGAAACATGATGCATAACGCCTTTAAAGACGCCTTAAAAGCGGGTCGTCCACAGATTGGCCTGTGGCTGGGGCTGACCAGCAGCTACAGCGCCGAGCTGCTGGCCGGGGCCGGGTTCGACTGGCTGCTGATCGACGGCGAGCATGCGCCAAACAGCGTGCAGACGATCCTGACCCAGCTACAGGCGATCGCCCCCTACCCCAGCCAGCCGGTGGTGCGGCCGTCGTGGAACGACCCGGTGCAGATTAAACAGCTGCTGGATATCGGCGCGCAAACCCTGCTGGTGCCGATGGTGCAGAACGCCGACGAAGCGCGGCTGGCGGTGAAAGCCACCCGCTACCCGCCCGCGGGCATTCGCGGCGTCGGCAGCGCGCTGGCCCGCGCCTCGCGCTGGAACCGCGTCCCGGATTATCTCCATCAGGCCAACGACGCGATGTGCGTGCTGGTGCAGATCGAAACCCGCGAAGCGCTCAACAATCTGCCGCAGATCCTCGATGTCGAGGGCGTGGACGGCGTGTTTATTGGCCCGGCGGATCTGAGCGCCGATATGGGCTTCAGCGGCAACCCGCAGCACCCGGAAGTGCAGGCCGCTATTGAGCGCGCCATCGGGCAAATTCGCGCGGCAGGCAAAGCGCCGGGGATCCTGATGGCCAGCGAGCCGCTGGCGAAGCGCTACCTGGAACTCGGCGCGCTGTTTGTCGCCGTCGGCGTCGATACCACCCTGCTGGCCCGCGGCGCGGAAGCGCTGGCGGCACGATTTGGCGCGGAAAAAACCGCCCAGGGTTCGTCAGGCGTCTATTAATACCCGCAGTACCCTACAAAATTCCCATTAGAGGAAAATGATAATGAGCGATACATCATCTGCCATCCCGGAAAAGTTCGATCCGGCTAATCAGCACAAGCAGCTGACGGCGCAGCAGCAGTCGGTTATCAACAAGCTCTTTCGCCGCCTGATCGTCTTTTTGTTTGTGCTATTTATCTTTTCGTTTTTAGATCGCATCAATATCGGCTTTGCCGGGCTGACCATGGGGCAGGATCTGGGCCTTAACGCCACCATGTTCGGTCTTGCCACCACCCTGTTTTACGCCACCTACGTGATATTCGGCATTCCCAGCAACGTGATGCTCAGCATCGTTGGCGCTCGCCGCTGGATCGCCACCATCATGGTGCTGTGGGGCATCGCCTCCACCGCCACCATGTTCGCGACCGGGCCGAACAGCCTCTATATCCTGCGCATGCTGGTAGGCATCACCGAGGCCGGTTTTCTGCCCGGCATTCTGCTCTATCTGACTTACTGGTTTCCGGCCTTTTTCCGCGCCCGCGCCAACGCGCTGTTTATGATCGCGATGCCGGTGACCACCGCGCTGGGGTCGATCGTCTCCGGCTATATCCTGTCGATGGACGGCCTGCTGAACCTGCACGGCTGGCAGTGGCTATTCCTGCTGGAAGGATTCCCGTCGGTGCTGCTCGGTATTATGGTCTGGTTCTGGCTTGATGATTCGCCGTCGAAGGCGAAATGGCTGACCGCGGACGATAAAAAATGCCTGCAGGAGATGATGGATAACGACCGCCTGACGCTGGTCCAGCCCGAAGGGGCTATCAGTCATCACGCCATGCAGCAGCGCAGCCTGTGGCGGGAAGTGTTCACGCCAATCGTGCTGATGTACACCCTGGCCTATTTCTGCCTGACCAATACGCTTAGCGCGATCAGCATCTGGACGCCGCAGATCCTCAAAAGCTTTAACGAAAGCAGCAGCAATATCACCATCGGCCTGCTGGCGGCGATCCCGCAGATTTGTACCATTCTGGGGATGATCTACTGGAGCCGCCACTCCGATAAACATCAGGAGCGTAAGCACCACACCGCCCTGCCGTTCCTGTTCGCCGCCGCGGGCTGGCTGCTGGCGTCGGCCACCGATCACAACCTGATCCAGCTGCTCGGGATCGTGATGGCCTCCACCGGATCGTTTAGCGCAATGGCCATTTTCTGGACCACGCCGGATCAGTCAATCAGCCTGCGCGCCAGAGCAATCGGCATCGCGGTGATCAACGCGACGGGTAATATCGGATCGGCGCTCAGCCCCTTTATGATCGGCTGGCTGAAGGATATTACCGGCAGCTTCAGCAGCGGCCTGTGGTTCGTCGCCGCCCTGCTGGTCATCGGCGCGATGATTATCTGGGCGATTCCGATGAAAGGAACGCGTCCGCGCGCGACGCCGTAAGGAGCCGCCATGTGCCAGAGCCCGATAGCCAATATCGATATTAATAAAGAGTACGATGAGAGCCTGGGGACGGAAGATGTGCATTATCAATCGTTTGCCAGGATGGCGGAGTTCTTTGGCCGCGATATGCAGGCGCACCGTCACGACCAGTATTTTCAGATGCACTTTCTCGATACCGGGCAGATTGAGCTGCAGCTCGACGATCATCGCTATTCGGTGCAGGCGCCGCTGTTTGTCCTGACGCCGCCTTCGGTGCCGCACGCTTTTATCACCGAGTCCGATAGCGACGGTCACGTGCTGACGGTGCGCGAGGATCTGGTCTGGCCGCTGCTGGAGGTGCTCTATCCCGGCACGCGGGAGGCTTTTGGTCTGCCGGGCATCTGCCTGTCGCTGGCCGACAGGCCCGAGGAGCTGGCGGCGCTGGCGCACTACTGGCGGCTGATTGAACGGGAATCGACGTCGCAGCTGCCGGGGCGGGAACATACCCTGACGCTGCTGGCGCAGGCGGTGTTCACCCTGCTGCTGCGCAACGCGAAGCTTGACGATCACGCGGCCAGCGGGATACGCGGTGAGCTCAAGCTGTTCCAGCGGTTTAACCAGCTGATCGATGGCCACTACCATCAGCACTGGACGGTGCCGGATTACGCCAGCGAGCTGCATCTGACCGAATCCCGGTTAACCGATATCTGCCGCCGCTTCGCCAACCGGCCGCCCAAACGGCTGATTTTCGACAGGCAGCTGCGCGAAGCCAAGAGGCTGCTGCTCTTTTCCGACAGCGCGGTCAACGAGATAGCCTGGCAGCTGGGCTTTAAGGATCCGGCCTATTTTGCCCGCTTTTTTAACCGTTTAGTCGGCTGCTCGCCGAGCGCGTTCAGAACGCAAAAAGTACCGGTATCATAAGATCTTACCGGGGACGGCGCGGCGAGTTCGCAGCCGTCTGAGAGGCGGAAGCCCGGGCATGGCGCGTCAAGCGCCGCCCCCCGGAGCAGAGCGCAGAGTCACTGAATTTCCCGGAGGCGATGCTGCGCATCTGTCCGGGCTACAAATTCAAAACCCGCCCTGACTTGTCGTCGGCTCACCGGGGAGCCTGGCCAGAAAATAGAAAAACCAACCCCCGATCACATAACCCAACCCCGCCTGAAAAGTACCGACCGTTGACCTAAAAGTCTCTTCACGAAAGCCGCGTTAACCGCTTCAATTGAACAACAAAAACAAAACATAAATTTAACATCGCATTCCGATTAATACTGAAGAGGTCACCTATGAAACCTGAAAATTTCCGTGCCGACGCTAAACGCCCGTTAACCGGTGAAGAGTACCTGAAGAGCCTGCAGGACGGCCGCGAAATCTATATCTACGGCGAACGCGTTAAGGACGTGACCACCCACCCGGCGTTCCGCAACGCCGCCGCCTCCGTCGCGCAGATGTACGACGCGCTGCATAAACCCGAGCTGCAGGATACCCTGTGCTGGAGCACCGATACCGGCAGCGGCGGCTATACCCACAAGTTCTTCCGCGTCGCGAAAAGCGCCGACGATCTGCGCCAGCAGCGCGACGCTATCGCCGAATGGTCGCGCCTGAGCTACGGCTGGATGGGACGTACCCCGGACTACAAAGCGGCATTCGGCTGCGCGCTCGGCGCAAACCCGGCGTTTTATGGCCAGTTTGAACAGAACGCCCGCAGCTGGTACACCCGCATTCAGGAAACCGGCCTCTACTTTAACCACGCCATCGTCAACCCGCCCATCGACCGCCATAAGCCGGCCGACGAAGTGAAAGACGTCTATATCAAGCTGGAGAAAGAGACCGATGCCGGGATTATCGTCAGCGGCGCGAAAGTGGTAGCCACCAACTCGGCGCTCACCCACTACAACATGATTGGCTTCGGCTCGGCGCAGGTGATGGGCGAAAACCCGGACTTCGCGCTGATGTTCGTCGCGCCGATGGACGCCGAAGGGGTCAAGCTTATCTCCCGCGCCTCCTATGAGCTGGTCGCCGGGGCAACCGGATCGCCCTACGATTATCCGCTCTCCAGCCGCTTCGACGAAAACGATGCGATCCTGGTGATGGATAATGTGCTGATCCCATGGGAAAACGTGCTGATCTATCGCGACTTCGATCGCTGCCGCCGCTGGACGATGGAGGGCGGTTTCGCCCGCATGTATCCGCTGCAGGCCTGCGTGCGTCTGGCCGTGAAGCTCGACTTTATCACCGCCCTGCTCAAGCGCTCGCTGGAGTGTACCGGCACCCTTGAATTCCGCGGCGTGCAGGCGGATCTCGGCGAAGTGGTGGCCTGGCGCAATATGTTCTGGGCGCTGAGCGACTCGATGTGCGCCGAAGCCACGCCGTGGGTTAACGGCGCGTATCTGCCGGATCACGCCGCGCTGCAAACCTATCGCGTGATGGCGCCGATGGCCTACGCCAAAATCAAAAACATTATTGAACGCAACGTCACCAGCGGCCTGATCTATCTGCCGTCCAGCGCCCGCGATCTCAATAATCCGCAGATCAACGAATACCTGGCGAAATACGTGCGCGGATCTAACGGCATGGATCACGTCGAGCGCATCAAGATCCTCAAACTGATGTGGGACGCCATCGGCAGCGAGTTTGGCGGCCGTCATGAACTGTACGAAATCAACTACTCCGGTAGCCAGGATGAGATTCGCCTGCAGTGCCTGCGTCAGGCGCAGAGCTCCGGCAACATGGACAAAATGATGGCGATGGTGGATCGCTGCCTGTCCGAGTACGACCAGAACGGCTGGACGGTGCCGCATCTGCACAACAATACCGATATCAACATGCTGGATAAGCTGCTGAAGTAACCGGCAGCGGGAGGTCACAATGCAATTAGATGAACAACGTCTGCGTTTTCGCGATGCCATGGCCAGTCTGTCGGCCGCCGTTAACGTCATCACCACCGAAGGCGAGGCGGGCCGCTGCGGTATCACCGCCACCGCGGTCTGTTCGGTGACCGATACGCCGCCGTCGGTAATGGTCTGCATCAACGCTAACAGCGCGATGAATCCGGTGTTCCAGGGCAACGGCAAGCTGTGCATCAACGTGCTGAACCACGAGCAAGAGGAGATGGCCCGCCACTTCGCCGGCATGACCGGGATGACGATGGATGACCGTTTCGGCCTCAGCGGCTGGCAAAAAGGCGCGCTGGGCCAGCCGGTGCTGAAAGGTGCGCTGGCGAGCCTCGAGGGTGAGATTAGCCAGGTGCAGACCATCGGTAGCCACCTGGTCTATCTGGTGGAAATCAGGAACATTACCCTGAGCCAGCAGGGCCACGGGCTGATTTACTTTAAGCGCCGCTTCCATCCGGTGATGATGGAGATGGACGTCGTGGCGTAGTTTTGCCTTCCCCTCTCTCGCGGGAGAGGGGATTACCTCGCTTCCCCCTATCGTCACGGTGGGAATATTCCTGTGATCTCAATCACATATTTAAACCTACCGGGATTCCTGCCCAACCGCTTACCCTCGCAAGTGACCGCTTAACCCCGAATATAACCACTCACAGATTTACCCAACTTTACGCGCGCGACGTTCTGGCAAGATGGTCCCCAGCATAGCTAATCAATGCCTCCTCAAACCCTAACTAAACCCAGACGGCTTCGGCCCATTATTCATCTTATTAAGCCAGGTTTTACTATGGATACTAAAAAGTTATTCAAGCACATACCCTGGGTGATTCTTGGAATCATCGGGGCATTTTGCCTCTCGGTCGTCGCTCTGCGCCGCGGCGAGCACGTCAGTGCGCTGTGGATCGTGGTGGCGTCGGTTTCCGTCTACCTCGTCGCCTACCGTTATTACAGCCTGTATATCGCGCAAAAGGTCATGAAGCTCGACCCTACGCGCTCCACGCCTGCGGTGATTAACAACGATGGCCTGAACTACGTTCCGACCAACCGCTACGTACTGTTCGGCCACCACTTTGCCGCGATTGCCGGCGCCGGTCCGCTGGTGGGCCCGGTGCTCGCCGCGCAGATGGGCTACCTGCCGGGTACCCTGTGGCTGCTGGCGGGCGTCGTGCTGGCAGGGGCGGTGCAGGACTTTATGGTGCTGTTTATCTCCTCGCGCCGTAACGGTGCCTCGCTGGGGGAAATGATCAAGCAGGAGATGGGTCCGGTGCCGGGTTCCATCGCGCTGTTCGGCTGCTTCCTGATAATGATCATCATCCTTGCGGTGCTGGCGTTAATCGTGGTGAAAGCGCTGGCGGAAAGCCCGTGGGGCGTATTCACCGTCTGCTCGACCGTGCCGATTGCCCTGTTTATGGGTATCTATATGCGCTTCCTGCGTCCGGGCCGCGTGGGTGAAGTTTCAGTTATCGGTATCGTGCTGCTGGTGGCGTCCATCTGGTTCGGCGGCATCATTGCCCACGACCCGTACTGGGGCCCGGCGCTGACCTTTAAAGACACCACCATTACCTTTACCCTGATTGGCTACGCGTTCATCTCCGCGCTGCTGCCGGTATGGCTGATTCTGGCGCCGCGCGACTACCTGGCGACCTTCCTGAAAATTGGCGTGATCGTCGGCCTGGCGCTGGGTATCGTTATCCTCAACCCGGACCTGAAAATGCCGGCGGTGACCCAGTACATTGACGGTACCGGTCCGCTGTGGAAAGGCGCGCTGTTCCCGTTCCTGTTTATCACTATCGCCTGCGGCGCGGTCTCCGGCTTCCACGCCCTGATCGCCTCCGGCACCACGCCGAAGCTGCTGGCTAACGAAACCGACGCCCGCTTTATCGGCTACGGCGCGATGCTGATGGAATCTTTCGTCGCTATCATGGCGCTGGTAGCGGCCTCAATTATCGAACCGGGCCTCTACTTCGCGATGAACACCCCGCCGGCGGGTCTGGGCATCACCATGCCGAACCTGCACGAAATGGGCGGTGAGAACGCCGCGCTGATTGCCGCGCAGCTGAGGGATGTCACCGCACACGCGGCGGCGACCGTCAGCTCCTGGGGCTTCGTGATCTCACCTGAGCAAATCCTGCAAACCGCGAAAGATATCGGCGAACCGTCGGTACTGAACCGCGCGGGCGGCGCGCCGACGCTGGCCGTGGGTATCGCTCATGTGTTCCACAAAATCATCCCGATGGCGGATATGGGCTTCTGGTACCACTTCGGTATTCTGTTTGAAGCGCTGTTTATCCTTACCGCGCTGGATGCCGGTACCCGTGCAGGCCGCTTTATGCTGCAGGATCTGCTGGGCAACTTCGTGCCGTTCCTCAAGAAAACCGATTCGCTGGTGGCCGGTGTTATCGGTACCGCGGGCTGCGTCGGCCTGTGGGGCTACCTGCTGTATCAGGGCGTGGTCGACCCGCTGGGCGGCGTGAAGAGCCTGTGGCCGCTGTTCGGTATCTCTAACCAGATGCTGGCCGCCGTGGCGCTGGTGCTCGGCACCGTGGTGCTGGTCAAAATGCAGCGCACCAAATATATCTGGGTCACCGTGATCCCGGCCGCATGGCTGCTGCTGTGCACCACCTGGGCGCTGGGTCTGAAACTGTTCAGCACCAACCCGCAGATGGAAGGCTTCTTCTTCATGGCGCAGCAGTATAAAGAGAAGATCGCCGCCGGCGGCGAACTGACCGCGCAGCAGATTGCCAACATGAACCATATCGTGGTGAACAACTACACTAACGCGGGTCTGAGCATTCTGTTCCTGGTGGTGGTTTACAGCATCATCTTCTACGGCATCAAAACCTGGCTCAACGTGCGCAACAATAAAGTGCGTACCGACAAAGAGACCCCGTACGTGCCGGTACCGGAAGGCGGCGTGAAGACCTCTTCCCATCACTAAACCTTAATGCCGGATGGCGCTACGCTTATCCGGTCTACACAAACGAATGTTTGTAGGCCGGATGAGGCGCTAGCCGCCATCCGGCTTTATTCGTTCTCTGGGACTCACAATGTTTGGTAACTTAGGTCAGGCAAAAAAATACCTCGGTCAGGCAGCGAAAATGCTGATTGGCATTCCGGATTACGATAATTACGTCGAGCATATGCAGACTAACCATCCGGACAAGCCGTACATGACCTACGATGAATTCTTTCGCGAACGCCAGCAGGCCCGCTACGGCGGCGACGGCAAAGGCGGCGTACGCTGCTGCTAATGGAGGCAAACATGGCACCGATTGCAGTCACCCTGCTCACCGGTTTTCTTGGCGCGGGTAAGACCACCCTGCTGCGCCATATCCTGAACGAACGGCACGGCTTTAAAATTGCCGTTATCGAAAACGAATTTGGCGAAGTCGCCGTCGATGACCAGCTTATCGGCGATCGCGCCACGCAGATTAAAACCCTGACCAACGGCTGTATCTGCTGTACCCGCTCCAACGAGCTGGAAGACGCCCTGCTCGATCTGCTCGACAGCCGCGATCGCGGAGAAATTGATTTTGACCGGCTGGTGATCGAATGTACCGGCATGGCCGACCCCGGCCCGATCATCCAGACCTTTTTCTCTCACGATGTGCTGTGTGAACGCTATCTGCTGGATGGCGTGATTGCGCTGGTTGACGCGGTGCATGCCGACCAGCAGATGAATCAGTTCACCATTGCCCAGTCGCAGGTGGGCTACGCCGATCGTATCCTGCTCAGCAAAACTGACGTGGCGGGCGACAGCGACAAGCTCCGCGAACGGCTGATGCGTATTAACGCCCGCGCGCCGATTTACAACGTCACCCACGGCGATATCGACCTGAATCTGCTGTTTAACACCAGCGGCTTTATGCTGGAAGAGAACGTGGTCAGCAGCAAACCGCGCTTCCACTTTATGGCCGATAAGCAGAACGACGTGTCGTCTATCGTGGTGGAGCTGGATTATCCGGTGGATATCAGCGACGTGTCGCGGGTGATGGAAAACCTGCTGCTCACCTTTGCTGAACAGCTGATGCGCTATAAAGGGATGCTATGGATCGACGGCGAGCCCAACCGCCTGCTTTTCCAGGGCGTTCAACGGCTATACAGCGCCGACTGGGACCGGCCGTGGGGCGATGAGCGGCCGCACAGTACCCTGGTGTTTATTGGGATACAGCTTCCGGAAGATGAGATTCGCACCGCATTTGCGAGCCTGCGCAAGTAGTCATGTCGCTCGCCCCCCTCTTCTGGAGGGGGAATGCGCGGCTGAAATGTAAAATTTCGTTCTTATATGTAACAATAGAAATGTTTTTGGAAATAATTAGAAAGCCAATTATTGCGTCTACAACCGCTTTTTCTCACCCGTTCAGCGAATATTTAGCCAAAAGATTCAACTCACGCTCAACGGCTAAAGATTACCCATTGACTCCGCAGTAAAAACAACTAACAAACAACACAAATAAATATATCTAATAACAAAATTAGCATAAAGCAGTCATCACTTGCTGATTTGCAGTCATAAAAATCGATTGTTAAGGTGCCCTCCGCGTAATGTAATGATGAGGCATAAAACATGAAAAAGCTGAATATCCTTCTTCTCTCGGCGTTGACTGCCGTCTCGGGATCCGCACTCGCGATGGGCGGCACCGTTGAGCAGGGCAAGAACTTCACCAACCTGAATCTGGAAATGGGGAAATCCTCCTCTGGCCTGTATGTGGAAAGCAACTGGCTCAAAAATACCGATGACGGTACCCAGACAGGCGGCGTCGGCGCGGGTTATAACCTGGAACTCGGCCCGGTGATGTTCAATGCTGGCGCGAAAGCCATCTACCTCGGCCCTAAAAAAGGCGATAACGGCGTGGCCTTCCCCATCGGCGGCGGCGTCAACGTTGCCCTGACCGACAGCATCCATCTCTATGGTGAGGGCTATGCCGCACCGGAGGGCCTGAACAATAGCGTCAAAAACTACGTTGAAGCCAACGGCGGCGTAAGCTGGACGCCAATCACCCCGGTCACGCTGAAAGTGGGCTATCGCCATGTCAGCGTCGACGGCAAAGATGGCCGTCCGGGCCACACGCTGATTGACGGCGCCTATGTCGGCGGCGGGGTTACCTTCTGATGAACGGCCGCTTCGCCGCGCTTTGCGTTTTGAGCTTCACCGTGCTGCTGTCAGGCTGCGTCCAGTACAAATGGGTGAAGCCGGGCGTCAGCGATACGGAGATGAATAAAAAGCTCACGGAATGCGAAGCGCAGGCGCTGATCGATCTCCCCCCGGATAACGTTGTTACCGGTTCAAGCTCGGAAAAAACGGACAAAAAGAACAAGAAAAAGGATATTTCCACCAGCTATACGGTCGAGGACGCCAATGAGGGGCGCAGAGATACGCTCGTCGACAGCTGCATGTTTAAGAGCGGCTGGGATAAGATTGAAGTTCAGTGAACACAAAAAAACCTGCCGGATGGCAGGTTTTTGTCTTTCACGCCGTTATTTATGCACGACCACCAGCTTCTGATTCACAAACTCTTTAATCCCGAGATCGGAAAGCTCGCGGCCAAACCCGGAACGCTTAACGCCGCCAAACGGCAGCTCCGGCGCGGTATCGGTTAGCCAGTTGATATAGACCATCCCGGTTTCAATCCGCGAGGCCATGCGTTTCGCTCTTTCGATATCCTGGCTGAATACGGCTCCGCCAAGGCCATAGTGCGAATCGTTAGCCAGCTTCACCGCCTCATCGTCATCTTTCACCACGTAGATTTGCGCAACCGGGCCGAAGAACTCTTCGAAGTAAGCCGGGTTATCGCGGGTAATACCGGTGAGTATGGTGGGCTCGAAAAAGCTGCCCTCCCGCTGCACGGGTTTACCGCCCAGGTGCAGCTTCGCGCCGTTTTTCACCGCGTCGTTCACCTGCCTGGTCAGTGTATCCAGCGCATCTTTTGAGGAGAGCGGCCCCAGCGTCGTGCTCTCATCCAGCGGATCGCCGATTTTCACCTGACGGAAGGCCTCGGTAAACTGGCTCAGGAACGAGTCGGCAATTTTTTCATGCAGGATAAAGCGCTTCGCCGCGGTGCACACCTGGCCTGCATTGTTGAGCCGCGCCTGCACGCCGATCTTCACCGCCTTCGCCAGATCGGCATCGTCCAGGACCACAAAGACATCGTTTCCGCCCAGTTCAAGCGTCGCTTTCTTGATGTGTTTAGCCGCCTGCGCCGCCACCACGCCACCGGCTTTTTCCGACCCGGTCAGGGCCGCACCCTGTACGCGATCGTCGGCGATAATCTTCGCCACCTGCTCCTGAGAAATAAACAGATTAGTCCACGCCCCTTCCGGCGCACCGGCTTCGCGTACCAGGTGGGCGAAGGTTTCCGCACAGTGCGGGACGATGCTGGCATGTTTGGCGATAACCGGGTTCCCCGCCGCCAGGTTCGGCGCCAGCACGCGCATCAGCTGATAATAAGGGAAGTTCCACGGTTCTACCGCCATCAACACGCCGATAGGATGGTGTTCAACCCAGGCTTCGCCCAGTTCTGACGGATATTTTACCGGCGCCAGAAACTGTTTGGCGTTGTCGGCATAGTAACGAGCAATTTGCGCGCACAGCTTCACTTCACCGCGGCTTTGCTCAATCAGTTTGCCCATCTCCTGGCTGGCGATTTTCGCCAACTCTTCAACTCGGCTGTCGATCAAGTCCGCCAGTTTATGCAGTACCGGCAGGCGCTGGTCAATATCCCCTTTCGCCCACGGCGAATGATAAAGCGCATCCGCCTTCTGCAGAGCCGCTTCTACGTCCGCGTCACTGTGTGCCGGAAACTCTTTAATAAGCTGGTTATTGGCAGGATTCACCGTCTGATAAGCCATATCGTATGTCTCCTTGTTATCGCTGTTAACGCAGTCATAAATACCGCACAGGATATTAAGGGTAGTCGAGATAGCTGAGGATGCGGCCAAACTCAGAGAGATACAGAATTTTCCAGAAATGAAACGGATCGCCCTATCGGCATAAATCGCTCAGAAATAAAAACTTAATATCAATGAGTTAGTGAATAACGGCCCGAATGTCCGCCTCCGACAAACCGGTAATTCTCAGCACCGTTTCCAGGGCCATACCTTCGGCGAGCATCGTTTGAGCAATACGCAGCGCTTCGGCCCGCTGCCCCTCCTCAACGCCCTCAAGTCGACCTTCCCGCTTCCCCTGCCTGCGCCCCACTTCGCGGATAAATTTCCCCAACCGAAGCGCTTTGCCCGAGTGAATCAGGTAATTAAACAGCGTGTTAGCTGCCTGTCATTAGCGTATCCGCTAAGCAAAATGGCCGTCAGAGGTTCCACAAAACCCAGCCAATCGCGCTGATAAATATATTTTGCATCAGCTCCAGTCAGGCGACTCTTCGAGGCTGGACAATTTCGTCATCAGGCACAGCGGTAATATCCACCAGCGGAAACGGCATGGTATAAACAGCTATCCCTCTCAGCTAAGGAGCCCACCGTGAGCCATACGCGCGATATTCAGCAAACCTTCTGGCGCGACGAACATCTGCCCTGGCTGGAGCTGCGCAGTACCTGGAACAGCCGCCAGGCCTATAAACGTCATCGCCATCCGCAGCTCTCCGTGGGGGCGATTATCGAGGGGGAAACGCGCTGTATCTGCAACGGGCAGGAGTATCTGCTGCGGCCGGGCGATCTGATTATTATCCCCGCCCAGGCCCCCCACAGCTGCAATCCGCGCGACGGCCAGCCGCGCAGCTACCATATGCTCTATCTCGAGCTAAGCTGGTGCCGGCGACAGCTGGCCAACGATGCGCATCAAGAGCGGTTAATAGCCTCCCAGCCGGTAATACGCGATGCCGAACTGTTTGCCCGGTATTTGCAGATCGTGGAATTGATGAGCCAGCAGAACACCGCCACGTTACCCGAAAGCGTCGCCCGATTGCTGCGCGGCCTGCCGCTGCGCCCGCTCGCGCCTGTGGCGCTTAGCCAAACCAGCGCGCGTTTGTTCAGTCGTCTGGCAACCAATCTGCAGGCGCCGCCGACGCTGGATAGCCTCGCCGATGAGTTTGCGCTGCGCAAAGAGACGCTGATCCGCGCCTTCAAGCAGGATACCGGCCTGACGCCCGCCAGCTTTATCAATATCGCGCGGATTGAGTTCGCCAAAACGCGCCTGCGGGCCGGGGATAATATCGCCGATGTCGGCTACCAGGCCGGGTTTGCCGACCAGAGCCACTTTCATAAAACCTTTGTCAGCTATACCGCCGCCACGCCGCGCCAGTATGCGCAGTCCCGATCAATAACAGACAATAATTAGCGTTTACGCTGGCGTAAGGTGACCTCAGATTAATACTGAGGTTGCTATGGACATACTCGCTACGCTCTTTCCCTCCGCCTTCCCCGCGCTGGCGCTCTCCCATTTTGTCGCCCTGCTGAGTCCCGGGCCGGATTTTTTTCTGCTGGTGGGCTACGCCATCCGCTATCGCCTGCGCGGCAGCGTCGGCCTGTGTCTCGGCATTGCCGCCGGAAACGGTCTGTATATTCTTCTGGCCATTATCGGCTGGGGGATCCTGCGCCAGGCGCCGCTGCTGTTTACGGTGATTGAGCTGCTGGGCGCGGCGTATTTGCTGTGGATTGGCAGCCTGCTGCTCAGAAGCCGCCCGGCCACGCTGGCGCTGCACGGCGCCTCGGCTTCGCGCCCGCCGCTGGTGAAACAGCTTTTTCTCGGGCTGGGTTCTTCGCTGCTCAATCCGAAAAACGCGCTGTTCTACCTCGCGCTGATGACCTCCCTGCTGGGCCCGAACGTCACGCTGGTGCAGCAGGCCGTCAGCGGAGCCTGGATGACCAGCGTGGTGTTGATATGGGATCTGTTGCTGGTCACGCTGATTGCGCTACCGTCGGTGCAGCGCCGCCTTTCCGCCGTCGTCTGGCGAGTCGAGCGCACGGCCGGCGGCGTATTGATGGCTTTTGGTTGTTGGATTGTGTGGCAGTTTTTGCACGAGTTCGCCGTCAGGCTATATGCTTAAGCTTATGGAAAAACTCGCTGAACTGAAACGCGCCAAGCTGCTGGCGCTATCGCTGCTGCTGATTGCAGCCGCCATTTTTATCACTACCCTCGTGCTGCCGCCAACGCCATGGGTCGGTGCGCTAAAGGCTATTTCTGAAGCGGCAATGGTCGGCGCGCTGGCGGACTGGTTTGCGGTCGTGGCGCTGTTCCGCCGTATTCCGCTGCCGTTCGTTGCGCGGCATACGGCGATTATTCCGCGTAATAAGGACCGGATTGCCGATAATCTTGGCTATTTCGTGCAGGAAAAATTTCTTGATACGCCGTCGCTGGTGGCGCTGATCCGGCGCTATGAACCGGCGCTGATGCTCGGTAACTGGTTCAGCCAGCCGGAAAACGCGCGGCGGGTCGGCCAGCATCTGCTGCAGGTGATGAGCGGGTTTCTCGAGCTCACCGACGACGCGCGCATTCAGCGGCTGCTGCGTCGGGCGGTGCATAAAGCGATTGATAAGGTCGATTTAACCCAAACCAGCGCTATGATGCTGGAGGGGCTGACGCGCGACAACCGTCACCAGAAGCTGCTCGATTCGCTGATTAGCCAGCTGATCGCCCTGCTCCAGCGCGACAGCTCGCGGGCGTTTATTGCCCGCGGTATCGTGCACTGGCTGGAGACCGAGCATCCGCTTAAAGCCAGGCTGCTGCCTACCGAATGGCTCGGCGAGCACAGCGCTGAAATGGTTACCGATGCGGTTAACACGCTGCTCGACGAAGTGAGTCAGGATCGCGCCCATCAGATCCGCCAGGCCTTCGATCGCGCGGCGCTGAAGCTGATCGACAACCTGAAGTCCGATCCGCTGATGGCGGAAAAAGCGGACAATATCAAAGCGTATCTGAAAAACGATGAGACCTTTAACCGCTATCTGGGCGAGGTATGGGCCGATCTGCGCGGCTGGGTTAAAAACGATGTTAATAGTGACGATTCACGCATTAAGCAGCGCATTGCCGAAGCCGGTCAGTGGTTTGGCGAAACGCTGCTCCACGATGCGGCGCTGCGCGAATCGCTGAACGAACATCTTGAGCAGGCGGCGCACCGGGTGGCCCCGGAGTTTGCCGCCTTCCTGACGCGCCATATCAGCGATACGGTCAAAAGCTGGGACTCCCGCGATATGTCCCGACAAATCGAGCTGAACATCGGTAAGGACCTGCAGTTTATCCGCATCAACGGCACGCTGGTTGGCGGCACTATCGGTCTGCTGCTGTGGCTGTTTTCACAAATTCCGGCGCTGCTGCATTTACATATATAATTCAACTTATTGTTTTTAATGTATTTCTTACATGAATACACATTAACCATTAAAAACACATGGATATTTAGGTTGACCCTAAATTTCTTGCAGTGTGAAGTGCTGAAATAGTGCGCGCATAAACGGCTATTTATGGCGTAGAGACTCAACAAGGAGCCCACCGATGTTGCAATGGATGACCCGTTTTTTCGCCCGCCATTCCGCCACGCTTTTCTTCCCGGCAGCGCTGATCCTCTATGACTTTGCCGCCTATCTGACCACCGATCTTATCCAGCCGGGGATTATCCACGTGGTGCGTGACTTTGACGCCGACGTGGCGCTGGCTCCCGCCTCGGTCAGCCTGTATATGGCCGGCGGCATGGCGCTACAGTGGCTGCTCGGGCCGCTCTCCGATCGTATCGGCCGCCGTCCGGTGCTGCTCACCGGCGCGCTGATCTTTACCCTGGCCTGCTTCGCGACCCTGTTCACCACCTCAATGGAGCAGTTCCTCGCCGCGCGCTTTGTTCAGGGCACCAGCATCTGTTTTATCGCTACGGTTGGCTACGTCACCGTGCAGGAGGCGTTCGGCCAGACAAAAGCCATTAAGCTGATGGCGATTATTACCTCGATCGTGCTGATCGCGCCGATCATTGGCCCGCTCTCCGGCGCGGCGCTGATGCACTTCGTGCACTGGAAAGTGCTGTTCGGGATTATTGCCGTCATGGGGTTTATCGCCTGGCTGGGGCTGCTGCTGAATATGCCGGAGACCGTCCGGCGCGGCGACGTCCCCTTCAGCGCCAGCGGCGTGCTGCGCGATTTTCGCGATGTCTTCCGCAACCGCGTTTTTCTGTTCGGCGCCGCCACGCTCTCGCTCAGCTATATTCCACTGATGAGCTGGGTTGCGGTCTCGCCGGTTATCCTGATTGACGACGGCGGGCTGACCACCGCCGAGTTCGCCTGGACCCAGGTACCGGTCTTCAGCGCGGTGATTATTGCCAACCTGTCGGTAGCGCGCTGGGTCAAAGACCCGACGCGCCCGCGCTTTATCTGGCGCGCGGTGCCCATCCAGATGACCGGGCTGGCGATCCTGATCCTCGGCAACCTGCTGTGGCCGCACGTCTGGCTGTGGTCTGTGCTCGGCACCTGCTTCTACGCCTTCGGCATCGGGCTGATCTTCCCGACGCTGTTCCGCTTTACCCTGTTTTCCAACGATCTGCCAAAGGGCACCGTTTCCGCGTCGCTGAATATCGTGATCCTCAGCGTCAGCGCGCTCTCTATCGAAGCGGCGCGCTGGCTGTGGTTTAACGGCGGCAGGCTGCCTTTTCATCTGCTGGGGGTGGCGGCGGGGATCGCGGCCGCGTGCTGTCTGGCGGGTTTATTAAGCCGGATACGCCAGCAGCCGGAAGCCGAGCTGGCGCAGGAGTAGCCCACATTGGCTACTCCACGGTCCAGGCTTCACTAAAGCTCTCGTCGGCGAACAGCTCCGTCAGGCCGCTGATCTGTTTCAGACGCAGCACCTCGTCCGCATCCATACCGAGCTCTTCGCCGATGCGCCGATCGTCCCAGCCCTGGCGATGTAAATCGCGGACGATGTCGGACATCGCCGCGATCTGATGTTTGCCCCTGGCGCGATTATGGCGAATGGTGGCGGCGATGCGCTCTTTCTGCCCTTCGCGCTCGGCATTGATGAGCGTCACCGGAAGATACCCATGCAGGCGCCGGCTCAGCTCCGGGCGACTCTTACCAATCAGGTGGCGATGAAAGCCGTCGACAACCAGGTGGCGTCGCTGCTGGCGGGCTACCACTACCGGTTGGGTAAAACCATCCAGTTCGATAGATCGTTCCAGCAGCTTTTTTTCCACCGTCGCCATCACGTTGGGGTTGTAGTCATTCGCCTCAACCGTTTTGGCCTCGACCCACAGCACGCAGTCCACCGGCTCGCGGCAGAAGGGACTGTGCTGGTGGATCAGGCTCTTCAGCTCGTTAATCGCTTTGATTTTCAGGTCAATATCGTCAAACGACTCGAGATACTCAATCACTGTCTTAGCCACATCCGGTGACATCAAAGCGTCCTCCACTCTTTACGTTTGTTACTCACCAGCCGACAGTAGCGCTCATAGTGCTTTGGCTGCGTCGGGCTGAACGACAGCATCCGGCACCAGAAATCGTTTTTCAGCAGCGTCTTGCAGATGCGGCGCCATGAGGGAACATCGCGATAGCCGAGATCTTTTTCCTGCTCGTCGGGAATATCGACAGGGAAACCGCGGGTCTGGTACCAGTGCAGATAAATAGCGATTTTATTACGGTAATGCTCGGCGGTTTTTTCCGGCATGCTGTCGAGCAGAAAGAGCGCATATTCGCGCCAGCTAAAATGCGCCGGTTTGCGGATTTTGGTCTTCAGCGCAAAGTAGTCGCCGCTGGCGTTGGCGTAAATCGCGCCGCTGTGCGCCCCGCAGACCCGACGGCACATCCGCTCCCAGGTCTCCGGCTCAAGAATGTGATAAAGCCACAGCCCGCGCCGCTGCTCGGGGCCGAAGGGCTCGCAGACGCGCATATTTTTTAGCGGCACCCCGGCGCGATGCATCAGGTCATAAAGCGGGTTGTAGGGGAGCCGCGATTTGTGATTAAAGATCCAGATGTCGCGGGTCCGCCAGTCATAGAGGGGATAGCAGGTGTAGCTGAACCCTTCCGGCGAGGCGGTGGTCCATGGTTTATCGTCCTCAAAGCGCAGTTTGGTCGGCGAAGTGAGCGCCATATAGCGATGCAGCGACTCGTCGGTGCGGATGCCGATCAGCGAAGCGAGACTACGCCCCGCAGCCAGCCAGTGGGAAAAGGCCGGTATAAACGCTTCAAAGGTCATTTCCGGCTGATAAAAAGGGAAAAAACCGGCATCGGTGATGGCGTCATCCGGCGGTTGCCTGACCCATTCAACCCCGGCCCGCCAGGCGACCCATTCCGGCTCATGCTGCGATACGCCGCTCACCGTGGTCATCGGCAGCGCCACCCAGTAGAAGCGGCTCACCACGTCCTGATAGCGCTCTTTCATATTTTGTACGTGCTGGATGGTTAATAAATACTGCGCTTCCCAGTCCACGAACAATACCGCAAACTTTCTCCCTTTTTTACGCGCAACGGCCGCCGCCAGATGAAATAATACCGTCGAGTCTTTACCACCCGAAAAAGATAAACAGACCTGCTCGAAAGTATCAAATACCCAATCCAGGCGCATCAGAGCAGCGTCAAAAACATTCATATTCAGTTTTACGCGTTTCATCCTTCACCCCTGATAAATGAATCGCCGTCAGAATGTACTTATAGAAAAATCCCGTAAGCCAGATAACCTGAAAACAGGTTCATAGATTATTCATCCAGATACCGAACATGCTGAAAAAAGGCGAGCACGACTAAATGTTATTCACACCATAAAAATCATACTATCTCATTTAAATTCATAAAGTTACGAGAATAACTCCTATTATCTTCGTTTTCTCGGGAATGCTGTGATCTCAGTCACAATTCTCCGCCGACCGAGGTCATCAATATCCTTTATTGCGGCCAAAAACATCACGCCATATCGCAACTGACTCTCCGCGATCGGATATAATCAGCGGCCCTGATTCACCGTAACAATATTGATTAAGGAACGCCATGAGCGATATCGATCTCAGCCCGCCGCAACGCGATCTGCTGCGCGAGAAGCTGTCTAAATACTGCGAAGAGAATTTTGAGCTGGAGCTGGAGCAATTTGACGCGGAATTCTTTGTCGACTTTATTGCGAAAGAGCTGGGTCCGATGTTTTATAACGCCGGGATTGATGCGGCCATCGCCACCCACCTTGCGTGGGGCGATCGGATTCAGGAAGAGATGGATCTGAAAAAAGTCTATTAGCGGAAGATCAATAAATACCCATAGTAAGCATGGTTATAATGCGACCTCTTTCATCATCTCCCGTGTACGGGGAAGGAAAACCATGTCGCTTATCACCGATCTACCCGCCATTTTTGACCACTTCTCTTCAGCCCGCCAGCAGGGTTTCCTCACGGTCATGGAGCTTAAAGAGCAAAATATACCGCTGGTTGGCACCTACTGCACCTTTATGCCGCAGGAGATCCCGTTGGCCGCCGGCGCGGTGGTGGTGTCGCTGTGCTCCACCTCCGACGAGACGATTGAAGAGGCGGAAAAGGATCTGCCGCGCAACCTCTGTCCGCTGATAAAAAGCAGCTACGGTTTTGGCAAGACCGACAAATGCCCCTATTTCTATTTTTCCGACCTCGTGGTGGGCGAAACCACCTGCGACGGCAAAAAGAAAATGTACGAATACATGGCCGAATTCAAAGCCGTGCACGTGATGCAGCTGCCGAACAGCGCCAGCGATGATGCCTCGCGGGCGCTGTGGAAAGCGGAAATTTTGCGCCTGCAGAAGGTGGTGGAAGATCGCTTTGGTACGCCGATTACCGAAGCCGCCCTGCGCGAGGCGATTCTCCTCAAGAACCGCGAACGGCGGGCGCTGGCGAACTTTTATCGCGTCGGGCAGCTCAACCCGCCCGCGCTCAGCGGCAGCGATATTTTAAAAGTGGTCTACGGCGCGACCTTCCGCTTCGATAAAGCGGCGCTGATCGATGAGCTCAACGACATGGCCGATCGGGTACGCCTGCAGTGGCAAGAGGGCAAACGGCTGGCGGCGCGGCCGCGTATTCTGATCACCGGCTGCCCGATCGGCGGCGCGGCGGAAAAAGTGGTGAAGGCCATTGAGGACAACGGCGGCTGGGTGGTCGGTTTTGAAAACTGCACCGGCGCGAAAGCCACCGAGCGCTGCGTGGAGGAGACGGGCGACGTTTACGACGCCCTGACCGATAAATATCTCGCCATCGGCTGCTCCTGCATCTCGCCGAACGACCAGCGCCTGTCCCTGCTCAGTCAAATGGTAGAAGAGTACCAGGCCGACGGAGTGGTAGACGTCATTCTGCAGGCCTGCCATACCTACGCGGTGGAGTCGCTGGCGATAAAACGCCACGTGCGCCAGCAGCACGACATCCCCTATATCGCCATTGAGACCGACTATTCGACGGCGGATATCGGCCAGCTCAGCACCCGCGTGGCGGCCTTTATTGAGATGCTTTAGGAGCGCGCGTGACCGTTACCATAGGGATTGATTCCGGATCGACCGCCACCAAAGGCATCCTGCTTGAAGACGGCGTGATTCAGCGCCGCTTTCTCTGCCCGACGCCGTTTCGCCCCGCCGACGCCATCGTTGAGGCGTGGGAAACGCTCCGCGCAGGCCTGAGCGAGCGCCCCTTTTTAACCTTAACCGGCTACGGTCGCCAGCTGGTGGATTTTGCCGATAAGCAGGTCACCGAGATCTCGTGCCACGGGCTCGGCGCGCGGCTGCTGGCCCCGCAGACCCGGACGGTCATCGATATCGGCGGCCAGGACAGCAAGGTTATCCAGCTGGACGACGCGGGTAATCTCACCGATTTCCTGATGAACGATAAATGCGCGGCGGGCACCGGGCGCTTTCTGGAAGTGATCTCGCGTACGCTGGGGGCCAGCGTCGAACAGCTCGACAGCATCACCGAAGGCGTTGAACCCCATGCGATTACCAGCATGTGCACGGTATTCGCCGAATCCGAGGTCATCAGCCTGCGTTCGGCCGGGGTGCCGCCGGAGGCGATCCTCGCCGGGGTGATCAACGCCATGGCCCGACGCAGCGCCAATTTTATCGGCCGTCTGTCGGCGCAGGGGCCGCTGCTGTTTACCGGCGGCGTCAGCCACTGCACGGCCTTCGCGCGGAGGCTTGAGGGGCACGTGGGTATGGCGGTACAAACGCATCCCGACGCGCAGTTTGCCGGGGCGATCGGCGCGGCGCTGATCGGCTTACGTCAGAGGAGCCGCCGGTGACGGAATATCTGTTTTTATTTCACTCAACGGTGGGGGTAGTGCGGATGCGCAAAGCCCTGCAGGCGGCGGGAGCGTCCTTCCGGGTGAAGGACATTCCGCGCCAGCTGCGCGGCGGCTGCGGGCTTTGTATTTATCTGAGCTGTGAGCCGGGCGAAGAACAGAAGTGGATTCTCCCCGGCCAAACGGCAGCCCTGTTTCGCGTCGCCGGGGATGATTATCAGCTGCTGGCTCAGTTTCCGCCGCAGGCGTAACCAGCGCGCGAATCATCGCCCGGCGGCGTACAGCGCGCACAATATCCGGGTTTGTTCCCTCAGCCCAGCAGCTGGCGCACGCAGGATTTAAACACCCGCACGCCATCCGCCAGCGCGGCGCGGTCGAAGTGCATCTCCGGATGATGCAGCCCCGGCAGCAGGTCGCAGCCCAGCCCCCAGAACCCGCCCTTCACCTCTGGACGCAGGCGCAGGTAGTGGAAAAAGTCTTCACTGCCCGGCGTGCTTTTCGCGTCGGTTAATCCGGCATCGCCAAAGACCTCGCGAATCGCCTGGCTGACGATAGCCGTAGCCTGTTCGTCGATAATCGCGGCGGGCATCTCCTTGACGATCTGGATATCGACGGTGGCGCCATAAGCCGCCGCGCTGCTCTCTATCGCCCGCACCACCCGCTCTTTCAGCGTCGCCATGCCGTCATTTTCCGCGCTGCGCAGATCCCAGCACACGTGCGCTTTCGCCGGCACCGAGTTGGTTACCCCCGCATCGCACAGAAAGCGCGTCGCTTTAGCGCTCCAGGTCAGCGAAGGCGCCAGATGAATCCCGTTTACCGCCTGCACCGCGTGCGACGCGGCATCCAGCGCGTTAACGCCCAGGTGAGGCCGGGCGGCATGCGCGGCTTTGCCGTGGAAATCGACCATCACCGTCGCCGAGGCGGAGTAGTACATCGCCGGCACCGCCTTGCCCTTCGGGCACTCCTCCAGCGGCCTGAGGTGGAAGCCGAACAGCATCTCCACGTCGTCCAGCACGCCCGCTTCCGTCAGCGCGATCGCCCCGGTGCCCAGCTCTTCGGCGGGCTGAAAGAGTATTTTCAGCTTCCCGCGCTTCACCAGCCCTTCGGCGAGGATCTCTTCCGCGGCGGTCAACACCACCGAAGAGTGCCCGTCATGGCCACAGGTATGGCGAGCCTCTAAGCGGCCATCGATGATATGGCCCAGCGCATCCATATCCGCCCGCAGCGCCACGACCGGCCCCGGCTTACCGCTATCCAGCAGCGCAACAATGCCGGTGGTGCCGCCGACGTTGCGCTGAACCTGAAACCCCGCGGCTTCTAATACATCGCCGATGTATGCCGACGTTTTGTGCTCCTCAAAGCCCAGTTCAGGGATTTGATGCAGATAATTGAAATGCTCTAAAGTTCGCGACACGTCTTACTCCTTGCCTTCTATTATGCAATCACGCGCATGACCAGCATGGCGATGACGGCATTGATAACGCTCACCGCCATCAGCAGCGGCCAATATTTTTTCGGGACATCCGCCACGCCGAGCAGGCGCCCCATGTACTGAAGCTGCGAACCCATGAGGAAAATCGCCGGGATGAGAATCGTGATATCCGCCACGTTGAGGGTGCCTTTGCTCAACAGGCTCACCGCCACGCCGGTTCCCGCAGAAGCGGAGAGCCAGGAGGTCAGCAATACGGTAATGGCTTCACCCGGCAGGCCAAACAGGCCCATCAGCGGCGCGCAGACGTGGCCGATGATCTGCATCACGCCGAGCAAATTGAGCATTTCAGCGATCACGTAGGCCATTAATACATTCGGCATCAGATTGTTGATCGCGATATTAAATCCTTTGCGTGCGCCGATAACGAAAATATCGAACGGGTTACTGCCGACTTTTGCCGAATTATTCATTTTCAAAATCCCTTCTATAAACGGTATTCAGAACCAGACGCGTGATTGCCGCGCCGACAAATTTCAGCACAAACATTAAAAGCAGCGGAATAATGATAGGAATGGTTAACGAAGCGAAAAGCGCTGAGCCAATCGAGAAGTAGTTATTAATCAGGCCAGCGCCGGAATATTGCCAGGCGCCCATAATAACCAGATCCTTACGATTTATTTTGTCGCTGTCATACAGCTCTTTGGTCAGCGCCGCGCCGGCATCGGTACTCTGTAAATCGGTAATCAGCGCCAGGCCGGTATAACCCGGGATCCCGAGCAGCGGGCGAAGCAGCGGGGTCAGCAGTTTATGCGCCGCGCGGATCGCCCCGTAGTGGGTAAATATCTCCAGCAGCCCCAGCGCCAGCATCACCGTCGGCACCAGCGACAGGGCAAACAGAAAGCCGGCCTTGGCGCTGATGCCGCCGCTGCCGATAAAGGTGTTGGTTTCCGGCGTTTTCATGGTGCCGAACGCGCCGCCGAGGGTGGTAAAGTCAAACGCCCCCAGCCAGGCCATGCCTTCAACCTTAAACAGCAACCCGGAGAAAACTAACAATACGATAATCAGTGAAATCCAGGCTCCGGGCCCGACTTTCCACTCATTTGCCGTTTCGTCGGAGGAACATTCCAACGTTTTATTTTCACTCATACCCTGTCCTCTCACATAATGAAATGTTAGTGCGATTGTTTGCAATTTGAAATTATGTCAATTTATTGTTATTCGAATTTATTATTTTCACTGATAGGCTTTTCCATATTCCCTTACTCAGCATCATCACCATTTCTTATTCTTCACCTTCCCGAGCCTTGCCACCTTAATAGCACGCCGGAAATAAGCGATGAGAATTTTCCTCCCTGCCAGTTTTTGTCCGAATTACGATTATCTATAACTTGCCGGGATGATAAATACCTGTGAAAGGGTGTTATTGTTGACTACAGGTCAACAAAGGAGCGAGAAACGATGTTGCATGAGAGGCCAATGAGCTATCTGTATGAAGTCGGGATTCAGGGAGGCATTCGCCGGGCCGCCGATATGCTGGGCATCAACCCGTCAGTCATCAGCCGCCAGATAGCGCAGCTGGAACGGGCGCTGGAGCTGCCGCTGCTGGAACGCCAGGGGCGAAACGTGGTGCTGACCGAAGCCGGACGTCTGCTGGCGGAGGACTACTTCGAAAGCCGTCAGCGCCGGGAAAAGCTGGAAAGTCACCTGAAGGATTTACGCCATATGCGCGGCGGGACAATTTCAGTGAGGATTGGCGGCGGGCTGGTCACCACCTTTATTGAATCGGTGATGAGCACCTTTGCGCAGTCCTGGCCTAACGTGTTCGTGGATATTATTGTCGGCAGCATGCAGGAGATGCTCAACGATATCGCCAGCGGCGAAGCGGATATGGCGGTTGCCTTCGGCCCCATCGGCAACCCGGAGCTTAAACGCCACAGCTTTCAGTGGGGCCCTATCTGCGCCGTGGTCTCGCCACAGCATCCCATCGCAGCCCTGCCCGCCGTCACCATTGATGAGCTTACGCAATATCGCCTGATCGCGCTCACCGACAGCTTTGGCCTGCAGCGTCATATGAACGCCATGTTCAAAACCGCCGGACGGCAGTTTCACCCCGCCTATCGCTGCAACCTCTTTTCCACCGCCATGAGCCTGAGCCAGGCGGGATTGGGGATCTCTTTTATGACCGCATACGCCGCCCGGGAGGCGATCGCCCACGGTATTCTGACCGCGGTCCCCATCGACCATCCTATCGCCAGCAGCGCCCAGTGCCACCTGCTACGCAACTCCGACCGCCGCTTTTCCCCGGCGGCGCATCATATGTGGCGGCTGCTGCACAACGCTTTTCGCGACGCGCAGCGGGCGCTGGCGGCCTGAGCTTATTCGGTCACCACGAATCGGGTTGGCGCAAAGCAGTTCAGCAGCCGATGCATAAGGAAGACCATGGTCAGCGTGACGATCAGCGCCACGGTGACGGAAGTGATGCGGTACAGATCGCTGAACACCAGATCCTGGTCCGGATGCAGGTTCTGGCCGAACATGATGCCGATGGTGGTAATGCTGGCGAAGCCCACGCCGGCCCCCACCTTCTCCATCACGTGCAGGCGGGCGCTAAACGCCAGACCGAGACCAATCAGCGGCATCATCAGCAGCATATGGTTGCTGAAGTCGTAGATAATCAGCTGCACCACCAGAATATAAAGGCAGGCCAGCACCACCCCCACCACCCGCCAGATCGAGCTGATCACCGCGCCGCGATAGTGCATCGGGAACAGAATTAAAATTCCCGCCATCAGCGCCGACAGCGAGTCGCTCAGGTCGCAGACCTGAAAGATCACAAAGATCATTGTCGCCACGCTGCCGGAGAGCAGCGATTCATGACGAATACGGGCGGCGTCTTTTTCAATGCGCGGCGGCGGCTTGCGCGGTTCAACGTCCGGGATGAAGTAGTTAAGCAATGCGCTAAGCGCCACCGCCATCACGCAGGCCTCCATATTGGAGAACATCAGGGTGTGCCAGTTACTGGTGGGATAGCTCATAAAGTTGAGCATCGTGCTTTGACACACCACGCCCATCGACCCCAGCAGAAACAGCGGCCCCTGGCTCATAAAGCGAAAGCGCATTACGTACAGGCCAAACACCACCAGCGTCATAATCACCGGCCACTGCGACAGATAGCCGACGATTAACACCATTTCGACGCAGTTCACCGCCGCGCTGAACACAAACTGCCGCGCCACGTGACGGTTAAATACCGGCACCAGCGACAGCAGCATCAGCGGATAAACCACGAAAAAGACGCCGTACTGTACGTCGTAGAAGGTCGAAATGCTCAGTGCGATAGTGCCGGCCACGGCGATGCGCAGGGTCTGGCGAAAATCGTTCGCCGTGTAGACGATGTTGCCGTGCGGGGTGAAGACCCGCGCCAGGGTATTAATAGACATAGTGCAGGAAGCTCACCAGATGGATCTGCGCGCCGGCGAAGGTACGGGCGAACGGGCCATCGCTGTTATAAAGCTGTACCGTCGCGCGGGCGCCGGTGGGCAGCGGCTTATCCAGCGGCTCGTCCAGGGCAACGTGAATACGCATGCGCTGCGCGTCGCGCACCCAGCGGGTGGACTGCTCCGGCTGCGACAGCTGGCCATTGACCTCTTCCTGGCCGGCCAGAATACCGGCATCGCTGCTGGTGACGTGCGCCGGGAAGACTTTCCCCGGCAGCGCATCAAACACCACCGCGGCATCGGTATTGACGCCGGTGTGGCGCAGGCTCTTTTCACGGAAATCGGCGACGATATCGGTCTGATTGCTCACCAGCGCCAGCAGCGGCGTGGCGGCGGTGGCGTACAGACCGGGGTTAAGCTGCAGGTTGCTCACCATCCCGTCAGTCTCCGCGCGCACCTTCGTCCAGCCGAGGTTAAGCTGCGCCTCTTCCAGCGCGTTGCGGTACTTCTGCAGCGTGACGTTGCGCCCATCGTCGCGCTCGCCGCGCTGGATCAGCAGATTCTGGATACTGGCGTTGAGCGCGCTGACCGACTGCTCGCTGGTCTGCCAGGTGGTGCGCACTTTATCCAGATCCGACTGGGAAACGTTCTGCATGGTGCTCAGGCGCTGGTAGCGATCGAAGGTCACCTTATCGTTGCGCGCGGTGTACTGGGCGGTGCGCAGGTTGGCGCGGGCAGAGGCGATCTGCGCGTCCAGCTGCTGGTTGCTCAGCTTCGCCTGTTCAAGAGCGATCTGCGCCGCTTCCACTTTATTGATAAACGGCGTCGAATCCAGTTCATAGAGCAGGTCGCCCTTCTTCACCTGGCTGTTGTTGTGCACATAGACATGGGAGACATAGCCGGAGACGCGCGACGAGACCGGCGTGACCACGCGCATCACGGTGGAGTCAGGCGTGAGCGGGATCCAGATATCGGCAACGATAAACCAGGCGAATATGGCCAGGAAGGCGGCAATACTCACCCTTACCCAGCGGGCAAATTTCTGTTCAGGGGTCATCATAGTGTTTTAGATCTTTTTATCTTCTTCGCGGATAGTCCGCAGATTGCAGGCGATTTGATTTAACGTGGCGCTAAAGGCGGCGAGCTGCGCTTCAGGGAGGGTTTCGGTGACGCGCTGTTGATAGGTCTCAATCACGCGGTTCAGCTTCTCCAGAATAGCGCGGCCTTCCGCCGTCAGCGTCAGCAGGCGTATGCGTTTGTCATAAGGCGATGTTGAACGCAGCAGATAGCCCTGCTTTTCCAGCTGCGTGAGGGTGCGCATCAGCGGCGGCAGCTCAATGCCCTGCACCTCCGCCAGCTCGCTGACCGAGACGTTATCCCCCAACTGATGCAGCTGCATCAGCACCGTCCAGCTTGACTGGGTCAGGCCGGTGTCGGTAATGGCAGAATCAATAATCGCGCGCCACTGGCGCACCACCATCGCCATGCGCATGCCCATCGGGCGGCGGGCAAACAGGTCGTCTTCGGTCATCTTTTTTCCTCACTTAACGCTAAGGAAAATAATACTTATCACGATAAGTATCAAGAAACGAAGAGGGGATAAGCATGAATTGATAAATTCTATGAATGTATTATCCCCGGTCGCGCTTGCGCTTACCGGGGCTACAGAACAGCGCGGTTTGGTAGCCCCCCGGACAGGCGCTTCAAGCGCCGCCTCCGGGAAAATGCCAGGGAAAAATCGCACTTTTTAATTGATCTGATCCCGACGCAGCCCGACATCTTTCAGCTGTTCGTCGCTCATACGCTGCAATGTTCTGCGCGTTTGTTCGCGAAGCCACCATTTTTTGATTATCCGCGCCAGAAATACGAAGCCGATAAACGGCTGTCTTGCCCGATTCTCGTGAAATTCCATCCTCTACCTCCTCACCTTGCCAGAGGCTTTATCTTCACGGATCCGGGGTTAAACAATACAGATTCACAAAATACTTTTCTTTAACATACAGATTCGCTAAAACGTACAGCAGACCTCATTTTTACCGCCAATCTGTACTGGTTTATTGAACTGTATGGCGACGATCAAGGATACAGCATGACCCGCTATCAACATCTGGCCAGCCTGCTGGCAGAACGCATCGAACAGGGGCTGTATCGCCCCGGCGAAAAGCTGCCGTCGGTACGCAGCCTGAGCCAGGAACACGGCGTCAGCATCAGCACCGTTCAGCAGGCCTACCAGACGCTGGAACAGCAGCAGCTGATCGTGCCGCAGCCGCGATCCGGCTATTTCGTGGCCCCGCGTAAAGCCCAGCCGCCGGTACCGCCGATGTCGCGTCCGGTCCAGCGCCCCGTCGAGATCACCCAGTGGGATCAGGTACTGACCATGCTCGACGCCCGCCACGATAAATCAATTATCCCCTTCGGCGGCGGCTCGCCGGACGTCACTCAGCCAAGCCTGAAGCCTATCTGGCGCGAGCTGAGCCGGGCAATTCAGCACAACCTTAGCGAAGTGCTGAACTACGACGAGCTGGCCGGGCGTCGCGAGCTGCGCGAACAGATCGCCCGCCTGATGCTCGACGGCGGATCGGTGGTCACCGCCAACGATCTGGTGCTCACCAGCGGCTGCCACAGCGCGCTGTCGCTGGCGCTGCTGTCGGTGTGCCAGCCCGGCGATATCGTCGCCGTCGAATCCCCTTGCTACTACGGCACCATGCAGATGCTGCGCGGATTAGGGCTAAAAACCATCGAGATCCCCACCGATCCGGAAACCGGGATCAGCATCGAAGCGTTAGAGCTGGCGCTCGATCAATGGCCGATCAAAGGGGTGATCCTGGTCCCCAACTGCAACAACCCGCTGGGATTTATCATGCCGGATGCCCGCAAGCGGGCGGCGCTGTGCCTCGCCCAGCGCCACGATATCGTTATCTTTGAGGATGATATCTACGGCGAGCTGGCGACCGAATACCCGCGTCCGCGCACCATCCACTCCTGGGATATCGACGGCCGGGTGATGCTCTGCAGTTCGTTTACCAAAACCATCGCTCCCGGCCTGCGCATCGGCTGGATTGCCCCCGGCCGTTATTACGATCGCCTGCTGCAGATGAAGTATGCCGCGAGCGGAACCAACGTTCCCTCCACTCAGCTGGCGGCCTGTAACTTTATTCGCGAAGGCCACTATCACCGCCACGTGCGAAGAATGCGGCAGATCTACCAGCGTAATATGGAGATCTACACCTGCTGGCTGCGGGAGTTTTTCCCCTGCGGGATCTGCGTTACCCGCCCGAAAGGCGGCTTTATGCTGTGGGTCGAGCTGCCGGAGCAGGTGGATATGGTCTGCGTCGCGAAGCAGCTGTGCCGCCTGAAGATCCAGGTCGCGCCGGGATCGCTATTTTCAGCATCCGGGAAATACCGCAACTGCTTAAGGATCAACTGCGCCCTGCCGCCGATCGAGAAGCATAAAGAGGTGATGGTGCAGCTGGGGGAAGCGGTGAAAGTGGCGATGGAGTGAGGTTACAGGGTGTAGCACTCGGTGAGGAATATCATCATCTCGGTGGCATCTTTGCTGTGATAGAAACGGACCATTTTACTGTTGAATTCCAGCGCCCGCGCGGCGGGGATACTGATCGGATTATGGCCATGACGCATCAGCCAGCCGTTCATCATATGGCGACTGGTGCGTTTATTACCGTCAAAGAAAAACTGGAAATATGCGCCGAACAGAAACATCGCCAGCCCACCTTCAAACGGCGGCAACGTTTTAATCTGGCTAACACCTTCGGCAAAAATACGGTTTAATTCCGGTGCGCCTGCTTCGGTTGCGGGCGGGAAATGCGTCCCCAGTTCGCCGAGATGTACGCGCGCGCTGTTCCCGCGAAAGACGCTCCACTCCAGAGCTTCGTTACGGGCAATAATGCCGTGCAGCAAGGTAAGCCAAAGGATAAGAAAGAAGTGTTTCTTTCACATAGCCTTGCACGCCTGAACGAACTCTTTATAACCGATAACCTCACGGACAAGGACATGATTAATTATGCCTTAACCGTGCGCGATAAATTATCGGAAAACTAAGCCATGATGACGTACATTTCCAATAACACCCGCGAGCAGGCGATGCTCGGCGATTTCTCAAAAACCATTGATGATGCAGTAATGGATAGCAACGAAGCGCAGCAGGAGATGCTGTTGCAATATCTGTCAAATCCAGCGCTAGCAAAAGGCTTTGCGCGCGTGGTGTTTGATTTACTGAAAGGAGTGTAACCTTAAGTTAAAAAGGCTGCGATAACGTTCACAGCCTCATTCATTTAACTGGTTTATTGCGCTTCCTGTCTCTTAATTTCTTCCAGTAATCTGATATCCAATCGAGAGGGAAATTGCTTTGAAATAATGACACATAACCATAATATGCCCATCGCCATAAGATATAGAATGCCATGTTTCCAAAAAGACAATTCTTTGTTTCCCAAAGCAGAAAGGAAGATAAACAAACCAGCAATCAAAATTAAGTGAATAGAATATATAACCCCAAGAAACCATTCAATCCGCAAATATACACCAGTCTTAATAGATGGCGTAAAACTATTGCATATCACGATGGAAGATTGAAACTTCTTGAAAAATGATATAGTCACCAAATTATGATATTTACTTGCTAAATCGACACAATAGCATTGCCTTAATACATCATCAAATCCGCAAAGCTCTTTGTTTTGCAATCGACTCAACTCGATCTCTGCACTACGTCTCTGCTCCGCAGAAGTATAATTATTACTTAGTATTTTTAAGAGTTCATTTTTTCGACGATTTTTTATCGTATCAATCATATTGCTAATGAATTCGATTTTTAAAAGAGATAAACAAAATACAATCATGCACATGACAATGAATAATGCAGTCCCGGCTTCAATTACACTGTTATCCATACAGTATTGAATAAATTTAAAAAATTGTTCCAAAATTTCCTTCATGATATTAGTCCATTAGTGAATTTCATTGTTTCATTAAATTTACTGTTTGAAGTAAGCTCAGTATATGTTTAGATTTACAGGTGTTATTTAACGCGAGCTGGTCGTGCGGCAACACGGCCAGCCCGCTCATCACAATCCCTATTGAAAAGGAATAGAGATCATGACTACCCCGCATTCTATTGCAGAATTCACCGATCCAGAAGTCTCCCCGCAAAATAACCGTAAAGGCACCGTCAGCTATGCGAGCCGCTTTGAAGATCGCCAGCGTATCCCGGCAATTATCATGAAGGGCCAGTGGCTGGAAGCTGCCGGTTTTGCCACCGGTACTAAAATTGATATCAAAGTAATGGAAGGCTGTATCGTGATTACCGCGAAGCAGCCAGAGCCGGAACTGGTAGAGTCTCTGCGCCAGCTGCATAAGCTGTCGGCGCGCAAGCAAAAACAGGTTCAAGCGTTAATCGGCGCGATCGCCGGGCAGAAACGTAAGCTGGCCTAAGCTAAATTCCCCGGCGGCGCTGCGCTGACCGGGGCTACCGGTTCCCCGCCGTCTGCGGGCCGGTAGCCCGGACAGGCGCGTCAAGCGCCGCCTCCGGGATTTCTCTTCTCCCGGCACCGAAGACCTTACAATGCGCTCATATCATCGCATATATAAATAATCCTACTGCCGCACGCTGCAGCGTAATATGCTGGATAATAACCCCAGCGCAGTAAACAATTAGCGAATGACCACTAAAGCCAAAATAACAAAAAGTTTTTTTGCTAAATAACCAGAATATAAGAAAACTCCACCAATATAGCTAACCGCTTGATTCACCAGCAAATATATACCATTTATTTTTGAAAAAACTGACCTGATTGCCTTCCCATAATAATCCCGATACATTCACTCATTCCCTATACGGGAAACTCTAAATATAAAAATCACAACAATATAACCGGGATGAATGTCATGAAAATAACCAAAGATCGGGTGGTTTACGCCATGTCGCGGGATAACGCTCCTGTCGCTACCGTCAGCAGCGGCAGTGAAGTGCTGTTCGAAACCTGCGACTGCTTCTCCGACCAAATCACCTCCGCCGATGCCGTGTTCAACGAACTGGACTGGCAGCGCATCAACCCGGCGACCGGGCCGGTTTACGTCGAAGGCGCCGAGCCGGGCGATGCGCTCAAGGTGACCATCAAGCGCATTACCCTGAGCAGCAATCAGGCGGTGATGGTCACCGCACCGCAGCTGGGGGTGATTGGCGATGAGCTTGATGCCCCGGAGGTCACTATCGTCCCGATTGAAAACGACCATGCCGTGCTGCCCGGCAACGTGCGCGTCCCGCTCAACCCGATGGTCGGCGTAATTGGCGTCGCGCCTGCCGGGGAAGCCATCTCCTGCGGCACGCCGGATAGCCACGGCGGCAATATGGACTGCAAAATGATTACCGCCGGCAGCACCCTGTGGCTGCCGGTCAACGTGCCCGGCGCGCTGTTCGGACTGGGGGATTTACACGCCGCCATGGGCGATGGCGAAGTCTCGGTCTGCGGTCTGGAAATCCCCGGCGAAGTGCTGGTCGAACTGACGGTGGTCAAAAACCACAAGCTGCCGCTGCCGATGCTCGAAAACAGCGAGACCCTGTTTACCCTCGCCTCGGCGCTGACCCTTGATGATGCCGCCGCCCAGGCCACCCGCAATATGGCGCACTTTATCGCCGACAATACCTCCCTGACGCTGGCGGACGCCATCAGCATCCTGAGCATTGCGGGCGACCTGCAAATCTGTCAGGTAGTCGACCCGCTGAAAACCTGCCGCTATGCCTTACCGAAATCAGTGGCTGAACAGCTCTCCCTGCGAATTGAAGGGGAGCAGGCATGAGCGTTGAACAATTTGGCTATAAGCAGGAACTGCATCGGGCGCTGACGTTCCGCGATCTGCTGGTCTACGGCATGATTTTTATGGTGCCCATCGCGCCGTTCGGCGTCTTTGGCTACGTCTGGGACGGCGCGCAGGGCATGGTGGCGCTGGCCTATCTTATCGGCATGGTGGCGATGTTCTTTACCGCCATGAGCTACTGGTCGATGTCGCGCGCGTTTCCGGTTTCCGGCTCGGTATACGCCTATGCCCAGCGCGGTATTCATCCGATTGTCGGCTTTTTTGCCGGCTGGCTGATCCTGCTGGACTATATTCTGGTGCCCTCGCTGCTCTACATCGTCAGCGCGGCGGCGCTGGCGCCCATGATGCCTGGCGTGCCGGGCTGGCTGTGGATTGTCGGCTTTATTGCGATTAACAGCCTGATTAACCTGCGCGGCATTACCTTTACCGCGCGCGCCAATAACACGATTCTGATCGCGGAGATCGTGGTGCTATCGGTGTTCGTCGTGCTGGGGCTGATTGCGCTCTACTCCGGCGCCGGGGCGGGCCATCTGACCCTCGACCCGCTCTACAACGCCGATAAGTTCAGCCTGCCGCTGGTGATGGGCGCAGTCTCCATCGCCGTGCTCTCGTTCCTCGGCTTCGACGGGATCTCCACGCTGTCAGAGGAAACGAAAGGCGGCGTAGATACCGTGGGTAAGGCGTCGCTGGGCGCGCTGATGCTGGTTGGTTCGCTGTTTATCCTGCAAACGTGGATTGCCGCCGATCTGGCGCAGGGCATGACGTTCAGCAGCCTCGATACCGCCTTCTACGATACCGCGAATCTGGCGGGCGGCGGCTGGCTGAAGTATGTCACCATGTGGTCGACGGTGATATCCTGGGGGATTGCTAACGCCCTGGTGGCGCAGGCCGCCGTGTCGCGTATTCTGTTTGCGATGGCGCGCGACAAGCAGCTGCCGCAGCTGCTGGCGAAAGTGCATCCGCGGCTGAAAACGCCTTACGTCAGCACCCTGTTTGTGGCGCTGATTTCGCTGGCTTCCGGCCTGTGGTTCTATGGCGATATCGATAACCTCAGCCGTCTGGTGAACTTCGGGGCGCTGATGGGCTTCCTGGTGCTGCATATCGCCGTGATAAACCATTACATCATTCGCCAGAAATCGCGCAATCTGGTGGTACACCTGCTGTTCCCGGTGGTGGGCCTGTGCATTATCGGCTTTGTTATTTATGAAATGGACGCGCAGGCCAAGGTGCTGGGGCTAAGCTGGCTGGCGGTTGGCGTGGTCTATTACCTGCTGATGCGCCTGGTGCTCAAGCGCAATGTGGAACTGAAGCTGGAAGGCTAACGCGATTTATCTCCCCGGCTCGCGCTGCGCTTAGCCGGGCTACCAGATCGCACGGGCCGGTAGCCCGGACAAGGCGCGTTAAGCGCCGCCTCCGGGAAACAACGCGCAATATCGCTTCAGATTGTTTTCCCGGTGGCGCTGCGCTGACCGGGCTACGGGTTCCCGGCCGTCTGTTCATCCTCGCCAAAAAACACCATACCTTTATAGGGCTTCGCCCGGCACGCCGCCAGGCGCTGGGCGAGATTGCCAACGTGCAGCTCCAGCTTGTGGCCGTCCGGGTCGAGGAAATAGTGCGACGCGCCTTCGCTTTTGTTGGTTTTCCAAACCGGAACGCCAGCCGCATTCAGACGCCCGGCAAAAAGCGCGAAATCCGCCTCCGCAATGCTGAACGCGTAGTGGGTGTAGTCGCTCTCCTCCGGCGGGGTAACGCGCCGCTGCGGGTCCAGCGACAGGCACAGCCAGAGGTCGCCGCAGGAAAAATACGCACCGTTATCCCAGCGGGCGCGCAGCGTCATCCCCGGAAGCTGCTGATAAAACGCCACGCTCGGCGCCAGCTGGCTGACCGCCAGGGTCAGATGGTTTAATCCGCTTAACATGGCTTTTCCTCTAATGACGTTACGATTTGCTGGCGCAGCCACCGATGCGCCGGATCGCGGTGCCAGCGCTCGTGCCACAGCATCAGCATCTCAAACCCGGCGACCGCCAGCGGCGGTTCAACCACCATCAGGCCGCCAGCGCCGCGCACCAGCCGCTCCGGCAGCACCGCCACCAGCTCGCTATTACGCAGCGTCTCCAGCATAAACAGAAAATGTGGCACGGAAAGGACAACCCGCCGCGTCAGCCCGAGATTCGCCAGCGCGCTATCGGTCGCGGCGCTGAATCCTCCGCCATCCGGCGAGACAATCACCTGCTCCAGCTCGCAGAACTGCGCCAGGCTTAATGGCGACCGCAGCGCCGGATGCCCGGCCCTGCCCGCCAGCACGTAGCGTTCGCGGAACAGCAAACGCTGATGCAGCCCGGGCGGCGCCCCATCGCGCGTGTGAAAAAACAGATCCACTTCGTCGCGATCCGCCTGCTGAACCAGCCGCGCGGGCTGTAGCTCAAACAGCGCCAGGCGGCTGGCCGGAGAGGCGATGCGCAGGGTATTGAGCACCGGCAGCAAAATCGCCGACGCCATATAGTCGGTCGCCGCCACCCGCCAGGTCTGCGCTGCCGTGGCCGGGTCGAAAGGCTGAACCGGCGCTACCGCCAGCTCCAGCGCCAGCAGCGCATCGCGCAGCGGCCCGCGCAGTTCATCGGCGCGGGCGGTGGGCTGCATTCCGCGCGGCCCCGGCAGCAGCAGCGGATCGGCGAAAATCTCCCGTAGCCTTGCCAACTGCACGCTGACCGAAGGCTGCGACAGGTTGAGGCGCTGCGCCGCTCGGGTGACGTTATTTTCGCTAAGCAGGACGTTCAGCGTGCGCAGCAAATTGAGATCCAGCCCCTGGAGATTAATCATTACTATACCTGCCATTGAAGTAATTCATTTCTACTATAGCGTCGCCGACTCTACTCTGCAGCTCTCCATTGCTCAGAGGTGATTTCAATGAAAATACTACTGGTTTACGCCCATCCCGAACCGCGTTCGCTTAACGGCGCGCTGAAAGATTTTACCGTGCAGCATCTGCAAAACGCCGGCCACGACGTACAGGTGTCCGATCTCTATGCCATGCGCTGGAAGGCGGGATTGGATGCCAATGACAGCAGCGCCCCGCCGGTTGGTGAAAGCTGGCGGGCAACGCGGGAGTCGCAGTACGCCTTCGCTAACGGCACGCAAAGCGCGGATATCGCGGGCGAACAGGAGAAGCTGCTGTGGGCCGATACGGTGATTTTTCAGTTCCCGCTGTGGTGGTTTTCGCTGCCCGCCATCATGAAAGGCTGGATTGATCGGGTCTACGCTTACGGGTTTGCCTACGGCGTCGGCGAGCACAGCGATACGCACTGGGGAGATCGCTACGGCGAGGGCACGTTCGCGGGGAAACGGGCGATGCTGGTTGTTACCGCCGGCGGATGGGCGGAGCACTACGCGCCGCGCGGAATTAACGGGTCTATCGACGATATCCTGTTCCCCATTCAGCACGGGATGCTGTTCTTTCCCGGCTTTGACGTGCTGCCGCCGGTGGTGTTCTACCGCACCGACAAACTCGATGAACAGCGCTTCGCCGCGCTGCGCGATGCGCTGGCCCGGCGGCTGGATACCCTCTCTGAAACACCGCCTATTCCCTTCCGTCGTCAGAACCACGGCGACTATCTGATCCCCTCTCTGAACCTGCGTCCGGATCTGGCGCCGGGCGAAAACGGCCTCGCTATCCACGTGAAGCCTGTGTGAATCTCGGTGGGTGATATTCGCGGCGCGGCGAATATCACCACAATTCATAAGGTGAACTGTGAGCCTCCACGCAATAACGGCATCGCGTCCCGCTACGCCCCTTCGCATATTGATAGCGATCAAGAATAATCATACCGTCTGGTCGGTATGATTCGGGCCATGAATATGGAAGCCCAACATCGTAAAAAAGATCCCGTCCGCCTGCATAAACAACTGCTGGAGTCCGCGGCCACCATCGCCGGCCGGGACGGCATCGCCTCGCTGTCGCTGAACGCCGTCGCGCGCGAAGCGGGCGTCAGCAAAGGCGGTTTACTGCACCATTTCCCCAACAAGCAGGCGCTGATTTTCGCCCTCTTTGCCCGCCTGCTGGCGATTATGGAAGAGGCGATTGCAGAGCTTATGGCCGCGGATAACGTCTCTTATGGCCGCTTTACCCGCGCCTATCTGCGCTATCTGTCGGCACCGGAACTCACGGATACCCAGGAGAGCCGCCAGCTGATGGTGCTGTCGCTGGCCATGCCGGATGAACCGGTGCTGCGAAAATGCTGGCGCGACTGGATGCTCGAGCATCTGGCGAAGGGCGATGAACTGGACAATAGCCATACCGGCACGCTGGTGCGCTATGCGGCGGACGGCATCTGGCTATCGGAATTAACCGAGGGGCGCACCATGAGCCCCGGGCACCGGCAGTCGCTGGTCAGCGATCTGACGAAGATGACGCTTCCTGCGTGAAGCATATATACACTAAATAATTCGCATTGCAGGACAAAACGGTTAACCGTTTTGAACAGCGCTTGCGCTGGCCCCGTAAGGGGCGAGGCCGCAGGCCGAGTAACGCGGCAAGGGAGCGACAAATTCGTCGGGAACGAATTTGACCAGCCGAAGGCTGGCCTCCGGTGAGAGGCAGGAGCCTCTCATTAATCCCTGGGAGCATAGATAACTATGTAACCAAGGTGAGCGAGCGCAGCCAACGCACCTGCAACGTGAAGTATGACGTGATAGATTGAGGCCGCGATGCGCTATAACATCCATGGCCGTCTTATTTATGATGCAATGGACGGCACGCTAACGTTACCGGGAAGCGATGAGGCGGACAGCCAGCTGTCCATCACCGCCAACGCGCTGCTGTGGTTCTTCCTGCGCCACACTGAGGTGGTCAGCCGCGATGAGGTGCTTAAAAAAGTATGGGATGACAACGGGTTAACCTCATCCAACAGTAATCTCAATCAGTATCTGAGCATGCTGCGCAAAACCTTCCGCCACTACGATATCGACAACATTATCGTCACCGTGTCGCGCGGACTGCTGCAGCTCAATCCGGATCTCACCATCGAGAGGCTCGACGCCAGCCCGGAGCCGGAGCCGCCGCCCGCGCCAGAAGCCGAGCCAGACCCGGCCGCTGCTCCGGAAGAACAAAAAGCCGTTTCCAGCCGCCACGCGCGCGGTACCTGCTGGTATCTCGCCGGCGGCTGCCTGCTCACCATCGCCCTGCTGCTGGTGGTCTGTAGTTTTCTCGGCGGCAGCACATCGCACCCCATCACCCTGACGCAAATGCGCCACAGCCAGTGCGAGCTGCTGGCCAGCGATGAGATGCTGCGCTCCGTTGCCGGAACCGCCTACGGTAAGAATTTTGATGCCGTGCGCCAGCGCCTGAAGCTCGAATGCAAGCCCGGCGAACGCTTCGTCTTCTTCTATGGCGACCGGCTGGAAACCAACGGCCTGGGCCGGGTATTCCTCGCCCATTGCGCGATGCATGAAGATAACCCGTTCAGCTACTGCGATAACTATTTTTACTATTCATGGAAACCGCAATGAGACTCGCCCCGCGCCCCTTTTTCGCCCTCTCCAGCCTGGTATTTATTGCCGCCGCCGGGTTCTGTGCCTGGAAGCTGCTGCCGGTAGAAAACGGCGGGGTGATGAGCTGCTCGACCAAAGCGATTATGCGCTTTGAGAACATGGAGAAAGAGAACGTCAACGGCAATATCCATTTCAACTTTGCCGCCAACGGCAAAGGGTCGATGGTCGTCGAGGGCTACACCGATTCCGCCGCCGGCTGGCTTTATCTCCAGCGCTACGTCAAATTTAGCTACACCAGCAAACGCATCTCCACCACCGAGCGCCACTATCGCATCAGCAAGTGGGAATCCAGCGCCTCGTCCATCGATGAGTCGCCTGACGTAATTTTCGACTATTTTATGCGTGAAATGTCCGACAGCCACGATGGCCTGTTCCTCAACGCGCAGAAGCTCAATGAGAAAGCCATTCTTCTCAGCTCTATCAACTCCCCGCTCTACGTCTGCACGCTGAAGTCCGGCAGCAAGCTTGACTAAGCTCACACCCGCTTTTCCTTCCTCGCTTTCCCGTTAGTAAAACCGCACGTTTTGCATTTAGCCTGCCGAAGAAAACACGATCCTCTCCACACTTCATACATCGTCAAATTACCCCCGATCTGCAATAAATTAGCAACTTATTAACATCAATCCACCTCCGGCTAAATGGTGAAAAAAGCGCCACAACCGTCACTCAATCCGCCCCGCCATCGCAGCACAAATGCATAAATCAGCGCCTTAACAAACCTAAATTGCAGAGTAAAAGACTAAAAATACCAAGTCAGCAGATTTAAATTTCACTTCACTCGCCATTCCCTATAGTGAACCCCGAACGCCGCATCCGCGTCCTGACGCCGTTACGCGGTCGGTTTTCCGAATCACAAAACTGTTCTGGAGGAGAAACCATGGGTGATGCATTAGGGCTTATCGAAACCAAAGGTCTGGTGGCCTGCATTGAAGCCGCGGATGCGATGTGTAAAGCCGCCAACGTCGAGCTGATTAGCTATGAAAACATCGGCTCGGGGCTGGTGACCGTGATGGTGAAGGGCGACGTCGGCGCGGTGAAAGCGGCGGTCGATTCCGGCGTCGAATCCGCGCAGCGCATCGGTGAAGTGGTGACCTCGCTGGTTATCGCTCGTCCGCATAACGACATCAACAAAATCGTCATTAAACACAAGGCCTGATGGCCAGGAGAACGCAAATGGGTGATGCATTAGGTCTGATTGAAACCAAAGGGCTGGTGGCCTGTATCGAAGCGGCGGATGCGATGTGTAAAGCCGCCAACGTGGAGCTGATTGGCTATGAAAACGTCGGCTCCGGCCTCGTCACCGCGATGGTGAAAGGCGACGTCGGCGCGGTGAAAGCGGCGGTGGATTCCGGCGTCGAATCCGCGCAGCGCATCGGCGAAGTGGTGACTTCACTGGTTATCGCCCGCCCGCATAACGACATCAACAAAATCGTCTCGCATTACAAAATCATGGATTAACCGGAGAAAAACCTGATGAAAGAAGCGCTAGGGCTTATCGAAACCAAAGGTCTGGTGGCCTGTATCGAAGCGGCGGATGCGATGTGTAAAGCCGCCAACGTGGAGCTGATTGGCTATGAAAACGTCGGCTCCGGCCTCGTCACCGCGATGGTGAAGGGCGACGTCGGCGCGGTGAATGCCGCGGTGGATTCCGGCGTGGAAGCGGCAAAACGCATTGGCGAAGTCGTCACCTCTCGCGTCATCGCGCGTCCGCATAACGACATCGAAAAAATCGCGGCGCAGCACAAAGCATGACCTGACAGGGCGCGCCCCGTCTCCACTCTTTTAGTCTGATGAAGGATAGACTCATGATTGAACTGGATAACGATTTGCAGTCCCGGCAGAACGCCCGGGAGCTGGTGCGCAATGCCAAAAAGGCGCAGGCGATTCTGGCCACCTTTTCGCAGCAGCAAATCGACGCCATCGTGAAGAACGTGGCCCAGGAAGCGGCGCATCATGCCGAAGCGCTGGCGAAAATGGCCGCGGAAGAAACCGGTTTTGGCAACTGGCAGGACAAAGTGCTGAAGAACCGCTTCGCCTCGCTGCGCGTCTACGACGCCATCAAAGATATGAAGACCGTCGGCATCATTCATGACGATCCGCTACAAAAAGTGATGGACGTGGGCGTGCCGCTGGGGGTGATTTGTGCGCTGGTGCCGTCGACCAACCCGACCTCCACCGTCATTTACAAAACGCTGATTGCCCTGAAGGCCGGCAACGCGATTATCTTCTCCCCGCATCCCGGCGCCCGCCAGTGCAGCTGGAAAGCGATTGAAATCGTGAAGCGCGCGGCGGAAGCGGCAGGGGCACCTGCCGGTAGCGTCGACGCCATTAGCCAGCTGACCCTCGAAGCCACCTCAGAGCTGATGCACAGCAAAGACGTGTCGCTGATCCTGGCGACCGGTGGCGAAGGCATGGTGCGCGCCGCCTACGCGTCCGGTACGCCGACCATTAGCGGCGGTCCGGGTAACGGCCCGGCGTTTATCGAACGCAGCGCCGATATCCCCCACGCGGTGAAAGATATCATCACCAGTAAAACCTTCGATAACGGCGTGATCTGCGCCTCCGAGCAGTCGATTATCGTCGAACGCTGCATCTACGACGAAGTGTATCGCGAACTGGAAGCCCAGGGCGCGTACTTCATGAACGAAAGCGAAGCGGCAAAAATGGCGGCCCTGCTGCTGCGCCCCAACGGCACCATCAACCCCAAAGTGGTCGGTAAAACCGCGCTCTATCTGAGCCAGATGGCCGGCTTCTGCGTCCCGGCCAGCACCCGGGTGCTGATTGCCGAGCAGGCCACGGTATCGCATACCAACCCCTACTCGCGGGAAAAACTGTGCCCGGTACTCGGCCTGTACGTCGAAGAGGACTGGAAAGCCGCCTGCCACCGCGTCGTGGAGCTGCTGACCAACGAAGGCCTCGGCCACACGCTGGTGATCCACACCCGCAACCAGGACGTCATCCGCCAGTTCTGCCTGGAAAAACCGGTTAACCGCATTCTGATCAACACCCCGGCGGCGCTCGGCGGCATTGGCGCGACCACCAATATCACCCCGGCCCTGACCCTCGGCTGCGGCGCGGTCGGCGGCGGCTCCAGCTCAGACAACGTCGGGCCGATGAACCTGCTCAACATCCGCAAAGTGGGCTACGGCGTTCGCTCCATCGATGAGCTGCGCGCGCCGGGCAGCCGCCCGGAACCGCAGCCGACCATCGTCAGCCCGGCGGCCGGCCCGAACCGCAGCATCTTCGACGATGAGCGTTTTAACGCCCCGGCGACCGCTGCCACCGCAGCCCACCCGGCCAGCGCCGACGATCGCTTTGCGTCTGCCGCCGCCGTCGGCGCGGACAGCGAGATTAATGAGCAAAACGTGGAACGCGTCATCCGCCAGGTGCTGGAACGCCTTGGTAAGTAACACATTGATATAAGGCGATAAAAACAATGATTCTCGCAAAGGTAGTCGGACATGTCGTCGCCACGCAGAAGTGCGATGAGCTACGGGGCAGCAACCTGCTGCTGATCGTCAAATTAGATGATGACCAGCAGCCGATGAAAGACCAGACCTGGGTTGCCGTTGATAGCGTCGGCGCCGGTATGCACGACATCGTGCTGGCCGAAGAGTACCTGGCGCTCAACAAAGAGCGCTACAAGGCCATGTCGGTGGTCGCCATTGTCGAGAACGTGTTTCGGGACGCTTAAGGAGTCAATAACCCAATGAGTGAATTTTTGCTGAAACCCCGGATTCGCTTTGGTCAGGATGCGCTTGCCATCCTGAACGAGCTGCCCGCCCGCAACGTGCTGCTGGTCACTGACCAGGCGATGGTTAAGTTTGGCCTCGCCGATCGCGTCACGCAGATCCTCCATGCGCGCGGCATCGCTTTCCAGGTCTGGGACGACGTGGTGGCCGACCCGGATATCGCCACCGTAGTGCGCGGTATGAAGCGGATGGATAACAGCTATCCGGATCTGGTTATCGCGCTGGGCGGCGGTTCGGTGATTGATGCAGCCAAAGCGGTTATTTTCGCCCTGGCGCAAACCCGTCCGGACGCTCACCGCGAGCCGCCCTGCTTTGTGGCGATCCCCACCACCAGCGGCACCGGCTCTGAGGTCACCGCCTTTTCGGTGGTGAAAGCCCACGCCGAGAAGCTGGTGCTGGTGGACCCGTCGCTGCTGCCGGATATCGCCATTCTTGACCCTGCGCTGGTGGCTTCGGTGCCGCCGGCGATCACCGCCGATACCGGGATGGACGTGCTGTGTCACGCGCTGGAAGCCTATGTCTCCCTCGCCGCCAGCGACTTTTCCGATGCGCTGGCGGAGAAAGTGGTGCAGCAGGTATTTCGCTTTCTGCCGACCTGCTGGCGCAACGGTGGCGACCTGCTGGCGCGGGAAAAGATGCACAACGCCTCCTGCATGGCGGGCATGGCCTTCACCAACGCGTCGCTGGGCATCACCCACAGCCTTGCCCACGCGCTCGGCGGCGTGTTTCGCGTCCCCCACGGTCGCGCCAACGCCCTGCTGATGGCGGACGTGGTGGCCTGGAACGCCGATTATCACGGGCAGTGCGATACCGATGCCGCCCGCAAATACGCCCGATTAGCCCATCTGCTGGATCTGCCTGCGGCCACTACCCGCCAGGGCGTCGCCAGCCTGCTGGTCGCCATTCAGGCGCTAAAAGACGAAATGAGCATGCCGGCCGGCATTCGTGATACCGGCGTCATTGCCGCCGAATTTGAACAGCGGCTGGCGGAGATGGTCGGCCAGGCGCTACGCGACAGCTGTACCCCGACGAACCCACGCGCGCCGGACGCTCACGCACTGACCGAACTCTATCGCCGGGCATGGACCGGCAACGCCGTTCAGGGCCACTGATAACAAGATTTGGAGAACCTTACCCATGGCACACTACAGCTTAACGCCGCGCGTCAAAGTGTTGGCAGAACGTTTACTCTCACAAAAAAGCACCCTGTGCACCGAACACGCCACCACGCTGAACGCCCTTGATGGCGATATCGCCGGGGTTCCCGCCGCCGTCAAACCGGCGCGCCGTTTCTATGAACTGATGCGCCAGCTGCCGCTGTGCATCAGCGCCGACGAGATGATCGTCGGCAACCAGACCCGCAAACCGCACGGGGCGATTTTCCATGACGAGAGCGCCGTCCGTCGCCCGTCCGCGTTCCAGTTCCTCAACCTGAATAGCGATCTCGACTCCCCGGATTACAAGCTGGTGATGGAAAAAGGCGTGCTGGCGATAAAACATCAGCTGGAAGAGAAAACCCGCGCGCTGGGCAGCGCCGTCAGCCGCAGCGGCATGGATGAAGTTAACGGCTGGCCGGCGGCCCCCCCCGCCCCCCCCGCCCAAGGCAGCAG